>JAABVA010000295.1_pt1 | contig 64750 bp, 59 predicted proteins | sample 5560331 | NCBI WGS metagenome assembly JAABVA01 (sample SAMN12812661, study PRJNA571458) | rock metagenome | isolation source: Antarctica rocks | place: Antarctica: Victoria Land, Mt New Zealand sud | collected 2016-01-07
CACTCGCCCCCCACTCCCAAATCGCCTCCCGCACCCGCTCTTCCCTCCCTTCCCCCCTTCCGCGACCCCGCCTGGCAATCCCTCGAACACGCCTACCACACCCTCGCCATCAGCAACCTCAACTCCCTCGCCCGCTCCTACAACCTCATGGCCCCGTCCCTCGCCAAAAAACCCTACTACAGCCTCTCCCGCGAACTGGCCTCCTGCTTCGCCGACATTGCCCCCCAGCTACCGAACGAGATTCGAGAGAGGGCGAGGGCGCCGGATAGGGTGAGGGTCGAGGTGGTGGGGCATACGGAGGGAGGCGTGTTGGAAAGGTTTGGGGGGGAGAGGGCCAAGGTGTGGGATAGTAGGAGGCCGCATTATGGGTTTAGAGAGTTTTGGAGGGAATTGTGGGGCTAAGGGGTTCAGATTGGTGAAGGTGTTGGTGAGGATTTTTGCATGAACAATGGCGTTCCGTTAGAGTAGAGAACAATCACTTGTTCTGGTTAAAATATACGTGATCCATCTATGGAAGAAGGGTTGCTGTGGGATTCGGGTAATAGAGTCGTAGCGTACTGTATCATCAAACAATAACCGATCAAACGATTTTGTTCCGCTATGCATGAGCTCGACATGCCTGATATAGCTAACCGCAGCTGAACTGCTCTAGATCTTGATAGCACTCTCCAACGCCTTCCTCTTCTTCTCCGTCCTCGCAATAGCCTTTGCGCCCATGATTCCCCCGCCCCAGTGACGCTTAGCTTCCTCGTACTTATCTGAGTAACCCTCCTTGATCGTCGAGATGAGCTTGGCGAGTTCAGACTTGTCTTCTTGGCGGACTTCGGTGAGGGCGAGCACTGCTGCTGTCTGGAAGAATAGAATGTGTTGTTAGTATATATGTTTTGTTTGAAGGATATAATGGAGGGAGACATGCCTTCTTGTGCACCACAACGCCCAACCTCGCCTTTCCCTTGACTATCGCATATGGCACCCCCATCTTTCTGCACAATGCTGGTAGAAAGATGACCAACTCGATCGGATCAACATCATTGGGGATCAAAACCAGCCCCGCCTTCTTGTTCTCAATCAAGCCAACCACATGGTTTAGCCCATACTTGACAGCATATGGCTTCTTGCTAACATCCTCCTTCTTCTTACCCTCGCTAATCGCAGTAGCCTCCTTCAGTAACCTCTCCTTCTTCTCAGCTTTGGTCTCGGGTTTGTATTTGTTAAGTAGTTTAAAGGTTTGAGCGGCGGTGTTACGGTCGAGAGCATTAGCGAATTGGGCGATGGCGGGAGGGACTTTCAGGCGTAGGTTGAGAATCTTCTTTTGACGTTGTAGGCGTACGTACTCGGGCCACTTTACCATGCGTGAAAGATTACGGCGCGGTTGGATGTCTTGGCCTATACCAAAGTTGCGAGGACGCTTTTCGATGAGAGGGTTCTATCGTGGTGATGGCTCATCAGCGTCTTCATATAATAGGTGCCCTAACTCCGTAGATATGAAAAGACTTAGAGACTCTATCGTTACATACCTTGGCGGTCTTCTTGGTAGCGCTGGCCTTCCCCTGAGGGAAGGGCGCAGGCGCGGCTTTACGGCCCTGTTTGGGAGGCTGTCATTGAGAAAAGAAGAACATCAGCGAATCTTGTTCACCAAGTGGGTTCTTCTCTGAACTCTAAAGAGACCGCGAGCTGCATCTCTGCGAGCAAGTGGCTCAAGCCATCTTCACACCAATGCTGGTCGGCTCCGGAGAGCTTGCAGCGAGAGGTGGAGAGTCTGCATCTCGAATTGCATTATACACAGTCTATTGCAGTGTTCGAGAGCTATATGCAGGACTGGAAGTCAGAGTTGTAGCTTACCATTGTCGAAAACAGTCGTTGGCTACAAGACGAAGTACTTAGGAAAAGGTCGAAGTGGGAGTTTGTTGATTGTAAGCGAGACTTTTAACGCTAGTAGCAGCCCTAACCCTTGTCCGCTTTTGGATGAAGGACCATGAGTTGAATCTTGTATGCCTCAAATGGGCAGTAGAAGACCTCAAGGCTGTAGGCTGCTGCCTCTACAAGAGCTATCTCTATTGATTAAATAGGGTCATGGTAGCTCAGCATACTCGTAAGACTATCACTCGAGTATTCAGTCCGTCCAATTTATCCGATAGCTACGTGGCTCCTGGCGAGTAGTCGCTGGACCCTTTGAGTGTGCTGTCTGAAGCTTCGGGATGTGTTCCTTTGGTATGGTGAATAGGACACCCATGATTCTGGTTTCAAGAGCAATGCGTTGACTTTCGTATTTACAGAATCAATGCCATTTTTGAAGATCAAGTAGATTTGACGTAGAACTAGAATAGTGCGACGGCAAGTTCCGAGCGCGCCGGAGTTTCTTAAATTCCGAGAATCAATCATTGCGCCCCAAACTGCCAGTAGGTCGTCCCCTCGCTCATTCACTCTGTCACAGTCACGATCCTCACTATACAGCCCACCACATGGCTTTCCGTGGTCAACCACGACTCTCTTCTGGTCTTCGAGCGCTTTAAACCCCAAGGCCAGTCATACTTTATTCACAACCACCTCTCAACCGATATCACCCCGAATTGTGTCCCCCTCAGCTCCTGGAGCAATCGCACAGTAAATATGAAGTCCTTTTCGACTACTGCCGTCGTCGAACACCCTGTAGCCTCAAACAGACGCCAGCCTGTTCGGCAGACACGCACAAATCCTACAAGAACCGCAACAAATCCTGTACCTCCTCGGGGCTCTGTCGGTGGGCCTCGTGACAATGGGCCTGTTACGAATCCGGGCTTCTGCCCAGCCATTACACACTTCACCGACTCTATCACCGCTTTACCGAGGGAAATGGTGCGCCATTATACAATGTTGAAGGAAGTTGACGCAAAGGTCAACGGCCCGGAGGAGCTCGTCAAGGAGCTCATCAACGCTGCGCTGAGAAGCCCAGTGCCACGACGCAAATCAGCAGTTCAACCGCAAGCAACGGAATCGTCGCGATCACAACGTGAAGCTTCCCTATACACCACATGGTCGGCAAATAACCTTGTCGCCTCGAATTCACAACCTCAAGAACCCATCTCATCCCAACCCCAAGGATACCCTGATTCCGCCGACCTGCCTCGGAGGCACTTGTTACGCAATATGCGGGTGGTTATGAGTGAGATGCTTACGACCCTAGACGAGAAGAACCATGTCTTGTCGACTGCCATCGACGGTCTAGACAAACAGCTTATACGTTGCGAAAGCTCTTACCCACACATTGAGAATGAAGTTAGTGAAGAGGCGCGGTATGGTAGCTTAAGCCACTGGGCGTACCATGAGAAGGCGGCGGAAAAGAAGGGGACAACTGCTGGTGAGCGAACCCGGCGGGAGGCCGCTGCTGCACATCAGATGGCATCGGTGAACCATGAAGCGGAGGGGGCGGCTTTGCGAAGCGAGCTCCGAAGAGAAGCAATGGCAGCGCGCAAGCGAATCCACCATCTGGATTCAGATTTCGATGACCGACAATCCACAGCTAAAAAATCACAAGGCCCTGCCAAAGGTAGAAGAGTTGTAGAACCGGCATTACCCGCCAGCAGTACAGGTGTAGGCCTTGATATTACAATTGGATCGAATGCCACGGCACCTCCAAGCAAGCGCCGGAAGATTGAAAAGCCAAATACAGGGTCGGCGCTTGGTGGATTCCCAATGGATAGGTCAATGAGTTCCGTGTACGGGCCCACTGCTGGTTCTGCCCGGGGCAATGCGGGAAGCCCTAGGGAGACACCCGCCGAAGAGGCTGCCAAGAAGCGAGGTCGTGGAGCGGCAGCGGCCAACGGTACTGGAAGACGGAGGTAAAAGGACATCTCTTCCTGTCCTGTATCCTTGGCTGACTTCATTTCGTTCAGAACCAATACCAACGCATCAGCTGCCAACTCACCCATGATGGCCTCATCACCCGTTGTTGGTACATTTCCAACTTCGCACCACAAAAGCCCCGTACCAAGTATCATTCAGCGAGCCCAACCATCACGTGCCCGTCAAGATTCAAACCAATCAGTACCGCACGTTCGACCGTCTTCGGCAACGCCTAACACGGTCACGAATGGGAATGGATTGTTGGGCACGATAGCTGATGTAAACAAAGCGTCTGGATTGACTGGTCGAAGCATTGGGGATGTCAAGACTTCGATGAAAGTATTAATCAATCCCAAAGGCGAGCATCTCATTGAAGTTGCGACTGATGGTGCGGGTGACATGCGTGGGGCATTTGTCATCGGCGGTAAGAACGATCGCCTGGAACTAGAGGAAACAGAAAACGGCATGAGCAAAAGCGGCCGCCCTGACCGACCTCGATCCATATCGATCTCGACAAGGAGAGGGGGTAAAAGCTCCAAAACGTCCACCCCTCACAACGCATCCTTTTCCGAGACGCAACGCTCTCGACCTTCACGGACCATTGAAATGACTGCCAAACGGTCGCACAAGAAGGGGGCAGGACTTGCAGCTCAAATAGCAGCGGCTGCTGCAGCTCACGATGACGAAGGCTCATCAATGCAGGGTGACGAAGAAGAGGACGACGATGAAACCGAACCTACGTATTGCTACTGCAATCAGGTCAGCTATGGTGAGATGGTCGCTTGTGACATGAGCAGTTGCAAGAAGGAGTGGTTTCATCTGGATTGTGTAGGACTGGCTAAAGCGCCAACCAAAAATGGTAAGTGAACTTCCGAGTTGTTATCTCTTGTCCAGGGTAATCGGGAGCTGACTGGTATTTTCCCATAGCGAAATGGTATTGCGACGACTGCAAAGAGAATCTGAAAAGGAATAAATTCAATGGTGGTAGCTCGAGATGACGATTGAAGCAGTTGCCTCGAACCTGACGACGAAACGCAGAAAATTGGTGTTATAGGAACGCGACGATGCGTGCATGATATCATGGAAATCATTGAAGGGATTTCGCAGGACGGCGGGTAGACATGGAGTATTTGCTGTTGCATCTTGGTCCCAAGGGCTTGTATATGCGGCTTGGAATCTTCGGCTTCAAGAGCAGGAATGACCAACATCCCGGAATCAATGTGGTTTTGAAATACTGCAGCATGCAGCTCGTTTCTCAGCAAAGGAGTGACTTGAAGGATAGGTGAATACGAGAGTATGAATAAATTGTATAAATGGACATGCTCAGGTAGACGACTTTGAAACCCTTTAAGCAAGATTTGGGAGAGACGATGAGAATAAACGGATGCATAGGCGCTAGTGCCGGATTTGTACTAAGCGGCAGATCTTTCAGCTAGTTGTATAGGGCTAGCAGCACTCCACTTTTTGATATCAGACTTTCTAAACAAACGAAGATCCTGTGTTGTCGTTGCTCGAGATGCAACTCGGCCATCTTTTTCTTGGGTTCCTAGACTGCTATTTTACGCCCTAAACCGAGGTACTACACCGCCTGTCCTTACAGAACTACATTATAAATCTGCTGCCGTCAAGCTCCCCCCCTCCCCTAGGGGAAGACTGGAGACCCTATCACGAGTGTTTTAGAGCAATCTCAGACCTTATTATGCCGTCCATGCATCTATCTGACATACGGAATTGGTTCCTACAGTCACCACCTGTAGAATGGGGCATCATGCAAATCCGAGAGCTCCTAATTGGGGCGTTGCGCCAGGGACCTGTACCGCAACATGTGGCCTTTGTGATGGATGGAAACAGGCGGTTTGCAAAAAGCCATCGGATAGAGACAGTGGAAGGCCACAACCTTGGGTTTGAAGCTCTGGCTAAAGTGAGCCCTCCGTGGAAGACGGGCACGCGGAAAATTTACGGAATGAGCTGACGCGCTTGAGGTTGCCCCCAGATTCTTGAGGTTTGCTACAAATCTGGTGTCAAAGTTGTGACTATCTATGCCTTTAGCGTCGAGAATTTCAAACGGTCAAAATACGAGGTCGATGCTCTGATGGACATGGCAAAAGTCAAACTCTCGCAGTTAACACAGCATGGAGAACTCCTAGACCGTTACGGAGCCAGTATCCGAGTGCTAGGCCAAAGGGAGCTCGTCAAGCCAGATGTGCTCGAAGCTGTCGATCGAGCGGTCAAGATGACTAGCGGAAACAACAAGGCCATACTGAACGTCTGCTTCCCCTACACGTCTCGTGATGAGATTACAACAGCGATCCGCAACACCGTGATTGACTACTCGAAACCCATTCCTTCTCTCCCACGACCTTTCTCGGAATCCCACATAACCCACACAATCCGCGCCCGCCATCTTTCCGCCGCTTCGGAAAGAATACGAGGGAATTCTCCATCTTCCGGGGGTACATCTGACACTGAAGGTTCGACGACTTCGTCGACGACCCTCCACCCTGAGTCGCCACCGGAAGAAAATTTCATTTCTGGCGACAAATTGGATTTAAAGACTCGAGAGTCGTATCCGGATCCCGAGAGCATTACGGCAGAAACGCTGAACGAGCATATGTACACAGGTGGTTTGCCGCCGCTGGATCTGTTGGTTAGGACATCCGGAGTCGAAAGACTCAGTGATTTCATGCTCTGGCAGTGCCATCAAGACACCGAGATTGTGTTCCTGGAAACCCTGTGGCCAGAGTTTGACCTGTGGACATTCTTGCCCGTATTAGTGGAATGGCAATGGAGGAGGAAAAAGGAAGGTGAGAGAGAACGAAGTGCGCCTGGCAAGGTTAGAAGGGCCTCGAAAAGCAAGAGCTGTTGAGTGAGCGATAAATTTCCGCCAAGCTTACCTATATCTGATCGTGCGTTTCGAGCGTTGATTGAGGAGAACCATCGTTTTAGCGTTTGACCAAGAAGGAACGGTCACATCCAGATTTGACAACATGCGTCTGAGTGCATAGCAAGTCTCCAGATTCTCCATATCCATATATATCCATATGTACAATAAGAATAAGAAACAGCCCGTGAGCTGTTCAGAACGCAAGTTCTCCGTAGCACAGTATGTGCAGTGAGTGGTAGGGCTGCATCGGCTTGGCACTGGCAGGGCTGGCACGCTGGCTAACACATGGTACGGAATTGTACAGCCCGGGTCCCTTAGCGTGCCTATCACTCAACGGAACGCTGTCCAACCCTGCTGGAACTTGTTTCGCACCCTCGTCCCGAGGATTCAGCCTCTCGTCATTGCCACCACTACTAAACATGACTAGTTGCAGTCCTTCAGATGAAGGATGCGCCAGCCTGCAACTTGTTCTTTCCCTATCTTATGGTTATAATTCTTCTCCTCGTCTTTACAATAACAATCATGTTGACAGCTGCTAACAGGGAAAACATACTGCTTCCCAACAACTTGCAAGACGGGGGGCGAGGCTAAACGTGAAAAGTCGAGCCAACCAACACAGTTCACTTGGAAGCCCGCCCTTGAACATCTGGGGTCAATGCTTTCTTGAGCGGACCAATTGTGATAGATGGCTCCTGACTTCATACCCGTCTTCAGCAGGTCCCCACGATGATGTTGTCCCAGGGCAAATTGAAGCGTACTCTATGTGTTGTTTTTACTCTCTTTCTTGCTGTCTCCACTGTTCTGATACTCAGGGCCGACTTTTTTGAGTGGCCACGATCCATTCGCGACCCAGAACCTCAACCTCCCCCTAAGCCAATATACAAACCAAAGCCTGATCCAGCGCCTCCCATAGTCGACAGTTTCCCCCTCGCCGCTACTGCGAAAACCCCCTCGGATCTTCCCCCTAAACCGACATGGAACACTTCTCCAGAGCCACATGTCCCAGAGAAGACTCCCCTGTTCATCGGCTTCACGCGCAATTGGCCCCTTCTACAACAGGTTGTAGTCTCCTACATCACAGCCGGTTGGCCACCGGAAGACATTAATGTTGTCGATAACACAGGCACTATGTACTCGAACCGTGATGGGCTTCTTACCTTGCAAAACCCATTCTATATCGACCAGCACCGCCTTACGGAAACCTTCGGAGTCAACGTAATTACTACACCTACGCTCCTCACCTTTGCCCAACTGCAGAACTTCTACGTTTTCACCGCCCTTAACAAAGAGTGGGACCACTATTTCTGGGCGCACATGGACACCGTCGTCGTTTCGGACGAGAGCCCTGACGTCTCACCATATAAATCCCTCTATATGCGCGCTGTCTCTGTCCTCCGCGAAACTCTGAACCCATCATATGGCTCACTGGCAACCCGCTGGTTCGCCTACGACCGCCTAGCCCTGGTACGAACTCAAGCTTTTGTCGATGTCGGAGGCTGGGACACCATGATCCCCTTTTACATGACCGACTGCGACATGCACGAGCGCCTGTGGATGCGCAATTTTACCATCGAAGATGCGTCAGCAGGCTTGGTGTACGATGTGGGCTCCAGCCTCAATGATCTACAGCAACTATACCTCAGAGATTCAACTTCCCCCTCCAGCACTCCGGCCGAACCCCCTAGCCGCGATTCCCCAGCCTACCACTCCCTGCTCTCCACTCTGGAAGAAATGCAGCGCAACAAGAACGAGGACAAAAACGGACGTAATACCTGGCAGGCCCAGCAACGGGGCGGACAGGGCGAACCCTTTTATCGCGATGCGGAGGGGTTCAACAAGGGAATTGAGATGACGATGGACTTGGGGAGGAGGGTATTCGAGGAGAAGTGGGGGCGGGGCAGGTGTGATATCAGGGATGCCGGAATGGTCGAAGGGGATGCTTGGAGGGTTATTGGAGAATGGGAGAATGAGGACGTCCAGAAGAAGTATTGGAAGGAAATGAAGGGAAAAGCAAAGCAGGAAGCGAAGACGTTAGCTTGACGGGGTTTGGGTTGAACATAGAGGTGCTTCTTTTGGAAGCAATCTTGGGAGCCGGAAGGGAGTGGAGCCGGCTTGGCACGAGCGTTATGCATAAGTTTGCCGGCTTGGGAGACGAACAATGGAGGAATATGATCCAGGCGTTGCTCAGGTCTGTATGGTGTTGGGGCGCACTCGAGGAGATGACTCAAGCGCATGTATATTTAATCTGTCGAACCCAAGACGGAGGCATCAGACGGAGACATAGATGAACAGCTCATCAATGATAGACACCACGAGTCAATGGGAATAAGAAACCAACCACGTTACATTTGACGCAAGAGAGAATCTAAGGTAGCGGCTGAGCTGTGACTTTTTGACTTACGTAATCCCTCCAGCCTAATTTACCTTACTCTACCTAATGCCATCTCAAGGCTTAGCCGCCCGCCTGACAACCATCATCGCTCGACTCGCAATGTCTGGCCCACGGCGCCGGCTTGACTGTCCTCATCAAGGCAGCCAAAGGGCTGATCTCCCTTGGTCCGCTGCAGCCTTTGCTTTGGCCGAGATTTTGCGGCTGTTTTTAACACCCACAGCCAAAGCTACAGAAGGCGTACCGGATTGCATCCCTGTCATGGCATGCGTGCTTGATCGGTGAGCGGACGTGTATGCTTTAGTGAGAGGGGTGCTTTGTGGCCAGAGGAAATAGGGACGGCGGAGGAGAGGGTGTTAGGTATGCTAGGGTGTGTTGTGAAGGGGGTATAGATGAGGGAAGGTCGGTCAGGAAGAATCGGTAGTTAGGTGAGCCAAGGCAGATCTACTATGTTGACCATGTTGTAAGTCGGGTGTGGACAGTCAAGTCGATTGGTTGAGAAGTTTCTTTGCTCAATTGTTCTTATTGCATTTGCGATTGAACATGAGTCAACAAATGATTATACTTTTTCGAGGAGGAAACAACGAGTCTATTTGTCTATTTGTCCATTTGGATATCTCGATAGAGATAGATTGTTGTTTACGGGCTTGCTGCATCCATTGGTGGCGCAATATGAAATGGGGCGGAATTCTTTTCGCAAGAGGGACGAATAGCCAGACAAAGAATCAACAGGGGCCCACACCTTCAAGGTGAACAAAAGCTTTTGGAGAGGACTGCGATCAGATGTTTCTCGAACGACCGGTATATCTAAGATGGTAAGCTGAGTATAAAGCAAAACGACAGCAAATCATTGATACAATACACATCCCAGCTTTTACTATTTAGCAGCTCATGCAGCTTTCTACTAAGACTTGCTCTCTCCATAGCCTCTTAGCTTTGGAATTAAGTACGAGGTTGTGGCTCTGATAAATTGGTCATTGACTGTCAGAACAATGTGACAATGAGCGTTAAAGAAGGACCTCAATCTGATGATATTCTTTTGAGACAGTCTTGGACATAACACACAAGGCTTCGGATGAGTTACGATTGAAACAGAACTTAGGGTCTTTCGAGCCTTCGCATAAGAACAACCAAAGCTTTGAAGAGGACATATTATTTCCATTCAGTCTCGTTTCATATGCAATGCACGTCGAACGATTCTGCATGTCTACTCTTTGATCTTGGTTAGAGAGCGCTAAACATATTCATGGCTTCTCGACAGACACAATTCTTTAGAAATGCTGTTTCTTGATTGGTGGTAGAAGTACCTGCAAGCGCCGTAAAATGGTGATTAGGGAACCCAGTCGCAAAATAGTTAACTTACGCGGCCGGCTGTGTTTGGAATCTGCAAGATTGCGGCGCCATTTTTAAGTGTGTGTGGTTGGTTGAGTACTGCAACCGAACGCATTAAGCACAGCCATGTCTCACGGTGTGGATTATGGAAGCCTATAGGTTTGCACGCATACAAAGAGCAGGCTTGTCGCACATCGTCAGACGAAATAGTTCTATGATAACTGTCGTCTTTGACATCGAAAAGACTTTTAAGTCGTCATGCCATCGACCGCTGAGCGGCGTATCTCGCCAATGAGGCCTAGGAGAGCCCCCGCAACCCCGACGCTACCAAATACTGCAAATCAAGATGCTGCTCACCCTATAGACATGATGGCAGCTCTCTCCTTCTGCGATGAGAGTTTAGATTCGGATCCAAGCCCATTACTGACCCCACCGCGTGAAGGCAGAGTAACCGGCGCAGCAGTCAGGTTTGGGGCTGCCCCTAGTCCGTCTAACGGCTTATTACCCTTCACCTTTGGTCAGTTATACAATATCACCCCTTTGCCATCTCCAAGGCCATCACCAGAACCGCCATCACGGAGAGACGAACAGCCACGACAATTCAGCTTATCACCACAGCGTGATTCGAGGGCAGAAATGCAAGGGAATAACAATCAAGATGACAGAATTTCTGTCGACGTTCCTACTTGGTCTTTTGCAGAATCGTCCCGAAGGCCCTCAGACGTTTCCGCTGTTAGCGCTAACGCGACTACCGCTCCATACGATGTCAATGGTGAAGAGGCGCCCGTCGAGCCTTTCTTCGATCCTCGTTTTCAAGCTACTTTAGTGAAAGGTATAGACCTTGCTCAAAGAATGGCAAATGCAATGGCGGGAGACCATTTCGAATCGGAACGAGATTTGGACTTGAACAGGCTATGGAACGATGCCAAAAGACTAAAAAACTTCCAAACTTCGGACACACGGACTGTAGCTGTGTTAGGTGACTCTGGGCAAGGTGAGTCGACGCTCAGTCTCTGCATTGCACAACCATCGAAGCTTACCATCCCTAGGGAAAAGCAGCCTCATTAACTCTCTCCTTCATTGCCCGGATATTGCACGAACAGTGAGGCGGCCCAATTTTCCTTAAAGGCATTGAGTTAATGAGTTTGACAGGGAGACATTGGAACTGCGTGTACGTCAGTTGTCACGGAGTACCATCAGAAGACTAGGGAGCATCAAACACCAATCACAATTCAAGTAGAGTATCTTTCAGGATTGGAAATCGAGGATCTTATAAAGGAGCTTGTGTGGAGTTATCGCCAGCTGTATCTTCCAAATGTGGAACAAGAAGCTAGTGTTGAGGACTACAAACGATATCAGGCAGAATCAGAGCGTGCTTGGTCAGCTCTTGAAGCAGCCTTTCGTCATCGGCGGGAATTCAGAAAGGAGTTTCTTAGAGACCAATCTGCAGGAGCAGCCGACAAAATCATTGTACAAATTCTTGATTGGACCAAAGATCTGGACTGGCCTGCAGGAGGTAATAACGGCGTATGGAAGTCTACCGCCGAGACAGCAGAAGAATGCTGTGAAAAGACAGCAGTTTTCATGAGGGATAAGCTTTGGCCTTTCACTAAGATTATTCGGTGATTGGTTTCTAATCTTAATTCCGAAGTACTGTACTGATTGACACCGCAATAGGGTCTATCTCAGCGCACAAGTATTGAAGACAGGGATAATTCTTGCAGACTTACCAGGTCAGTACTTGAGAACAGCGACGTTCGGGGTGATGCTAAAACTATTCAGGACTCCACGACACGAACTTGGCGAGGGTCAGAGCTACTGAGCAGTATCTCTTAAAATGCGATCACATCCTCATAGTTGCCGGGATATCCCGAGCAATCAGTGACCAGTCGTTGAAATCATCGCTCTACAAAGCTATCAGTCAATACGTTCCTCATGAGTGGGAGACATCAGCTGGGAAATATTTGAATGTATCTGTGGTCTGCACTAGGACGGAAGCAAGTATATTCGATGCTTTCTGCGAGCGCTTCTTCTGACTGTGTCTCGCAGGATATCAATGTAAAGACACACAGGAAAGAATTTTGCGGAGTCGGTAAACGAATCAGCCCAGATGTCATGGCTGCGCTCGACCAGCAGATTGAACAGGCTAAAGCAGCCGACAACAAGATATTGAAGAAACAATTGAAACGGAGGTTAGTCGACATGTACCCAAAAGGACGCCTTCGCTAAATAGGCACAGACAAGAGCTCCTACTGATTGAGGCGAGGAATGACTTTGTAAAAGAGGGCCTGAAGCGAAACTATTCTGCCAAAGTTCCAGGTGGGAGACTTGAGGTCTTTTGTGTCTCGAATGTGAATTACGAGAAGTTCTCCAAAAAAGGGCCTGTCGATCATGTCAATGCCAGCGGTATTCCGGCTCTCCGCCGCTTCTGTCACACGATCACAGCAAAGCCCCAGTACTTTGAAGCAAAACACTTTCTGCAGTCCAGTCTTCCCAGTCTTTTGACCTCAATAAGGCTGTGGGTTGAGAAAAGCCAAGATCCTGCTGACGCTCTGGACAACGAAGCCAAGCATGAGGTGTTTGAAGCCTTTGGCAACATGTGTAAGCGTGTCAAAGGCGGTATCACGCGGACCCAAAAAAGCTTTGAGCAATCTTTCGAAGAACAGCTGCTTCAGTTAATGGAGAATCGAAATGAGTACTGGGAGCGTGCGGCCGAGCTGAAGAGCAACGAGTGGAATCACGTATGAAACCTTCTCATTTCCTCCAAGTATGCTCAACTCAACCGCTAATACGGCTTAGTGGCACACGACCCAGTATAACGCTTGGTGCAGGAAAAATGGCACCCACTACACCGAGAAACGCGGTCATGTCTGCTGGAACTCTGAAATCATCTGGAAGATGAAGTCAGAACTGGACTATGCTTGGGATATATTGGAAGAAGAGATCCCCGAGCTTTTCGCTGACCTTGCGCGCTCTATCAGTAACGATTTAACGGCGTTCGAATGTATCATCAAAGACTACGACAATACTTCAACGTTTGCCGATGGCATTGATTCAAGGATCAGAGATATTACGTATATTCTGGCCACTATCTCGAGAGCGTTCGGGCGTGGATACAAAGCCATCCGCCGTAACGCTTCAGAGCAAAATTATAGCTCGTACGCTCTCCAGGGGATGCTGCCAGCATACCGAACAGCTTCCCAAATAAGCGGTCAGTCTCCATCCCTTCCATCCTTCCACTTCGTCCTATCTTCCACATCATCTCCTGCCCCATTTATTCTTGTAGCTTAATTAACTCATTTCTATCACAGGAACCGGCAGGACCGCGCGCCAGCAACAGACCGTCCAGGGCCGCATCACCAACGGCAACCTCTTCCCCGTCATTTCACTAAACATCAAGACCGACGTGGAGCAGCTGATCTCAACGACGTTTGCCGAAACTTGCACGATGGTGACGGCGGTGCTGGGCCTCATGCGTACGGATCTGGAAATGGTGTATGGCGAGTTCTCCTATGACGAATCACTTGACGGTGGATCGGATGAAGTTCGCAGAATCGGCAATGGGAGGTTGATTGACAATGGGAGGTTAATAGACAATAGACATCACATTACTGGGAATAACGACGAGGAGGAGCGCATTGAGGATATCAGGAGTCGATTGGCAGGCCAGCTGGATACCTTTGAGAAAGAGCTTGGGGAAATGCAGGAGGTGATCTCCAACCTCGCTTCGGATGCGCAGGAGTCTATTCCAAGCTGAAATAGGTCCATTTGCAAAACTACCTCTATACCTTCCGCAAACACGTGTCTGATAAAGCGGTTCCTTTTCACATCATCCGCCGTTTCGCACTCGTGCCTCGTGTTCCTAATTTCTACGTCAATCACAATCGCAGAACAGATCAGTCACCCCATCCATTTATCTCTGCATCTCCAAACCTGCACTTGGTCCACACGTATGTACCACTAGCTTCATGCGCAGCATACCCCAAAACCACCCCCCCCCCCCGCCCGGGGGCTACAGCTCATAAAGTCGACGTCTCACAGACCCAGCACCCCAATTTTGCAAACCCTCACAAAAACAACAACCATCACTCCGTATAAAATATCCGACCAAACAACCAAACTCACAAACTCGGTGTTCTAGCAAAACTTTGCAAAAAAATCCACTTATAAATTAACCGTTCTCCGGTAGAAATCACACTCACAAGGCTCTCTCGAATAGCACTCCACCCCCCATCTCAATCCCACCCCGTGTCCATGCAAGAAAAGCAACATGCATAATAACATTCATCTCGACCCTTCCCATACCCAGAAACCAGCGACCAGCGTAGCCGTTCACGAGCGAGTACATACGACTAGAGTTTTTTTTTGTTTTTTTTAGCAACGGTTCGGCACCGCTCACTCGCCAGCGCAGGACAAAAACGACTCTACTCTACTGCATTTGCGCTTTTGAATATTCGTACTGTACACCCTCTACGTGCACATTTCGACACCCTGATCCTTCGCGTCTCGTCATCTCCTCACCGAAATCTTCCACGACCAACCCAAACCCACCACAATCCCCTTCCCCCTTCCCAACCAAACCGATTCAACAGAAATTCCAAATTCGCAAATCCGCAAATCCCCAAAACTTTGATTCTCTACACTTATACTTACGAACTAAAGAAAAGACACAAGAAGTATATCGAAGAGTGAGATATATTTTCCCTGTCAGAACGGGACGTGGTGGTGTGACAAGGGGTGGATGGATGGTTGGTTGGATGGCCGGGGGGGGGTGCAAGGGGTGAGAGTTGGGGATAGATCAGGGGGGTGGGTGGCTTGGAAAGTTTCCGAGGGGAGATGTTGCAGGCAAGTTCATCTAGCAAAAGCGGTAATAGTCTTGGTATAATCGTTGCTTTCAAGTATTTACCTGTCTCGGTACAAAGGTTTCAAATCGACACTCAGCTCTTACCGATTTCTTGGGCGAGGGTATGTGCTGTTTTTGGTTTGATTGCAGAGTATTTGGAAGGGGAAGAGGTTTGAAAATTGAAATGTGAAGTTTGTTGAAATATGCTATACATACCTGAATAGGATTGTTCCAAAGTGTGTTCACATTTTGATTGATTCGTAAACCAACAAAGTTGAAGGTTTTGGAGAGATTGGGGAGCCGGTTCGAAGGGGGAGGGGGGTAAAGAGGCAAGGAGGAGCCGTGGAAAGATTAGTCGGTTCGCGGTGTTTTTATAGGTTTAGCAGTGAGGATGTGCGTTAGGTGCTTAGCACTCTTAGAGCCATATATTTTTCGGTTCATAGGAAATTCTTCGCGACCTTGACAGTAGGAGTTAGAGGGGCAAGAGTTGAAGATAGTGAAGGGTTGGAAGGGTTTCGATTGGAAATGGGGTGGTTAGCCTAAGGTGTGATGCTGAAGATTTTCTGCTTGGACTGGATGTAGATGATGGAGACAATGTAACGCGGATTTTGATATATGAGGTATCAGCGATTTCGGAAAGTCTGCTCGATTCTGCATTTGACTCCTTCGACCACATCGAGATGGGGTAGAGTAAGTTGAACAGCAATCAAGATTTAACTACGAGAGTCCATCATGTCTAGCTGTCAAGTACACACTCTGAGCTACGCTCGGCCTCTTCTTACGGTTGAAAATCAATCACCGACGTTTCATACCTGGTATTCACCCGTATTTAGCCCATAGATTCGCAGTTCTGGTGGTGTCTCCTCGGGCAGTAACTTCCCATTCCTTATCGTTCATCCCGTCGCAGCGGAGCTTGAGCATGTCGACTCTCCCAAAACGAAGGCCGCTGTCTTGTATATTACCCAGGAACACCGCAAGACGAGCGTACGCGATGCTCTGATAGTCGCCGACTAGGCGCCACAAGGGATTCTCATCGTTGTCCCTTGGCGGCCTGGCTGATACCCGAACAAGAGTGACAATACGAGTACTGCTTCGTCAATGTAACGGGTGTCGGAGTTTTTCTCCGGAAAAGCTGGGGCCACACTCGAGGAAACCGCTCAGGAGCTTGACAAGATGTCGAGCAATGCATCCCTCGCCGACATCGTCGAGCTATTGGTCGGCCCACCGATTGTAAAAAGCAGAAATCTACCTCGACGTCGCGTAAGTGTCCCGGTGATGGGGGCAGCGACATTCATGTTGCCCACATCTGCCAGTCCTGAAACATGCAATCTAGTCTGCAAGTGACCCCGTCGCGCGACAAAACATCATGTATCTCACCTGTCACTTGACGATTACAACAGAGCAAACCGTGACAAGTAACGTCAGCGAGTGGTTTCTTCGCCACCATCGTACAACGTCCCGTTGCCCCCAGTTCCCGACAGTCGAATATTACCGGGTCTTCCGGTGACTTGGGCGGCTCAATTCTGGAACCGAGTGCGAATTCATATATACGGTCGCGGAGTTCCCTCGGCAATTGGAGGAATGGAAAATAGCTCATGTGTTCGGTCGTGCGTACGTTGTGCTAGAAAGGCTCGAAGAACTATGTATCTCTACGGTGTGGTTCAATCAGGCCGTTGAGCTAAAGTAAAAAAATTCAACGATCGAAAAGAAAGATATAAATAGAGATGATCGAAGGTGGCAGAGCGACTGCTTGTGGCTAGGCTGGTGCCTGAACGCACACGTTGAGGTTTAGGCTTGAAGGATTCTGACCCCAATTCGTGGGCCTCAAAGCCAGTAGTAATTACAATGAATTGATGCCATACCATTTGTTCAGTACAACATCAGAAAAGATATTCAACTCACGTAAATCGTTCAACAACTTTTTTTCGAAAGGGCTCAAGGCTTCATAGCTGTCCCTTCGATATTCCATACCAGCGACCGAGATATGTCACGCAAAATGATCTATTCTCTTTGCTTCAGTTCTCGTTCATCGAGCCATTAAACGCAAAACCGGGACTCTCCTTTTCGACCGTCGTTCGATTGTTCGCATCTGTTGCCTTGTTTCTCAAAAGAGGGCTCATGTCACACAGATGATACCCTTTCACAATACGCTGTTTTGTCCTGAAGAGTCTCACGGCTCGTTACCGTGCCAATGAATGCCCTTGCCTTAAAGAAGGTATCTTTCTCAAGCTGCTTGAATATATCTACGATGTGAAGACAGTTAATAATTTCGCTATTGTATTCTTTCTCTCGGCTGTCTAATGCCAAACGACAAGGCCCTCTTTGACCTTTACTTCTGGAGAATTCGTGTCGTAAGCTCTAAGCCTTCGTTTTATCTCCTTGAAATTCATGTCAAATATCACCATCTGCACCCTTTCGATTGCCAAAACTCTCCCTTCTACATGATGATGTAATATGATAGGTATCAAGACGTCTATAGTACGTTGACAGAGAGACCTTAACTACACACTTCCAACGGCTAGAATCCCAACTGGAAGATCACCTAGCGAGAGATCAGCTCACACTGGCAATAACCATTGCCCAAGTCGTGATTAATTACTTGCGTATGTGCATAGGAAAAGGCCACGTACAGATATCGGCCACTTGAAAAATATGGTCTGCCTTTAGTGCCATTGTAGGATGTAGACTCCAAATATACCGGTGCATGACGGCCGGTAACTCATCATTCCCCCTAGGAGTCACCGGTAGCGCGGCTATTCTTATGCCCAGCGGCGTTGCTCGATAATCTTCCCAGGTTATTGATGGCCTTGCTTCATCTTCAACACTTGTATCTGCACTGATATCCCTGTCGCGCCTGAACGAGGCAAATACTTTCTTTGCCAACGTTGGGCAGCTTTTAATCCATAAAGACACTGGATCAATACTTCGCTGTCTGCAAAGAGCTGGCCAAGAGATACTTGCAGTCTTAGGTGTTCTAGTAGCGAGTGATGCTTCATTGTTAGATCCACCGATTTCTATACAGCATGGATGACACCTTCGTACACGCATACTAGCGTTTCTAGCTGAAACCTCGTACAACAACTCGTAATCAAAGACGTCGATCTGCGAAAGTCCTTCGATGTATTTCTTGTAAATGTCTTCGCTTACATATTTCGCCTTCGGCAATGCGCTTAACCAGAAAACACGCCTTGGGTTCCTTCGCTGCAGCTCTGTAGTGTGATAATCCTCAGCGATGGCGGCACAACGCTGATAGACTGCCAAGCCATGCTCGAGTCGCTTAGTCAATTCCGTTCCTGAGTTCAGGGAGAGCAAATTACAACATCGCCGCCATTTTGGCGTCCCTTGAACAAACGTGGCCAATTCAGACAGGACATCCAGTCGGGCGCACCAGAGGAGTTGCTTTATCGTTCTGGTTCCGGTAACAGGGGCCCCCAATCCATACTTTACGGCCCATGAGTAATCCCTTAACAGATTCGAGCTGATTGAAGTTTCGTAGGTAGCAATGAGCTTGAAGAAGGCTTTACAGACGAGCTGAAGGTTCAGCAGTGCTGCTGCCTTGCCAGATTCAAAGACTTGTAGAAGGATATCAAACGGAAGCGCTAAAATATTCATCTTCGGGTATGGTAATACTATTTGACAGTTGCAAGCATCTCAAACCATCATGCTTCATGGATTCTCTTGGCTATCGATCAATAAGCTGCATTGACTTGAGGACCAGTCACCTTGTTCCTACTTGAAGGGAGACCTAGAGTTGGATCCGTCAATGCCGCGGTGCAGGCTTACAATCTTTCTCATTCGTCTCCTACCTCACTCTACTTGTAGGACACTATTCGTTTCTATAGTTCGACTTCTATAAGTTCTCGATGTTCGCTCTCAAGTTCCGAATGTGACGAGACGTAAAAGACTCCGTCGCGGCAAGAATAGACGCGGATACTTTGCCTCTCACCCGTCCGATTACCGCGCTTTTTCACACGCTATTTGAAACTTAAGGTTAAGCTATGTAACAGTATTTACGGGTGTGCGGGTATAGGTAATTCGATCCCGGACTTCCGCCTTGACTGCTACTTCAATGTCAACTTCAGAATTTCCTTCTCGATCGTACTGTAGACAGAGCGCTGAACTAATCGAAGATGAAGTAAGCAATAAATAGATTACTCGTATGCACGGGGTTTCCGCGCACACTGGGTTTCCGCGCACTCTAACTAGAAAGGTTAGATACAGATAGTATCCCGGGGCACCAGATAGTATCCCGGGGTTTAGCGTGTCCCGGGATACTATCTGTAACTAACCTTTCTAGTTAGAGTGCGCGGAAACCCAGTGTGCGCGGAAACCCCGTGCATACGAGTAATCCTTGTGACTGATTCTCAAAGAACAAAGCTCAAGTCTTTTCTTGCAGAATGCAGATTGAGATTCTGACTATCATCAGCATCTGCGATGAGCTAAACTACTGATGCCTGGCTTCTTTAAGATTTTCAGCTTCTCTCTGTTTTTGAAATGTGTTAGCATACTCACAAGACGGAATCGGCTCGAGAAGAAGTTCACGGATATGCCTTGACTGAAAGATGGTTTCGACCATGTTTGACTCTTCATCTGACATGTTCCACGTTACTTGATTGAGATGAGGTCATTTGGTAGAAGTCTACGTGGAAGACATGACACCTTTCAGCTGGTTTGGTTTCGAACTAACGTCTTGATGAAACTCTACGGTGAGACCATTTCTGCTAGAGTTGCGTTGGATTTAGTAGCGTGCGCCGCTCACAATGTGTACCCTTTATTTGGTTCGCTACGTACATTAAACGACTGTGGTGTTTTCATAACTTTTTCCAGCGACAACTCTCAAGTGCCAGAAAGGACTCTTTCCCTCTGCACGAGACACTACTTCAGATTAACGGAATTCCTTGACTTCTACCAGAGACAGGATTAAGGCTAGTTTCGACGAGCCAGAGCCCCTCAAAGAACAGTCTTCCTGCTTGGAGAACCTCTTCGCTACCGTATCATTTTCCTAACACCCCCCCTTCTTAACAGCCCCTTTGCACCACGCTATAGCTCCCATCCGGCCATGTTCATATACTATGTTGTCTGCACAAGCAAGCTAGACTGTCCCTTCTTTTTGCCAAATTTCGTAGTCTGGTGCTTGCTCTCCATGGAGGAAATACTTTGAATTTCATCCGCTACATCGTTCCAAAAAGCACAGTTCTCCGCCGAGCTTTCCTTGTCCTCATTCACGACGAAGAGACCAGTATTAGGATCACTGTCCAGGGCGATTCCCGCTTTCAGAACATTCCCGATCGTGTTACCATTGTCCTCAGAAGTAGGCCAGTCGATGGCGCCGCGCTGTTTCAGGTTGTTTGGAGACCCAGTCACCGCGTGCGACGCAAAGTAGCGCTGGTAGGGACCTGATAAAGGAGCTATAAGATTATCAATGAGAACTGCCACACCCTTGGGCAGTTTAGGGATATAGGAGGTGATAAGGTCCCCAATGGCAACTCCTTTGTACCAACTCGAGGCGATCAAGTCAGAGCCGTGTGTGGCGGGAGGAAAGTTGTACTGCATCATATAGACGTTACCACGATAGGCATCGTACACCTGACGCGAGTTGCAGACAAACGTCGAGTCTTGTAGCACTTTTCTGACACGGATCTGTTGATCGCCGTCGAAGGGAGGGCCTTCAGCAGGATAGTTTTCCTCTATCGTGTCCCTTACATACTGTAACTTCTCACCTGGGAAAGCGTGATTTAGAAACCGGGTGAAATCTCCCGTGGTTTGAACCCAATCTTTGACGAATATACCAGACTCATTCCATACGTGTGAGACAATCAGAGAGCTGCAATTTGCGAAGTTTCCTAGACGGACATGGTATCAGTATATTCTTATCGGAAAAGTTTTATGAAAGTCAGTACTCACCACGGGATAATTCCCGAGCAGCAAGCGCTTTAACCCAAGATCCATCAACGGCGGGTCCGAAAGGGAACAAACCAGTTTTGGTAACACTGGTCACAATCTCCTGGTTCGCCACCTTCAGCTGCTTGTTATCCGCCTGCCTTAAACAATCAAGGCTCCCAGTGCGCGCGCCACATCCGGCCGCCTTCGAGAAGTTAGAGAAGGTTTGTTGTAAAGTTCCTTGTCGATCCCAGGCCCATTGGTACGCTGGGCTCCACAGAGCTGCCCTCTGAAACAGTGGTGATTGCTCGCCACCAAATGCCGTGAGATGATGAATAATTGATCCCGCCCCAGCAGAGTTACCCCACGCGCTGACTTTGTCGTTGTTACCGTTGACTTGACCAATATACGTCTGAATGAACTGGAGAACAAGACGTTGGTCATGCAAGCCTGCATTGGGGGTCCCAGCATATTCCATTGTGCTACCAGCCAACCAGCCATACGCTCCAAGCCGATAATTTCCAACGACCCAGATTATACCGTTGTCAGAGGCGTCGAAGATGCCTCTTCCATCGTACAACGACCAGGTTGTATCATTTGACTGAAGGACTGTTTCTTTACCGCCGAAGAGATATGCACCTCCGTAAATATAGTCCACTACAGGGAGTTTCTCCGGAGACGTAAGCGCGGAATATGGTACGTATATATCAAGGAAGAGGCAGTCTTCGTCTTCTGCACCTCCAGGGACCGGGCTCGGGTTCTCGGCATCCAAGTTCGCCTGAATGCAACTTGGCCCGAAGCTATTGTCCTGAACAACTTTATCGTCCCTGATGCGGTCTGGAAATTGGGGGGCTGCGAAGCGTAGGGGACCCACGGGGGCTTTGCCAAAACGGACATTTTTGAAAAGAGCAATCTGCAGACATGTCAAGATATGCGTCAACAAGACCCAAGAGATGCCAGAAGAGGATTGTTGTTCTTCAGTCATTCACCAGGAACCTCGACTAACCTTCCCGTTGTCCCCGTACGGTTCTGCCTCATATGTGCCCCATGGAAGGGTCAGCTTTGGTTTGCCATCTTGGGTGACGCATGATTTGGCTTGAGTAGAGAGGGGGAGGGAGATGAGAAGGGACAGTGCGATCAAAGATTTGAACATTACAATCTTGAAGCTTGAAGTCGAATCTGTCGAGAGGGGTAAAGATCCTGAAAGAAGACTTGTAGGACGAGGTGCTGGAAGAAGCCTTTCACAGCAATGGGGGTGTCCACCTTATAGGTGCTGGTCAATTTCTCCCACTTTCCAGAGAGGGGGAAGAATTGACTCCTCCGGGTATGCTCGATGCATTGCAATACCTGCCGCCCATCATTACATTACAAGGTCTTCTCACCAACCTGTCCTCTCGATCTATCTGACTGGCACGCTTGACTCCCCATTAGGGTTGGCCCTGACGCAGAGTCTCATCACCCGGCTGAGCTTCACAGATTCACGTCAAGGTACTTGTTGCGATCAAGGCTCGATTGATTTACACCTGATGATGACCAACTTTTGCATGAGAACGCCCCTGTTGTGGTTGTTCTTGGTACCTCTACAGGCGTCCATGGATTCAGCATTCCCGATAGTACAGCACTGACGCAAAAGTCTCCACCTCATATCATAGGTCCGCAAAAAAGGGCTAGATCCCTAGCAACCAATGTCGTTGACTTGCACCAAGCACGAATTGGAGTCATCGCCAGTCCCACTGGTCTGGAGATACTCGGCCGCGGTCAGGATGCAGCCACGCTGGTCAAGGGAAAAAACCTACACCAAAAGTCGAGGGACGCTAACTTAGCGAAGAACTTCAAAATGTCAATCTTGGAAATTTCAGGCAGGGCAACAAAGGTGGAACACAACATGTTGAAATTCATGGTGATAAGAGCTCAGATGCTGATCCATTTTGTCCAATGGTGTCGGAATTTTGGAAGCTTTGTGTTGGTCGTGGGAATTCGAGAACAATTTCTGGTGTGGTTTTTCCCCCTTTAACCGCGGTACTCGGTGCGAGATCACGAGGGTCCAGCGCAATCTTACATGGCTGCATACATCATACATCCCATATCCACACAATACCATAATAGTACAAAATACCCAACTACCGCCGTCCTATACATCCGCGGAATCCATTCTACTGCTATTTCAATTAACTTCCTGGAGCGGACCTCGCCACGATGCTCCCGAAGACTCAATCGATCTTCACAGCACCTGCACCTGCACCTGCAGATGCAATGCAATCAATCCATCCATTCGGACCGCAAAGAACACGGCTCCGTACAGGAGCGGAGAATCGGTTCCGCAACTTTCGGCTCACATCCACCGGCCCTCTACCTCCCTACGGATGTCAGATCATGTCTATCAAGCCCGTCTGTCCCCACGTACGTTGTAGTTCTACGAGGGTACCCAGTGTGTGAAACAAAGACCTTGGAATTGTTGGCACACAGAACAACGATCGAATCCCAGCAAGAAACTGCTATTGCTCTGCGAGCAGCTGAACCTTGGCTTCTTGCTGCTCACCGCAAGCCCCTTGGCATTTGGCAAGAAGTCGATACCGGCCATGATCTTGTGATGTCGGCATGCTGCAGCCCAAGCTACTGTAGCCATGCTCAATCAGGTGCAGGATTGACCACAGCGAGTGATTCTGCTCCGGTGCATCCACACGCTTTCGAATTGCTGGACCCAGTCGTCGCGACTCATCGTCTCCAGCGCGTAGCCGAGATCATCTTGTTGGATTTGGCGATCAGTGCAACAAGATAGCCTAATTGAACACGTTTTAACGATTAGTATATTACTACTCAATCTATCTAGGAGCTGCATAACGAACTTTATGTGTGCGCGAGCTCTGCAGACAAACTGAATCCGAGTGGGTCATCCAATGATGCCTGCCTTCTCAACACATCTCTTAGAATCGGCCAAAGCTCCTTGACGGTGATCCCATCGATGACTTTGGTCATCAGGGTACCGCTTGGCCTCTCTTGGACTACGTTGGACATGATCTTGTGCGCAATGCACTCGCCATCAGCCATGAAAATTCAAGAGTCTAGACGTCTCGGTTGATGGCCTGATTTCGAACGACTCCTGCAGCCAAGCGTATTAGAGAATCGTCCTTGTTGGCGAATCCTTCGCAAGATGTTCCAATGATGAAGCCAGGTCTGACGATTGGAGTGCGTGGTTCGTACCGGGGTGAGATCCGGCCGAACTCCTTGACTAAAAGCTCTGAAATCGATTTGCTCTGGCTGTAGCCATTCGTAGTCGCCAGCTGTTTTGATAGATCGTTGTCGCTCTTGTCGTTTTCTTGTGCATCCCATCGAGACCCTTTAGACACGTAGCTCGCAGCACAAGGCAAGACTTCCCCAAACGCTGCCGACAATACGACAAAGAGCTTGAACTCGGTCTTGCAGAAATAGAAGAGGTAAATAGATATCCAGCGCGATCTATGGCTATTGCTGACATCCACTCCCGCCGACCTTGTTCCAACCGTGCAGCGCAAACATAGGCATCACCAGTCTGGAAACCCCAGTAGTATCTGAGCCTTGCTTATGAATCTTCACATGAATTCCCTGAAGCGTGTAGGCCGGAAGCGCAAAGACGGCTAAGGGGGGGAAGGGGGGGATCAATAAATAAATCAGCACACCGTCATGCTTCCCCCCAAATATACACCATCTTCACGAAACCGAGCGGATCCACAGACTTACCTACGCCAGGCTTGACCACAGCGCCCGCGACCCCCTTCCCAAACCCCCTTCTCTCCTGGCGCCTTGGTATGGCTGCGTTACCATACCGGAAAGACCGTCGTACATGCCGAGCCCGAATTCCTTTCCGGCAGCCCTGATGCCGCTCTGCCATCCTGTCACTTTGGTCGCTGGCCGGGTTGTGATGTCGCCGTAGAGTGTGGGTGCGTTGCGGAAGCCTTTTGTCATTCCGAGCGTGAATGCCATTGGGGCTGTGAGGGTTATTTCAAGGATGCGGTCGAAGCTTTGGGAGGTTGCAAGGGCGAAGGAGAGGGATGATGAGCTGCTGGTGTGGGACTGGAAGGTGAGTTGAGGCGGCAGGGGGATGGTAGATTAGCTGGGGGTGACGTGTGCGTTGTTGACGTCTTTTTCTGGGGCGAAGGAGGAGTTGCTTTGGCCTTGTAGCCTTGAAGACAAACGCAGAGTGCTGCTCTCTGAAATGGCCGAACAATGTCCTTCTTCAATGGCGGCAGGATGGGCTCCGCATTGGTGCAAATTCAATTTGGGTATCTTTGGCGTTAGACTTCCGCGACGAACCTGGTCCAGCGAAGCTGGGATGCCGTTTCCCGCTCGGCTTTCCTCCATATAAAATCCTGGCTTCTCCCTCACAGATCTCGCAACTTCGACTGGTAGATTCACGACACTTTTGACGACACCTCCCACGGAGCCGAGTAGCGCCATTGTACCGCCAGAAAGTGGATCCCCGAGCTGGCGTGCGATAGTGTATTCTCGCCTCCGGCACCTGCAAGGAATCAGCAATGGCGAAGGTTCGTTCGAGCTCAAATGCCATGTCTTACAACTCTAAATCCCCAGCGTTAGTAAGCCCCTCGTTCGTCAATACAGTCGCCACCAACGCGCTGAGCAATATTCCGGCTCTCTTGAGCCGCCAGACTGCGATACGGTCTGGCGACACGGCACATCTGTGGTCGTTTAATCTGAAATATTCATGGAAGTGGTTGACTGCTTCTTCCGTGCTCGCCTCCTTGTTCACTCCAGCTGCCAGCTCGGCCGCGAGCTTCGAATGGGAGCTTCGGCTGTGCATGTCTTAAGTGGAAGGGTTTGGGGGGCAAGTCCTGCTTTCGCTAGGATTTCGCCCCAGAATGGCTGATCACCATAGTTAGAGGTTATGACCATTGGTTTCCCGTGTTTGAGTGCGGATGCTGTAACCTCCGCATCGCCTGAGTGCACGACGCAAGAGACATGTTCGAAAAGACCGTCGTGTGTAACCATACCTTTATCAAGGATGAAAATGGAAGAGGTGATTCCAAGGTCACGAAATTGGTCAAGTCTGGCTGAGATTATTGCTCGCTGTTTGCTAATCTCGATTGCCTTCAAGACCATGTCTCGGATGCCGTGAGAGTCTCTAGATGGAATTGATGACCATTTGATGTAGATCGATGATGGACCATTATTCAAGAATGCTGCAACAGCGGCTTTCAGGCCCGGATCTGAGTCCCGTGTCTGGCTGGATTGAATGAAACCGCAGACATTGATATATAGGCCCCAGTCTTTGGGCTTCGAAAGTATTGAGGGCGACCTGTTAATGACCTACGTTCGTGACGGGAACAAGAGCAGGATCTCGTGAATGGGTCAGAAGTGTTACCAGAAATAAGAGTGAGGGACTTTCAGCCGATTGACTAGATTACTAGCCGACGCTGCATTTAGTGTTTCTAACCCCAAGTCTATTCGTCGAAACCTGTTGATGACATCGCCGACTAGGCGCCAAGTCGTCACGTATGAATAAATTTGTGAAAGTGTGGTTGGCGACGGATAATCGGATGTTTCCTAAAGGATGCGGGAACGCTCATGTGGGTGTTGACGGCGTGGTAGACGTGAGGTGCAAAGGTATCCGCAATTTCTCCGCGCAGTGTATGTGGGCGAAACTCGAGATAATGACATCTGTGATGAAAGGCGTGTTGAGCGTTTCAAAGTTAGGTGGGTATGGTACGACATTTTCAAACCAATTTTAGATTCCTGCTCGCTAGTATCATAACAAGATCTACAGCAGGCTTGAATCATCTTGTAGATTTCCGTGTGTTCTATGCTCTCATCTGAAGCAATACTAGAGCGTTTCGGTAGCGTGAGGGTGGGTTTATTGGTCATCAAAGTCGAGTTCGAACCCCTAGATGTAGGGGTTCCAATGCTTGAAAACTCTAGCCTTCCGTTCTCTATTTCTCCTCTGTACCCCGGATGGGTAGCTATGCGGACTCGATGACCGTGCTTCCTCTGCAGTACTTGACCTAGCGCGAGAAATGGCTGAAACTCACTTCGGCATCCTGCAACATGCATGACAACATTGAGAGCGGGAGGCTCAGGTTCACCACGCACAACTTCGATCATGAAGAATATGTATGATGGTAAAGCACTCGTCTCTTTCATTTCATCGCTCAAGTAGTCTTGAAGTGAAAACTCAAATAATCTTGAGATGAATGTGGTTTTTCATCAATGCATACATGATACATCCATTCTTCCGTCGTCTGCGTGTGGCTGAGTCCGCGTAGTTAAGGTTGGAAGGACTCTCTCACCGAGGATAGTAGCCTCTTTGTCATGGTATTCAGCTTCAATATCGGTCTTGTCCCACGATGAGCCGTACGAGTGAGGCATTACCACCTGAGCAGATATATCACTTGGGCCAAGCGAAGGAGCACATGCGAATCCAGTAGAACATGAGGGCCGTTTTGCTCTTTTTCTGAGTACTTTGACGATCTTGCTTCTCATCTTGCGCGGAAAGAGACATGACGAGGATGTAGCTCGGGGCCTGGGGCAGAAGCAGAGTCAAGAACGGCAATGTTCGTTCAGGGTAGTGAGCAGGGAGATACAGCGCAACGATGGCAGATATCAAAGACAGTATATATTGACGCCTGGTAATAGAATCGGTGAGATTGAAACCACGCTACCCAATGTAATGAACGTGATAAGTGATAAGTGAGAAGTGAGAAAGTACTGCGTAAGAGGATGAAAGTCTCGCTCGCCAAGTGTCAACATCCAGATTGCGGCTGCAGCCGAGTATGTTTCAGGTGGCGTGCGCTGTTGGCCTGTAGGAACCACACGTCTGAAAATTGGCAGAGCTCGGGCATTCACAGCAATAACAGCTACGCCGTGCGAGCGCGATTTAAGCATGGGGAGGACAAATGCGTGTATGGGCGGAGGTGGGTGGCGGCCGCAGGCTCTACCCCACATAGCCACCTCGAATGCTGATAACTTTAAATTCTTATTTCAGATATGAGCGACCATGACTCGCGATTGAAAAGCGCTCAATCGAGACTTGACTTCTGTTGACGGCGTAGATGTTGAATGTTTCAATGGCACTGAAAGCGTTTTGTGAGCTGAAGCGAGCTGACGGGAAAGCCGCGCGGTTATAAGCATGAAACATGAGACTAGAAAAGATGCAAGACGACAGAATGTTAGCTAGATGCCACTGTGTTAAGTAATAAAAATACAATTTCATATACGAACAGGGATTTTTTAATACAATTAATGTAGGCTACTCGAAATCCTTTCTGAAGTGACAATAAATCTTCCCTTTATTTTTTTCGACTCTTGATTCTCACCCCTTGTTCCTCGGCCTATTTCTTGGAGTAGGTTCCTAACTCTTTTAAGATTCCCACGAATAGCGAGGAAGTTGTTACTTGTTCAATCACACTATGTCGGAATGCTCTCCCCTATTCTGCACTGCCCAAGTACCTCCCAAGGCAAGTCTCTCTTCTCCATTCAGCAATGTCTCGGCTCTAGACTAATTCGATCGTTCAAGCTCATCGACGACCTCCTCGAGAAATCCGAATCAGACATCGGCAACATCTGGACCCTGGTCAAGACCTCCTCCCAGAAGACCTTCGAGAAGCCAACAGAGCCACCGGTGTATGTGTCTTCCCGGATTGAACATCCATGTCACCTCTCGAGTCGCAGAAAGTGTCGCCGAAGCAAGATCGCTAACAAACCTGCCGCCTTCTTGTCCACGACATCTATCTCAACCATTTCTTCCTCTCAAAGATGTACCGCTGACTCCAAATTACACAGCGGTGAGTTTACCACATCGTTCACCTCCGCCAGCCTCGACACCCTCGGCGAATTTTGCAAAACCCACTCCTCAGCCGACATCACGACCTTTGCCGTCCTGGACGAGCGCAGCATCAAAGACTCCACCGTTTTGCTCGTCAAGTGGGACACGTGGAGCGATTACATTGATCCGAACGCCAAGAGTGGCTTGGACGACGAAAGTAATCGCCAGCAGCGCGAGGGATGGCAGACGCTAAGAGTGCCATTTGGGAACGCGGCAGATGTTATGTATGGGTTGGAGTATTTGCCTGTGCAGGAGTTCAATTCTACCAATCAGGGGTTTGATGAAAATGGCGTTTATACGGGCTAGACTAGATATATTCAAACCTGTATAAACAGGAGAATTTTGTATATAGCTACCTCTTGCTAGAAATCTAGCATCATAAAACTAACAACATCGTTTTGAATATCAAGTACGAAGTATTGCCCTTGGAACTTCTTGCAGCGTCTGATCTTCCAGTACCAGGTTCGGATTCTAGCTTCCGCATACCAATTAACCAGACGTATGAAAATTCACAACTTGCCTACTTCGCCCCTGAAATTGTCCGTGCACTATATCCAAAATCTCCAAGTTCATGCTTCGTTTTCCCCCTCTAACCCTCATACTGAACTTCTAGTAATTCTTTAGAAGTGTATCCGACCAACTAGCCAACGCATGATTGAACAAAACCAGATGTTCCAATTCGTCGACTTGCAGTCTCAAGGAGGTTTACAAGGATAGATCAGGGCTCAGACGTCGTACATTGCCAGTAGGAAATCTCTACGATTCCTGGTTCACTTCTCGCTTCAGCACAGGCCTATTCCTCTAGAGCTAGAAGCCGGCAGATCAGCCAGAGTGTGGTTGTGAGGATAGTGCTGTAGTCCTGGATTAGGGCCTAAGGAGGCGTGGCATCAAGGTAAGGTCCATATATCTTCACAGAAGCGCTGAGTTTGGGGGCGGAAGGAGGGGAAAGGGTTGTGAATTTAGCGACTCTGAGATAGCGAGCCCTATCAAATCCTTTGACCAAGAAAGAATATGCGACGGAAGAAAGAAAAGATTTCGCTTCCTACTCTTCCTTCCTGGGGTACTATCGCTTCCAAAACGCATCCCCTCTCATCTCCTCTCCAAACACCCAGCTTTTCAATCCCAATAAACCTGTCCGCTATGCCAGACTATTCTCTCACCATAATACCTACTTGGCTGAGATGAACGAAGATTCGCTTTCACGCTCTTCCATGTCCTCCTTCCAACATTCCTCCCAACACCCCGAACAACAGCCCCCCTCGCAAAATCCAGGTCTATCTATCAAAGCCCCTTGCTACCACAACCCCGGCCGGATCCTATGCTCTTCCAACGCTGTCAATACCCAGCGTTTCTGCTTGTTATCATCTGAATACTGAGTCAGTGAAAGAAGAGATTGATGAGTAGTGCTTATCGTCTGGGTCAGGGAACGGGGGATGCAGGTGTTGGGGTGTGGTTAGTTCAGCGGGGTTGGGATTAGCGGATGTGGGTGAGGGGGTAGTGGAAGGAAAGATGTTGGGGTGAGATGTTGGGGTTGAGGTGGGGGTTTGGGACCTTGGGGGTTTTTGGGTTTGGGGAGGATGGATGATGTTCATGGAATTGAGAGCTCATTTAGAAGATGTGTGAGAGTTTTCAAAAAGAGGCGCTTGCTATGAAGTACTCATAGTAAAGTACGATGCGCGACTGAAGGGTAAATATAAGTAAATATCGAAAGAATTTCTCATCTTCTGCTTCTCGATCATTCTTTAATTTCATTGCGATCTGGGAGATTTTGGAGAGACTGAGAAGACTACGACCTGGCAACTGAGGTACGAGAAAATTCGGTTGTAGTCGTGGTAGGCTTGGTGATAGGCTCGAGTAACTGTATTACAGCATCACAATCGCTGCGACCTTGCATTCCAAAAATCCTCCGTGCTATATCCAATGCGGTCTCTCCACTGGTAGTTGTAGCTGACGGTTTCGCTCCCTTGTTCAGCAGCAGCCGTGTCACAGGCTCACGACCTCTGCTGGCCGCCAAGTGCAGTGCTGTCTTTCCCTGTTCATCTGTATCTGACAAATTCGCCCCTTTGTCCAGCAGTAGCCGTGTCACAGGCTCATGACCTTCGTGAGCCGCCCAGAGCAGTGCTGTCATCCCCTGTTCATCTGTATCTGACAGATTCGCCCCCTTGTCCAGCAGCAACTGCACAAGAAGCACAAGTCCGAAACGAGACGTAATCGTAAGATCTGTCATTCTAAAATAGCCCGACAAGTATTGGGAATCCTCAAAAACTATGAGCCACGTTTGAAGTCTTTTAGTTCCTGTGCCGCAGATATTTAAAGCCATATTTAACAATGCTTCGTCGATGCACACAGCTTCACGAAAATGAGTAACCCAGTAAATTGAAGAGTAGCGTAGGAACTTGTGTTCTTCAAAATACCTCATGACCCTCTCATCTTCCTCGTTCTCATCTTCTTCGTTCTTGTAGAAAATGAGAGGGGCTTCCTCAAACACCGAGAACAGAAGATATGAGATACATGCTTCTGCGAGGACGGAGTCTGATTTCCCTGGCTCAAGTGAGTGCTTCCAAAACCCTAATTGAGGTTGCATGTCAGTATGAGACGCGGCAGCATTACTCTTAGTGATCAAAAATTCTTTCGCCGTTTGATGCAGCAAATAGATATTGGAATCTATAACGCTCACGAAGAGACCACAAAGATTCCTGATGGTGATCTTAAATCTATCCTCTGATTCGAGACCGAGATCGTAGTAGGATCTGCTTTCATCCCCAACGTTCATTGCTATATTCATCTCTCCTAATGTCAGCGGTCTTTTAGCTGCAACAACAATGTGAAGAAGCTTCTTTGCAAGAAGTTTGTTAGGACTTTTCTCAAGAATGGTGGTGTAAGCATCGTCCACGGTGCCAGGTATTGAATTTACCACAGCTTCTAAATTCTTTTTAGTAACACCGGCAGAAAGATGATCTTGCCTGAGAATTATCGCCTCAACGATAAGATGAAGCCATAGATAAGTCCGATGCGGCATAGATGTAAGCTTCTGCTCTAAAAACGGTTCGAACCACGGCTGGTCTTTAACTCTCAGTTTCAACGCTATTGTGGGCACCTTATCTTTGATAACCAAATCAATTTCTTGGCGGATTGCATCACTTTCCTCTTCACCAGCGAGTCGAATAGTTGACGGATCAAAAGTATTTTCAATGGTCTCATATGGGCGGCTCGTAACGAGGAATTTCAATGCAGATTTTTCAGGGCCGTTCTCAGTAGTATGTTGATAAAGTTGGTTCAATTTATCGACAAGATCAGCTCTGTCCGATGCTTTACATTCATCAAGGGCGTCAAGTACGCAGATGATGTTACCAGCCACAGGATCGGTTGCTATGCTAGTGAAGATGCTCCACAACCTATCGAACAGTTCCGGGAGCTTGTTGCCGTTCTGACGGAACGCCGGTACGGAGTGCTTCAAGAGGTGTGGCTTTTCCTCGAAGAACTGATGTAGTATAGAGCACAATGCGTTTTTTGCGGTTTTTTGGTTTTCGTTATCCTCTTTAAAGAAGAAGTAGCATACTGTGTACGAACCCATGTCACGAAATTCGTTGTCTATGAGGGATCTCGACAGTACAGACTTCCCACACCCTGGATCCGCTGATACCCAAAGCAGACTGTCTTTCTCTTGATCTCGCCACTGTTTGTATATTGGATGCTGCAGGAACCAATTGCAAGTATCGTTTACGCGTTTTGGATTTCTGTTCTTCTGAGCCTCGTAATCCGAGGTGCGAAAAACTCTATGACAGTCAATTTCTTCGTCTGTCCGATGCTCCTCGCTTCTGGCTTTGGAAGCTGTGACTATCGCTTCAGCCACCTTGTTAGAGCGCTTATCTTGTGCCTGCAGCAGTTCTTCCATATGGCGATTCTGCACCTTAAATGCATGATCCAATATTTCTTTATCAAGCACTTGGGTGAAATCTCCGCAGCTTACTTCCGATTTCTTTATTTCGACGAGCAATTCGACCCAGCCATCAGCCGCGACGATGTCTCTGCCTAGTTTGACTAGCTTGTGATCTGGATGACATACAACTCGAACTTGATACTCTAGAATTTCGGAGTAAAGTGTTGTGACCCTGACTTCGAAACTTTGCCTGAGTCTCTTGATGTCTTCTGGGCACGACGAATCGGGCCTTGACACTTTTTGCTGCATATAAAAACGTTCGATGACGGTGAAGCGACAGACAAGATCGGAGATATACCCCAAGCCTTCCTCAAGAGCTTTGTGTTGTATGGAAGGATTTAGGAGTAGCTGGACAGATCGATGTAAGTAGGTAACAAGTCCAAAAGTCATGAACTATAACATTATGAAATTCGTCTACATTGCTAAAACACAAGCGCTTCAAGGCTCATGGCAGGAGCGAGCTAGCATGATGTGGACTTGACTGAGGAAGGCTTACGGGTAGAAACACGCAGACTCCAGCCCAAGCTAGCGCAGCGTGTGGGTCTGCGCTCACAGCTGAAGTGACAAAGTCTTTCGCGTATATGACAACTTTGACAACTCGGTCGACCTGTGGCCGCAGCTTTATCTCCTTATTTCCCAGGCCAAGCTTGGACTGTGCTAGTTCCATGTCATCGACTTTCTTCTGAACAAGTGCTGACATCCGTTCCTCTCGGTCTGAAGCTTTCAAACTGGCAAACGTATTCGTTGATGTACCTTCACCCTGGAGATTCTCCAGTAAAACTTTCTCATAAGTGTCTATGAGCTTCTTAAGGTCCTCACGCTTGCGTAGAGCTGTATAGGCCCGATCCCAAAGATCCTCAGGCTTATCGTCGGCGGAGGCCACGGTCCCAGGCTCAGGGATATTTTCATCCAGATCTTGGCTTGTAGCTGACGTTACAGACGGTGCAGAAGAATTGCCAGCTGCCCTCACTGGTAATGTACTGGGTAGAAGCTATCTGGCTCAATTAGTAACACCTTTCTAGTGATGTAAACGAGGGTATGGTGATCGCCGACCACTGAAGAATTCCGGAGCCGTGTACCACCTTGCCCGTGTTGGCAGATGGCAGTGACGAAAGGTCTTGGCTAGGGCCTGCTGTCCCTTCTTTGGGTTTTCTATGGAACCAATTGCGGCGAGGCATGTCTGAGGTAGAATGGATGGCACGAATTACCCTCAAGAGAGACTGAAACTAGGAACGAGACGAAAACGAAAAACGAAAACTTTGATGGCTCTGTGCTGTATGGGTAGAACGTCTCAAGTAGATATCAAGTGTCAAGGTGCAGCCTCGCCATTTTCCCACCCTCGCACCCGCGAGGCTCTGCGTTCAGAAGCACTCCCATTGGCTGTTCGTGCAGGTAACGTCTAACCCCTGCACTTGGATCATCTAAACGGTGTCTATCTTGCCCATCACTCGAGCAGGCCAAAAGTCCCTCGATCTGAATATCATCGCCCCGCGGAACGTGCTCAATGCCAATGTAGAAGAAGCTGTTGCATACTTCAATGGCACTGACGTGCTGATGAACAACGCCGGCTACCTAGAAGCAGTTTGGCAGAGGAAATGATGTATCTCGGCATTCTTAAACCTCTTTGCCCATTGTGGAGCTGAAACAATGCACAAATCTCCCTTGATGGAAGATGTATTGACTCCTGCTTTAGTTCTTCATCAGTCTTGCACGACTCGCAGCCTTGAAAGATGGCTAGATCAGATCAACACCAATCTCTCGTCTCCATTGATATGACCCGAGCCATTCTTCCTCACTTCCGCGAGAAACGATCAGGAAAGATTGCCTTTGTCGGCTCTTATGGGGGCTGGTATGGTGCAGTCGGAGCAGCTCCGTACTGTACCGCCAATTTCGCGTTGGAAGGTCTGTTTCACGCTACCGATCTCTTACTAGGGGACCACATATGCTTACAGCTTGGACCTCAGGCTAGGTCGAATGCTTGCAGAAAGAAGTATCGCACTTTGGCATCCAGTCGATCATTTTCGAACCCGGCTACTACCGCACCAAGATCTTCTTCGCTCAGAATTGCAAAGTGTCACCTCCCACGCACGCTACTACAATGACACTTTCGCTGCCATGGTAGCTGGCATTGGGGTCATCGACGGGAATCAACGCGGCGATTCGGTCAAGTGCGCGGAGCGTATGATTTAATGTGGTCAAGTTGGAGAGCATGGCTGCAGGAAGGCCAATGCTCAAGAGGCTGCCGCTAGGACCGGATACGATGGAGTTTATCAGGGCGAAGTGCTTGAGACGCTGAAAATTTGCAATCAGTGGAAAGATGTAATCTGCAGTAGGGATTTAGAGCCAGAGAACGGAATGGAGAACAAGGAACATGGCCAATATAGCGCGTCGGTCCTCTAGAAGAGTTTGATCGCAGAGATGGCCGTTTGTAATTCTATCATTAGCACTCTGCGAAGTGAGGTCGAGCTGACATTTAGTACTACACACCTCCCGCCAGTGAACTAAATAGTAAGTGCATGTTACTCGCTTATAGTGTCATTACCTTGTGCACTCACTGATGTTCCAAAAGCCGATATAGATGTCGAGCGTGTCTAAAACAGATTGTATTGACCCTTGTCTGCTTCACCATATTTCAGAGTACCTTGACCGGTTCACACAGTATCGATGTAGGTATTGAAAGCGGTCATATACGTAGTGTTCAGGCTTACATTCGATATCTTACTGCCTCAGTATCCATTTTCAATATGAACGGAACCTTGGAAGGTGCAGGTTCGGCTGGTCTTCTGCATGAAAGAGACTGGCACCTTTCCAGGGGGCCGGAGTATCATGACTCATTTGAAGGAACTGTTCAAGACTGTGGTCCGCTACAGGTGCTTTTCATGAGGTGCATGAAGCCTCAGCTTCTGCATTCTCACTCGTGTCCCGCCGTCAAGCATTAAAGATGATTTTTTAGATTCTCCTACGTACCTTATCTTTTCGTGTCACTTGCCATTGTGGTATTGATTTGCTATGTAGCTGTACGAGCCGTCCACCGTGTCTACTTTAGTCCAATTTCCAAGTTTCCAGACCTTAAGTTCGCAGCTTTGACTGTGTGGTACTGCAACCCCCTAGAAATGCTCCACGAAACTACCGCTGATGGCAAAGGTATGAATGCTATTATGATGCGGTGCTTCGTGGTCAGTACACATTCCCCATACGCGATTTGCATGCCAGGTACACGCCTATTATTCGCATCAATCCGTATGAGCTACATGTTTTCGACCCGAGTCATCGATAAGCTTTACGCATTCAGCGTCAGCGGTGATAAACTTTAAAAGTAAATGTGGTACACTAAGCAATTCAGGACTCCCGGTACGATGTTCTCAACATCTTCACATGACCGTCGCAAGGCCAGAAGGCGGCATTGAATCGATCGTCTCCATTGCGAGCGTGAAGGCTCCAAGCCCTTATTAAAGAGAGAGTGTGGCAGTTGATAAAGAGGTTGAAAACCCGAAACAAAGTGATAACACTAAACCTGGCGTATGCAGCGTTCACGAACGGTAAGCTCGAGTACCTGCTGGATGCCGAGTGCCTCAAGGCTCTTTCCTTTAGCAATACGCTGAGTTTTTGAATAGATGTTGTCATGGAGTATTCCTCCAGTTGTTCTGATCCTCGTCTCGAGGCAAAAGATTTTGACGCTTCTTATCGCAGCACAGTGGTAGCAGCGGGCACGCAAGGTTCTGTTCTGAAATAATGTATATGCATACTCCATGTCCTTCAAAGTCTTCCAGGGGGGCTGGCAGCACGCCTGTCTCCTGACCTTGATTTGTCATTCGACTTGCGCGAGTAATGTAAGTTCTGTAATTTCGGAGATGTTAAGGAACTGATCGTCTGCCACAGAAAATAACAAAGCAGATCATTTAGATCAAAGTTCAACTTCCAGATACCGTAAAGACCTTGCACACCCAACCATCTTTCACGAGACCCTTCAGACTAGCCTACATGAGATGGACAAGTCCCACAGAACGTCTCACGGATTGAGGCGCACATTGTGGTTGGTGCCGGCGCCGCCACAATAGCCTGTTGGCTCTCGGTGGCAACATATCACCTCCTCATGTCTCCGAGTATCTTCGCAAAGCTGAAAGCAGATCTTAATGACGTGATTCCCGATCCCAACATTGAAGCCTCATTCCCAATCCTAGAGAAGTTACCATACTTTAATGCCGTCGTCCAACAAGCCTTGCGATTGAGATACGGCATTTCCTCTCGCCTCCAACGTATCTCTCCGGACAAAGCCACACTATTCACGGATGCCTCAAACGCAAAGACATGGACTATTCCCCCCGGTACTCTCGTGGGCATGACCAGCAATGTACTTGTGCCTCTCAGACATTCTCAGACGCTTCGGATCCGATGAAGCACAAAGGCTTCGAGCTTGAAAGTGACGAGGGCGTTCTCCAGGTATGGGAGACGGATTTGACAGATGTGAAGATCAAGGCGGATGGATTTGTGCCGCTAACGAAGGAAGGATCGAAGGGAATCCGAATCAAGGTTAGAAAGTGAGGGTCTTGCTTTGGGACTGTACCTCCAACGTTCTATCTGTGCCTATCGGGCATTGTCCGGCGATTTGGATCCGGTGAAGCTTAGGGCGCTTTCCAGCTACGGAAAACAGGGTTTGTCGGATTCAAAAATCAAAGGCCGATGGTTTTTTGCCGCTGACATATGAGGGATCAAAGGGGATTAGATTCAAGGATGGAACGAGAGAGCTTTCTCCAAGGTCGTGTCCCCAGCTTCTAGAGGGTCTTGGTTTAACGTAGCGTTCATTTCATTGCAATGACTACGTTTCACAGATAGTTAAGCACTGTCCATTCTCTACATGGTGCAGCAGGGAGCGTATCATATTCTCCTTACAACAACCACGTTTCATAAACAGTCGCTGCCGACACAATTTACGCAATACAACGAAAGAACTTCTTGTGCAGCGAGAGGAGAGAACAAGCCTCGATATCAATCATCGTTGGATTTATTAGACTGCTTACGCTGATACGCGCGGAATGCACTATTGCTTCGTAAGCCTTTTCTGTTCCACTGAACGCAACGCCCCTGCTACTCCACGCACCGTCCCATCCCAGCCACCCCCTCCGGCGTTCAAAGTATCCCCACATCCAACCTTCAGCACATCCATCCCATCGCCCCGAACTCCCTTCCACCTCACAAAACTCTTTTCAGATTCAGCCCTCACCCACTCCTCCGCCGACTCAATGAACAACCCACCCTTTTCCATACCAACATGTCCGTGTCAGAAGATGGTTTTAGTCATCTCACGATCTGAATTCGTTCTGCCGATTTAACAATCCCAGTAATCAGCGTGTTTCGAGATTTAGGGTGAGGACAGAATGCTCTGATCGACCGTACGGGCATCGATTTCTTCTGAATGGGGATCGAAGTTGAAGGAGAGGAGCACCCGCCGGGGTACAAAATTCATCTTGCGTCTGGCATGTGGGGTTGTTTCGTGTGTGAAGGAGAGAACTATAACGAGTTCCTCAGATATGCTGCAAAGGCGGTTCCGAAAGAGCTCGTCAACACGAATCGTCTTGCAAATTGGCTGCTCAACTGTGATGAGCATCATGGCGGAGGATGTACTCTCGTAGAAAGCTTGACTGGTTTATTTCCCTTGCCGGTGTTCGCTCACTTTGAATCATCTTTTCACGTTGTTAATGTACAAAACCGTCACAGCGCCCGCGACACGCCAGTATGTGGCTTGACCTATGTACGGGGGATATAGTATCTTATTGCCTTTGCACGGAAAACAAGATCGATATGATGGGGTCCGACGCACTCAAACGCTGCTGGTCGTTCATCCCATAGATCATCAAGGATGCTCTCCCCTTCTTCACACAGGACAAGGGCGCGACATTCCTTTTGGTAGATGTCCTATCTCGTTCAGGATAACTTTTTTGGTATGCTCGATGAACAACAAGATGAATATAATTTATGACGTGCAAAACCTACAGTTATTGCAGCAGGTGGTATTGTTACGAACAGTAACCTTCCTTGTGTTCAACACAGCTTTCGTAACCTTACCCAATGTACTCAGGAAGTTAAGCCCCGGGTTAACATAGCAATAGTCTCGAACGTTAAGAAATACCTAGAGACATCTATTTAGTCTAGAAGAGCGTGGAAGTGCAGTTGACTGACATATTGATCAAATTAATTGCCGAAGGTTTCCGAAACAATTGTTCCCTCTCAGATCCTTATCTTCTCATTCACGACTAGGCTTATTTCAGATGTCATCAGACTGTTTAGAGTGAGATTCAACGGATGACGAAAACTCGTCAAAGATTATTTTTGAACACAACTACCTCTTACGTTCATTCGACCCACAGTTTCCGTCATTTTGCGGCTTATGGTGCTCTTCTGCTTCACTTTGCTCGCTGAGAGCTTACCAAGTACAGTGACGCTTTGAACGCAATAGAAGGTCTTCTACGCCAATTACCCTTGCACATGAAATGCGATTTCCTCAAGGGTAGCCCAGCAGCCGAATTTGATAATTTTCTGTTCTTCGGCCATTGGGCGAACCTATGCCGGTGAAAGAGAAAGAAACTTGCAAGCTATCCTTAGGCATACTCGCGGGAAAGTGTGAAATGCGACATGCGTGAACTGCTTCTTGAGCCAGCTGACGTAACCGGGATGGCTCGATCAATCAAGAAAAGGAGACTGGGTGTGGTATCCAGCAAACAATGAGTATGTCGCCAAGATGACCGGTGAGGACGTTTGTTACCGTACTCGAATGCCATCGCAACCTCAAATTTGTCTGCATAGTGATGTATTTCGGACGACGCCGAGAGAGCGTCTCCATTTCGACAGCTCTTCGTGATCGTATCCACTATCGCAATTTTGGACACTCACAGCGCATTTTGAAACATTCAAGATCGACGCACAGAAGGCATGTCGGCGAGTTGTCGATCGTGACCGCGAATTCTGTGGCGCGATCCACTTAGACGGACAATTCACCATTCAGATGCCTCACGATTTCGACTTCCTTGTTCTTTCGAATGTCAATACAGCATGGGAGGGTCCTCGATTTATGACCGTGACGAGTGGCTTTCGGGAATGATTGCAAGGCCTCCTCGTTGGGGTTTGTATTGGGTCATGCCAGTCAAATCGAGTGGAGGGATTGCCGAGAGAAGGGAACTTGGATAACTCTACCAGAGAACGCTTGAAACGGCTTTATCGTTGGGACCATTATAGGGGGAACTCATGTTAGTTAGATTAGTTGTGGATTGGCAAAGAATGGAATTTTCTCGTTGCTGGCGTGCTTCGTAGGTAGAGTATCCATTAGTCCTAGCAGATAGATGTTATGTGTAGAAATGTATGTTACAATACCTAGATGAGCGATCAAGCTCCTAATACTTCTGATACTGTTACCCAGCTTGTCAATGCACTTTGTCAATGGGTAAGGTCGGGAAGCAGAGTACTGTAGTCTGTAGATGTTCGGTACGGGTCCAGTAGCGTCACAGAAGCCAGACACATGCCAGGGCCCCAGTAGATGCTCGGTAGAATTTCTTCATCAGCCCAGACGTTGCTCCAACCAGAGTCTGGTGGGATTCTTGGTCCCGTAAGCACCAAATCTTTATCTTTTGCCTTTCCGACTTATTTCCCCGAGTATCTCAAATGTCCTAGTATGCGCTCAATCCGAAAATGCTCCAAGCTCCATGACTCTTCCCTAGGAAGTCCTGCTCATTCCATTGGCATTTGCAGTCATGTTTTCCTACCTTCATGGTATGCGGCCGAACAATCGACGGTCCACCTTCGGCCCTGTGACGAACCCTCAGCAAGTAGCCTCGTCAAGACGGTACCATGAAGGCCCACTACCCTCTCCAGAACTTTCCTTCGACCCAATCCCACCTCGAACGCCCGATGATGGCAGCACCCATGAACCATCACCGGTTTCAGCAAACCCGCCAATCTTACCTCCGATTCCTCGCATTGCCTCACGGCTCGAATCACACGGGGAAATTGATGCCAAATACGAGGCACAGGAGAAGAGGGAGCCTATACGCTTGAGTGCACAATCTCGGCCCTCCCAGCGGCCACCACTAATATTATCGAGATCTGCGGTGGATGACGATGGGTATACTGGTTCAATGGCCGAAGGCACAACGGAAGATCATCAGCACAGGACCCTCGAAGGTACAGTGCTACCCGAAGGTACAGTGCTACCACGTCCTTCCATCTCTCCAGAGCAATACCAACATACACAACATCACCAACCTCCACTCAGGAGTGCTGCTTATGAATCAATGCGGTCCTATTCTGAGCCCCCAAAACTGTCAAGGCCAAGGTCAAAGCCTCCAGAAATCCCAAGTGTACCTCAACTCCAACAGCCACCCGCACCTCCCCTACCTCCGTCTCAACCTTCGTCTCCCAAAATCTCTCAACCTGAAATATCCATTACCAGTATGAACACCGTACGCCATGGGAAGAACAAACTCAACCTCCTCAACCCATTGTCGCTACTAGCTAAACGGCGGTCCTTCCAGGCGGTAGCGGAACCGTCTTCGGAGAAGTATCCCCCATACAAGAGTCCTGTTCTTCCTGGCATGAGACTTCCGGATGATTATGACCCAAGAATACGTGGCAAGGTCGTTCATGATTTTAGCGCCCCACGACCGGGAAGCAAAGCGAGCAAACAGCACGACCCGCGTGGGTTTATGCCTCCTAAATTGTCCGCTAATTCTTCCGCTTCTTTGGTTGAAGACGACAGTCCCAGCAGTACGGAAAGGGAACATGCCCCAGTTTTCAAAGAACACTTTGAAGACGACATAGAGCCTTGGAAAGCCGGGCAAAATGCTCCGGCGAAGCGGCGGACATCAGCGTTTCTGTATCAAGTGTCCCTTGCAAAATCCCAACCGGATCCAGATCCTTCTTCTCTGCCGCCATTTGCAAGGAAGCTACCTCCATCTCTGTCAACCAATCCCATTGTTACTCCCCGGGCCCCTTCGCCTCCACTCAGAAAAGCTCCTTCCCCTCCCAGAGTACCGCTTGAGGTACTCTCCAAGACGGCCAACAAAGAAAGCTCTGCCATACAGAGACCTGCAACATCACCGCCATCGTCTCCCCCTGTAATCCGACCGCGATCTACATCAAACTCCGACTCCTCGTTTCAACCCGCTGGACTACCCAAGCACTTCAAAAGCAATGCCTCACGATTTAGCTTTGACCTAGCTGGGGTAGGATCTTCTGCCCAAGAACAGGTATTAGAGGAGAAACATAGGCAGAAGGCGAGACAAAAGGCTCGTGCAAGCGATGCATCCGGTCGCTCTGGTAACGGGGACCTTAGAAATGACGGTGAAGATGAGGAAGACTACGATGATTACGACGATATGGATGATGACGAAGGCTTTGAAGAGCCAATACCTGGTGTCAATGCCGATGCTGATCCAATCGGTAACTCTGTTTCTACACATACACTTGACGGTTTCGAATTTGTGTCGCCTACAAAGTCTTCTTTTACCGGCCGTGCAAATCCTATGAGCACAGAATTTACTTTGCCGGATATTCCTCGTAATAATCAAGGTCAGGTAATCGGCTTTGCGGTCTCAAAATTGCCGCCGGATCTTGGGGTTGACCAGGGCTTTGCTGGGATACTGGAACGGTCCAACGAGCGCGATAACAAACCTCCTGAACGATACAAAAATGCCATAGCCATCGAACCCGGAACTCATTCGCATCCTCCTCAACTGGTTTTAGGGAGTAACCTGCCAATTCCTCCCCAAAGCCCTGATTACGAAGACGACGATCTTTATTTTGATGACGGTATGATTGACGACCTGGAAAACACTGATGCTGGAGCCTTTGACGAGTCGGTCTTCGATGATGAAACAAGCAGGATCTATGGCTTACCCCTACGGGATTTGAAACCGTTGGGAGGCTTGAATGACATGTCTGCAGGAGAACAGCCTCCTTCTATTCACGCAGTTCAGCAAGAGAATGAACCTATGCTAATCACACAGCACGGCATGCCGGAAGTTGGTTTTGCTAAGTTGGAGTCTAGAAATTCTGTAATAGACCCGCCTCAAGCTGCTCGCCCTGCGTTCTGTCAAACAGCTGGTCTCACCCAAGACAACCTCTTGGCTTACCATGATGCGCTAGCTTTTGCTGCCAACCAAGCGGCTATCAACGGTCAATTCATTCGCCTGCAGAGTGATCTTGAATCATCACCAGGCATGATTCCTGACGATGCTCAAATGAGTAGCGAGGTAGATGGGTTACCAGGCAATGAAGCTATCGAGGACACGGATGACTTTGATTTTGAAGATGCCTTGGCAGATGATCCTATCATTGCCGCTGCAAATGCTGAAGCACTCGAGAATGACGACGATGGCTTCTATGGTCAAGAATTTGGCTTTTTCGCTCGTGCTGCTGATTCCGGCGAAGCTCAGTATGCCAATGGAGGTTACTTCGGGCCTCGGGGCATCGAAGGTCTTGGTAGAAGCCGTAGTGGCCGGGTCAACTTTCAGGAACCAAGTCTTACGCCGATCACCGAACGGAGTGAATGGAGCAACCGTAATTCAGGAATTTCGCTTGCCATGCACGGCTATCCTCTGCAATCTGTAAGCACCCAAGGCTTGGCGCAATTAACAGACATGATGCATCTTGACGAAGGAGGCGATATGTCACTCTCGGCGCTGATGAAACTACGTCGAGGTGCCTGGGGTGGAAGCAACGGCAGTCTTCAAAGCAGCTCCAGTGGCTCTCCGCTTACTTTCCTCCCCCCGAGCATCCCTGCCGCCGCCGTTTATCATTCCAACAATGCTAGTCCTATCGATAGCCGCAATAGCTTCAATGCTTCCAACTATAGCCTCTCGAGTAGCCAAAACATCGGCTCCGACTCTGATGAAGGCGCATCTTCCAGCCCTACAATCACTCTGTCAACCGCTCAAGAGGGCCTAGTAATGGCAGCACCTTTCATGCAAGCAGAACGCAGCCACTCCCCGGTAAAGAGGAGTACCATGCCGCTGACAAAGGGTGGACATAGTAGGAACAGTAGTGGGGCCGAGAGCGTCAGTTATGTCAAGGAAACGATCGAAGAGGGAGGACGGTGGGTGCTGGAGAAACGAAGGACGGTTGAGGGACAGGTGGAGATTTTAGGCAGGGAGGTCGTTGAAGGCGGAAGAATTTGAGCGCTGTCGATATGGAGAATCACATCAAGTAACGACGAGAAATAACGAAACAGGGAGGTCTGCATCAAGAACGGAGTTATGGGCGCCAGATATTGCCTCGGAATAAGGCTTCCGTCCCCGTCTGTTCCAAGCCTCCAAAGCGGACTTGAGAACACAGGGCCCGCGCAACTTGATGGCTCTAGGTCCAAAGCGCTTAGGAGTCAAGATCAGGGAACTGGAGGAATCATTGGGAGATTGCGTAGGAAATTGAGATACCCAGAGGATGATATGATGGCTATCATGCGCTCGCTTGCGTGACGGACTTGGGAGGGCGGTTACTAATGAATGCTTGACTGGCTTGATGAAGTAGACGGTTTCATGTAATTCTTCATGTAGATATGAAGGGAGGGTTTTTATAAAGATATCTTTGAGGTTGAGGATTTGTCTCGCGTTGATACCGCTGGTGGTCATGTGGGTTTGTAAGATATGGGAGGGAAGAATGGCTCGTGAGCATGCGAAGACGGATCGAAAAACTTCCAGACAGTAGACATGCCAGTCCCCGCATCGACACCAGAAGAAATTTTGTAACATCGAAGTATCTTATCCACCTCCCCCCACATCCATCCCCCTAAACCCTAAACCACCCCCCCCGCCGGCCCCTCATCCTATCATACATACATGCAAGCCTTCCGGGATATCACATAACCACCCCACCCTATCATACCCATCTTCGCGGGAAAAAAGAAAACCCCATTCCAGCAAAACCCAAACCCCTACAACTCCCGTACTCCTACCCCTGCATATCCTCGTCGCTATCCCCCTCGCTCTCCTCAAGGACTGCATCACCGTCTCTGTCGTCGTCGTTATCGGGGAGGGGTTCTAGGTCTTCGTCTTCAGGCTCGAGCTCAGCCTCCGGCGCCCGGCCATCCAGAACGTCCAGCGCCTCCCTCAGATCTTTCTCCACATCCTCGTGCTCATCCGCATCGTCCATTCCCCCGAGCTGCTTGCCCTCGTCGTCGACATCCCCGCCACTGCGCGTCCGCCGCCCGCTCCCAGGCGTGCCCTTGCCTCGCGGGCTTCCCTTTCCCTGCGCTTTTCCCTTGCCGACTGCTGGCTTTCCCTTGCCCTTTCCAATGCCCAAACCCGTCTTGCCGCCTTTGCGCACGGGCGTCTCCCTCGCGGGGGTGCCGTTAGCGCCGGCGGATTTGCGAGGGCCGCCGCGCCAGCCGCCACGACGACGGGAGGAGATGGTGCCGGGGATTGGGGGGAAGAGTTCGTAGCGGGTGGGTGGGATGGAGGGGGGGATGCCGTTGGGAGTGGAGGTGGGGGGTTGGGGAGGGGTGGTGACGGTGGGGAGGTCTAAGGAGGAGAGGATGAGGGTTGGGTTGGTGAGGATGGACGGGGGAGATTTGGCCGGGTTGCCGTTGGTTTGTGGTATAGGATCTTTACCATTTACTGTCTCGCCGTTGACTTTTCCACCATCAGCTTTGGTCGCGATGGTTACCTCTTTAGCAGCCTGCTGCACGCCCTCTTCTGGCACAACTTTCTTGTCATCCTCTTCCCCTTCCCCTTCTCGCGGCGCGATTGTTGAGAGAGGCGGAGCGCGGTCATAGTGCGCGAGGTTACTGCGGCCCATGATGTAGGGTGTCCACACTAGAGCATCGGGATTGATGGTGACGTAGCCTTTTGCTTCCCAGGTTTCAATGTATTGTCTGAAGTAGTTGTAATCTAGACGAAGCGCGTAGCTTTTGGTGACGGGGTCTCGGACAAGAGCTCGTAGACCTTCAAGGGCGGCGACGATGTCGTCAGGTGTCATACCTGTTCGGTAGGAGAGGTCGATGATACTGAGGGGTTTGGTTTGATTCAGGAGTTCGTAGGAGAGAACAAGACGCCAGTAATTGCGGTAGGAGACTAAGCCCATGTCCGAAAGTGGTTTTTCAGGGGAGCCGGTTTTACATTCGACGCGGGTGAGGAGGTAGGAGAAGCTGATAAGGAGGTTGCCGTAGCCTTTGCGTTGATGAGTGGGAAGAGTGAGGATACAGGACACATTGTTTTGGCTGCTAGGCCGTTTCTCCTTGGAGAAATAGCCTACGAAGTGGCAGCCAAGCTCATCGTACTCGGTCATGACATAGAACAAGAACGGCTCTACATCGTAGTAAAGTGTTTTGGAGCCCAAGAAGAGCTTCGCCAACAGGCAAAGATTTTGGCAGTAGACCGGGTTCTTGCGACCGTCAACTTCGAAAACCGAGATGGAATTATTCCGGTAGATCTCATCGCCGGGCGGATGCTTTGCTGGACACTTGAGCTTATGTCGCCACGCCACATAATCCGAGTTCATGTACTTAAGACAGAACTCGCAAATATACAAAACTCGATTTCGGCTGTATTCCTCAGGGTATGGCGCTGCGTACCAAGTCTCGATCTCGTATCCACCAAAATTGACGTTTTTGATCTTACTTGGTGGACCACCGATCTTCTGCGATGAACGTCCTTTGGGCTCGGCTTCAACTTCTGAAGCCGTCCTCTGCTTCCACTCCTCTTCCGCCTTCTGACGAGCATCGTTAAATCTTGCCCGATCAGCCGCGACGGGTAGGGTTTTTGAGGTGTCCGCATCCGCTTCTGATAAGATTCCCCCGTAAGGCTTAGACTTGAGTTCATCATTTTCGCGCTCATGGAACGAGTAGAACGGAGTCGCATAATGTGACGAGAACAAAGGTACAGGCCGATCTTGCGTACGCTGAGCTTCTATCTCGGCGCGTTTGTGACGACGTCGTTCACGTTCACGTATTCTTTTCTTCTCAGCTTGATCCATGAAAGGAAGGAGCTTTTCGGATTTTAACCGAATGCCCAGAATAAACTTCTCTGAATCATGTTTTAAGACATATGTAGAACCATTTCCAGGAGGTTTTGGTGTCTGCCTTCGCACGGATCTTGAAGATCTCGACTTTCTTGTAGAAACACTTTCTGCTTCTACATTGTCATTTTCGTTCAAGATCTCACCATTTACTACTACATCGTCAATTCCCACATTACCACCGGTGCGTAATACTGCTGTTGCTTTAGAAGCTTCTGATTGTGGATGCGAAGCATCTCGCTTCCTTCGGCGTTTGCTAGTTGCGATGGCTTCTTCCTGTTCCTCGGTGGATGCTTTTCGCTTATTTCGTAGTGATCGACTTCCATCGAGCGTGTCGCCCTCAAGAATAAGAGTATCAAAGACTGAGTGAGCACCTGGCCTTGATACACCTCGCTGTGCGGGTAACAAGTCTCTTGTAAATTTGGTGGCCGAAGACCGTCGTCTTGAAACGGACTCAGCTGTGTTGTCTGGCTCCAGAGCATTTTCGACACAGTTTGCACACCTCCACTTGGCAGGATCTAAGACATGTCAATCAACAGGAACAAAGATTTGAAATGCAAGAGGGGCACGAGAGAAAAGGTTTCTGGACTAACCATCATCTGGGCTAAGAGTATTGGCGTCTCGGGCACATTGCCGATGGGCTGCAGGGTCGGTTAGTCTGAAATCCAAAGTTCGAATACCGGAAGAGCGAAAACGGAGCTACTTGATTATCAAAAGCAAAACTTACAATTATCACCGCAAACAGCACACGCCATGTATTCCTCGAACTCCTCGCATGGATCATGTTCCTCATCCTGCCCACAAAAACTGTGGCTTTGTTAGCTTCAATGGCTTTTCAATTATAGTTCGACGACTTACACGCAGTTATTACGGGTAGCAACTTCGACCTCAGCATCATCTGCACTGCCACCTTCCCATTCTTCGACTGCAGCAGATTCTGCATCACTAGAATCTTTATCGGAATCATCCGCTTCTTCTTCAGCACTACTTCCCTCCACCTCTGACATATTTTCCACAACGGCATCGTCATCGCTTTCTGCATCAGCTTGGCCGTTTGGTATTTTCACAGCCTCGTCGTCGTCGTCGTCTTCGGGTTCCATGTTCTCATCATCATCCTCCTCGCTACCTGCTGCAGCATCCCCATCCGAATGATCGGCCTCGTTTTCGGCATCGTTCAGCGTCACGTCCCCCATGGCATACCCAACTTCAGCTTCGTCCTCCCCGTCCGCGTCCACATCGCTGCCAGCCATGATGTAGTCCGCATCTAGATTGCGAGTAGGCACATGCGGGGAGGCCACCACCGCTGCCATGGTCAAAGCTACCGTTGACGCCAGCTTGGCTCTGAGCTACGCGAACGACATGGAATATAGGTGAGAGGTCTTTTGCAGGTAGTTGAAGTGATTTGGAGGTCCTTGTAGGGTATTGGAAGGAGGAGTCAAGGCTCGTAAGGGAATTTCGCTGTCAGCCGGACCAAACTTATGGGTCCAAGGCCAAGCCTCTCATGAGAGTCGAACTTTGAGGTTTCTCGTGATAAGTTCAAGATCCACAGTGGTGCTGGAGGTGAGATGTTAGCAAAGCTTCCCCGCCAGTGATCGTTTCGCGCAAGCCTTATTGTCTGATGGTCGCAAGACCTCCAATATGACAAATTCGCGATTTGACGTACCTAGATAGCCCTTGCGACGCGTGAACCAGCGGTACTAGAGTGATAGAGGTGATGTGCGAGCTGAAAAGCAAATCCGAATGCGCCCCTTTGGTGAGCGACGAGGGTCGTGGTGGATCTAGGTAAGGCTTAGCGCGGGCCACTCAACCTCACTGCTGCTTGAGCACATGCGTTGCGCATTCAACTAGCAATCAATTGTCGTTCACTACCAGTCATAAGGAGAGTCGATATTTGCTCTGAGGCCTCCTAGAGGGTTGTTCTCGGGAATTTGCGTATTACACACCTCTCGCCCACGATGGGCGTTCCCTTCGAGGCCTTACTTCCCTATGGGGTCATGCTTGCAGTACGCCTACATTCGCCTTCCACATACTTACCAGACCCTGACATGTTTATAGATGTTTGCATTCTCTGGAGCTGGTCTCGCAAAGATTAGACACATGCAGAACGGCGGCAAGAGAGCAAGGCATTCTGTAGATCAATGGGATAGGGTAAGACTTGCAGCATCAAGGATATGGCTTGATTCATGAGACTAATAAGTGGGTAGCAAAGTACGGCGTTATGATACTCTTGAGATATAGCAGGCCAAAACTTACACACTTTCTAGTGATGGATCGAGATAGGCGGTTGACGGGATTTCTACGAGGCCAAACGGATAATGTGCAAGCGCCAGCAGGGTTCGAATTGAACAATCCGTGGCGGGTAGGTGCTCTCTACAGATTTCTCGATCTTCTCTCACTGATTTTCAACAGCTGGAGTCTCGATTCATGTAATTTTTAGCGAAAATACCATATCTTCTAAAGCTTTAAAGTTCTGTCACCAACCCTCTGATCCCCGCCCTCTCATCCTGTGTCAACTCAATGTTGAACCACGTTTTCAACGCCTCAATCCTCTCATCTTCCGTCTTACATATCCACTTCTCCGTACTTCCTCTAATCCTCCGCTTGACAACTTCTCCATCCAAAATTAGCGTTCCAATTAGAGTCTCATTCTCCATAATCATCTTCACCACTATGATCCCATACGTGAACCAGCTCCTCCGACTTTGGCTAGTCCAGAAGTTCATCACTTCATAGTCCTGCGGAAGAAACTCCAATTCTGTGAAGCAGTACACCGAAGTCCATTCGTCTTTGGGAGAATAGCGGCGTTGATAGATCCAAAGCATTTGGTCTGGATCCGTGTTCTGCGCAAGGTTCTCCCGCACAAGCCGGAGTTCTTGAGGCAAAATCCCTTGTGAAACTACCCCGTGAGATAGAGGCAGTGGACGTGTCGGGCCATCGTTCCCAAAGCCCACATCGAGCATGTATTTCTGGCCATCAGGCATAGTAACAATATTGACCATATGAGACCTGCAGCCCCAAGTCGTTACAAAAACTATTCCCTCTGAATGTAGCGTTTTAGCACAGGACGAGGAATTACCAGCCTGAAAACACCCTCCTGTCTCCTCGATCCCCTGGATCACAAACCCTCGCCCCAGCACCATAGACCGTAAACCCCAAACTCCGTAGGACCGTGGCGAAAAAGCAATTGTTCTCCATACAATAGCCCCCACGCCCATTGAGTACAATTTTCTTGTACAGTACATCCACGTCTAGAGAAATAGAATGATGTGGGGAGTAATGTAATGAAAGATTTTCAAACGGCACAGTTACTAATTGGTGCTGTTGGAGAGCTGTAAGAGGAGTGATAGCGTTGGCGGAGTCTTGATTTTGGCGCAGCCATGCATGATGGTAAGGGGGAAGGGAGATGAGGGTGAAGTAGGAGGTGATCTGTTCGTGGGAGTATGTGGGGCGCTGGGATAGTTCTTTCATCATGGTGAAAGTTATGTAGGCATTGGGTTGGGAGGCATGTTGACGTACGTACTCAAGGATATATACCTTTCGGCTTTACTCGGTCTTAAGAACAGCAATTATCTTCTCTTGTGGAGAGTACCAAAGAATTGTCACTTTTCTCTGGCCGTGGCCGCTGGTTCAGGTTTAGGGCGTTTCGCAAATGCTCTACTACGGATATCATGTCGGAAAAAGGGAGGAAAACAAGAACACAGAATTTTGGTTATATCAAGTGCTTCAAGTCTTCTTTTACAGATGTTTCACACAACTCCTGCATTGAGCAGCGCCACAATTTCCTTGGCACCACTCACTCAACTTCTCATTCCTCTTCCTCTTCCTCGTCTTCATCCTCACCTTCATCTTTCGCCAAAATCATGGCCCTCTTTTCCCGCTCCTCTGCCTCCAAGCTTTCCATTTGCGAGTCTCGAAGTGCCTTTATCCGATCGGCCGGGCCTGGTAGCCTTCCAATCTTATCTGCGATCTGACCTCTGCCGATCAAGCTGATTACGATACTTGCACCCACCACAAAGGTAAGGACGAAGCGATAGGTCGAGTACCAGTGAGGTGCCCATCCTCTGACAACAGACCTCGCATCCGCAAAGTACAGGAATGTAAAGGTGCAGAACTGCGCAATGAGCGCATATTCGACAGGCATAAGCATAGTCGGCCACGCAACGGCAGGCGCGACAACTCCGATTGCATATCGTTTGTAGCCGAAAGTACCACCATACTTGGCCCATTCTAGACCCCAATGGATCGCACCTAGGAAAGAAATGATCTGTATATCTTAGAGGCTACCTTAAAAGTTCACTCACTGCTGGAGTGATAAGTAACTTACAACTGCACCATAGCCTATCTGAATCGGCTCAATAACGTGTAGCATTAGCTCCGCTGTCGGTCCTGATACCAGAAATCCTGATCCACTGCTAGCAGCGTGATTGATATCCCAAGCTAAATAGACTGTGGAGAGTGATGTCGCGAGGTATGGCAGCACACCCGCCATTCCAATGACCAGAGCTTCGCGGGGTACCTCAGGAAGGGCAAACGTTTCCTTGATGGTCCTCTGAACAACGCACAATCAGCGCTCGTGCAGTCTTTTGAAAGCTAGATATTGGTGGGTTACTCACCAGATCCGCCCATACACCAGCCAGCATGTCTTCGTCCTTCTCGGGTTCCTCTACCCCTTTCTCCTGGAAAACCTGATGGACGGAAGAGACAGTTGAGACTTCTTCTGGATGTGGCTCGATTTCAGTTTTGGCAACGGCCTTCTCATGTTTCTGGTCGGTATGATCGAAAGGGGTCCCAGATGTTGTGGCGTATCGCTGGAGAGCTGTGCTAAAAGGCTTGTGTACGGTCAATGAGAGGCCTCCTGGCTGCCGGGAGCTCACAAGATACACTGCGGATTTTGATCGTGCATCTCGACACGCGAAGCTTATCGTTGTGCGGCCGCCGGATGAAGTGACAAGACGGAGGGTCGACCGGCTCAAGGAGCGAGCTGGCCCCGAACGAAGCATGATGCCAATTGACATCTAGTCAACTCAAGTCCTGAGCCTGCAGCGGATGATCAAGCCGTAAGGCAGGTCCGAGGAAGGCGATTCGTTGTAATCAGCGTCAATTGAGTTCGTGTGATCAACGGCTTTACCATTGCGTTTGGCCCGAGCGCCGTAGAACATACCCATAGGGCTCATTACATAAGCATGCCTGGAACGTCATCGCGGTCTCATGCCTGTTTACGGTACTTCTGAGTAGGCGCATCTGGAAAATTACTGATCATTTTCTACGATTGGAAACACGCGTTTCGTTGTATTTGAGTCTATGTACAACACAGATAAAACTTCCAATACCCGTTGGTCGCCACTTGCAGTGCATGCAGCCCCCGCGTACAGCATCACCGCACTTCCAGGTTTTGACGATCCTTCGAACATCAAACAATTTCTGCCCTCCTAGAATCCCTTATACCACACATTGTAAAGCCTCAATATGGCTTTATGAAATAGGATTATCAGGCAGCGGCTTTTGCGCACATTGGCCAGCTACTATATTCGTGTAGAAACCATACTGGAAAGAGCAGTGAACCGCCCCACTGTCACTTGCTTCGCCGCAGCTGTCATGATTCTTGACGACACACAGTAGATGGTCCGATTTCCACAACAATTATTCCCGTCTACTGAAAACCCTTTCTCATCCACCCCCAGCCAGGGTAACAGCAGCTCCAATTAGCCGCGATGCTCGAAGGTTTAGTAGCAGGCCTGCTCAACAGGTTCTTGGGCATGTATGTCAAGAACTTCGATGCCAAACAGCTGAACGTTGGAATATGGAATGGAGACGTCAAGCTACGCAATCTTGAGCTTCGAAGGGAAGCTCTCGACCAACTTCACCTACCTGTCAACGTCGTCGAAGGCCATCTCGGGCAGCTTACAATGTCAATACCTTGGACAAATCTGCGAGGAAAGCCGGTTAGGATCAGTATCGAGGATATATTCCTACTTGCGGCGCCGAAAGAAGATGCAAACTATAACGAAGAGGAGGAGGCCGAAAGAGAACACGCGGTCAAGATGGAGAAGCTAGAGAATGCCGAACTTCTCAAGCAAAGGAATGCGGACGGCCAAAGTAATGAAGAACAACAGAAGAGCCAAAGCTTTACGGAAAGCCTTACAAATGCAATCATAGACAACCTTCAAGTCAGCATCAAGGGTATTCATATCCGCTACGAAGACTCTATTGCGGCACCTGGGCATCCCTTCGCCCTTGGATTAACTTTGAAAGAGTTCAGTGCTGTGAGCACTGACTCGGACTGGAGACCGACCTTCATCCAATCTTCTCAGGGTACCACAAATAAATTGACAGTTCTGAATGAATTGGCTTTTTACTGGAACACGGACACAGATCTCTTCGGAACTGGTAAAGGCGCACAAGTTGGTGCTGAGGCACAAGGTACGGACCACGGAGACATGATTGCGAAATTTCGAAAAGCCCTTGACACAGACGAGAAGCAGCAATATATGTTGAGACCTGTGAGCGGTCGCGCCGCGGTTGAGTTGGACAAGTCTGGAAAGGTCGGAAAGCCAAAAATCAAGGCACGTCTCATCTTCAACGAACTTGGGTTTGTGCTCGACGATGAGCAATATCGAGACGCTTTGATGATGGTAGACCTTTTTCACTACTTCATCCGCCATCAAGAGTATAAGAAACTTCAGCCCAAGGCGACTCGTAAGGAGGATCCTAAAGCGTGGCTAGGATTTGCATTTCGAGCGGTCCACATCAAGATCCAAGAACGTAATCGACGATGGACTTGGGATTACATCAAAGAAAGGCGAGACAATCGATTACGGTATATCGAATTGTTCAAGAAGAAGAAGAAGGAAGAGAAGATGACGCCTGCTGAGACCGATGAACTCAACAAACTTGAAAGAAAACTCGGTTATGAAGATCTTCGCTTTTGGCGGTCACTTGCGCACAGTCAGCTTCGCAAAGAAAACGTAGGTGTCAAAAAGCAACCTCAGAAACAAGGCTGGGTACAGTGGGCATGGGGTACTGGGAAGAAAACGGAAGAGCCACAACAAGGCGAGGAAATAACAGATATGACAGACGAGCAGAGGAAAGAGCTTTACGACGCAATAGACTGGGACGAGAAGAAAGCTGTCTCGGAGAGTATCGACCTGCCTCGAGAAAGTGTCAAGCTACATGTTGAGTCTTCTCTTCGCACCGGAAGCTTCACCTTGAAACGTGACCCACATGGCAAAGGGACCGAAATCCTAAGCTTGATGTTCGACAACTTCAAGGCAAAGGGATTACAGAGACCTGACTCTTTTCTGGCCGATCTCAGTCTTGGTGGTATGCGCGTATACGACGGCACAACCGAAGGCAGTCTCTTCCCTCAGATTGTGAATGTCAAAGACACATCTTCGATATCCGACACAAAGTCCATGGAGAGTCTCAAAACTGGCGACGATACTTCAGAGACCCAACAAAGAGTTGCCGAAAATTCGCTCTTCCATCTTGTCTTCGAACAGAACCCTCTTGATGAGAGTGCAGATTCTGCAATTACCATGAAGTTGAAGAGCATAGAGGTCATTTACAACCCACAATTCGTGGTTGAAGTGGCCAAATTCTTTAAACCTCCAGAAAGGCACATGGAGTCTATCGGTGCGCTCCTAGAGACCGCAGGTGCGACGGTAGAGGGTATCAGACAGCAGACTAGAGCCGGTCTTGAGTTTGCTCTTGAAGAGCACAAAACCCTCAACGCCCATCTTGATATACAAGCTCCGCTGATCATTATTCCCGAAAGTATAACAACCGAGAGCACGCTGTGCTTGATCCTTGACGCTGGCCATGTAAGTCTGAACAGCGAGCTTGTGGACAAGGAAACTATACGCGATATCCAATCAAAGCAGAAGAAGCAATACAGCGAGAAAGACTTCAAGCAGCTTGAGGGTTTGATGTACGATAAGTTTCTGTTGAAGCTGGATTCTACACAGGTTCTTATTGGCCCAGGGATTCAAGCTACTAAGGACCAACTCAAGACGAAGGACGACTCTAGAAATCTTCATATTATTGATCGAATTAATATGGATTTTGTCTTAGAAACCTCGATTATCCCCAAGGCCACGGACCTCACCAAGACTCGCATTTCTGGCCACCTTCCGGTTTTGCATGCTTCTATATCGGATAAAAAGTACAAAAATTTGATGAAGCTGATCGACATAGCAATACCAAATTTTGAAGATGACGAACCTCTAGATGGCAGGACTAAAGCCCCTGTCAAGCGTACAAAGAGTGGCACCATTGAGAAATCTAGGGCTGAGGAAGCCCTTGGGAGGTCCAGGTCTAAGTCGATGTCGGCACAGGGCCAGCAGGAGCTGGTAATGGAAGATGAAAGCGATGAAGAGTCCAACCAAAAGCCAAAAGACTCTGCAAAGCGTGCTGAAGAGGAGGGTGTGAATTTGCACCAGAGGAACTTTGAGTTCAAGTTCACTGTGGACAAGTTGCAAGGTTCGCTATACCGATCTGATCCTGAAGAGCGGAAGCCCGATCAGCTACTTGTGGAGCTTGTAGCCGAGCATTTTCACTTGGATTTCTACCTTCGTCCTCACGACATGGTTGCAGAAGTGCTTCTTCGGTCGCTATACGTCGAGGACTACATCGACGAAAACCCAAGTCCAGAATTCAAGCAGATAATATCAAGTCAAGAATACGGTGCGAAAGATGGCAAAGACCTATTCAACGTTAAATTTGTCAAGGTCAATCAAGATTCGCCGGAATTCGCCTCTACTTACGAGGGTATTGCCACAAATCTTGAAGTGTCGATTTCGACCCTGAATTTAGTGGTGACGAGGAAGACCTTATTGACACTGCTGGATTTCGTCTTAATCACTTTCGCAAGTCCCAATGATAGCACAGATGCCCAGCAGGTTACTGAAGATGGAGAGGATTCGGCGCAGAAGAAGACGAAGAAGACCAAGGATGCAAAGCCAGAACAAGATGATGGTTCCGACAAAATCAGGATCAAAGTCGACCTTCAGAAGATCGCGTTGATTCTCAATAATGACGGCATACGGCTGGCAACATTGAGCTTGAACACAGCGGACGTTGGTGTTTTCTTGAGTGGCGGATCTATGCGCGTTACAGCTCGACTTGGTAGCCTATCGTTACTAGATGATATCAACCAAGGGGCCTCAGCGGATTCGCCCCTCCGTCAGCTGATTGCTATCCAAGGCGACGAGTTTGCTGACTTTCGTTATCAGACCTACGATCCTAAAGGTGACTCTTATCCAGGATACGATTCAAAGGTTTTCCTTAGGTCAGGCTCTATCAAAATCAACTTCCTGGAAGAGCCTTTCCGAAAGATAATCCAGTTCCTCGTCAAATTTGGCAAGATGCAAGCCATTTTCAATGCTGCCAGACAGGCAGCAGCGAATCAGGCGAGTCAGATGCAAGAAACAGCTGGCAGAATGCAATTTGATATACTTGTTCAAACACCTATCGTTGTTTTCCCGCGCGTGATGGAGGCGGAGAAGTCTCGAGATTTACTGACAGCTTACCTGGGCGAGATCTATGCGAGCAATAGCTTTGTACAAGTTGACGGGTCCAATGACAAGATCACTGCAAATAAGCTATCTGCTGGAATCCGAAACGTGCGCCTAACTTCGGATTTTCATTTTGATGAAGACAGGTCTGAAGAGCTGGAGATGATCGATAAGGTGGATCTAGACTTCAAAGTGACACAGGTAGAACACCAGGAGAACTCCAAACGACCAGACCTAGAAGTTGAGGGGAACATGTCTCCAATTAACTTGCGTATCAGCCAAAATCAATTGAAATTTCTTCTGGAGCTGTCTAAAACTGTTCCAGGTGCGTTCACTGCCGACTCTGAAGAGAACGAGCACGAGATTATGGAAGAACTTCCCAAGTCCACTGTTGAACCAGCGAAGAAGATCACCGGGAAAACTACTGGAGAAAGCAGAGGCTCAGATTCTTCAGCACATCAAGGGCCTGAACTAGAACCAGGTTCGGACAAATGGACTAAGGTCGATCTCGTATTCAACGCAGAAAAAATTGGGTTGGAACTAATTCTGGCTAAAGAAGATGAGCCTGTTGGGGATCTGGAAGCTGCTAGCCTATCTATATTTGCCTTCAACGATTCAAAGGTTAAACTTCGCATGAAGAGCGACAACTCCTTAGAATCTGAGCTTCTGATCAATTCTTTCACCATTAAGGATAGCCGGACAAAAGAAACGAACAAGTTCCGAAAGGTCATGTCCTTGATCAACGACGATGTCAAGCAGCAATTTATGGCGAGCATCTCGATATCTGGTGGCCAAGAGAGGCACCTTATTGCCATGCTCACGATTGACAGCCCACGGATAATCCTGGCCTTTGATTATTTGTTTGCTTTGCAAGCCTTCGCAAACACTGCTCTTTCGACTGAAGAGCCAATGCAAGTGGAAGACACTGTACAAGACGGTATTCTTCCAGTTGAGGAATCTGACAGTGGCATCAGCACACCTGTTGAGAGTCATCCAGAAAAATTCCATGGCAAGCCAGAAACTGAAGAGGCTAATGAAAACTCAATGAGTATGTCTTTCCGCATTAACATCGTCGATCCGCAGATCATCTTAATCGCCAATCCCGCAATTTCCAATTCTGAGGCCATTGTTCTCGGGACGAAGCAGGTCCTTCTTTCTCAGCAGAATGCTTCCACCCTGCAAATCACTAAAATCGGCATGTTCCTGTGCCGTATGGACAAATTCGACACTTCTCGGCTAAGAATTCTTGACGACTTCACGATTCAGATGTCCATGGATAGTCGCTCACAAGGCAAGAAGTCTTCCTTAACAAGCATAGCAGTAGAGATCGAACCTCTTGTTCTTCGACTTTCACTGCGTGATATACTTCTAGCGTTACAAATCATAAACAAAGCATCTGCAATGAATAATGAGAGTAGCGGAAAGGTTGAAGATACCGAACCACAGAAGATCAAAGAGATCAAAGCTACTACTGCAGCTTCTACTAAACGTAAATCCATAGCGGGGAAGCCGGCCACTACGGTCGCGAGACAGTCGACCAAGTCTGCGGGTGCTAAGAAAACCGAGAAAGGTGGCAAAGCAGCTACTCAGAGCTCCATAGTCATGAGGAGAGAGGAGATGACTGCCACTATCGAGGGGATCAGAGTGATACTGATCGGAGACCTTCATGAACTGCCCTTACTTGACTGGAGTGTCAAGAAATTCAATGTTGACGTTCGCGATTGGTCGAGTGCCATGACAGGCGATACAAGCTTTGACACGTACATTAACGTCTACAATTTCTCGAAATCCGCTTGGGAGCCTTTGATCGAGCCTTGGCAGATGGGCTTCCATGTGTCAAAGAACCAGAACCCCGATATGTTATCCATCGAGCTCTACTCTCATAAAGTAATGGAGCTTACAGTCACCTCAGCAACAATTGCGTTGGCCTCCAAATCCGCCGACTTTTTATCTACAGATGAAGATGTTCTATCTAAGCCACGAATAGCGGACGCACCATATAGGATACGAAACTATACAGGCTTCGATCTCAATGTATGGGCTGCTACACGTGAAGAAGATCAAGGACCAGCTGCGAAGCTCGGCGATGGAGAAGAATACCCTTGGCGCTTCGAAGACCCTTCAACCATGCGTGAAAATCTTTCTCCAGAGGGTAGCACTGGTGTTGTAGGAATCAAGCTTGAAGGTAGCGGCTTCGATAGTATCGAGAGAATACCAGTAAACCGTGAAGGGGAAACGCTCTACAATCTCAAGCCAAAGAAGGATAAGGTTCTGCATCGGCTCCTAGTCGAAGTCAAGCTTGGTACCGACAATGTTAAATACATCACCTTCCGCTCACCTCTTGTGGTTGAAAATAATACCCAGATACCAGTAGAGATTGGAGTGTATAGCCCGGAGGAGGGTCATTTGCTCAAGATAGAAAAGATTCCCCCTGGCGAAGCCAGACCAGCTCCTATTGGTGCTGCTTTTATGCATTCCCTAGTCGTTCGACCTGATCAAGGTTTCGGCTACTCTTGGTCTAATGAGCGACTCTTCTGGAAAGACCTTCTCAAACGATCAACACGAACTATCACTTGCAAAAGCGAAAGCAACGAGCAATCTCCTCCTTTTTATTTCCAGATGAATGCTTCTTATGATAAGAATGATCCCATGACTAGGTATTTCTTTGCCCGTACTATGACTGATGTTGGTTGCTAACTGATTAAAAGCGTATACCCCTACATGCGGATACGACTCGCCGCACCTATTGAGTTGCAGAACCTGTTGCCTTATGATTTCAAATATCGAATCTACGACAAAGATACGAAGAAAGACTGGACAAATTTTCTGAGAAAGGGAGGCGTTAGCCCTGTGCATGTCATAGAATTGTCACATCTGTTATTACTGAGCATCGACATGCAAGATACCGTTTTTAAGCAAAGCGAGTTTGCGGTCATCAACACCAATACTCGAGAAGAGTTCCGCCGCGAGTCCACACTTTCTGTCAAGGATAATCAGGGCGCCGCACTGAACCTCAAGCTTCACTATTTGTAAGCCTCTAATCAAAGGCAGAACGACAGTGCTGACATCTACGCAGCAACATTCCTGATAGTGGTGGAGCCTTCAAGATTGCTGTTTATAGTCCGTATCTCGTGTTGAATAAGACTGGCTTAGACATCAACATCCAGAGCAAGACGATGTTCTCGGCAGCTAAATCAGGTGCTGGCCAAGGCAGACGCATGGGCTCAAACAGTGGAAACAATAAAGCTCTACCATACATGTTCTCGTACCTTAGCGACGACCGGAAGAATCGCGCAATGGTCAAGGTTGGTGACTCGGTATGGAGCAAGCCGCAAAGTTTCGACGCGATCGGTAGTTCTTTCGATGTTGTTATACCCTCAGAACGAGGGCAATCGGAGATCGATGTTGGAATCTCTGTAACTGAAGGTGAGGGTAAGTATAAGCTAACTAAAGTTATCACAATGGCCCCTCGTTTCGTACTCAAGAACAAGATCAACGAGGAAATAAATATACGAGAGCCTAGCTCCTCAAATGTCATGTCCCTGAAGAACGGTGATCTCTTGCCTCTTCAATTAATGAGACAGTCTTCAGAGAAGCAATTATGCTTGTGTTTCCCCGGCGTCAATAACAAATGGTCATCTCCTTTCAACATAGGCAATGTTGGAACAGTCCACGTTAAGCTTGCAAAAGAAGGTCAACGCCAGAAGCTTGTCCGTGTGGAGATCATACTGGAAGACGCAACGATATTCTTACACCTAAGCATCGAGAACAAGCACTGGCCTTTCTCGATGCGGAATGAGAGCGACATGGAGTTCATGTTCTACCAGACAAATCCGAATGTGTTAGAGGGTGAAGAGGATAGAGGCTCCCGATGGAAACCTATTCGCTACCGTCTGCCGCCTCGAAGTGTCATGCCCTACGCATGGGACTATCCAGCTGCCAGGAACAATGAGCTTGTTATTACCGCGAACGGCAAAGAGAGGCATATAAAGCTTGCAGAGATTGGGAATCTAATTCCTATGAAAGTACCACCAGCCCCAGGCTCTAAGCAGCAAAAGATCATAGACATCAACATCGCTGCGGAGGGTCCAACCCAAACCCTAGTGCTCTCAAATTACAAAACATCGAAATCTCTTTACAAACAGAAAGCAGCCCAAGCATCGCAAGGGAGTGTGGCTACTGGTTTCGAAGTCAAAGAAATGGACACTGACGTCACATTTAAAGCTCAAGTACGCTTTGCTGGCATTGGAATATCTCTGGTAAACAGGAAGCTCAGGGAGCTGTTGTATCTGACTTTCCGCGAGATTGAATTGAAATACAGCGACTCGAAGCTGTATCAGACACTGCAATCGACTATCAAGTGGATCCAAATAGACAATCAACTCTATGGTGGAATATTTCCTATCCTTTTCTACCCTAGCGTTGTCCCAAAAACTGGCAAGGAAATGGAGGCGCACCCGATTTTCCACGCCATGGTCACACGTGTCAAGGACGATTCTTATGGTGTTCTGTATATCAAGTACGCTACGCTACTAATACAACAGATGACCTTAGAAATTGACGAAGATTTCATCTTCGCACTGCTTGACTTTACCAAGGTACCAGGCGCCTCGTGGTCTGAAGAGCATGAAGGGAAGCTATGCGACGAGAGTTTAGATATCCCAGAACCTCAGAAAGAACAACAAGGCCAGGATGTCTATTTCGAGCTCTTGCACCTGCAACCAATGCAACTCGACTTGTCCTTCGTCCGGACAGAGCGAGTTAACGCAGAAGATACTATGACCTCGTCTAATCCACTGATGTTCTTCGTCAACATCATGACAATGTCTATTGGCAACGTTAATGACGCGCCATTGAAACTGAATGCTCTGATGCTGGAGAACGCTCGGGTGTCAGTTCCTGCATTAATTGCTAATATCCAGCATCACTACACTCAAGAGTGCATCCGGCAAGTCCATATCATCCTTGGCTCTGCCGACTTCCTTGGAAACCCTGTTGGCCTTTTCAACAACGTCAGCTCTGGTGTTGCCGATATATTCTACGAGCCGTATCAAGGTCTTGTGATGACTGACAGGCCACAAGAGCTTGGAATAGGTATCGCGAAGGGTGCCTCAAGCTTCGTCAAGAAGTCTGTCTTTGGCTTTTCGGACAGTATGGCCAAGTTCACCGGCAGTATGTCAAAAGGTCTAGCAGCTGCGACGCTCGACAAGGAGTACCAAGATCAGCGACGAATGTCGAAATCGAGGAACAGGCCGAAGCATGCACTGTATGGTGTTACAGCTGGGGGCAATGCTTTTGCGACTAGCATGGCTAGTGGCATAGGCGGTCTAGCCAGGCATCCAATGGAAGGTGCTGAGAAAGAGGGAGCAGTCGGTTTCATGAAAGGTGTTGGTAAAGGGTTCCTTGGCTTGGCCACGAAGCCCGCGATCGGTGCCTTTGACCTTGCATCAAGTAAGTACATTCGAGTTCCTTATATTGAAGGTCTGGCTGACCAGGACTCCAGACATGGCCGAAGGTGTGCGCAATACCACCACCGTCTTCGACGCCGAAGGTCTCGACCGTGTCCGCTTCACCCGCTTCATCGGCCTGGACGGTATCGTCCGCCCCTACTCCCAACGCGAAGCCCTCGGTCAATTCTGGCTCAAAACCATGGACGACGGCAAATTCTTCAACGAAGACTATATTGCCCACCTCGAGCTGCCAGGAAAGGACTTGCTGGTCATGCTCACATACAACCGCATCATGCTCGTACGGACGAACAAGCTCAAGTCGGAGTGGGATATCAAGCTGAACGATATCCAGACGATTAGTAAGGAGAGGACGGGCATGAGTGTTACGTTGAAAGGGGGCACGAATGGGCCGTTTATCCCCGTGCAGGAGGAGAGCTCGCGGAATTGGCTGTATAGGCAGATTGCGGTGGCGGTGAATGCGTTTAATGACAAATATAATGCCAAGGGGTAGAGCGTGGTTTGCTTCTTGTATGTAGCTAATGGCTCTATGACTGATACATGAGGGGTGGGTTGCATTGCTTGAGTTCTCAACAGTAAATAGTATGGTTATCAGCTACTGCTAATTAACGTCCGAGTCCACACGTATCGTCTTTCGATATTCTTTGCTGTCTGACATCGTAAGTGGAAAAGGGTCGGATAATGCCTACCATCAAACCGAGCCTACTGGAAAAGCTTACACAATGTATCAAGTACCTTCCTTCAATCACCCACTCATTCGTCCTACCTCCCCCAACCAACACGACACACATCCACCCTCTCACCCACAAGCAAACAGACTCTCATTCCTAAGGTGAACCATCCATCACGAAAAAGCCCATCTCGCTAGCACAATTTTTATTAGCAAATTCCACCACGGGAGATACTTTGTCATCCCTACCGAGGTATGAGAGAGAGAGAGAGGAGGAAAACGATGGTGGTTAAGAAGGTATTTTGGAAGGAGATGGGTCGGATAGAGGGTGGAGAGAGGGGTTGCGGGAGGGCTTCGTGGGTGGATCTTGGGTTTGGATGTAGGGAAATGGGAAGGGAAGGGAAGGGACGTTTGATGCTGGATGGATGGATGGGGCTTTTAGCGGTGTCCAGGTTCCGGGAGGGAGACTGAGTGGATTTTTGTGTTTGGTGGTTAGGGAATGCAGACGTAAGGGCTTGTGTTCCTGGATAGACTTTTTTTTTTTGGCTAGAAAAGGCGGGATTTTGGGAATGGTGGGGGATTGGAGTGGAGGTTTGTTGTAGAATCTGGTGAGATGTGCGTGCTTGGTCGCTGGCGGGTTTGTGTGTATGGAGGTTGTGTGGCAAGACTGTTGGGGTTTTTAGGGAAGTTGGTATTGATGTATCTCATGTGGTGTGAGTTTCTTATGGATAGTTGGTATCGCTACTTATGCTTGTTCCCTAATTCTTCATTTCTTGACAGTAAGTAGTGAAGGTTGAAGGTCCAGGACGCTTTCAGGCTTCTCCTGGCTTCGTTCTTCAAGGTTATGTGCTCGGTGGCCTGAGACCTTGACTATTAGTAATGATAAGTTTGAGAGGGTTTCTCAAGCATTGTGTAAGGATTTGGAGTCTGGCTTTCACAGCAAGTGAGTGTTTGATGAGGTATAACCTGATGGCGAGGATTGAGTCGTCTAGCTTTCGTGTTATGTATGCCTTGGGTATAGGCGGCGTCTATTGCAAGGCCGGAGATGGCTCCAAACAGTGATTGTTGATCGCCCAGCTGTGGGAACTCGCAGGTTCCAAGTGCCTGCATCGCTTGTAACGATGTAGTGATCGTTCCGGATGTGGTTTTCCGGTCTTCAGCTCTTCTTCTTCAACTCGCCCATCCATATCCTCATAGCCTTGGAGCTATCATGTGCCGCCCTAAACACTATTCCATCGTCAGTCCGCTTTCTAGACCACGCCAACGCAGTCTCTGGCATCACCTACACTGCCTCTCCATCTCGTCCAACCCCCTCAGGAAATCCGCTCCCTCCCCCAATGCCCCCCGCGGGTTGTGCGCATGATCGGCAATCTCCGCCGCCCTTTTCTTGAAGGTCTCGCTCAGCACATCTACGACCTCCTCCTCTTCAAACAGCTCCAGCACCCTAGCCGCCAGCTCATAAAAATGGCTCGCTAGCGCCCTCAACTCCACGGTCCTGGGATCCGCTTTCAGTGCGTTGAGGACGCGAGGAGCAATGGAGGGCGGTAGATCGAGGTTCAGGATGGGAGAGGCGCGGAGGCGCTGGACAGCGAGGAGCTCACCGAGCCAGAGGGGCAGGGAGAGGTGCGTGCCGGGTTTGATCTGTGGGGGGTATTAACGGAATTGTCGGGTGTGGAGTCGCGGGAAGAGATGTTGGGTAGTGGGGGCGCATAAGCCGACGTCTCGTTGTAGAGGCTATACTCACATCAGCGCCAGCATTGTCGTCAATGTAGCCTAGGCCAGGGACTTCAAGTTCAAAGGTGCAGGGGACTTTTTGGGCGTCGGTCAGGATGGCATCGATGTCGTAGTAAGAGCCCATTGTGGGGTTGGGGTCCGCTTGAGCGAGTGAGCGGCGGGTGATTGATGGTGCTCATCGCAGTTGAGTCAAGATGTGCATGCTGGCGTTTGCGGACGTATTAGATTGTTGGCTAGATGGACACTTGTTCTGCATGAGCAGGTGCAAAGTTCTCCACGCGGCGTTCGTGCATTTAGCCACAATATTATAAGGGAACCGATATTTGCACACCCAGTTTCCATACATGCACACCCTATTTTCATACATGCACACCCAATTTCACTACATAAACACCCATCCAAATTAGGATTAGTTACTGATACCTCGGTCGATTAGAAATACCTTTATTTGTATGAGTGCCCCAC
>JAABVA010000296.1_pt1 | contig 64565 bp, 56 predicted proteins | sample 5560331 | NCBI WGS metagenome assembly JAABVA01 (sample SAMN12812661, study PRJNA571458) | rock metagenome | isolation source: Antarctica rocks | place: Antarctica: Victoria Land, Mt New Zealand sud | collected 2016-01-07
CCCGTACCCGCGGGGCCGGGCCGGGACCCCGTTCGGGGGGCTCCCGGCGGCGTCGACCCGGACCAGCCCGTACCCTCTCGTGGTCACGACCGCGGCGCTGCGGGTGTTCTACGGGTCGGACACCACCCTCGACGCGCAGCCGATGGACGCCGAGAAGCGGGCGCTGCCGTGGCTGGGCGGCCCGTTCGCCGCTGCGGTCCGGTCGGCGGCGACCGTGGCCGCGCCGGGAGCGGTGTGGAACGGGTGGGCGGCGCACCGGGCGCATCTGGTCGTGACCGTGGCCCGTGGCTACGACGACGGCGCGCCCCCGGACACCGCGACCGCTGTGCACCGGCAGTGGCTCATCACCCAGACCCCGGTCGGCACCGGTCCCGGCACGACCCGGTGGACCGGGACCCCGGTTCGCACCGTCTTCTACACGACCAGCACCCGCGCTGGCGGCCGTTGGGCCGTCACCGCTGTCCAGGAGGCCCCATGACGACCACCGACTCAGCGCCCACCACCCCAGCCGCCGACGGGCCGCCCCCGGGGTTTGGGTTCCGGGTGCGGACCACTCCCGACGGGCGGGTCACCATCAACGGGCACCCCGTCGACACCACCGGCTATCCCACCCCGCAGGCCGCGGCTGTGGAGTGGGTCGCCCGGCGGGCCCGCGCGGACGGGCACCCCCAGCAGGTCACCGCGACCGACCCGTCCGGCCGGGACGTGCGGCTGCTGGTGCACCCCGACGGCCACAGCGAACTCGACCACCTCCTCGGCCCGGAACCCGCCCGGGATCCGGGCCGCATCAGGCGCCCCGGACCGGCCGATCTGCTTGAGGCGGACCCGCCACGCAGCCGTCCCGACCGAGAGGCGAAGCCTGCCCCGACGGTCGGTGCCAGCGTCCGCGGCCCCCGGCCCGTGTCCCCCGAGCTCGTGTTCCCGGGGCCGGCGCAGCCGACCCGGGCGCCGGCGCCGGTCCCGCCACGTCCGACCGCCGTGTCGGCGACGTCGACCGCCGGGTCGGCCGCGGTGTTGGCGCCGGCGGGGCTGCTGCCCCGGCTGCGCCCGACCACCGCCCGCCCGGCCCGCGGATGGCAGGCCCGGGTCCACACCTGGACCGCCGGCCGGATCACCCCGGCCCCGTCGGCGGCTGAACGCCGCCACCACGACCTGGTCGCCGCGGTCCAGAGCCGCCTCGACGGCCCAGCCCTGATCGCGGTGGTCAACCCGAAGGGTGGAGCGGGGAAGACTCCCGCCACCCTGTGCATCGCCGCCACCTACGGCGCGCACCGGGGGTCGGTTGTCGCGTGGGACGACAACGAGACCCGCGGCACCCTCGGGATGCGCGCGCTGGCGGACCCGGCTGATCCCACCGTCCGGAGGCTGCTCGCCGACCTGGATCGCTTCGACCGGCCCTCGGCGCGGGTCGGGGACCTCGCCACCTACCTGCGACCGCAGGGCGGCGCCCGCTTCGACGTCCTCGCATCCGACGACGACCCCGCCCGGATGGCGCAGTTCGGCGCCGTCGAGTTCGCGCGGGTCCGCGACGTCCTCGCCCGCTTCTACGCCGTCACCGTGGTCGACACCGGCAACAACGTCCGCGCCGGGAACTGGCAGGCCGCGGTCGACGCCGCCGACCAGCTGCTGCTCGTGTCGACCTACCAGCGCGACGCCGCGGTCACCGCCAGCTGGACCCTGGACCACCTGCACGCCACCGGCCGCGGACACCTCGCCGACACCGCGGTCACCGTCCTGTCCGCCGCGACCCCCGCCACCGACCGGCGCACCCGCATCGAGCTCCGCGAGCACTTCACCGCCCGGACCCGGAAGGTCGTCGAGATCCCCTACGACCCGGTCATCGCCGATGGGGAACACCTCGACCTGCACGCCCTCCGCCCCGCCACCCGCGACGCCTGGCTGCAAGCCACCGCCGCCCTCACCGAAGGACTCACCTCGTGACTCTCTACAGCGCTCGGCGTGTCGCGCCGGAGATGACGCGTTGCGGAAACGCGCAGTGGAACAGTCCTGTGCATGGTTGCTCGAGTTCCTGGCCCCGGTCGGCCGAGTAAGGGCGATCGGTGGCCGGTGTACGTGCGGCTCCCCCGCCATGTGGCGAACGAGGTTCGATCAGAGGCCGAGCGCTTGGATCTGAGTTACAGCGAGTTGATCGCTAAGCTCGCCGCCGATCACTACGGCTTGCCACTGCAGCTTCCTCGAGTAGCTCAAGAGGATGAGTTGCCGCTGTCTGCCTGACGACTACCAGGCGGGTCGACCGACCTGCTCGTGACGTAACGAAGCCCCACACCCCAAGACAGTTTGGCGGCTGATTGGGTGCAGGGCTTCGTGAGGAGTACTGGAGGAGACATTACCCGACCCTGCCGGGTTGGGCACGGAGGTCCCTACGCCGCAAGCCTGGCGTGCCGTGGATCCGGTGTCCCAGCCCCTCGACTGACGCGTAGCCGGCGCCTGCTGCGCTGGTGAGCGTGGCGGCGGCCGGTGGCCGCCCAGCAGGCTCGGGAATCCTGTCGCGGGGGTCGGACCGTCCGGTGGAGTCCCGCCGGGCCGCGTCGTGGGATCGGGTCGCCGTGGCCCGGGCGCGGGCCCGTGCTGACCGCCGGGCGCGGGCGTCTGTGGTGTCCGGGAACGGTCCCCGCCCAGGTCAACGCCCTCGGGCGGCGTTGTGGGCGGCGGTCCCGGCCGGTTACCGGCCGGCGGTGAACCTGGCCCACTGGGTCGGCGCGGTCACCGACGCCGCCCAGGAGGGCTTCCGCGCCGACGCCGCGCAGCGGCGCATCGAACTCGCCTGGCTGGTCGCGAAGCACACCGACTGGAAGACCTGCACCACCCGCTGCGGATGGGAGCTACTCGCCGACCGCGGCTGCGTGTCCCGCCGCACCGTGGCCCGGTTCCTGGCGTGGCTGCGCTCCCAGCAGCTGATCGCGGTGGTGTCGACCGGGCGGACCGGGACCCTGACCCGCCCGATGGCCCTCACCACCCCCCCACAGACCGCCGCCACCGCCGGTCCCGGCGGCGCACGCCCGCCCGGCCGGGCGGAGGAGGGCAGCGGCAACGAGGCCGCCGTGTACGTGCTGCTCGAGCCGATCCCCCCGCCACGGCCCCACTCCGAGCCCGATCCGGGGCTGGTCACCCTGGACCCCCGCTACCAAGCCGGCGAGCTCACCGTCAACACCGCCGGCCGCGCGATCCCCACCCGCACGCCCGGCCCGATCACCGCCGACGACCTCACCGACCCTGGGGACGCAACTGGCACCCCCAATGGGTCACCTTTGGTGACTGGCCAAAACACGCACCCGCTCGCGCGCCCGCGCGCGTGCAGCACCTGCCACCGCCCAGTCAAGACCCCGCTCCGCGTGGAATCGGGCCCTCCGGGCCTGCCCCCTAAGGACACGATCTGGCCGAACAGGCACCCCGTCACCGTCGGTGACCTGGACGCGGAGGGCACCGGAACGGTTCCTGACCCACCCCGGCTGATCTGTGACCGCTGCCACGCCACCCGCTGGGCCCGCCACCTCCCCACCCGCACCCGGGGCGACCAGCTCGCCCTGGCCGACCGGCTCCGCCACGACGCGCCCCCCCTCGCGTGGGTCGGCACGTCGAGGCGGCTGCGGTGGCTGCTGCGGGACTTCCTCGAGGGGGGGTGGACCGCGGCCGATGTGCTGCACGCCCTGGACACCCACCCCGACGACGGCCCCTACGCCTACGCCACCAGCGCCCCGGGCACCCCCGGCGGGCTGCGGAACCCCGCCGGGTGGGTCCTGCACCGCCTCAAGCCCTGGCGCGCAGCCGACGGGACCCCCGTCACGCCGTTCAGCGTCACCCACGCCGCCGCCCTCACCGCCGCCCGCGCCGCGCACCACGCCGACACCGCCGCCAACCGACGCTCAACGGCCACGGCCACCGGACCGTCGGCGGCCTACCAGGCCGCCCGGGCCGCACTCCCCCGCGCCGGGGGTCCAGCCCGGTCGCGACGCCGATGAACGCCCTCATGGGTTTCTACGATCGGTGCCATCCCGGTAGCGGGTCGCTGCTGCGCCGACTCGCCCCCCTCGTGAACGAAAGAACGCGACGATGAGCCGTCCACCCCTGCTGGAACGGTCCCTGGCCGTCGTGGCTCCGGTGGTGGCCGCGCAGCTGCACCCGACCCGCAACGGCGCCGTCGACTCCCGAGGGGTTTCGGCCGGCTTCCGGATCCGGCTGTGGTGGCAGTGCCCGTCCGGGCATGAGTGGCAGGCGCCAGTGACCTCCCGCATCCGGGGCACCGGCTGCCCCGCCTGCGCAGGGCGGGTCCCCACCCCCGACACCTGCCTCGCCGCCCGGAACCCCGCCCTGGCCGCGCAGTGGCACCCGACCCGCAACGGAACCCTGACCCCCGCCGACGTCCTTCCCGCCACCAATCGGCGGGTGTGGTGGCAGTGCCCGGCCGGGCACGAATGGTCGGCCCGGGTGAGCACCCGCTCCACAGGCACCAGCTGCCCGCACTGTCCCCGCCTCCCGACAGCCACCACCCTGCTCGCTGGCTACCCCGAGCTCAGCAAGGAGTGGGACACCACCGCCAACGGTGCGCTCACCGACGCTGTCACCAGCGGCTCTGACCGTCGGGTGGGGTGGCGGTGCGAGCACGGTCGCTGGTGGGCCACCCGCATCTGCTCCCGGACTCGGGGAACGGGGTGCCCGTACTGCGCCGGGCGTCTCGCCACCGCGGAGACCAGCCTGGCCGCGCTGCGGCCGGATCTGGTGGTCGAGTGGTCTGCTGACCTCAACGGCGACCTCGATCCCGCCACCGTCCTCCCCAGGTCCTCCCGGCGGGTGTGGTGGCGGTGCGCCACCGATCCCGCGCACGTGTGGCAGGCCACGGTCGACAGCCGCAGCTCCCAGGTGACCGGCTGCCCGGTCTGCGCCGGCACCCGGGTGACCCCCCAGACCTCACTCGCCGCGGCCCACCCTCAGGTGGCCGCCGAGTGGGATCCCGACCGCAACGGGACCCGCACCCCCGACACCGTCGCCGTCCATTCCAAGGCCCTGGCGTGGTGGCGGTGCCCGGCCGGGCACCAGTGGGAGGCCCAGATCGGCGCCCGGGCCTCCCACCGTTCGGGCTGCCCGTACTGTTCCGGTCGGCGCGCGACCGCGGCCACGTCGCTGGCCGCGGCTGACCCGGCCCTGGCCGCGGAATGGGATCCCGACCGCAACGGGGACCTCACTGCGGCCGCGGTGCGCCCGGGCAGCAACACCCGCGTGTGGTGGCGGTGCCCGGCCGGGCACAGCTGGCGGGCCCAGATCAACCAGCGGTTCCGCCAGCACACCGGCTGCCCCGCCTGCGTTCCCCGCGGCCCCCATGGCCGGCTGCTGGTCACCACCCGCCCCGACCTCGCCGCGCAGTGGTCAGACCTGCTCAACGCCGGCGGTCCCGGCATCATCACCACCGGCTCCGGGATCAAAGCCTGGTGGCGCTGTCCCACCGACCCGACCCATCTGTGGCGGGCAGCGATCGGCACCCGGGTCAGCGGGCAGACCGGCTGCCCCTACTGCGCCCACAAACGGCCCACCCCCACGACGTGCCTGGCCGCGGCCGCCCCCCACCTCGTCCGCGACTGGCATCCCACCCGCAACGGCGCCCTGTCCCCCACCGACGTCCTCCCCCACTCCGCCACCCCCGTGTGGTGGAAGTGCCCCGACGGGCACGAATGGGCCATCGCCCCCATGACCCGCCTCGCCGGCACCGGCACCGGCTGCCCCGACTGCGCCGCCCACAACCGACCACCCGTCCGCCGCCAGCTCGCCGGACCGACTCCGTGACCACCACGCTCGGCCCTGCCACCGGCGAGTGGCACGCCACCAGCGTTTCCTGGCGCCGACGAGGGTCTGACCACCTTCTGGGCGGCCCCGTCGCCTTCGCCGCGTCCGTCATGGACCGCTGGGCAGCGGCCGGTCAGAGGAGGGCGGGCGGTAGTCGTCCGGTGGTGATGTCGGCTGCGACCTCGGTGATCAGCCGTCCCTGCTGAAACGCTGATGCCCGTAGCCGGCTAACCGCGTCGTCGGACGTCAGGGTGAGCGCGGCCATGATCATGCCGGTGGCCTGAGCGACGGCGGTCTGCCCCGGGGACAGCAGGTCCCCGCTGCTGGGACCGCCGTCGGAACTGCTGTCGTCGTTGAGGTCGCGAACCGAGGCGGCGGTCACGCTCAGGGTGAGGACCCGGGCGGCGTCGGCGAGGTCGCGCAGCTCGGCGGGGCTCCACCGGTGCCGGTCACGGCGGTAGGCGTCCAGCGATCCGATGGTCCGGGACCCGGCCCGCAGTGGGACCGCGGCCACTGCACCGATCGGGGCCTCGGACAGCTGTTCTCCCAGACTGGGCCACTGGTAGAGGACCGCGGCGGGGAAGTCGCCGACGGCAACAGTGCGCCCGCTGGTGGTGGCCTGGGAGCCGGGGCCGACCCCGGCGGTCAGTTGCGCCATCTCCAACCACCACGCGGTCCGGTCACTGGCCCCGGCGACCACCACCGTTCCCGCGCCGCCCGTCGCTGCGGGAGCGGCTGCCGCGCGGGCTGCCGGTGACGTGGTGAGGGTGAGGGCGATCCCGTGGACGGGCAGCCGATCGGTGAGCTGGGCGCACACCCGGTCCAGCAGGTCGGCGGTCACCGGCCGTCCCAGGAGGGACCCGGCCACCGCGAACAGCGGTGGGGAGCTCACCGTCGCACCCGCCGGACGGGGGACGGCCACAGCCGGGGTGGTCGGGGCGGGAATGACGGGGAGAACGCGACCGTGGACCCGCGGACCACGAGTTTCGTGGCGAGTTCGACGTGCGGTGAGTCCACGGTCTCACCGGACGACAGACGCAGTCCGGTCCGAAGGGCGACGGCACCCATCTCCTGCAGGGGCTGGCGCACCGTGGTCAGCTGCGGTGACGCGAGTCTGGCGACCTGCGTGTCGTCGAAGCCGACGATGCTGAGATCTCGGGGACTCGGAGTCCGCGGCCGCGGGCCGCTTCGATCACACCGAGCGCCATTTCGTCGCTGCCGCGAAGATCGCGGTGGGGGGCCGCGGGAGATCGAGGAGGGCGGCCCCCCCGACGAGCCCGTCGTCGTAGAGGAAGTCGCGGAGGCGGATGTACGCGTCGGGCACCGCAGCTCCTGCCGCTTCCATCGCGCCCCGGAAGCCGTGCATCCGTGCCTGGTTGCAGGCTGCTGTTGCTGGTCCTCCGAGGTAGCCGATGTGTCGATGCCCGAGGTCCAGCAGGTGCTGCGTCGCGGCGAGACCGCCGGCGAAGTTCGTGGATCCGACGCTCGTCACGGCCTCCTGGCTGACGTTGAGCGGATCGATGACCACGAGGGGCAACCGTGCCCGGGAGATGGCCGCGACGTCGGCGGCATCGAGCCCGCTGGTCACGCCGATGGCCAGTTTCCGGTTGTTCGCGATCAGATCGCTGACCCAGTCGGTTTCGCGGCCCGCGTCCGGTCCGCGGGTCCGCTCCGTGTGCCAGCTGAGAACGACCTCGACCCCCGCTGATCGGCTGGCGTCGAGGACACCCTGAATGATCTCCAGGGAGTACCCGTTCAGGGTGCCCGACAGGACCAGCTCGACGGCGGCCCGGTCGCGCCTCTGGGGGCGCGAGCCGACGTAGTCGTGGCGTCGCAGCACTTCCTGGACGTGGGCCCGCGTCGTCGGGGACACATCGCTGCGTCCGTTGAGGACCTTCGAGGCGGTGGCGATGGAGACCCCGGCGGAGCTGGCGACGGCCGCCAACGTCGCGCGGGCTCTGTCGGGCGGCATCAGGACTCCTCGGGTGCGCCCTCGACCCGGGGGGCGGCGTCGACGGGCGTGACCGCCACGGGCGTGGTCAGCCGACGGTCGTGGCCGACCACCCGGGTGTCGCCGGTGATGTGCACCGCGCCGCGGCAGGGCAGCTCCTGCGACGAGGTCCCGACGAAGACCTCGAGCTCCCCGGGCTCGACGATCCGCTGCATGCCCGGCGTCGTGTAGGCGGTGCGGTCGGTGTGCACGCGGAACGTCACGTCCGCCGCCGACCCCGGGTGCAGGGGGACCCGCGCGAAGCCGACGAGCTGGCGCACCGGCCGCGCCACCTGGGCGAGCACGTCGTGGACGTAGAGCTGCACCACCTCGTCCCCGGATCGGGTGCCGGTGTTGCGCACCCGCGCGGTGACGGTGAACTCCCCGTCGCTGGGCACCTCGGTCGCACCGACCCGGAGGCTGTCGACCTCGAACGTCGTGTAGGAGGCGCCGAACCCGAACGGGAACAGCGGTGCGGTGTCCAGGTTGCTGATCCCGGCGCTGTCGGCGCTGCCCAGCGGCGGCTGGAGGTAGGTGCGGGGCTGCCCACCCGGGTGCCGCGGGATCTGCACCGGCAGCTTCCCGCCGGGCACCACCCGGCCGCTGAGCACACCGGCGATGGCAGCACCGCCCTCCTCGCCGGGTATGAACGCCTGCACGAGACCGGCGACCCGGTCGCTGACGGCGCCGAGTGCGTAGGGCCGACCGGAGACGACGACGACGACCACCGGGGTCCCGGTGTCCAGTAGTGCGGTGAGCAGGTCCTCCTGGACGCCGGGAAGCCGCAGGTCCTCGGCGTCGCAGCCCTCCCCGGAGGATGCCCGCCCGAACAGCCCCGAGGAGTCACCGACGTAGGCCACGCAGAGGTCGGACTCCCGCGCCGCGGCCACCGCCGCGGCAAATCCCTGCCGGTCGATCCCGAGCACCGAGCAGCCCTGCGCGTAGGACACCTGCACACCCTCGAGCTCGGCGGCCAGTGCTTCCACCGCGTTCGCGACCTCGATCCCGAGGCCGCGGCCGGGGTGGCGGGGCAGCACGTGGTTGGGGAAGGCGTAGCAGCCCATGAAGGTGGTGGGGTCCGCGGCGCACGGCCCGACGGCGGCGACCCGCTGCGGGGCCGCACCGCCGCGGCCGAGCAGCGGCAGCGACGTGCCGGCGTCGAGCAGGATGATCGACCGTTCGGCGAGGTCCCGGGCGATCGCCCGGTTGGCCGGGGAGTCCAGGTCGATCCCGCTCTGGCGCACCGACCCCTCCGGGGTCCAGTCCGCGTCGAGCAGCCCCAGCTCGACCTTCTGCAGCAGCAGGCGGGCCGCCGCGCGGTCGACGAGGTCCTCCGCGAGGGCACCCGAGCGCACCCGGTCGAGCAGCCCGGACCCGAACCCGACGGTGTCCGGGAGCTCGACGTCGACCCCCGCGGTCAGCGCGAGGGCGCCGGCCGCCTCCGGGTCGGCCGCGACCCGGTGCATGGACGCGAGGAACGGCACCGCCCAGTAGTCGGACACGACGGTCCCCGTGAACCCCCAGTCCTCACGGAGGACATCGGTCAGCAGCCACTGGTCCGCGCCGGCCGGGACACCGTCGACGTCGGAGTAGGAGTTCATCACCGACCCTGCCGGACCGAGAGCCACCGCCGTCTCGAAGGAGGGCAGGATGACGTCGAGCAGCTCCCGGCGGCCCATCGACACCGGCCCGTGGTTGCGGCCGCCGCGCGCAGCGGAGTAGCCGGCGAAGTGCTTGAGGGTGGCGATCACGCCGGCGCTCTGCAGTCCCTGGACGTAGGCCGTGCCCAGCACGGCGACGAGGTGGGGGTCTTCGCCGAGTGTCTCCTCGACCCGGCCCCACCGGTAGTCGCGGACCACGTCGAGCACCGGGGACAGACCCTGGTGGACCCCGACCGCCGCCATGTCGGCGCCGATGGCCGCGGCCATCCGCCGGACCAGGTCCGCGTCGAAGGTGGCGGCCCAGGCGATGGCCGCCGGGTACACGGTCGCGCCGAACGTCGTGAACCCCGTCAGGCACTCCTCGTGGACCAGCGCCGGGATCCCCAGACGCGACCCCTCCAGGACCGCCTTGTGCTGGCGCAGCAGGGAGGCGGTGGTGGGCGTCGTGGAGCAGGGCCACATCCCAGCCGACCTGTTCACGGACGGTCTGGAACATGTGCGGGGTGAACCGCAGGTAGGCGTCGGTGTCCCAGCCCTCCTCGACGAACGGGAGCCCGAGCCCGTCACGGCCGGCGGCGGCCCGGGGGATGGCGTACATCTCCTCCATACCTGGTGCGAGGCACTGGATCCGGACCGCCCGGTACCCCTCAGCCCGGTAGGCGTGCACCTGCTCGACGAGCTCCCCCAGCGACCGGGCGCTGGCGTGGGCGTAGGCCATGACCCCGCGGCGGGAGCGGCCGCCGAGCAGGTTCCAGACCGGCGTGGCGAGCGCCTTCCCCTTGATGTCCCACAGGGCCACGTCGATCGCGCCGATCGCGGCCATCGTCACGGGTCCCCGACGCCAGTAGGCGCCCTTGTAGAACAGCTGCCAAGTGTCCTCGATGTCCGCCGGGTCCCGCCCGATCAGCATCGGGCACAGGTGGTCCCGCAGGTAGGCGGCGACGGCGAGTTCCCGGCCGTTGAGGGTCGCATCACCGATCCCGTGCAGACCCTCATCGGTGACGATCTTCAGCGTCACATAGTTGCGGCCCGGACACGTGACGATGACCCGGGCTTCGCTGATCTTCACAGCTGAACTCCCCCACTCATGGCCGGCTCGGGCGGGTCGACACCGTCAACACCCAACTCACGCCGGCACACCCCGGTCCTCCCCCAAGACGACGACCTCGCCGGTCCCGCTCCGGTCCACGGCCGGCGTCATGGTGGGCACGTCCTGGAGGGCGACCCGGTCGGTCACGATCTCCTTGAGCGTCTCCCCTGGCGATCGATGAAGTCAACGGGGCTCAAGGCCGACTCGGCGTCGCCGAAACGACCACCGCGGCCGGTGCCCGCCACGATGGCCGCTCCAGCGGTGATAACTCGCAGGTCTCCAGGGCGCCGCTAGACCAAAACCGCGCTGTGGGAAGAAGCTGTATCGGCCCTGTCGAGCGCCAGGGATGATCGCCAACGAGCCTCCGGACCGCACGCGAGCCGCTCTGATGTGGCCCGACGTGCTCGGCTGATCGGCGCGGCGGTGCTGGTCCCGAGCTCGACGCGAGGCAGACTCGACCGGCCCACCCACTCAGCCTGGGACGGTCCGACCGAAGACCGCGCAGGGGCCAGCCGGACAGACCGGCCGAACACCTACGCCCCGAGACCGACACCATCCAGTAGCCCGGCCCACCAGACCAGATCAGCGGCCGCCACCACCCGGCACCCCCGTCACCACAGTCCCGGTGCTGATGGCTGCCGCCGACACGACCGACCCGACTCGGCCGCGGACCCAACGTTCTACTTGGTGGGGGTGGTGGGTCGTTCGGCGAGGCAGCCGAGGCGGGTGCGGGCTTCGGTGTTCCGCCGGGTGAGGACCGCGTCGGCGATGGGGTTGTGGAACCACTTCCCGGGCCCGGCGACCGGGGTCTCGACCATCGTGACCCGGGTGTGATCGCCGGTGGGGCCGTCCGGTGTCAGGGACAGCTCGATCCGGGCGTCCCCGAGGCTCCCGCCGTAAGCGCGGGGCACCAGCCGCCGTCCCGGGTCCACCTGCTCGACCGGGGTGTGGTCCTCCATCAGCAGCAACCAGTTGCCGCTTGCGTGGAACAGCCGGGACCCGACCGCGGGCCAGTCGGCCTGCACCGCGCGGACGTGGGACGCGCCGACCACCCACCCGGTGTAGGCCCAGCCGTCGGCCAGGACCGCGTCCACCGCCGCGGGTGTCGCCCGGACCGTCACTGACACCGTCGCCACCACAACCTGCCCTTCCACCACCCCCCGGGCCGGGCTGCGGGGTAACCGACCACCGCGGGCCATCATCAACCCCGCTCCGTACCCGCCCGGCCAGGTCCGATCGCACACCCACCCGCGACCGGCGGTGACGGCGCGGGCCGCCTCGGGTCAGTTGCCCGCGGTGCCCGCCCGATGGTCGGCGTCCTCCGCGGCCTCGGAAGCGTCGCGGTGCAGATCGGGGTTGCCGGCCATCTCGGCGAGCTTCTGCTCCGACTGGGCCTGCAGCTGTCCCTGCCGGCCTGGACCTTCTCGTCGTGGGCGTCTGTCTCTGGTCTACTCATGAGGGGGCATCCTCGCCCTGTTGACCCGCACCTGGGCGTCCCAGAGGTGATCCGGCACCCGCGGCGCCCTGTGAGCCGGCCGGCCCTGCCCGAGAGCGGCCGTGGACACCGACACCGCACGGACCGGTGAGCACCACGACCAGGCTGCCGGCCACCGGGCCGAGTGACCGGTCGGTACCGATGCGGCGGTCGACACCCGCACCCGTCGTCGCGATCCCCCGGCCGTGCAGGCCGGGGATGGGCGACCGGATCAGTCGCGTCGACCGACCGGGCAGGGGATGTCTACGCCCGGCCGGGCGGGTCGAGCAGGGTTCGGAAGGCGGTGTCGGTGTCGGGGTCGGTGACCTGGCGGGCCGGGTCGGCGTCGAACCAGTCGATGATCTGCCGGGCGCCGGCGGCGAACGGGATGGTCGCGGTGTAGTCGGGCACGACCGCTTTCACTTTGGTGTTGTCGAACACCGACGAATGGGTTCGGTCCCCGAGCAGCCCCGGCGCCCACTCGGGGACCGCGGCGATGATGGTGTCGGTGGCGAGGTGGACCAGGCGGGGTCGTGGGACTCCGGCTGCGGTGGCCATCTGGTGGTAGATCTGGTCCCAGGTGAGCCACTCATCGGAGGTGATGTGGAAGGTGTCACCCACGGTTTCGGGTCGGCCCAGCAGCCCCACGAAGGCCTTCGCGAAGTCGGCGTGGTGGGTCAGGGTCCACAGGGAGCTGCCGTCGCCGTGTACCACGACCGGCAGGCCGCGGCGCATCCGGTCGACCGCTGTCCACCCGCCGAGCAGCGGCACGGCGGTGGCGTCGTAGGTGTGGGAGGGCCGGACGATGGTCACCGGGAACTGCTGTTCTCGGTAGGCGCGGACCAGGACGTCCTCGGCGGCGATCTTGTCCTGCGCGTAGGGCCAGTACGGGTTGGCCAGGGGCGTCGACTCGGTGATCGGCAGCCGGGCGGCGGGGGTCTGATACGCCGCGGCGGTGCCGATGAACACGTACTGCCCGGTCCTCCCGGTGAAGAGGTCCACATCGGACTGGGCGTGTTCGGCGGTGAACGCGACGAAGTCCACGATCACGTCGAACTCCCGGCCGTCCATGGCCGCCCGGGTCGACGTCGGGTCCCGGATGTCCCCGACGAGGACGGTCACCCCGTCGGGGACCGGCCGGGTCGTGGCGAGCCCACGGTTGAGGACCGACACGTCCAGTCCCAGGTCAACAGCCCGCCGGGCCGCGGCGGAACTGATGATGCCGGTGCCCCCGATGAACAGAACCGTCAACGCACCCACAGGGTTACCTCCACTTGGACAGGTCGGTGCCGAGGCGGCCCGAGGAGGGGCCTCCCAGGCCGGGACCCGACCTCCGGCGACCTCAGCTGGGCTCGGGAAACGGGTGAGCCCGCCAGGAAGGAGGCCGCCACACCAGACGGCCGGATTCCTGACCGCCGTGTGGAGGCAAGACCGGGTCGGGAACACTGAACGGGGCCTCCCGGAGCCGGCCCGCGGAGTCGGGCAGACCTGGACCGCATCGGCGTCTCAGGTCGCCGGGGCGAAGGCGGCGTCGAACGCGGCTCCGGGTGCCTGGATGGTCGCCAGGCGACGGACGAACGCCAGCGCGTCCGGCGCGCCGACGAGGCGGTCCATCCCGGCGTCCTCCCACTCGACCGACGTCGGCCCGTCGTAGCCGATCGTGTTGAGCATCCGGATGATCGGCTCCCACTCGACGTCGCCGTGTCCGACGGAGACGAAGTCCCAGCCACGCCGGGGATCGCCCCACGGCAGGTGCGAGCCCAGGCGGCCGTTGCGGCCGTCGAGGCGGCGCTTGGAGTCCTTGCAGTGCACGTGGTAGATCCGGTCGCGGAAGTCGGACAGGAAAGCCAGGGGGTCGAGGTCCTGCCAGACGAAGTGGCTCGGGTCGAAGTTCAGCCCGAACGCCGGCCGGTGCCCGATCGCGTCGAGCGCCCGCGCGGTCGACCAGTGGTCGTAGGCGATCTCCGTCGGGTGCACCTCGTGGGCGAACCGCACGCCGACCTCGTCGAAGACATCGAGGACAGGGTTCCAGCGGTCGGCGAAGTCCCGGTAGCCGGCGTCCACCATCGCCGCGGGCGTCGGCGGGAACATCGCGAGGGCGTACCAGATGCTCGAACCGGTGAACCCCACCACCCGCTCGACCCCGAGGCGCGCTGCGGCCCGGGCGGTGGTCGCCATCTCCGCCGCCGCCCGCTCGTGCACGCCGTCGGCGCGGCCGTCACCCCAGACCCGCGCCGGCAGGACGGCCTCGTGCCGGGCGTCCAGCGGGACGTCGCACACGGCCTGGCCGACCAGGTGCGCGGAGATCGTCCAGCAGCCCAGGCCGTACCGCTCGAGGGTGTCGCGGACCTGGCGGACGTAGGTGTCGTCCTCGGCCGCCCGCTCCACGTCGAGGTGGTCACCCCAGCAGGCGATCTCCAGTCCGTCGAACCCCCACTCCGAGGCCAGCCTGCACACCTCGGTGAACGGCAGGTCCGCCCACTGGCCGGTGAACAGGGTGATCGGTCGTGTCATGCCGGCTCCTCCTCGAGGTGGCTCCACTGCCCGGAGACGGCGCTGTCCGCCACCGCACCCAGGACCTGCTGTACGTGCAGGCCGTCGTCGAAGTCCGGGTGCACCGGCGTCCCCGCCGCGATCGCGACCACCAGGTCCCGCACCTGGTGGGTGAAGCTGTGCTCCCAGCCGAGGACGTGGCCCGGCGGCCACCACGCCGACAGATACGGGTGGCTCGGCTCGGTGACGAGGACCCGCCGGAAACCCGCGGTCCGCCCGTCGCCCGCCTCGTACAGGGACAGCTCGTTGAGGGACTCGACGTCGAAGGCGATCGAACCCGTCGACCCGGCCACCTCGATGCTCAGGCCGTTGCGCCGTCCGGGTGCCACGCGGGTCGCCTCGAACGTCGCGACTGCCCCGACCTCCCCGTCCCTGTCCGGGCCGAATCGCGCCAAGAACAGGGCCGCGTCGTCGACGGTCACCGCACCGGTCCCGGCACCGGCGACCCCGGCCAGACCACCGGTACCGCCGCCACCGGCGTCGGCGTCGGCGTCGCCGGGCAGCGGACGCTCCCGGACGAAGGTCTCGGTCAGTGCGGTGACGGCCCGGATGGACAGTCCGGTCACGAACTCGGCGAGGTCCACCAGGTGCGCACCCAGGTCACCGAGAGCGCCCGAGCCGGCCCGCTCGGCCTGCAACCGCCAGACCAGCGGGAACATCGGGTCGACGAGCCAGTCCTGCAGGTAGCGCGCCCGGACGTGGCGCACCGTTCCGATCCGGCCCTCGGCGACGAGGTCGCGGGCGAGGGTCAGCGCCGGGACGCGCCGGTGGTTGAAGCCGACCATCGCGACGCGCCCGCTCGCGCGCGCCGCGGCCGCCATCGCCCGGGCCTCCTCGACGGTGTTCGCGAGCGGCTTCTCGCACAGGACGTGCTTGCCCGCAGCGAGCGCGGCGAGGGCGATCTCGGCGTGGGAGTCCCCCGGGGTCACGATGTCCACCACGTCGACGTCGGGCCGGCGGACGACCGCCCGCCAGTCCGTCGACGACTCCTCCCAGCCGAGCCGGCCGGCGGCCGCCGCGGCTGGTCCCGCGCGGCGCCCGACGAGCACCCGCAGCCGCGGCGCGAGCGGCAGGTCGAACACGTGCCCGACCGTCCGCCACGCCTGGGAGTGGGCGGCCCCCATGAACGCGTGCCCGACCATCGCCACGTTCAGCCGGCTCCCCCCGGGCCGGGTTTCACCGCTGCCAGCACTCATCGTCCGGCCTCCTGCAGTACCTCGTCGATGGTGACCCGCCGCCCCCGGGCAGCTGAGGAGATCGCCCCGTGGACCATGGCCAGGCTGAACAGGTTGTCGTGCACCTCACCCATGGGGGCAACGCCGGTGCGCAGCGCCTGGACGAAGTCGGCCAGCGAGCCCTCGATGCTGTTCCCCGGCACCGGCGTCGAGCCGTTGACCGGGACCGCGTCACCGCTGGACTGCGAGATGTCGACGGTGGGGCTGGTCTCCCCGCCCCACAGCGCCGTCCCCTGGGAGCCGCTCACCCGCCACCGGCCCTCCCACGAGGTCTCGGCCCCGGGACTGCACCAGCTCCCGTGGTAGACGTAGCGGGCACCGCCGGCCATCTCGAACACCGCCGCGGTGGCCGCGGCGCCGTCGTACCAGCTCCACGACGGGTTGAACTCCTCGCAGGAGACCGACACGGGGTCGACACCGAGCAGGAAGCGGGCGCTGTCGAACGGGTGGATGGCCATGTCCAGCAGCAGGACATGCGCCATCTGGTCGCGGAAGCCGCCGAAATGCGGAGCCCGGTAGAACTCCGTGGTGAGGATGCCGACGTCGCCCAGCTGCGGCAGGGCGTCGCGGAGCGCGAAGAGCCCTTCGTGGTAGCGCCGGGACTGGCTGACCACGAACAGGCCGCCGGTGCGCTCGGCGACCCGTACCAGGTCCACCGCCTCCTCGAGGGTCTGCGCGAGGGGCTTCTCCCCCAGCACCGGCAGCCCGAGCTCGAGTGCCTGGGTGGTGACCGGGTGATGGGCGGGGGGCACCGTCACGTCGAGGACGAAGTCCGGCGAGGTCCGCGCCGCGAGCCCACCGAGATCGGTGCTCACCTCGACATCGAAGCCCAGGTCGGTGAGTGCCTGCCGGCCGGCGGGGACGTCCAGTTCGACCAGCCCGACCAGCTCCACGTCCTCACGGGTGCCGAGCGCCTTCAGCCACGTCCGACCCATCCCGCCGGCCCCGACCTGCAGGACCCGCAGCGGGCGGTCGGCGGTCACCGTCCAGCTCGGCGTCACGGCTGGGTGAGTTCCGGCGTCAGGAACCAGTCGAGGTCGCGGTGGTTCAGCGACGGCAGCACCCGGTTCCCGGCCGGGGCGACGAATTGAACGGCGTTGGAGATGACGCGCCGGATCTCCTTCTGGTGGTAGACGGGGAACTCCTGGTCGCCGGGGGAGAAGTAGAAGATCTTCCCGTGGCCGCGGTGGAAGGCGCATCCGCTGCGGAACACCTCGCCGCCGGTGAACCCGGAGACGAACACGAGCTCGTCGGGGGTCGGGATGTCGAAGAACTCCCCGTACATCTCCTGTCGGGGGATCACGATCGGGTTCGGGACGCCCTGGGCGACGGGGTGGGTCGGGTCGACGGTCCACACGAGCTCCCGGTCGTGCTCCGATCGCCAGCTCAGCGTGCACGTCGTCCCCAGCAGTCTGCGGAAGATGGTGGACCAGTGCCCGGAATGGAGGACGACGAGGCCCATCCCGGACAGCACGTGCCGGTGCACCCGGTCCACGACCTCGTCGCTGACCTCGCCGTGGGCCTTGTGCCCCCACCAGGTGAGGACATCAGTGTCGGCGAGCACCTCCTCGCTCAGCCCGTGCTCCGGGTCGTCGAGCTGCGCGGTCCGCACGCGGACGGCGTCGCCGAGGTTGTCGGTGATCCCGGCGGCGATCGCGCCGTGGATGCCGTCGGGGTAGAGGGCGATCACCTCGGCATCGGTCTGCTCGTGGCGGCCCTCGTTCCAGACGGTGACCGACAACGGGCGGGAAGGTGTCGAGGTCATGAGCGCACTCCTAGGAGGTGGTCGATGGCGAGCTGGTCGAGGGCGTCGAAGGCGTAACCGCGCCGCGCGTGCGCATCGGGGTCGAAGGTTTCCGCGCGGAGCTGGTCGAGGGTCTCCCCGGCGCTGAGGGTCGGCACGGCGAGCTCCGCCACCCGCGACGCTGCGAGCGCCTCCTGCACCCGGGGGTCGGAGCGGAAGTTCGATGCCCGTTCTTTCAACACCAGGTAGTTGTGCATGCACCCGGCCGCCGAGGCCCACACCCCTGCACGGTCCTCGGTGCGGGAGGGTTTGTAGTCGAAATGTCGGGGTCCGTCGTAGCCGGAGTTCTCGAGCAGGTCCACGAGCCAGAACGCGCTGCGCACATTGCCCGCGCCGAACCTGAGGTCCTGGTCGAACTTGGGGCCGTTCTGCCCGTTCAGGTCGATGTGGAAGAGTTTGCCCGACCACAGTGCCTGCGCGACGGCGTGCGGAAAGTTGAGGTTGGACATCTCCTCGTGCCCGACCTCCGGGTTCACCCCGACCATCTCGGAGTGTTCCAGCTGTTCCACGAACGCGAGCGCGTGCCCGACGGTGGGCAGCAGGATGTCCCCGCGGGGCTCGTTCGGCTTCGGCTCGATCGCAACCCGGATCCGGTACCGCTGGTCGAGGATGTATCCGCAGACCGTGTCGACCGCCTCACGGTACCGGTCGAGGGCCGCCCGGACGTCCTTCGCCGCACCAGACTCTGCACCTTCCCGACCGCCCCAGCAGACGAGGGTCGCCGCGCCGAGGTCCGCGGCGAGGTCCACATTGCGCAGCACCTTCCGCAGCGCGAACCGTCGGACCGCGCGGTCGTTGCTGGTCAGCCCACCGTCACGGAACACCGGATGGCTGAACAGATTGGTGGTGATCATCGGCACGGTGATCGCGGTGGCTTCGCAGACCTTCCGCAGCCGCTGGATCTCGCGGTCGCGGGTTGCGTCGTCGCAGCCGAAGGGAAACAGGTCGTCGTCGTGGAACGTGACCCCCCAGGCGCCCAGCTCCGCCAGGTGCTCGATCGCGTCGACGGTGTCCAGCGGTGCCCGCGTGGCACTCCCGAACGGATCCGCCGCGGGCCACCCCACCGTCCACAGGCCGAAGCTGAACTTGTCGGCCGGGGTGGGGCTGTAGGGGCCACCCGTCGTTGCTGGACTCATGACCGTCCTGGTTCGGTGTCGAAGGGGTGGGTCGGTGCGCCACCTGCAGTGGCCGACCGGATCTTCACGCGGCGGCGTTCATGAAGACAACGCCGCCGCGGCGACCAGGGCGCCGGGATCGGCCAGCGCCCGCGCGACCACCAGACCTGCGGCGCCGAGGACGGCCGCTGACGCCCCCAGGCGGGACCAGACCAGCTGCGGAGCCGGCCGGGCCCGGGGCATCGCGTGCGCAGACACCGCCGCACCGACGACCTCGGCGAGCCAGGGCTGCAGAGACGACAGGGACCCCCCGATGAGGACCGCCCGGGGATCGACGACGTCGACGACCGAAGCGAGCGCGCAGCCCAGCGCTGAACCGGCCGCGCCGACCGCGTCCAGCGCCGCCGGGTCCCGCTCCGACAGTGCCCGCCGCAGGTCGGCCAGCGGACCGCGGCCGCCGCCGCCGCCCGCGGAGGCGCCGGCGAGTCCCGCGCGCCGCGAGATCGCGGTCAGCCCGGCCACCGTCTCCAGGCACCCACGGCCACCACAGCCACAGGGCCCGCCCGCGGGGTCGACGACGACGTGTCCCAGCTCGCCGGCCAGGCCCGTCGCGCCCCGGAAGACGTCGCCGTTGACGACGATCGCCCCGCCGATGCCGACATCACCGAAGACGCTGACGTAGTCCCCGAGCCCACTGCCGTCGCCGAACCACAGCTCCCCCAGAGCGGCCAGCTGCGCCTCGTTCTCGACCGCGGGAAGACCGGGCACGGTTCCCGCGTCGTTCGCCGAGAAACCGTGCGCGGCCAGACAACCGACCAGCAGGTCACGGATCCCGACATCGGACCACCCGAGGTTCGGGGCGTGGCGCAGCACACCGCGGACGTCATCGACCGGCCCGGGCGCCGCGAGCGCGCACCCCACCACGCGCAGCCCGAGCTCGCGGGCGCCCTCCAGCGCCTCGGCGGCGAGCTCGCCAAGGTTCTGGAACACCTGCGCCGGGGTGAGGCGGGCGTTGTCCAGATCGCGGACATGGCGAACCCGTACCCGGTGCCCCAGATCAACGACACAGGCCGACACGGTCCCCACCCCGAACGCCAGGCCCAGACCGGCGAAGTGGTCGCGGTGCAAACTCACCACCGTCCCCGGACGTCCGGGGACGCCGTCGCGCAGCTGGCCGCCCTCGCGCAGAAACCCGGCCGCGATGAGGTCCCGGACGATCCCCGAGACGGAGGATTTCGTCAGACCGGTGGCCGCGGCGACCTGTGCCCGAGACGCTCCGCTCGCGGGCAGCCGCTCCAGCACCAGCGCAAGGTTGCCCGCTCGCATGCCCTGTGCCCGTAGAGGTTGCGCCGGACCCGGTACGCCTGGACCGGCGCCGCGGGCCGGTCGCACCAGCGCGGTCATCCGCCCACCGTCGTGGGCGGCCCGCGGTGCCCGTGCGGGCACTGCCCGGGCGGGAACTGCGACGGTCACCGGCACGGCCGCCGGGACCGGGCCCCGGGACTGCACCGGCCGGGCTGTCACAACCACCATTCGACCAGTTCCTGAACAATCCCGCAACACCCGTCTCGGAGCGGCCGCGCGGCACCGAACCGGTACCCGCTTCCGGCCACGACGGTCGCTCCGCGCCGTGACCCTTGACAGCCACCGATGTCCATGGTTGTTTGTGCGGCGAGCGAACTATCAGGAGGCGCGATGACGCTCCCCTCGATCTGCCGGTGCGACCCACGGTGCACCTGGGCCGATCTGTCGGGTCCACCCCGCGGCCTCGCCGACCCCGAACACCCTCGATCAGATGTTCCTGCACCTCTTCCTGCACCCGCCTGAGGGGGCCCAGGGTTCGCCCGCGCCGACGCGATCTCAGAAAGGTCGTCCCATGACCGGATCCCGACACCGCCGTCGCCGACTGAATCAGACCGTCGCGCTGGCTGCGGCAGTCCCGCTCGCCCTGGCCGCGGCAGCCTGCGGCACGAGCGCGACGAGCAGCACCGGGGGTGGGACGAAGACGACGGCCACCACCACGAACTCCGCCGGCAAGACAGTCACCACGACCAATCTCGTGCTGACCGCGCAGGACTACTACACCGACGAGCCGGGACACACGCTGTGGGCGAAGACCCTGGCCGAATGTGGGACCACCAACGGGGTGACCGTCAAGCAGCAGAGCATCCCCGGGGTCCAGCTCATCGCCAAGGTGCTGCAGGAGGCGTCGTCGCACACGATGCCGGACCTGTTGATGCTCGACAACCCTGACATGCAGCAGATCGCCACCACCGGGGCGCTGACCCCGCTGTCAGACTACGGCGTCGACACCACCGGCTTCTATCCGACCATACTGTCGGCGGGCACCTACCAGGGGAAAGTGTACGGTCTGGCGCCGAATGTGAACTCCATTGCTCTGATCTACAACAAGAAGCTCGTCGCGAAGGCCGGTATCACGACACCGCCGACGACGTGGGCGGAGTTGTCCGCGGACGCGAAGAAGACGACCAGCAGGGGCGTGTACGGCCTGGCGATGTCGGCGATCGCCTCCTACGAGGGAACTTGGCAGTTCCTGCCGTTCTTCTGGACCGCCGGTGCGGACCTGAAGAACCTGAACTCCCCCCAGGCGGCGCAGGCCCTGACCTACTGGAAGAGCCTCGTCGACAACGGCAGCATGTCGAAGTCGTCGCTGAACTGGACGCAGGGCAATGTGGACGACCAGTTCATCGCGGGCAAGGCCGCCTTCATGATCAACGGACCGTGGAACTTCCCGAACCTCAATGCGGCCAAGGGGTTGGAGTACGGAATCGCGTCCATCCCGGTCCCGAAGGCCGGGGACAAGGTGGTCGCGCCGCTGGGCGGTGAGGTCTGGACGGTCCCGGTGACCTCCCCGGACCGGCAGAAGGCGGCAGCAAAGGTGATCGCCTGCCTGAACTCCCCGGCCAACCAGCTCACGTACGGCACGGCCAACTTCACCGTGCCGTCGCGGATCGCGGTGTCCCAGCAGTACGCGAAGCAGGTGCCGTCGATGGCGTCCTTCGTCACCGAGGTCAGCACCGCCCGCGCCAGGACAGCCGAGCTCGGCACCAAGTGGCCGGTCACCGCGACCGCGATCTACAACGCGATCCAGTCGGTGCTCACCGGCAAGGCCTCGGTCGCCCAGGCGCTCGCCACCGCCCAGAAGTCCTCGACGAACGGCTCCTGATCCCGGTCGGGCTGCCCGACCGCGTCTACTGGAGTAGCCCGCCCGGATCGGACCCCCTGCTCCACCGCACCCGAGGGACCTGATGTCCAACACCGCGACGATCAGCAGGCCCGGTGACCGGGCCCGCCCGACTACCGCCCGCAGACGCGCCCGCCGGCCCGGCCACCGAGGCGCCCTGCTCGCCCAGTGGGCCTTCCTCGTACCGGCCGTGGTGTACCTCCTGGTGTTCTTCGGGTACCCACTCGCGAAGAACATCGTCATGAGCTTCCAGACCTACACGACAGCGACCTTCTACACCGGCAGGGCGCCGTACGCGGGCTGGGCCAACTACCGATTCGTCCTGGAATCCGGCCTGTTCGGCACCCTTGTCACGAACACCGCCCTCTTCTGCATCGGCTCGATCATCGGCCAGTTCTGCATCGGGCTCGCGATGGCCGTCTTCTTCACCCGGCGGTTCCGGCTGAACTCGCTGCTGCGCTCGCTGATTCTGCTGCCCTGGCTGATCCCACTCGTCGTCGGCGGGACGGTGTGGAAGGCACTGCTGGACCAGACCGGGACGATCGACGCGTTCCTCCAGTCGATCGGGGTGGGGCCCGCAACCGGGATCCCCTGGCTGGTCAGCCCGAACATCGCGCTGGTATCCGTCATCATCGTCAACATCTGGCTGGGGATCCCCTTCAACATGGTGATCCTGTACGGCGGCCTGCAGGACATCCCCGACGACCTCTACGAGGCCGCCGCGATCGACGGTGCAACCGGCTGGCGCTCGTTCCTCAACGTGACCTGGCCGCTGCTCCGCCCGGTGGTGACCGTGGTCCTGGTGCTCGGGTTCATCTACACCGTCAAGGTGCTCGACATCGTGCTGGTGTTGACCGGCGGCGGCCCAGCGAACTCGACGCAGACGCTCGCCACCCAGGCCTATCAGTACTCATTCGGTGTGTTCAACTTCGGCGAGGGCGCGGCCCTGGGCAATGTCCTCATCGTCATCTCCCTCGCCGCGTCCATCCTCTACCTGCGCCTGAACCGGTCATCCACTGAGGTCACCCGATGAACCGGGCACGCAACGGCGGCTGGGGTTCCACGATCGCCGGAGTCGCGACCGTCGCCGTGTTGCTATACCCGGTCTACTGGATGCTCTCGGCGTCGCTGCAGAACAACAGCACGCTGGTGGCGCTGCGCGGCTGGCCCATCCACCCCTCCCTCGGCGCGTTCCACCAGGCGTTCGCCGATCAGGGCCGCAACCTGCTGACCTCACTCGTCGTCGCGCTCGGATCGGTCGTGATTGGGCTCGCGGTGGCGACCCCGGCCGCGTACGCGCTCGCGCACTTCCGCCTCCGCGGCACCTTCCTCGTGGTCTTCGGTATCCTGGTGACCCAGATGATCCCCGGCATCGTCGTCGCAAACGCTCTCTACAGCCTGTACAGCAGCCTCCACCTACTGAACAGCGACCTCGGACTCATCCTCGCCGACGCATCCAACGGGATCCCCTTTGCAATCCTCCTGATGAGGGCCTTCATGACGTCGATCCCACACTCGATCGTCGAGGCGGCCCGAGTCGACGGGGCCAACCGGTTCCGCGCCTTCACAGCGATCGTCGTTCCGGTTAGCCGTAACGCCGTCGTCACCTCAGGTCTGTTCATCTTCCTGTTCGCCTGGAGTGACTTCGTGTACGCGCTCACCCTTACCACCAACGGTACGGTCACTCCGATTACGCTTGGGATCTACCAGTACATCGGGGCGCACAGCAGCGAATGGAGCGCCATCATGGCGACCGCCGCGCTCGCTTCGATCCCGGCGGCGGCCCTGCTCGTGTCAGCGCAGAAGTTCATTTCCGCCGGCATCACGGGCGGCGCCGTCAAGTAGGCCCGTCGCCGCGCCCGGGTGGCGATCCTCGTCGGAGGTGCCGGGCAGAGTCCAGCGATCAGCCGATCGCCCCGACGGTCAAGAGCCTCCGCGGCGCGGCGACACCCACAACTCGGTGAGCACCTGCGCCGAGCGGCCGCCGCCGACGACACACACCCGCCGGGGAACCGAGGACACTGTCGCCGCGTGCCGGGTGGAAGGGCACCGCTTCGAGGGCTCCGCTGCACCACCACCATCACTGACAGGGCGACCTCGGCCGGAAGGACCCCCTCGTCGTCGAACCGCTCTACCGAGTTGGGATCCAGTGTGCTGAGCGGAGTTCATCCCGGGAGGAGCGGCTCGGGTCACACTGATTGGGTGAGCACACCCGATGGGACCCCGGCCGGGGTGGTACCCGCGCAGACCATGCCGGCGGGACTGCAGGTCGAGGTGCCTGTGGTCGACGCGGCAGTCGTGGCCGCGAACCGGCTCCGGCGGTGGCGGGTCGACGTCGTCGACTTCATCTCCGGCGTTCCCTGCCGGTTTGTGCTCCGGTGGAATGATTCCCACGCCGGGGCCGCGGCGTGGGACTGGACCGGCGCGACCGTTCCCGCCGCCCAGAGATGGGCCACCGCCCGGGGACTATCCGATCCGGAACAGGCGATGCTCGACGCGGTCACCGACACCCAACGCTGACCAGGCCGCCCCCGCTTCTCCGCCATCCCCGGACCAGGTCGGAAAGTGCCGTGGCGGGGGCTCGGCCACCGTGCCCGCTTCGTCCAGGTGGTCTACGACGCGGCCGCCCAGCGGCGGTGCACTGAGGGGTCCGCTCCGCCACCATCTCCTGGGCGCCACGGAAAGCCGGTGGCGCGCACCCATGGGGCCGACACAGCAGGGTGCGGCTGAGGTCCGGCTCGTCCGTGGGCCTTACGCGGCCGTGGTGCGAAGTTCGGTACCTCTGTCGCCGGCAAACTCGACGTCTCTCACAAATGGCGCGCTGGACGCGCGCGCAGCCCTCCACGTTCTTATGCTGCTCCCCGGGGTGGGTGCTCAGCACCCCCGATTGAGAAGGTGAAGCTCCCGGACCCGATCCGGCAGCGGATCGCTGCAGGCGTGGCCCCCACCACAGTGACATCGTCCCGCTTTTCCAGGTTGCGGCCGCCTTCGCGCACCTGAACCCCATCCGCAGCCGGGAGGATGACCGTCGCGGTGCTGCCGACGGGGATGTCCACATCGAGTTTGAGACCCGCGTCGGTGCGTTCCCATGAAGTCGCGACCCGCCCGTGGGGAACGTTGTACGCAGTCCTTGCCCAGGAGAGGCGGCCACCGACCTGGGGGGCGATGAGTAGATCGCGGTAGCCGACGGAGCCGATCTCCTGGCCGACGCCCCCGACACCGGAGAACACCCATTCGGCGACGGAGCCCAGGGAGTAGTGGTTGAAGGAGTTCATGGCCACTGGTCCGAAACCGCCGTCCTCAGTCCACCCGTTCCACCGTTCCCAGATGGTCGTCGCACCGTGGCTGACCGAGTATCCCCAGGACGGGTACCGGTTGTCATGCAGGAGGCGGTAGGCGAGGTCGGCGCGCCCGAAACGTGATAGGACCGGGCACAGCAGCGACACCCCGCAGAACCCGGTCGTCAACCGGACGTCGCGGGACTCCAGGTCAGCGACGAGCCGCTCGAACACCCCGGAACGACGGTCCGCCGGGACCAGGTCGAAGGCGAGCGCCAGCAGCTGACCGGTCTGTGTGTGCCCGCGGATCCACCCGTCCGGTTCGAGGAGCTCACGGGTGAACGCGGCGGTGATGTCGACGGCCAGGTCACGGTACCGGTCACTGTCCGGTGCTTCGAGCACAGACAGTGAGTCGGCGAGGATCCGGGTGCTGCGCGCGAAGTAGGCCGTGGCCAACACGTCGCGGTCGGTGTGGGCGCCGACCTGGAGCCAGTCCCCGTAGTGGTTGCCGGTCCGGTTGACCCACAGCAGGTCCGGGTTGTGCCGGTGGACGAAGTCCACCCATCGCCGCATCGCCGCGACGTTCTCCACCAGCACCCGCCTGTTGCCGTAGGCTTTCCACAGCACCCACGGGACGATGACGCCGCCGTCGGCCCAGGCGGGTGCGCCGTCACGGTCGAACAGCAGCAGGGGAGCAATGTCCGGGTAGGACCCTTCCGGGCTTTGGCCGTCCACCACGTCACGTAGCCACCGCCGGTAGAACGCCGACGTGTCGGCGAGGTAGGACGCCGACGGGGCGAACACCTGGGCGTCCGCCGTCCACCCGAGCCTTTCATCGCGTTGCGGGCAGTCCGTCGGCACGCTGACGACATTGCCGCGCGCACCCCACCGCACGTTGGCCATCAACTGGTTCACGTCGACGTCGGAGCAGGAGAACTCCCCCGCCGCGGCCATGTCCGAGTGCAGCACCCGCGCACGGACGTCCGCGGCGGTCGGTTCGTCGGGAAGTCCGTCGATCTCGACGAAGCGGAAGCCGTGCTGGGTGAACAGCGGCTCAAAATCGCAGCCCTCTCCGGGGGCGACGATGACCACGTCGGTCGCCTGCGCCCCCCGGAGGTTGGCGGTGTACACCTCACCCCGGTCGAGGGTCTCCCCGTGCCGCAATGTCACGATCCGGCGGGCAGCGTCCGGCGGGATCCGTAGGGCCACCCGTCCTGCGATGTTCTGCCCGAAGTCGACCAGCCAGCGCTGCGGGCCGAGCGGTGACACCGCCACCGCAGGCAGCGTCTGGGTGACCCGCACCGGCTCGTCCGAAGTCGCGACCACCGTCGAGGTGTCCGCCCCTGCGATCTGCACCGGCGTCCAGCGCCCCGCCGGGTTCCCCGGGGAGTCCCAGTCGTCCACCGCGCAGCGGAGGTCCCACACCTCCCCGGCGAGCAGGTCGGAGGAGCGGACCGGTCCGGTGGCCTCCCGCCAGTTCTCGTCGGTGGCGACGACGAAACGGGACCCGTCGTCGAGGTCGACCGCGAGGCGGGCGAGCAGTGCCGGTTGCCGGCCGTAGTGGTTGCCGGCGCGGAGGACGTCCATCCCCACCCGTCCGGCGTACCACCCACCGTTGAGGAGCGCGCCGAGGGCGTTGCCCCCGGGTCGTACCAGCGCGGTGACGTCGTAGGTCTGGTATTCCACCCGGTGCCGGTAGTCAGTCCATCCGGGTGTCAGCTCATCCGCGCCAACCCGGATCCCGTTCAGCTGCAGCCGGTACAGCCCGTGGGCGGTGACCTGGACGCGAGCACGCACGACCGACCGGCCCACCGGGATCTCGAAACCCCGGCGGAGGTAGAACACCCTGCCGAGGCCCCACCGCGCCACCTGCGCGTCGATCGGGTCCTCGGGGTCGGCCGGGGGGTCCGCGGGAGGCTCGGACACCGGGTCGTGGGCGATCCACAGGGCTCCCCAGTTGGCGCCCCTGCCGATGCCGGTCTCGAACTCCGATCCGGCCGCCGGCCCATCTTGGCCGGTCCCATCCCGCAGCCGGACGGTCCAGCGGTAGGAGGTCTCTGGTCGGAGCGGGTGCCCCGCGTAGTCAGTCGGGCGTCGTCACCCGCCCGCCAGCCGCTGTCCCAGGCAAGCCAGGCTGGATCGCCGCTGCGCGGGGGCAGCTCGTGCACCACGACGCGGTAGGCCGAGCAGCGCTCGCCGCGACCCGGCGCTGCCATCCGCCAGGCCAGGACGGGTTCAGGTTCATCCACCCCGAGTGGGGACGTTCTGTCCTCGCAGCGCAGATCGTAGGGCGCGAGTGCGACTACCTCCGGTGGCGGTTCCAGTGGGGTGCCGAGTCCGCGACCACTCGGCGCTGTTCCCGCTGGCTGGTCCTGCTGGCCCGCGCGCACGCCTGAAGCCAGATCGGGGACGGCTGGTACGTCGTGTGGGGCTTCGTCTGGCGCCACGACGGACATGGGGTTCCTCTCGGCGGGGGCGGTCGGGCTGCAGGTCGGGCCGTCGGTGGTTGACCTGTGTGCGCACCCGGGAAAACGTGGGTCGGTGACCTCCGCGCCGATGACCAGCGCAGCGGCTGTGACACGGTCAGCGGCCTTGGGATCGGGTGGTGAAGGGACCGCCGGGGATCAGCCCGGCGAACCCTCGGGCATGGTGACGGTGTTCCTGAGGCTGCCGAGGCGGTCGACGGTGAGTTCCACGATGTCACCGGATCGGAGGGTTCCACCGATCTCCGCGGCGCTTCCCCCGCCGACGGTGCCGGAGCCGAACACCTCGACTGGACACAGCGTCTCCCCCCGCGACGCGTGCGCGATCATCTGCTCGAACGTCCAGTGGAGGTCACCCGTGGATCCCGTTGTCCACTCCGTGCCGTTGACCGTGGCCCGCATCCCCAGCTGGTAGGGGTCTCCGACCTCGTCCATGGTCACCAGCCACGGCCCGAGGACGTGAGCACCGTCGAAGTCCTTGCCCTTCGCTGGTCCCAGACCGACCGACATTTCGCGGTTCTGGATCCCCCGGGCGGAGAAGTCGTCGTAGATTGTCATCCCGTACACGTGGGCCAGCGCGTCCTCCTCGGCGATGTTGCGCCCGCCGCGGCCGATGACAATCGCGACCTCGAATTCGAAGTCGAGTTCCCCGTCACCGTAGTCGGGGATGACGACATCCTCGCCGTGGGCTCCCACCGAATTCGGGTTCCCTTTGTAGTAGACGGGCATACTGAACCACTCCCGGGGGATCTCCCGGCCCAGCCGCGGATAGATGTTGCGCAGGTGCTGCTCGAAGCCCATGAAGTCGCGGATGAGCGCCGGTTTGGGCACGGCCGGGCGCAGGGACACCGAGTCGAGCGCATACCGCAGCGGCTCGCCCGCCGGCCCCGACTCGCAGCCGTCGGACTGCAGCCACGCCACCGTTTCGTCGGCGGCGTCGCGCGCAACCGGGCCGTTCTCGACGAAGGTCTCCAGTGCGGGGGGAACCACCGCAGCTGCGACCCGCCGGGCCGCCGACACCGGCAGTCCCGAGGAGGCCAGTCGGGCCGCGGTCGCCGGTGCCAGGTCGACGACCGTGGTCGCGTCCGCCAGAAGGGCGCCGAGGTGGTCCACCCGGCCTGCTCCCGGCGTCGTCGTGAAGAAGGAGACCAGGCGCATCAGGACACCAGCAGCTCGTACAGCTCACGCTCCCGGCGCTCGAGGAGTGGAACGATCCGGCCTTCGACGAGCTGCTTGAAATGGGGTGTTTCGCGGTGGGCCGCCAGCGCTGCCTCATCGACGTAGTGCTCGTACAGCAAGACCAGCGTGTCGTGCTCGGTCGAGCGGGACGCCTGGTAGAGGCGGCAGCCGGGCTCGTGGGCGTGGACCTCGCCCGCCATTGTCTGCAGGGCCTCCTCGACGGCGGGCATGTCGTCGGCGGAGCGGAGGTGGTACCTGGCCACGAGGACGATCATGCGATCGGTTCCTTCCGGGTGGAGGGACTAGCGGTGGGGGTCGAGGTCAGCGGGGAGGTGCGGTCTGAGTGGGTGCAGCTGTCTGCGCCGACCTGGTTCCATGGCGGCTGGCCAGCACCCGGGAGGTGAGCTGCGCACGGGGTTCCAGGCCGGAGAAGTGGCGGTTGAGCTCGGCGACCATGAGGTGGAAGAAGCGCTGGCGCGTCTCCTCGGTGGTACCGGCCAGGTGCGGTGTCAGGAGGACGTTGGGCAGGTCGCGCAGCGGATGGTCGACGGGAACAGGTTCGGGGTCGAGGACGTCGAGGCAGAAGGACACCTGACCCTCCTTCGCGACCACCTCCAGGCCGTGGGTGTCCACGACCGCGCCCCGGGAGACATTCACGAAGGTGCTGCCGGGCCGCAGGAGCCGCAGATGCCGCTCCTGCACGAGACCGCGACTGGCGGCGGTCAGCGGCGCTAGACAGATGACCACATCCGATGAGGCCATCACGGCGTCGAGGGTGCCCAGAGTGACACCGGTTGCCTCCGCCAGCTCCCGCGGGGTGTAGGGGTCGTAGGCGACGACCGTGACCCGGAAGGGTCGGAGCAGCTCGACCAGCCGCCAGGCGATGTGCCCGAACCCGATGAGCCCGACTCGGCGGTCACTCAGTTCACGGTTGCCGGTCCGGTGCGGCTCGTCTCGGCCCCCGCTGGCGATGAGATCATGGGCCTGAAACCGGCGGATGAACCGGGACGCGTCTCGGAGGCCGAGGACGGCGAGCGCGAGCGCCCACTCGGCAACCGGCCAGGACGAACCGTGGGTGGTGTCGACGACGAGGACGTCGCGGGCTTGGGCCGCGGCCACGTCGATACGGCCGGAGAAGCGGTCACCCTCGAGCTCCCCGACGAACGTCACCCCCGGCGCGGCGTCCAGGACGCGGGCCGAGACGCGGGGAGCCCCGTGGGCGACCACAAGGGCGTCCGCCGCCTGTGCGAGCGTCCCCAGCCGCTGCTCGGCGGCATCGTCGGGCTCAGGCTCACCGTCGATGGTCGACGGGCCGTGGAAGTCCTCGACCTCGACGGCGGCGAACTCCGACAGCCACGCCAGATCCTCAGCGGCGAGCATCTCAGCGCGGCGGTCGGGATGGACCGCGACGACCACCACCGGTCGGGCGGCTGTCACCGGAACGCCACCGCTCCACTGTCGCGGACCGCGGCGGTGATGGTCGGCGGGACTACCGGGTGCCGGGCAACCCCGGCGTCGTTGAGGCTGAGCCCGAGCCCGGGCCGGTCCGCTGGCAGAAGCCAACCGTCGACGAGGGGGGTGACGGAGTCGACGACGTCGGCGCAGCGGGGATCGGTGTCCTGCGGCACGTGCTCCTGCCACTCCCAGCCCGGGGAGCACAGACCCAGGTGGACGTGGGCGGCCGTGGCGACCGGCCCGGATGGGACAGCGTGCGGCGCGATCAGCAGGTGGTGGGCTTCGGCCAGCGCGCAGATCTTGCGGACGTGGCTGATCCCACCGGCGATCCCGACGTCGGGGCGGACGACGTCGATCCCGCCGTGCTCGATGTACTCCCGGAACTCCCAGATGGTGGTATTCCGTTCCCCTGCCGCGAGCGGCACCCGCGCTTTCCTTGCGACCTCACCGAGGGACAGCACACTGTCCGGTGGGAGTGGGTCCTCCACGAAGATGGGGTGGAACCGGGCGATCTCGTCCATCAGCAGCAGGGAGTCCCCCGGGCCCATGTTGCGGTGGAGCTCGACCGCGATGTCGACGTCCGAGCCGAGTGCCTCCCGGAGGTCGCCGGCGCGGGCGACGAGGTCCCTGAGTCGGCGGTCCACCGGCATCCGGTGGTGCTCGGGCTGGAACAGGAGGACCTTGACGGCGGTGTAGCCACTGGCAACCGCCGCCAAGGCGGCGGCGCAGACCTCCTCACTCGAGCCGTAGGGCAGGACCCGCATCGCCCGTACCCCCTTGCGGACCCGGCCACCCAGCAGGCGCCAGACCGGCTCACCGAGTGCCTTCCCCTTGATGTCCCACAGGGCCTGGTCGATAGCGCTGATCGCGCCGACGACGGCCATCCCCCGGAAGGAGAACGCCCGGTACATCGTCAGCCAGAGCCGCTCGGTGTCGAAGGGGTCCTCACCCTGCAGAAATGGCGCGAAGGACTCCGCGATGATTCCCGCAGCCGCCGGCCACCCGAAGAAAGTGCTCTCCCCGATACCGCTCGTCCCGTCCTCGGTCGTGATCCGCACGTAGAGGGCTCCCTCCGCGGGAAACACCTCCACCTGGTCGATGCGCATGACTCAGTCACCTCACGAGGGGTAGATGAACTCCGGTACGGCGCGGACCGCCGGCGGATCGATCAGCTCGACAATCGTGCCCAGTCCCGCCGGGGGCTGGAAGTACGCGAACCGTCCGGACCCGTCTGCGCCGAAGCCTGCACCACTCTGGAGCGGTGTGAACCCCCGCGCCAGCAGTAGATCCGACGATGCTGCATGGTCGGGAACGATGATGCCGACGTGGTGGAGACCCTCGCCGAACCGGTCGAGGTGCTCGGCGAAGGTACTTGGCCCGCTCAGCGGCTGGATCAGTTCCAGCTGCACTTCCCCGGACCAGGCGAGTGCGTGCAGGAACGAGAACTCCGCCGGCTCGCCCCTGAAGACCATGTCGTGAAGCCTGGGAGCGCCCATCCGGTAGGCCGTCCACGGTCCGACGTCGAGCAGGTCTGCCCACTGGTGGACCGCACGTTCCAGGTCGCGGACGACGAAGGCGATCTGCCGGACCGGTGCTCCGAGCAGCTGCGCCGCGGGCAGCCCGGCCTCAGAAGCCGACACGGCCGGCGGGGTACCGGTCGAACAGGACGGGGTCGTAGGCCGGCAGCACGATGTCCGCTTCCCCGCGCGCCCGCTCGATCGCCTGGACCGACTCGTCGAGGGTGCGCGCGATGCCCAAGGGGATCTTCTCCTCGACGTTGCGGTAGGTGAAGAACGAGTCGGAGTAGCAGACCACCCCGGCGGCGGTATCGATGAAGACCGAGAGGCTGCTCGGGTGGTGCGCCCCGGAGCGGACGACCCGGATGCCGGGCGCGATCGTATCCTCGTCGTTGACCAGGTGGATCCGGTCCCAGGCGTGGTAGAGCAGATAATCGAGCTGGTCCCGCGGGAAGATCTGGCCGGGTGCATGGTTGATGCGGCCCGGACGCGGTGAGAATAATCGCTCCCACCCGGTGCGGGAGAAGGAGATCGTTGCCCTGGGGAACAGGTCGATCGCGCCGACGGCGTAGCCGCCGAGGGGGGTCAGGATCAAATCGTCGACCTCGGCGGCCTTCACCCCGAGCCGCTGCAGGACGGCTTCGGCTCGTTCGTCCTCGCGCTGGCTCGACTCGGATCTCGGGTGCCAGGCCAGCCAGGCGTCGTGGTGGCGAGCGAAGTCGTTGCCGAACCCGGTGTTGACGACGACGGTGCGGCCGCCACCGCGGACGATCGCCATCGTGAACCACAGCGGTTCCCAACTCTCGAAGTCCCGCATGTAGTAGATCTCGGCTCCGGGCACCCATTGGGTTCCGACGGTTGCGAGCTCGATCGTGTACGTCGGTGCTGTCACCCGAGCACCCGGAGCAGCTTCGCGTTGGTGAACTCCCGGAAACCTTCCGTCCCGAGTTCCCGCCCGAAGCCGGAGTCTTTCACCCCGCCGAAGGGGTAGCGGGGATCGGAGACGACCATGGCGTTGACGAAGACCTGACCGACCTCCAGCCGCGACGCGAGGGAGTCCACGGCGGCGCGGTCTACGGTCCAGACACTCGCCGCTAGCCCGTAGGGGCTGGAGTTGGCCGTCGCGACCACTTCGTTGAGGTCGTTGAAAGTCGACATCGCCAGGACCGGACCGAAGACCTCCTCCTGTGCGCAGCGCATCTGTGGTGTGACAGCGGTCAGCACCGTGGGTTCGTAGAAGAATCCTGGTCGGTCGACCGGGTGGCCACCCACGACTACTCGCGCACCGGCGGAGACGCTGGCGAGAACCTGCGAGTGCACGCTGTCCCGCGCCGCTTCCGTGGCGAGGGGTCCCATCGTGACGGCCGGGTCGGTCGGGTCTCCGACCACCAGGTCATCGACCGCTGACCGGACCGCAGCGAGGAACTGGTCAGCGACCGCCGAGTGGACGAGGAAGCGTTTCGCCGCGATGCAGCTCTGTCCCGCGTTCTGCATCCTCGAAGCGACCGCCGCCGCTGCGGCCGCGTCGACGTCGGCGTCGGCCAGGACAAGGAAGGGGTCGGAGCCGCCCAGCTCGAGCACCACCTTGGTCAGGTGGCGTCCGGCGAGGGCGGCGACGCTCCGCCCGGCGCGCGCGCTGCCGGTGAGGCTGACTCCCCGGATCCGCGGGTCGGCCACGATGTGAGCCACGGCCGGGACCGCCACCGGCAGTGTCTGCGAGACTCCCGGGGGCAGGCCGCTGGAGTCGAAGACCCGCTGGAGAGCCGCCGCACTGCCCAGCGTCTCCGGCGCCGGCTTGATGAGGGTCACGTTGCCCGCGATCCAGGCGGGGACGACAAAGCGGATCGTTTGCCAGTAGGGGAAATTCCAGGGCATGATCCCGAGCAGCGGCCCGAGTGCGCTGTGCCGGACGACCGCGGAGGGCTGGCCGGCCGCCGCATCGACGTCGCGCGCGTCGTCGGCCAGCACCGCGGGTGCGTGCGCCACGATGTAGCGGACCGCGGCAGCGCTCTTGTCGACCTCCGCGAGAGCGGCCTTCAAGGGTTTGCCCATCTCCGCGGTCAAGATCTGCGCGAGTTCCTCGCGGCGGGCGGTCAGGTGCTCACCGATCCGGCCGACGACCTCTGCGCGGTCTGCGACAGGGAGCAGACGCCATTCCTGCCAGCGGTCCCACGCCAGGTCGATGCTCCGCCCGACGTCGGCTGAACCCATGAGCGGGTGAGTCGCGATCGGCTGACCGGTCGCGGGATTGACGGTTTGCACGTCAGCTGGGTCGGTGTCCGTGTCGACGCCGTCCACACCGGCGGTTCCGGCTAGAGCGGAGACCCTCCGGGGGGCGGCGGATCCGGGGCCGTCCCGGAGGTCAGCCACGTGAGGCCCCGAGGTCCGCGCCGAGCAGGCCGAGTGCGCGGTTGATGTCAACCTGATAGCCCTGCACTGATCCGTCCAGGACCTCCGCAACGGTGACCTCCCGGCCGAGGACACCGGACTCGAGGACCGCGTACACGTCGGCCACCGCCCGCAAGCCACCGAGACCGTCCACTTCCGGTGCACGGCCGTCCAGGGCGGCGCCGAGGAAGTCCGCGATCTCCACCCCGAGGTAGCCGGCGTCGACATCGGCGAACGCTGTCCCGTGGCCGCCGGAACCGTCCGGCCCCAGCAGCGCCACGGTGACCGGGTCGAGGACGAGGTGGTTGCCGAGGGCGTCGTGCAGACCTTCCCCGGTGAGCTCACCAGCAGCGGTCCGCACGACCACGGCGCCGTCGCTGCGGTCCGGGGGTACCGCCATGGATCCGAGGGTGCCGTGGACGGTGCGACGGATGTAGTGGTGTCCCGGGCCGGACGGCAGGTACGTCAGGTGGACGTCGACACCGGACTCGGTTCGTAGGACCGCGACGAGGGAGTCCTCACCGGTCGCCTCGAAGGTCTCACCGCCGCGGTCTCGGCGGACGGGTTCGGCGATCAACCCGCGGCCGTACGCGCTCGCCACCGGGCCCAGGTAGTACTCGATGATGTCGGTGAGGTGGGTTCCCATGTCCAGGCTGATCGCGCCGGCGGACTTGAGATGGCGCCACCGGCTGATGATCACCGCATCAGTGCCCCCGATGTGCTCCTCGACCATCAGGTGCACCCGGCCGAGTAGTCCTGCGTCCAGAACCGCCCGGGCGGTCCGGTTGGCTCCGCCGCGCCGGTAGTTCTCCGCGGTCGCCAGGACGGCACCGGACGCGGCGGCGGCCGCCAACATCGGACGGATGCTAGCGACGGTGAGGCCGAGAGGCTTCTCACACAGGACGTGGCGTCCACTGTCCAAGGCCGCGATCGCGATGAGGTGGTGCGTGCGGGGATCGGTCACGATGTCGACCGCCTCGACGGCCGGGTCGGCCAGTGCCCCGGTCAGGTCGGTGAACACCGCCGGCCGACGCCCGAGTAGCCGCTGGGCCTCGTCGGCCATGGACTCGGCGGCGACCTCGTCGACGTCCAGTACCGCGGTCAGCTCCCCTCGCAGGAGACCCGCGCGCCTGAGCGCGCCATACCCGAGCAGGTGCCGCCGGCCCATGAACCCGCAGCCGATCAGGCAGACGCCGAGTTTACGGTCAGCGTCTGCCACGGGTCAGCCCCCCGGCGAAGACGGTGACGTTGCGCTCGCTCATTCCTTCACCCTTCATGCGCACCCGCGGCCGCGGGACCGGAGCCCGTCCACCCGGCAGGATCGGGCAACGACGGGATCCGCGGCCCGCAGGCGGAGATCCTTTAGGTGGCGTGTCGAAGATCGACGCCCCGGTGTTGCCCGTGGACACCGCGCCGGAGACGCGGAGCGGACCGGACCTGGTGGTCGCGCAGGGCGTTGGACGTCCCGGGCAACGATGACGACCGCCACCCGGCCCTCCCATCGTTCGACCTATGGAACAGTGACCGCTATAGTGAACGCGTGATCGACCCTACTACACGGCCGGCGGCCGGTAACGGCCACCGGGCAAGCGTCGACGGTCGAGAGTCGGCAAGCCAGGCCAGCCGGACACCGGCGGTGACCCGGGCGGCGGCCGCGCTGGAACTGTTCGCTGGAAGCCCGGTTGCTCTCGGGGTGAGCGAGGTCGCGCGGCGACTGGGCATCGCGAAGTCCTCGGCGTCTTACATCTGCGACGCTCTGGTCAGCGCCGATCTCGCCCGCCGGGAGGGGTCCGGTTACCAGCTGGGTCATCGAGTGGTCGGCCTGGCGGCGGCGTACCTCGCCGCAGCCGATCCGGTCCAGGCCTTCCACGCCATCTGCCTTCAGGTGCTACCAACCATCTCCGAGACCCTCCAGCTCTCGACACTGGACCGGGGGCTCGAGGTGTCCTATCTCGCCCGCCGAGAGGGTTCGGCACCAGTTCGTCTGGCCACCAACGTGGGCAGCCGCCTCATCGCCACCACGACCGCAACGGGCAAGGCGATGCTCGCGCAGCTCCCGTGGTCGGAGACCGTCGCCAGGCTGCGCGCGGCCGGACCACTGCCGCGGCTGACTCCGCGATCGATCGGCGCGGAGACTGACCTGCGGACCGAGCTGGAACTCGTCCGGCGCCAGGGTTACGCGATCGACGACGAGGAGACACTCGAAGGGATGTTCTGCATCGGACGGGCGGTACCGACCGATGACCTGACACGCCTGTACGGGATCAGCCTGACCATGCTGAAGTCGTGGGTCACCGACGATCGGATCCGCCGGTGCCGCCTCGATCTTGACCGGGTCACCGATGCTGTCGCCGTGCGAGCCGGGCTGGTCGACAGCCGCCGGCAGCACGGGCTCCAGTCGCTCCCCGGCTGAGCCCTCCTGCTGGCTGAGCGGCCGGAAGACGTCGTTGAACCGTCGCCGATTCGGCGGTAACGTGCGAACCATCGTTCACTGCACCGTAGGCTGTTCAATGCAGCGAACAGTGGGTTCGGAGAGGAGGCCTTCGGGTGGTCGCCCACCGTCGTGTCCAGCGGTGGACCGTGGACCGAGGCCTCGTTCGGCCCGGGCTTCGTGACCGCGCGGGCAGCTGCGCCGGCACCGGGGCGGAAGGACCTCGAGGCGCCCCAGATGTTCGCCCTCGCAGGTGCCACTCGGGCGCCGTCGAGCCACGGTCCCCACCTGCACATGGTCGACACCACGAGCATCCGAGCGGCGCCGTGCAACTGCAGCACGGTCGACCGTGGCGCGCTGTTGTCACCCGGCGAGATGGTCCCGCTCTCCATCTTCGGCGACGAAATCTGCGTCAACGTGATCGAACGGTGGACCGACCCGTCGGAGCGGACCATCCGCGGGTGGTCCTGTGAATTCTGCGACCGGATCGGCGGCCACGCGACGATCGACGTCGTCGGGTGGGCCGCCCGTCGCCAGCTGATCTGAATCATGACCCTGTTCGACAGTCACTGTCACGCCTGGCGACGCTGGCCCTACGACGCGGCCGTGCCGGACCCACAGCACCGCGGGTCGATCGACGGCCTGCTCTACGAGATGGACCGCCACGGTGTCGACCGGGCGGCCGTGGTGTGCGCACGCATCGGTCACGAGATCGGTCGAGCTTTCGACAACGGCGACAACAACGACTACGTCGCCGAGGCGGTCCGACGGCACCCGGACAGGCTCGTTCAGGTCGCTGACATTGACTGTGTGTGGCGCTCCGAGCATCACACCCCTGGTGCCGCGACGCGACTGCGGCAGACCGTCGAGCGTTACGGCGTCCCGGCGGTCACCCACTACGTCGGACCGGAGGACGACGGCTGGTTCGGCACCGACGACGGACTGGAGTTTTTCACCGCCGCCGCCGAACTCGGGATCGTGGTCTCCCTCGCAGCAGGGCCCGCCTGGCAGCCCTCCATCCGTCAGATTGCCCTCCGCCTGCCCGGCCTACGAGTCCTGCTGCACCACCTCGGAGGCGTACGGCTGGGACCTGGTGTCGCCCGAGACCTCGAAGCCGTCCTCGCCAACGCCGACTTAGGGAACGTGTACATCAAGGCGTCCGGCTTCCACTACCTGACCGACCCGTCCTGGGACTACCCGTACACGCGGGCCCGCGAGCAGATTCTCCGGCCGCTGCTCGCGGCGTTCGGCGCCTGTCGGATGGCGTGGGGTTCGGACTTCCCGGCCGCCCGGTGGCACTTGACCTACACCCAGTCCCTCGAGGCGTTCCGCTGTTGCGGGGACTGGCTGTCCGCCACCGACCTCGCCATGCTCCTGGGCGGCACGATGGCCGACCTGCTGTCCACGACGAGGAGAGAGTGATGCGCCACGACGCGATCGTCGCGGTCCGGGCCTATCTGCTCGACTGCGACACCGCCCACGCCGCCGACGGTGCCGCACCGGTCCCACCGGCGGGGCCGATCCAGGATCCACCGCCGGACCACTGGCTCAGCGGCAAGGTCGCCAACCCGATGAGCCGGTACATGGAGTTCCGCGACAACCGGGACGCGGCGATCGGGTCCTTCGCGGGGCGGACCGTCGTCGTGCAGGTCGAGTCCGCGTCGGGCGCGACCGGCATCGGGACCACCTCGGGTGGACTGGCCGCCGCAGCGGTCATCGAAGAACACCTCGCGTACCTGGTCCGCGGCGAACAGCCGTGGGCCCACCAGCGGATCTGGGACCGCATGTACTCCTCGACGCTGCGGTACGGGCGCAAGGGACTGGTCGTCAACGCCATCTCCGCTGTGGACATCGCCGTTTGGGACCTGCACGGCAAGATTACCGACATGCCTGTGCACGCTCTGGCCGGGGGCCGGGTGCACGACCGGCTACGCGCCTACGCGACCGGCCCTAAGCCGGCCACCGCGGCGCGGATGGGCTTCGCCGGCTCGAAACTCCCGCTCGTATACGCCCCGTGCGAAGGCGAGGAAGGGCTGCGGCGAAACGTCGAACTTGTCGCGAAAGCCCGCACCGAGCTTCCCGTGGACTTCCCCATCATGCTCGACTGCTGGATGGCCCTCGACGTCGACTACGCGGTACGCCTCGCGCACGCCGTCGCCCCGTTCGGGGTCGCGTGGCTCGAGGAACCCCTTCCTCCTGACGACTACGAGGGACTACGGCGGCTGCGGGACCGGATGCCGCCCACGATGATGCTCGCCACCGGGGAGCATGAGTGGACCGCGAAGGGTTTCGAGCTGCTGTGTCGGTCGGGGGTGGACCTCCTCCAGCCGGACATCTCCTGGTGTGGTGGCGTCACCGAACTGATCCGGATCGCCGATGTCGCGCAGACCCACGGGGTCAAACTGATTCCCCACTGCGGAGGGATGTTCAGCTACCACGTGGTCGCGGCGCGGCCGGAGCTCGAGCTGGTGGAGTTCCCGGTGCTGTCCCCCGACGGGATGACGGTGACACCGCAGCACACGCCCCTGTTCACCGGGGAACGGCTGCCGGACAACGGGTGGGTCAGCGTCGGTGACGACCCGGGATTCGGGCTCAGCCTCAACCCCGAGGTCGGTCTCGTCCGCCCTGTCACCGGGCCGTAGGGCGATGACCACACCGCGGATCGGCGTGGTGGGAACCGGGTGGTGGGCCACCAACGCGCACCTGCCCGCACTCGCCGCTAACCCCCGGGCCGAGCTGGCTGCCGTCTGCGACGTCGACGGTGACCGGGCCCGGTCCGCCGCGGCCGAGTTCGGGGCGGGCCGGGCGGTCACCGACGTCAGCGAGCTGGCTGGTGTTTGTGACGCCGTCATCGTCGCGACCCCGCACCACTCCCACCACGACATTGCTATCGCCGCCGTACAGGCCGGCCTGCACGTTCTCGTTGAGAAGCCGCTCGCCACGACCGGCGCCGACGCCTGGGACCTGGTTCGCACCGCCCGCCAGGCCGGCCTGTACCTGTCGATGGGATACACCTACCAGTACGCCGACGCCGCACATTTCGTCCGTGAAACGGTGGCCGGCGGGGAGATCGGCGAACTGGTCCAGGTCAGCGTCGAGTTCGCCTCGGGGACCGTCTCGCTGTTCGCTGCAGCCGACGCCGGCGCCGATCCGGCGGACCCGCATGTTCCGCATCCCGGCACGTACTCCTCCGCCAACGGAGGCGGCCAGGCTCACACGCAGATCACCCATGTGATCGGGATGGTGTGCTGGGCGACCGGGAAGGAGGTCGAGGAGGTGTTTGCCTATGTCGACCGCGGGGCTTTGTCGGTTGATGTGACCGACGCGGCCTGCTTCCGTATGCGCGGGGGCGGGCTCGGCGTCTGCGGGTCCTCCGGGATGGCCGGTGCCGGCGGGGCCCGCCATTACGTGCGTTACCTCGGAACACGCGGACTCGTCGAACAGGACCTTCTTGCCGGGTCCGCGGTCCTCGCGACCCCCGACGGGCACCGGATCTATCGCGGACCGGCGGCGGCGGACCCGGCGTACCCGACCTGGTGGGTGTCCCGCGACTTCGTTGAGCTCGTCGCCGGCCGCGGACCCGACCACGCACCCGGGTGGTACGGCGCCGCCGCCGCCTCCTTCTGCGAGGCGCTCCTGCAGTCCGGATCCAGCCACCGGCCCGAGTCGGTCACCGCAGCGCCGCTGCCCCCACCGGCGGCACGAGCGGGGATCCCCCCCGGCGTCGCGACCCGAGACGCCGCCAGGACCGGCAACAGGGAGAACTGACATGCGTGCACTGGTGTACCGCGGCCCATGGCAACTGGACATCGATAACCTGCCCGATCCGACACCGGGGCCCGGTGACGTCCTGCTCCGGATCCTCGCGACCGGCATCTGCGGCTCGGACCTGCACGGCTTCACCGGCGAGAACGGTCGACGGTTTCCCGGGCAGGTGATGGGTCACGAGACGGCGGCCCGTGTCGTGGCCTGCGGCAGCGGAATCTCCGGCCTCGAGGGCGCACTCGTCACAGTGAACCCCGTCCTGGCCTGCCACTCCTGTCCGACCTGCGCCGCCGGTGCGGAGCAGCGCTGCCCGAACAGGACGGTGATCGGTGTCGCGCCCCAGACCGTTTCGGCGTTCGCGGAGTTGCTCGTCGTGCCCGCGCGCAACGTGGTCACCCTCCCCCCGGATGCCCCCGAGGACGTCGGCGCGCTCGTGGAGCCCCTGGCCGTGGGCTACCACGCCGTTCGGCGGGCCGGTGAAGTATCCGGTGCACCCGTCGTCGTCATCGGTGGCGGACCGATCGGGCAGGCGGTCGCCCTAGCGGCGCGTCGGCTCGGCGTCGGTGACCTCCTCATCAGCGAGCCGTCCCCGTCGCGGCGCCAGCTCGTCCGCGATCTCGGCCTGAAGGCGGTCGACCCGGAAACAGAGTCCAGGCCTGCTCCGGGATCTGCGGACGTGGTGATCGACGCCGTGGGCAGCCGGAGTTCAGCGGCAGCCGCCCTGGAGGCTTGCGCGGAGGGCGGTCGGATCGTGCTGGTCGGAATGCAGGAGCCGCAGTTGAGCATCGAGGCCTATCGGGTCTCGGTCGGCGAGCGTCAGCTGATCGGGAGCTACTGCTACTCCGACCGCCACTTCCTGGAGACCGCCGAGTGGGTCGCGGCCAATTGGACCGGTCTGGACCGCCTCGTCGAAGGACGCGTGCCGCTCGAACAAGCACCGGCCGCGTTCAGCCGGTTGGCTCGCGGCGAGGATGTCTCCAGCAAGGTTCTCGTGGAGATGGCCGATTGATGACAGCGGCGCTCGTCTCGATCGGGACAGCCGGCCGCCGGTTGGTCGGCTGGGCGTCGGAGCCCCCGCCCTGACGGCGACACGAACCGCACCACCCGTCGACCGCGCACCCGACCACCGGTGCGCCGGACACGTCCGTACATCGGACCGCCCACGCTCAAGTCATGACCCCGCCGCGAGCACCTGATGTAGGACGCCGGAACAGGGCGGCGCAGGTCAGAAAGCGAACGGGCGCCACGTGTCGGGGCTCACGTCGATGCCGAATCCTGGCGCGTCCGACACCACCATGGATGACCCGTCCGCGATCCCCTGGCCGGGCAGCGACCACGGTCCGTGGATCGGCAGCAGACCCGGTGGTGTCGCGACGAAGTGCTCGACCATCGGGACGGCGGGCAGCGCGAGGGAGGCGTGCTGCCCGTAGGGAGTCAGCGCGCCCGCATGCAGGATGAGGTCGATCCCGGCTGCTTCCGCGATCGCGGCGATCTTGATCACCGCAGTGAGTCCGCCGACCCAGTTCACGTCCGGTTGGAAGACGTCGACCAGGTGGTGCGCGGCCGCGTGTTGAAACACCGTGGTGCCATACCAGTGCTCCCCGGTCGCGAAGCTCTGCCAGGGCACGCGACGTCGCAGTTCGCGGTGCGCATCCAGGGCATCCGGGGGTAGCGCCTCTTCGATCCACCGGAGCCGGTAGGGCCGCAACATCTCAGCCAGGCGGACGGTGTAGTCGACGTCGAACGTCTGCCAACAGTCCAGCATCAGCTCGACGTCCTCACCGGCCATCTCCCGGGCCCCGGCGACGAACGCCACAGTCGCGCGTAGCCCAGCGAGCCCGTCCGCGGGACCGAACGGACGCGGCAGCTTGATCGCCCCGAAACCCAGCTCCCGATACCACGCGACGTCAGCACCGGTCGCGTACAGAGACAGGTGGCTGCGTGCCGGGCCACCGATGAGCTCGTACACCGGTCGACCGAGGATCCTGCCTTTCGCGTCCCACACCGCCACATCGATCGCGCTGATCGCGTATGACGCGAGGCCGCCGGCGCTGAAGGCGGCACACCGGCGGACGGCCATATCGTACAGGGCCTCATGTGCCATGACGTTCTGCCCGACCAGCGTCGGTGCGAGAACGTCTTCGATGAGCGCCGCCGCCGCGCGGCCCTGATGGCCGAGACCGAAACCCGACGTGCCGTCCTCCGTCTCGACGACGACGCCGAACAGGTGCTTACTGGCGGGCGGGGCTGCGGAGCCGAATACAGCCGCCGGGTAACGGTCCATCGGACCTGCCCAGCGCTGCGTGGTCCACGCCGGCCCGCGCACCCGGCCGTCGTCTGCTGCGGTCTCTCCACCATGGCGGGTGATGTCGACATCGACACATCGGATTGCGGTGATCCGCATCGGGTCCCCTCATTTCCTGGACTCCCCGTACTACCGCGCAGAGGCCGCCAGCATACGCGGAGCTTTCCGTCCTGACGGCTGACCCGTCAACAACGGGATCACCGAGTCAGATCCGTTCGACCGGGGGTCCTGCTGAAGTGTGTATCCGTCACGCACTCAAACGCCTCCGGCTACTCGAGGCCGGTTCCCGCGACACCGCGGGTGAACCACTTCTGGAAAATCACGAAGACGACGAGCACCGGCACCATCGAGATCACGGCGGCGGCGAAGCCGACCGACGGTGACACGTTGCTGAACTGTGACGTCGCGAGCGGTGCGAGCGCGACCGTAAGCACTCGCGTGCTCGGTCCCGGTGCCGCGAGCAGCGGCCAGATGTAGAGATTCCACCCGGTCAGGAACGTGATGACCGAGTAGGAGGCGATGATCGGGCGGGCCAACGGCAGTGCAATTCGTGCGAACACCTGGAACCAGTTGGCACCGTCGATCCGCCCGGCCTCCATCAAGCCGTCGGGAAGGCTCGCGAAAAATTGGCGAAACAGCAGCACCCCGACCGAGGCTTGACCGGCGATCGGGAGGATCAGTCCGCCGAAGTTCCCGATCAGGCCGAGCTCATAGGTGACCACGTACGTCGGGATGAGGATCAGGCTGGTGGGCATGAAGATCGGTACGAGGAAGAGCGCGAACACCAGCTTCGAGCCGCGGAACGGAATCTTTGACAGTGAGAAGCCCGCTGGCAGGCAGATCGCCAGCTGCAGCCCGAGCACCCCAAGCACGAAGACGAACGTGTTCGCGACGGTCCGTGGGGTCAGGTAGTCCCACGCCTGAACGAAGTTGTCCCAGACCGGCGTCGTCGGGAGCAGCCTCGGCGGGTACTGGGAGATGTCCGCCCGCGACATCAGCGAGCCAGCCATGAGGTAGACCAACGGGAAGGCGATCAGGACGCCGCAGGCAGTGATCGACGTGTACCTGCCCAGGCGGGCAGGTCCCGGTTTCATCGCGCGATCTTCCGGATGAGCAGCTGCCCGAGGCTGATGACAGCGGCGATTAGTGCCAACTGCAGCACGGACAGCGTGCTGGCGTAGCCGACGTCCTGGTTGGTGAACGCCTGCTGGTAGGCATACAGGCCGAGTGCCCTCGTTGCGCCCAGTGGCCCACCGTTGGTCATGATGAGGGACACATCCAGTGAACCGCTCACGTAGTTGATGATTTGGAGTACCGCCACGGCGAGGGTCGTGGAGCGCACGTTCGGCCACGTGATCGCCCAGACGATCCGCCAGGCGCCCACGCCGTCAAGCGCGGCCGCGTCGTAGATGTCGGACGGGACTCGCTGCAGTCCCGCAAGGTACAAGATCAGGACGATCGGGAGCGCAAGCCAGATCATCATCAGTACCAGTGCGGGCAGCGCCAGGTGGGAGTCGTTGAGAAAGTCCGGCGCCTGTCCGCCGAATGCTCGGAACAGCGCGGCGACCGGACCCTCACGCGGGTCGTAGAGAAACGTCCAGAGCACAGCGGAAACGGCGACCGACAGCACGACGGGAACAAAGTAGAGCACTCGGAGGACCGCGACGCCCGGGATGTTCGCGTTGATCAGAACCGCTGCCAGGAATCCGAGGAGGATCGTCGGGACGACGCCGAGCACGACGAAGAGCAGGGTCACCCCGAGAGAGCTCCAGGCATCGTGGTCACCGGCCAGTTTTGCGAAGTTGGACAACCCCGCCCACTGCGGGGAGTCGAAGAAGTTCCACGAGAAGAAACTGAGCCCGATGCCGGAGATCGTGGGAACCACGATGAAGACGGTGAACAGGATCAATGCCGGTGATAGCAACACCCAAGCCGCGAGGGCGTCGCCGCGGGAGCGGCCTCCCCGGGCACGACCACGTTCGGGGGGGTCCGACCGGCCGCCCACGGAGCCCCGCCTCAGGACGGTCACGGCCTACTTGATCAGTGCGTTCAGTGAGTCCTGCGCCGCGCCGTACGCCGACTGGACCGACTGGTGCTGGAGCACGACCTGCTGGAGCGCCTTCTGCAGGGCCGGCACGACCTTGGGCTGGACGGCGTCCGGGACAGGGTCTGGGAGGATGGCGTTCTTCACCGCATATTTTGTGGTCGGAATCAGGTTCGCTGGTACCGGGTGCTTGTCTGTCAGCCATGAACCGCTCGCGAGGCCGGCTGCGGTCGCGGGCACGACACCGTCTGGTTCGGCCGCCTTGAATCCGCCGGCGTTCGAGTAGAACCAGGCCATAAAACGATAGGCGCCCTCCTTGTTCCCGGAGCGGGCGCTGACGGACAGGGAGTAGGAACCGCCGCCGGTGGTCGACTTGCCGTTCATGGTCGGCATGGGCACGACGTCCCAGTCGTCGGTCAGTGCTGTCCGGAACCGGGCGATGTCGGGCCGGGTGTCGACGACCATGGCGGCGACCCGACCCGGGAAGTTGTTCGACTGGTCCTTCGTGGAATACGGAGTCCCGAACTTGTCCACGTAGGGTTTCAACAGCGTGGTCCAGGCCTGAATGCCGCCCGCGTTGGCGAAGGTAAACTTCTTCGTGGCCGGGTCGTACAAGTTGCTTCCGAAGGCCCTGAGCATTGGGTAGAACAGAAATACCCCGGACCCGTCCCCGATGGGGGTCCCGAGCCCGTAGGTCTTCCCGCCGGACTTGTTGGTGATCTCCGCGGCCACTCGGTACAGGTCGTCGTAGGTCCAGGTGTCGGTCGGCATCGTCGTCACGCCGTATTTTTTCAGGAGGGTCTTGTTGAAGTAGAGGATTGAGGCGTCCGCGCTGACGGGTATACCGGTCACCGCATTACCCACCCGGTACTGGTTGAGGAAGTTCGCCTCGAACGCCGATCCCCTGAGGCCGTCATGACCGGAGTCCAACCAGGGCTTCAAGTCATAGAGCAGATGGCTTGCGTTCAGCGTCTGGTTGAGGGCGTCATAGTTAAAGATGATGTCCGGTAGGGACCTGCTGAGCCCCTGGGTCACCAGCTGCTGGATGTAATCCGCCTGAGCGTCGGGAACCGGCTTGACGGTCACATTGAAGCCGGTCTCAGCCTTCTGGAAGTCGGCCGCGTACCGCTGAAACTGGGGCACCAAACCTGAGTTCATGCCGATCAGGATGTTCTTGCCCGCCTTGGCGGTCGTTCCCCCGCCCCCGCCTCCGGCCCCGGCGCTTGGTCCCCCACTCGTCCCGGTACTTGTCCCGCCGCCGCTCGCGGCCTTGTTGCCGCAAGCGGTGAGTGTCGCTGCAGCCGCGGTGCTGAGGGCGCCGGCCACGGCGCGGCTGGTGAACTGTCTCCTGGTGACCGCCATGTCACTCCATTTGCGTCGTCGTGCGGGTTCGGAGGATCGTGCCGGGCGGGGTTACTCGACCCGGTTCGTGAGCCACAGCCTCTGACACGTTTCAGAGCCGAATTCTGACACCGGTGCGAGGGCCTGTCAACACCCGGCCTCGACGTATGCGATCGGTAGCGACCGACGGTGTCTATTCCGCGCGCGACCACCCGGCGCGGAGGGGTGGCGGGCTTCGCCAGCCGTCCCGGTGACGTGAGCGGGGTGTGGCAGCCAGGGCCGAGCGGCCGGAAGGGCCGCCGCCCCGATGAGCAGGAGGCGCGCAGGGTTCGAGGCTTCGCCGGTTGAGCGGGCAGTGGAGAGGGTTCGAGCGACGCAGGTCCGCGGCGGCGTCATACCGAGCCGGTCGGGCACACGACGTCGTAGAGATCATCGGGTCTCACGGTCGCGCATCTCAGTGAGCCGGTCGTCGGCCTCGGCCCACCGGGACCCGCTCCCTGCGCTCGGGATGAAGCGGGTGGGCGGGTCACTCGCACGCACCGCCCTGCGGATCGCGGCCGGACCGTCCGGTTCGTCCCCCCTGCCCAGGAGGCCGGCGGTGCGGGCCTGCACGAGGGCGTTGCCGAGCGCGGTCGCCTCGACGGGTCCGGCGAGGACCGGGCGGCCGGTCGCGTCCGCGGTGAGCTGGCACAGCAGGGCGTTTCGGACCCCGCCGCCGACGACGTGGACCACCGCCACGCTCCGCCCGGTCAGTTCCTCGGCGGCGGCGAGTGCCCGGCGGTAGGCCAGCGCGAGGCTGTCCAGCACCACCCGGGTCACCTCCGGCGGGGACGACGGGACGGGCTGCCCGGTCCGCCGGCAGTGCTCCGCGACCCGGGCCGGCAGGTCCCCGGGGGCCAGCAGGTCCGGGTGGTCGACGTCGATGACCGCACCGGGTCCGGGCAGCCGGCCGGCGCGGCGCAGCAGCTCGCCGAGCTCGACGCCCAGCCCGCGCTCCGCCCACGTCCGTACCGACTCCTGCAGCAGCCAGAGGCCGCTGACGTTGCGCAGGAAGCGGGTGGTGCCGTCCAGCCCGGCCTCGTTGGTGAAACCTGCCGTCCGCGCCGCCTCGGTCACCACCGGAGCGGCGAGTTCGAGGCCGACCAGCGACCAGGTGCCGCTGGAGACGTAGGCGAAGTCGGTGCCCCGCGCGGGGATCGCGGCGACCGCCGACGCGGTGTCGTGGGACGCGGCGGCGACCACCCGCGCGCCGGTGAGTCCGGTCGCGGCCACCACCTCCGGGCGCAGCGCGGCGCCCGGGGTCCCCGGCTCGCGCAGCGGCGGGAGAATCCGGGTGGGCAGCCCCACCCGGTGCATCAGGTCCAGGTCCCAGGTGCGGGTGTGGACGTCGAGCAGCTGGGTGGTGGAGGCGTTGGTGACCTCCGCGACCCGGTCGCCGCTCAGCCAGTAGGTCAACAGGTCCGGGATCGTGAGCAGCGTCTCGGCCGCGGCCAGGCGGGCCGACCCGCGCTCGGCCAGCAGCTGGGGCAGGGTGTTGAACGACAGCGCGGCGATCCCGGTGCGCCGGTACACCTCGGCCGGGTCGACGGCCGCGTCGAGCACCGCGGTGATCGGTCCGGTCCGCCCGTCGCGGTGGGAGAACGGCAGTCCCAGCAGGGAACCCGCACCGTCGAGCAGCCCGTAGTCGACCGCCCAGGTGTCCACCGCGACACTGCGGGGGCTCGCCCCGGCCCGGGCGAGGACGCCCAGCCCGGTCAGGATCTCGTCGTGGATGCCGACGACGTCCCAGTGCAGGCCGTCGGGCAGCGCGATGGCGTGGTTGGCGAAGCGGTGCTCGTCGGTGAGAGCCACGGTGGGCGTCGCGCCGGCGGTCGCGCCGGGGGTGACCGTGGCCAGCATCACCCGGCCGCTGCTGGCGCCGACGTCGACGGCGACGAACTGCGCCGGTCTCACGGCTGGCCCACGGGCTGCCGTGGCGCGCGGGACGAGGACCGCCATCGGGGCCGGGCGCGGGTCACCGCAGGAAGGCGGCCGCGACCCCGGAGTCGACCGGGATGTGCAGGCCGGTGGTCCGGGTCAGCTCACCGCCGGTCAGCGCGAACACCGCGTCGGCGACGTGCTCGGGCAGGACCTCGCGTTTGAGCAGGGTCCGTCCGGCGTAGTAGGCGCCGAGCTCGGACTCGGGCACGCCGTAGACGGCGGCCCGCTTGGCGCCCCAGCCGCCGGCGAAGATCCCGGAGCCGCGGACCACCCCGTCGGGGTTGATCCCGTTCACCCGGATCCCGTCGCCGCCGAGCTCGGCAGCCAGCAGGCGCACCTGGTGGGCCTGGTCGGCCTTCGCCGCGCCGTAGGCGATGTTGTCCGGACCGGCGACGACGCCGTTCTTCGAGCAGATGTAGACGATGTCACCGCCCATGCCCTGCTCACGCAGGACCGCGGCCGCGGCCCGGGCGACGAGGAACGACCCGCGTGCCATGACCGTGTGCTGGGTGTCCCAGTCCGCGGCCGTGGTCTCCAGCAGGGGCTTGGAGATCGACAGGCCGGCGTTGTTCACGACGAGGTCCAGACCGCCGAACGCGAGCACGCCGGCGGCGACCGCGGCGGCGATCCCGGCTTCGTCGGCGACGTCGACGGTGACGGCCACCGCGACGTCGGGGCCGCCGATCGCCGCTGCGAACTCCGCGGCGGCGGCTCCGTCCCGGTCGGCCACGAACACGCAGGCGCCCTCGGCAGCGAGTCGGATCGCGATGGCGCGCCCGATCCCGGAGCCGCCGCCGGTCACCAGCGCGATGCGGGTGGCGAGCGCCTTCGGCTTCGGCAGCCGCTGGAGCTTGGCCTCCTCCAGCGCCCAGTACTCGATGCGGAACTTCTCGGCCTCGTCGATGGGGGCGTAGGTGCTGACCGACTCCGCACCGGCCATCACGTGGATCGCGTTGACGTAGAACTCCCCCGCGACCCGGGCGGTCTGCTTGGTCGCACCGAAGCTGAACATCCCGACGCCCGGGACGAGGACGATCGCCGGGTCCGCGCCCTGCATCGGTGGGCTGTCCGGGCGGGCGTGGCGGGCGTGGTAGGCGGCGTAGTCGACGCGGTAGGCCTCGTGCAGCTCCGCGATCCGCGCCCGCAGGTCGTCGAGCGGGGTGTCGGGCGGGAGGTCCAGCACCAGCGGCTTGATCTTCGTGCGGAGGAAGTGGTCGGGGCACGACGTCCCGAGTGCGGCCAGCGCCGGGTGCCGCTCGCGGGCGAGGAAGTCGAGCACCTCGGCGCTGTCGGTGAAGTGCCCGACCTGTGGGCGGTCGGTGCTGGCGATGCGCCGCAGGGTCGGGAACAGCTCGGCGGCGACCTCCCGCCGGCGCTCGGCGGGCAGGGGGGAGTAGTCGGCCACGAGCGCCCCGAATGGCTCCGGCCGGCCGTTCGCGTCGAGAAACGCCTGTGCCCGTTCGATGATCTCCAGGGCGTTGGCCTGCGACGCCGCGCTGCTCGCGCCCCACGCGGTGATCCCGTGACCGCCGAGGACGACGCCGATCGCCTCCGGGTGCGCAACCGCGATCGCCGCGATGTCCAACCCCAGCTGGAAGCCGGGCCGGCGCCACGGGACCCAGCGGACCCGGTCACCGAAGCACGCGCGGGTGAGGGCCTCGCCGTCGGCGGCCGTCGCCAGGGCGATGCCGGCGTCGGGGTGCAGGTGGTCCACGTGCGGCTGGGTGACCAGCCCGTGCATCGCGGTGTCGATCGACGGCGCCGCCCCGCCGCGCCCGTGCAGGCAGAAGTCGAAGGCCGCGACCATGTCGTCCTCGTGGTCGACGCCCCGGTACACCCCCGCCAGCTCACGGATCCGGTCGACCCGCAGGACCGCGAGACCGGCCTCGGTGAGGGTCCCCAGGTCACCGCCGGACCCCTTGACCCACATCAGCTCGACCGGCTGACCGGTGACCGGGTCCTCGGCGAGCGCCTTCGCCGAAGAGTTCCCACCGGCGTAGTTGGTGTTCCGGGGGTCCGAGCCGAGGGTGTGTGCCCGGGTCAGCAGCTCGCTGACGGCCGTCGGGATCTTGGTGCCCATCGAACCCTTCGTTGTGGGTATTGGTCGCACTGATCCAGAATATTATGCGGCAGCCCGGTCGCGGGCCACGCGCGGCCCGGTCGTTTCGGGGCCCCTGGTCTGGTGGATATGTATATCGACACAGCCGAAGACGGGCTGGACGACTGGCCACCGTGCCGCTTCTCGATCACAGTGTCGATCTCGCATCGCTGATCAGAGCTCGGTCAGGCGCCCCAGCCGGCCTGGGATCCGCCGACCCGGTCGGCCCGGACCCGCTCGCGGTGCCCGGACCGCTCGTAGGCGCCGAGCGGGTCGGGGTCGAGCCCCATGCCGGTCCGCAGTTCGGCGAGCAGCGGCCGCACATCGGTGTCGTAGGCGTCCTTCAGGACCTCGTACCCCCGCAGGACGTCACCGGCCTGCTGGGCGGCGGCGAGGGCGCCGCGGTCGACCAGCAGCGCCTTCGCGGTGGCCTCCTGCACGTTCATCACCGACCGGATCAGGGCCGGCACCTTCTCCTCGAGGTTGTGGCACTGGTCGAGCATGAACGCCACCTGCTCGGTGTCCACGCCCGGGCGGGTCACCTCGGCCATGATCCGGAACAGCTGGAACGGGTCCGCGGCGCCGGCCATCAGGTCGTCGTCGGCGTAGAACCGGCTGTTGAAGTGGAAGCCCCCCAGGCGCCCGGTCCGCAGCAGCGCCGCAACGATGAACTCGATGTTCGTCCCGGGCGCGTGGTGCCCGGTATCGACGAGCACCTGCGCCCGCGGCCCCAGCGCGATGCAGTGCAGCAGCGAGGTGCCCCAATCCGGCACATCGGTCGCGTAGAACGCGGGCTCGAAGAACTTGTACTCCAGCAGGAGCCGCTGATCGGGCCCGAGCCGGGCGTACACCTGCGCCAGGCAGTCGGCGAGGCGGTCCTGACGGTCTCGCAGGTCGTCCTGGCCGGGGTAGTTCAGGCCGTCGGCCAGCCAGAGCGACAGGTCCCGGGACCCGGTGACGTCCATGATCGAGACGCACTCGATCAGGTGGTCGACCGCCTTCGCCCGCACCCCCGGATCGGGGTGGCACAGCGACCCCAGCTTGTAGTCGTCGTCCTGGAACAGGTTGGGGTTGATCGCACCCACCTCGAGCCCCCGGTCGGCGGCGTGCTTCGCGAGCTCGGTGTAGTCCTCGACCCGGTCCCACGGGATGTGCAGCGCCACCGACGGCGCAACCCCCGTGAGCTGGTGTACCAGCGCTGCGTCGTCGACCTTCTCGAAGGCGTCGCGCGGGATCCCCGCTTGCGCGAATACCTTGAAGCGGGTACCGGAGTTGCCGTAGGCCCAGGACGGCGTCTCGAGCCGCTGGGTCCGGAGCACGCCGATAACGGTGCGTCGGTCAGCCATCGTCGACCTCCTCTGAAACGTTCTACGGGCCGATCGCCAAGGTAGGGGGCTCGACGGCTCACGTCAAGGCCCCGCTAGCCCCAGTCGTCAACGGTCACCAGTGGTTGGTCGGGCGCGTTGGTATGCGTTCTCCTCGGCGGTGTGGTGGTTCTACCCTCACCCGTCAAGCCAGCACCTGCTAGCGTCAGATTGGTTACGATCTGGGAGAAGTTGGAGAGCTGCCGTGGCGCAGATGCCGGTGGACATCCGCGATGTGGCGGCCCTTGCTGGGGTGTCGGTCGGTTCGGTCTCTAACGTTCTCAACCGGCCCGAGCGGGTGAGCGCACCTACCCGGAAGCGGATCGAGGAAGCGATCGTAAAGCTGGGCTATGTCCGGAACGGAGCCGCTCGCAACTTGCGCGCCGGTTCCAGCCGAACCCTTGCTCTAACTGTATTCGACCTGAGCAACCCGTTCTTCGCCGACGTCGCCCGAGGGGCCGAAGACGTCGCCCTCGACGCCGGCTACGGAATGCTGTTGTCCAACAGTCGCCACTCGCCCGCGCGGGAGCGGAGCCAACTGCGGATGTTCGAGGAGTACCGGGTCGATGCGATCTTGCTGTCCCCGGTGGATCAGTCGAACCTCGATGAGGTTCGTCGGATGCGGCAACGAGGTACCTCGGTCGTCTTCCTTGAGACGACCGTCCCATCACACTGCTCGGTGTCCATCGATGACGTCATCGGGGGCAGGCTCGCCGGGGCCCATCTGTTTGGGGCGGGTCACCGGGTCGTGGGGTTCGTGGGAACCCCGGATCGGTTGCACCAGTGCCGCGATCGGCGACGCGGGCTAGTCGACGCTGCGGAGATCGCTGGCCTGAATCCGATCCGAGCGGTGGTTGACATCGAGGCGGCAACCATGTCCAGTCACGCTGGCTTCGATGCTGTGAGTTCCGCTATCGCATCCGATCCACCAATGACTGGTATTTTTTGCGCCAACGACCTCTTGGCGCTGGGTGCTCTCCGCGCCCTGATCGCCAGTGGACGTCGAGTTCCTGACGACATGGCGCTGATGGGTTATGACGACATCGAATTCGCCGGACAGTCCGCGATCCCACTCACATCGATCAATCAGCCCAGCTACGAACTGGGCCGCTCAGCCGCCGAGCTAGCAATCAGTGAGATCAATGCGACCTCGGATCACCACCACGAAGAAGTGCGCTTCATCCCGACGCTGGTACCGCGTGCTTCGACCGCTGCCGCCGGTGCCCGGGTGCGGCGACCCTCTACCCGCCGCCGCTGAGCGACCGCGGATTCGTCCGATGTTGGAACAAGTGGGCGAAGCGGCGAGCGGGCCGAGGGCACGAGCGACGCGGTTACTGGTAGTCGATGAGTTGTGGTGTGGGGGTGAGGGTGTCGATCTGGGTGGGGGTCATGAGGGTGGGGTCCTGGCGGTAGAACAGTTTCAGCCCGAGGGGGTAGGGGCTGCGGGCGGCGAGCTGGGCGTACACGGTCCTCTTCAGCCCGATCGGGCCGAACCCGTCGACGTTGAGGATCTCGTGGAGGTGCCGGCGGTGAGCGAGGTCGGGTTCGTCGGTGATCTCGGGGTCGGTGAACTGGTGGACCACGAACAGCTTGGCCGGGAGGTGGTGGGTGGCGGTGAGTGAGTCCAGCCAGGCCGACACCTGGTTGACCTCCTGGGCGGTGACCGACCCGATGACCTGGCCGGGGACCTGCCCGGATTGCATCCGCCATTCGGGGTCCAGGGCGAGTCCGACGTCGGGTTGGGTGAGCAGCGGGGTCAGCGCATGGGCTTCGGTGAGGAAGTCGGAGCGTCCGGGTTGCACGTCGAGCAGCAGCATCCCGTGGTGGGCGCGGACGGTGGCCAGGTAGGGGGCGATGACGGTGGGGTCGACCCGGTTGCGGTAGTTCCCGTCCCCGCCTGGGCTGTCGGCGGCGACCGACGTGATCAGTTCAAAGCAGCGGACCGCCGCCCGGCCGGGGGTGTCGAACAGGTGAGCTTGGTGGTCCAGCGCGGTCCACGCCTGCGCCGGGGTCCCCGCGCCGAGGACCCCGAGCCCCGCGGTGCCCGCCGCGCCGTAGTAGGCCACGACCCGTCGGCCCGTGAACCGGTCGACCACCGGCCGAGCGCTGAGTGAGGGTCGGGGTGTCGCGGGCCGGGTCAGGTCCGCCCCGGCCGCCGTCGCCGACGCGGTCGCCGATCCGGTCACCGTGCTGGCCGCCGCGGGTGGTCCGTCCGCAATCGGGGTTGACGGGCGAGGAGCCGCCACGGGCAGAGTCAACCGCTCCGGCGGAGCCACCAGCGCTGACGCAGGTGCCGACGTCTGCGCCGCGGCCTGGGGTGGGAAGGCGGTGTGGGTGCAGCCGCCGGCAACGAGCAGGACCGCCGCCGCTGCCGCGCTGCTCGCGGCGGGTGTCCTGGCTCGCGACATCCGAATCCTCCAGGGTGACGTGTGGTGGCTCACCGTCACCATCCCCTGTGCGGGACGTGTCCCGCTGGTGGACACGACATGCCCGGTCACGAAACGGTCCCGATCGGGAAAGGACACCGGCGACGGCCGGTGGGTGTGGGGCCAGTAGGCGGCGGCGAGCAGGGCGAGCAGAGGTCCGGTGTTGACGTCGGTGCCGGCGCCGGTGAGGACGGCCCCGAAGTCCTCACCGACCCAGATCACAGCCGCGGTGGTGACGGCGAGGACCACCGCCGCCGGCCGGGTGCTGTGGTGGAGGACGCCGGCGGCGACCGCGGCGAGGGCGACCGCGAGGCTGGTCGAGGCGGGGGTGCCGTGGCCGGCGGCGGCGGCGAGGTGGGCGTCGAGTGTGGCGATCCAGCGGGGTTCCCCGTCGGCGGCGGCGGTGAGGGTGTCGCGGAGCGCGCCGGGGGCCCGGTTGGCGGGTTCGAGCGCGAGGACGGCAAGCCCGGCCCACAGCACCAGCCACACCGCCCGGGAGCCGACCCGGCCGAGGGGGCTGGTGTCGGCCACCGACCCGCCGGCCGCCGCGACCCCACCCATCCCGGACTCGGGGGTGGTGTGGGGCCAGAGGACGACCGCGGCCAGGGCGTAGAGGATCGCCGCGCCGGGGGCCCCGGCGACCGGGGACATCGCGGTGGTGATCCCGCCGAGTCCTTCGGCGAGCCACCAGATCCCGACCGCCCACACAAACGACACGGCCAACCCGACCTTGACCAGGGGCCGATAGCAGACGGCGGCGGCGATGAACACCTGGGTGAGGGCGAACAAGGTGTTGTCGACCGCGAGGTGGGTGAGCATCAGGTGCGCCGCCTCCGCTGCCGGGCGGGCGACCCAGCCAGGGGTGCCCGCCGCGGCGGGTTCCACGGTCTTCGTGACGAAGTCCCGGGTGAACATGTACGGCTGGAACTGCAGTGCGGCATCAACCAGCCAGATTCCCCCGAGCGCGACCTGCAACCGGCGGCGGCTGCGGCTGCGGCTGACCCCCCGGTCTCGGCCGGTGAAAAACGCATCGCGGCCAGCCCGAGACGGGTCGGGCAGGTCGGCGGGAACAGCGGACACCGACATCAGCGGACCTCTCGTGTGGAAGCAGTCAGGGGTAGCGGCGCGGGGCCGGTCCCGGTGGTGGCGTCGGGGTCCACGTCGGCCACGCGACACCCGGCAGGTTCCGCAGCGGAGCCGGCGCCAACCGTCAGTCGGGCTGGCACGCCCGCGACCAGTTCCGCCGGTGCCGCCCCCGGGACGGCCCGGTCGTCGTGGTGTGAACGGGTCGGGGTGGTGTCCGTCCTGTGAGGTCCGGCCGGGTCGGCGAGCGGGGCCGGAACGAGGTGGCGGGTCGGGTCAGGGGCGTGCGGGTGTGGGGCACGGCAGGACCTTTCGAGTTGGGAGTCGGGGAGGGACCGCGGGCCCGTCCGGGCCGCACGCGGCGGGATGCCCCCCGGCACGGGCGCCAGGGTGCGGTCGGCCGGTCAGGCCGTGGCACCCCGTGGCGGTCCCCGCCGCACCCACACCCGGGTCCCGACCAGTCCCCGACGTCCCACCAGCCCAGCCGGCGCCACCCCCACCGCCCGGAACGGGCCCGCCGCCATCAGCGGAACGCCAGCCGCCGCCGCGAGCAGCAGCCGCACCACCGGGCCCAGGACCCGCCGGGCCAGGACGGCGAGTCGGGTCACAGCCCGCTCACCGCGGCCCAGCGACCACGCCATCACCGCCGCGGCGAGGAGGTGGCCGGCGAGCATTGCGAGCCCGCCGGTGCCGCCGGCCGGCAGCCACGACCCTCCGGTGCAGGTAGTCCCTGGGGCTCCGTCGCCCATCGACATCGGCACCGTCCCGGTCGCCGCGCCGACGCCGGACACGCCGCCGCACGCCGTGCTCATCGCGACGGTCAGGACCGTGTGCGCGACGAGCTGGCCGAGCAGGGTCGCCGCCGCGATCACCGGCACCCCACGTTCGCGGCGGGTCAGCGGGACCGCGGCCGCCGTCAGCACGACAGCAGCGGTGAACAGCACCCCGACCGGAGGCAGCATCGCTCCGCTCAGCGAGTGCGCGAGCGCCGCGAGGACGGTCGACGCCGTGCCGAAGACGGCGGCCCGCAGGACCCGCCATCCGACCCGACCGGTCACCCGCCACCCCCGATCGCGACGGTAGCCACCCACCCCCGCCGGCGCCCGCCCCCCACAGGCACCCCCCGGCGGCCTCCCCGCCAAGCAGCTGCAGACCACACCGGGGCACCGTCAGGTGTCGATGAACCCGCCGAGGTCGAAGGCGCGGATCTGCTCCGGGGTGAGGCCGGTGAGCAGCAGCGGATGGGTGGGGCTGACCGTGCTCGACGCGGCGTGCAGGGCGCTGCGCACGAAGGGGCCGGTGTCGAGCAGCGCCTGGCGTGCGAGGCGGTCGAGCACGTCGGGGGGCAGCGTCTCCAGCAGCGGCCGCGGGGGATCCGCCTCAAGGGGCGGGACGATGAGGATTTCGTAGAGGGCGCCGACGGCGACAGCGACCGCGATAGCGGGGGCCCCGGTCTGGGTGTCGGCCGTGCGGGTCGCCGCGGTGCGGACGCTGACCATCACATGGTCGGCGGTCCAGTCCCGGATGGTCAGGCGGGTCGGGACCTGTCCCTCCGGAGTCGGTTCCTCGGCCCAGTCGGGGAACGGGTCCCCGGGGGCGATCCGGGCTGCGAGGGACTCCATCGTGTCGACGTGCACCAGCCGGCCCACGACCTCCGGAGCGGTCACGGCGGTCATCAGGCGGCGACGCGCAGGGCCCGCGGCTTCCCTGCGGCCGCCGGCTCGGGCAGCCCGGTGTCGGTCGTGTCCAGGACCACATCGACGGTGTACCCCGACACCCGTGGGGGTTCGACGTGGTGGGTGACGCGGACGCCGACGGCGCGGGCGTAGCGGCGGATCGTGGACAGCCGCGGGTCCCCGCCGAGCTTCTCGAAGGTGCTGACCACCGCGGGGTCGCGTCGGATCCGGGCCGCGACGTCCTTCTGCTGCAGCCCGGCCGTCACCCGGGCGGCGATCAGGTCCTCGATCAGCTGCTGGTCGGCGCGGGCGAGATCCAGGGCCAGGGCGTGCCCCGGGTCGCGGGAGTCGATGCCGAACATCGCCGTGAGGTCATCAGCACCCGACACCATGACATGAGGTTAACCCCATCCGCTCAGGGTGGCGGGTGGCGGTGGGCAAGCCAGTCCCGGTAGCGGCGGGCGGCCCGGGTGATGTCGGCGTTCTGGGCGGCCTTCGCGTCGGGATGGCCGTGGGGCAGCTTCACCGCGAAGCACAACCCGAGGACCATCGGCGGCGGGGTGGGTTGGGCGAAGTACAGCCGGTACCGCAGCCCCCGGACGTTCAGGCGGATCTCTCCGACCCCGCCGGCGGTCGCCGTCGGGTACACCACCCGGGTCCGACCCAACCCGACCCGGCGGGCCAGGTCGATCAGCGCGATCAGGTCCTGGGTCACCCCCGGGTCGTCGGCGTCGAGGGCCCGGGCATCCCCGGCCACCTCCGGGACCTGCCCATAGGTGAAGAGATTCCCCTCGACCACCCACAGCCGCGGCCGTGACGTCACCACCGCACCGCCCGCCGCTGGTCAGGCACCCACCGACCGTACGGGCCCCCTTTCGGATCCACAGCCACACGGCCCGACGGGCTCTCGACGCCTCGACGTCACCGCGCGGCGCCCCGCTGACCAGACCAGCCCAGCCGGCCCCGACCGGACCCGAAGATGCCGCCCTGGGCTCGTGGGCTCGTACCGCAGCGGTCGAGGGCGGAAGAGGGTGGGGTGATGGCTGCCCGGTCTGCTGCGCCGCGACCCCCCGGTCGTCTCGAGCTTGCGGTGCACGCCGCGGCTGCCGCGGCCGGCGGTCGGGGAGTGAGCGCCGGGGAGGTCGCGGCGGCGGTGGCTCCGTGGTTGTCCTACAGCACCGCCACGACCACGCTGCGGCGACTGGTGGCCCGGGGTCTGCTGGTCCGCCGGCGGGTCGGGCCGATGATCCGCTACACCGCGGCCGCCGACAGCGCCGCGGTCACCGCAACCGCCACCGCCCGCCGGATGCGTCACCTGCTCGACGCCGCCCCCGACCGGGACCGGGCCCTCACCGCGTTCATCGCCGGACTACCACCCGACGACGAGTCAGGTCTGCTCGCTGCGCTCCGAGCACGCCGGGACGATGACCTGCCGCGGTAGGCGGCGTCCTGCGGCGGCTGAAGTGCTGCTGGGCGGCTTGCGGATGGGCGGGCGGGTCGAGGACAACGAGCCACCGGTCCCCCCGGTGACCAGCCAACACTGCTCCCCCGGCGGCCGTGACGGCGCCACCCAGCGCTGCCGAACCACGCCACCCAGCGCTGCGCCCGACCGATCACCCGCAGCTGGTGGGCCGCCCGACCACATCGGGGGCCACCCACCTCGCCAACGACCCCAACCTGCTCACCGTGGAACTGGACTTCCTCCAACGCACACTGAACGCCTGACTCAGTCGGGCCGGGGCCGGGTAGTACCGGTCGAGTGACAACACCCGTCGGGGGTGGGGAGTACAACCAGGTCATGACCGCTCCCGCACTCGCCAGCACACGGTGGGACGTCTGGACGGCGGGCCGTGCGTCCGACGCGACGCAGACCCCGTTCCCTCCCGAGCCGGGTGGTCCAGCACCCGTGCCGCCGGAACCGGCGCCCGGGCCGCCACTGCCGACACCGTCCCCGACGCCCCCGGTGCCGGGTGGGCCGCCGCCGGGCGGGCCGGTCCCCGGGCCGGACATCCCCTCGCCGTTCCCGGGCCCGCCCGCGCCAGCGTTCACCGGCCGGCTGAACCGGGGCTGCTGACCCACCCGTCCGTGGCTGCCCGGCAGCAGCCCGCAACGCCCAGGCTTGACGACTGGCGGGACGGTGGCGGGCCTCGGGGCTGGGGTTGGATTGCGTCGGCTGGTCGGTACCGGGGCTGCTCGCAGCAGCCCGGGAACTCGCCGCCGACGTCCCCGAGACGCGGACGTCGCATCGGCGGTCCATGACGGTCTGCTTGAGATCGGTGGACTGTTGGTGGTTGCGGCCGGGTGGGCGCACCGTGGGAGACGACTCCGGCAGTAGTGGGACGAGATGAGCCCGGCAGCTCCCCCGGATGGTGAGTCGGCCGGCTTTCGCGGTTCTGGTCGTCGGCCCGGTACAGCTTCCACACGGCCCGCCCGGTGTCGTCAGGTGAACCGGGACGGTCGCAGCTGCTGGAGTTCGGCGGCGCTCACGCCGTCGACGATCTCGCCGGCGACGAGGCGGCCGACGGTGGCGGCGAGGGTGACTCCGGAGTGCATCACCGCCAGGTACGTCCCCGCCACCCCGGGGACCGGGCCGATGACCGGGGAACCGTCGGCGGGCATGGGTCGGCGTCCCACCCGGACGCTGACCAGCTGCACGTCGTCCGCGCCGGTGAAGGACTCCCGCAGCCGGGTGAGCATCTTCTGCCCGGCGTGGTGCAGCTCCTCCGGGGTGGTCTGACCGTCGTAGTCCCAGGGCACGAGCAGCTGCCCGTCGGCGGCCTCCCGAATCTCGATCTGGTCGTTGCTGACCAGGGTGCGGACCACCCCTGGTGGGGCGGTGAACCGCATCAGCAGCGCCGGGGACGAGGCGACCGGAAGGTCGTACCCGAGGGGGGCGCACAGCCGGGGGGCGTCGGCGCCCGTCGCGAGCACGACCGTCCGGGCGGCGAGCAGACCCGCGGAGGTCGTGACCCCGAGGACCCGGCGGTCATCGGCGGGCAGGTCGAGGGCGGTGACCCCGGTCCGCACCGCACCGCCGTGTGCGCGCATCCCGCCGATCAGGGCCTCGGTGACCGCGACGGGGTCGACCGCGCCGTCCTCCGCGCGCCACGCCGCCTCGGCCGGTGGGGTGTGTAGAGCCGGTTCCAACCCGGTGACCGCCGCAGTGTCGACGACCCGCCCGTCACCGCCGTCCCCGTCGGTGACGGGCGGCCGGTCACCGCTCCAGGACAGTGACCCGGTCCACCGGACCCGGACCGCTTCCAGCTCCCCCTCGAGGCGGCGGTAGTCGGCCAGCACCTGCCGGCGCAGCAGCAGCTGCTCCGGTGGGGCGCCGGCCGTTCCCCGCCCGATCCAGGCGAAGGAGTCACCACTCGCCCCCGACGCCGGCGTCGACCTGTCCAGCAGCAGCACCCCGGCCCCGGCGCGGGCCAGGTGGTAGGCCACCGAGGCCCCGACGATCCCGGCGCCCACCACCACCACGTCCCAGCCGCAGGTCACCAGGCCACTCGACCACCCCGGCCGGCGGCAGGCAACGGCGTTCGCGCCGCTTCCAAGCCGACAGACCCCTCCGCGGATGCTCTGCAGCACCCCGCCACCGGAAGCCCGCGTGAACAGGCCTTGGTGAGGTGGCCGTCACAGCGTCGGGCGGCTGTTCGACGGGCGGCCGCGCACTCCCCTGGCGGTCGGTGCGCGATCTGGGCGCCGCCCCGGTCGGCCCGGCCGGGTAGCGGTGTTGAGGACCTGGTGCAGGGATGCCCAGTGGGTTGCGGTGAGGTCCCGGGGCAGGGTGTTCGCTGACAGGCCCTGCCGGTCCAGCCAGCCGCGGGCGGCGGAAGTGGGGAGTCGGCGGCGGAGGTCGGCGCCGAGGCCGTGGCCGGTGCCGGTGCCGGTGAACACCTCCCGCACGAGGTGCTGGTAGCTGTCCCGGTCGGCGGTGGGTAGGAGGGGCCGGTCGCGGCGGGTGATCACGAGGAGGCCGCCGTCGACGGCGGGTCGGGGGTGGAACGCCGCGGCGGGAACCCGCCCGGCGAGGGCGAAGTCGTACCAGGGCCACCAAGCGGCGGTGAGCAGGGTGGTCCCGCCGACGGCGGCCCGTTTGCGGGCGACCTCCCACTGCACGAGCAGGACCGCGGTGTGCCAGTGCCCGCCGGGCAGCAGCCCGCGCAGGAGCGGGGTGGTGATCCCGAACGGCACGTTGGACACCACATGGTGGGGGCGGGGTCCGTAGTCGAAACCGAGCAGGTCCGCGGTCAGCACCTCGACGGCGGCGGGGAACCGGCGGCGCAGCCGCGCAGCGGCGTGCGGGTCGATCTCGACCGCGGTCACCGCCCGTCCGACGGCGACCAGCGCGGCGGTCACCGCCCCGTCCCCGGCGCCGAGTTCGAGGACCGGGTAGGGCGGGGCGTGACGGAGCAGGTCGGTCATCACCGCCGGGAACCGCCGGTCGATCAGCCGGTTCTGGCCCAGTTCGTGGCGCCCACCGAGACGGTCCGGCTCGGAGAAGTGGGATCGGGACATGTCGGGTCCTTCGGGGTCGGCGGACGCCGAACCCCGCACCGGCCGGGAAGAAGACAGGGGGCGGGGTGTTCGGCGAGGACACAGCCGACGGTCAACCCCGCACCGACCCGCACCGGGGTCGGTCAAGCAGCCCGGGGATCACCCCCGGGCGCGCAGAGGCGCCGCCGTCAGGCGAGGCGTGTGCGCATGAACATGCTGCAACCCATACAGGCCACGGTAGCGGCAGCGGGCGGCGCTCCGTCTGAGCGGGTAACAACGGCTCCCGGATGGACACAGTGGGGTGTGGAGGTCGACGGGCACGCGGCGCGGGGTCGGCTGCATGACGTGTACGTGGCGCACAGCGGCAACGTGGCGGGCTATCCGGCGCCGCCGGGGCCGCGGTGGTGACGTGGAGGACCTGCTCGCGGAGACGTTCCTGGTCGCGTGGGCGCGGCTGGGGTCAATCCCGGCGGGCCGGGAGCTGCCCTGGTTGTACGGGGTGGCCCGCAACCTGCTCCGCGCGCAGTGGCGCCGGCACGCCGCCGAAGAAGGTGCCGCGGCCGGGCTCGCCCACGCTGCCTCCGCCGGCGGCGGGAACGTCGGCGGGGACCCGGGGGACGGGCTGGTGCCGGCTGAGCTGCGGGACGTCCTGGCGGCGTTGACCCAGGACCAGGTGGAGGTGCTGCTGCTCAGCGCGTGGGAGGGGCTGAGCGGCGCCGGGTTGGCGACTGCGCTGGGCTGTTCCCCGGTCGCGGCCCGGGTCCGCCTGCACCGCGCCCGCCGGGCCCTGACCGCGGCGTTCACCACCACCACCACCACGGCGGACGGTTCCCCCGACCGCTCCCCGACCGCCGCCCCGAACCCGACCCCGACGCCGAGGCCGGCGTCGACCCTGGACGTCGGTCCGGACAGGTCAGGAGTGACCCGATGAACACCCGCACCGCTGCCGCGGCCCTGCAGGCCCTGCAGGCCGCGAACCCGGTCCCGGCCGTCGACACCGACCCGGCCGCGGCCGAGCCCGGCTGGCTGGCCCTCACCGAACGGCTCCCGACCCTCCCGGCCCGGCCGCTCGGCACGTCGCGGCGGCGAGTCCTGCGGTCCGCGATCGTCCCCGCCGCTGCGCTGCTGGCCCTGACGACCGGGGGGACCGCGCTGGCGACCGGCGGGAACCCGCTGCGGCTGTTCACCGCCGGCCCGGACGGGCAGGAGCTGGTCGACGACGACGCCGCGGTGGTCACCGCCTACGCCACGGCGCATCCGGCGTGCGGCTACTCGACCTTGGCCGTCGACGGCGCCCACCGGGTCCTGACCGTGTGGTGGCACGGCCCCGTCCCCGCCGGGCTGCGGGCGGCACTCGCCCGGCGGACCGCGGTGCGGGTCGTCTACCGGCCGGCCCGCTACCCGGCGTCCGTTCTTGAGGTGGCCTCCCGACAGCTCGCCCTGGCGGTGCGGCTCGGGGCCTTCCTCCGGTACGGGGTGTCTGGTGCGATGACCGGCCCCGCCGCCGACGGGTCCGGGCTCGACTTCGGCTACCAGACGTACCCGGCGTCGGCTGACCAGATCCGCGCAGCCGTCCACGCCCTGACCGGGGTCCCCGTCACGCACATGTCCTACATCGGTGAGGTCCAGCGTCTACCGCTGATCGTCCCCGCCACGCCCCGCCCGAGCCCCTGACCGGCTCCTGCGGCTCACTGACCTCCACAACTCCCGGGCCGCCGAGTGGCCGCCGCAGCGGGCGCACGGTGGTCAGCTCCCGGGAACGGTCGCCGTCCGCGCTCGAGGTTCGGCATTGACGCTGCTCGCCGTCCTTCTGGCACACCACCCGCCGGTGCGTTGAGTCACTCCTGGTGGGTGTCGGGAGACACCGTGAACTGCGCCGACAGGGCGGTGATCATGCGGGTGAGGAGGTCATCCGGGCGGCGCTGGTAGTGGTCGGTCGGGTAGCGGACCAACCAGGCGGGCATCATCGGGCCCGGGTTGGCGACCGCGATCACCGACAGCCGGCAGCGGGGACCGTCCAGGGGTGTGACCCGGGCGGTGAACCGGACCGGGACCCGGTCCCACCGGGGGACCCGGTTCTTCGACGAGGCCCGGTAGAACAGCGCCACACCGAACTGGGCGACAACCCCCTCGGTGGGTGGTCGCACGACCTGCCCGTGCCCGGCCGTCACCCACCGTCCCAACGCCGACGTCACCTCACTCGCAGCGCCGCCCACCAGCCACCGGCCTTCGACCGGTAGCGGCACCGGCCGTGGGAACCCGACAGTCAGCCCCGGGGAGTCGGGATCCCACCGCTCGTCCTCACCCGTCATCGGTCCACCCTGGCCGTTGCTGGGCGGCCGCACCGGCCGCTCCTGCGACGGAGGACTGTCTGGTGGTGGGTGCGGGCGGCGGCGGATCCAGTCGCAGTCAGACCCCGGTGGGCTCGCGTGTGCATCGCGGCGATCGATGCGTGAGGCCGGAGCCGTGCCCGGTGGGAGTACAGGCTCGGGTCGGCGTCGGTACCGACTGGCGGCGAACACTGGGCTGGTGATCACGATGGCCACGCTGCGGGTACTGGGTGGGGAGGGGCAGCGGGCCGCCCGGGTCACCGAGGCCCTTGGGATCGCGCCGACCTCGGTGTCGGAGGTGGGTGAGGTGGTGGGTCCGCGCGGCCCCCGGCTGCGCACCCGGGGTTTGTGGATGCTCAGCAGCAGCACCCACCCGGAGATGGACGTTGAGCTCGATGCGTCGCTGCGGCTGCTGCTGGACCGGTTGGAGCCCGCGGCCGAGCAACTGTGGGCGTTGGCCCACGAGGGCTACACGATGACCTGGTGGTGCTACCTGGGATCCCACGCCGCCGAGCACGCCGCGCAGCTGGACCGTCTGACCCTGACCCGGCTGCTCAGCGTGCCCGGTGAGCTGTGGCTCGATGTATATCCCGAGGACGGCGACGGCTGAGCGGGTGCTCGTCGTGAAGGTCTCCTTGACCGTCCGCTCGGGACGCGGCGAGCCGGCGCTCGACGCGGTCGAAGCAGCCGCCGCCCTCGGGCGTCACGCTGGGGATGAACGCGTTCGACCAGGACACCGCGACTCGGGCTTCGATCGACGGGTGGGGCACACAGCACGATTGGGAGATGGTCAGGTGGCAGGCGATGAGCGGTGACCCGGAGTTCAGTTCTGCGCTGAGACTCACCGTCGACGTCGGAGGCGGCGTCGGATATCTGGCTCTTCGTCATGATGCGTGGTAGGTGCTGGAGCGACACGATGTCGAGCCTGGGCTGAGAGACCGGCCTGGGGCCTCACGATCTGTGGTCTGCCAAGACAACGGATCAGGGAGAGGCCCCAGGTGA
>JAABVA010000297.1_pt1 | contig 64383 bp, 48 predicted proteins | sample 5560331 | NCBI WGS metagenome assembly JAABVA01 (sample SAMN12812661, study PRJNA571458) | rock metagenome | isolation source: Antarctica rocks | place: Antarctica: Victoria Land, Mt New Zealand sud | collected 2016-01-07
ACTCAATGAAACAGTTGTTCTTCGATGTTTATGTTTCATGAGATGACAGCTTTCTCAGCTTCGACTGAAGCATCGATGAATAGAAGTGAAACTCTTCTATTGACAGTGCTTCTAAGCAGGCGAGTTGTTCGAAACTCAACTGACTCAACGTCGCGTGTCATGATGAGAGAAGATAGAAGTTGTTGAGATAAGAGTAGGTGAGAAATTGATGTTTTTTGATGAGTGAAAATTCAAAGAATTCCTTGTGAATTTCAGGTAATAATTGAGTGCTTTATTCGAAGAATCTCTTGCGAATAGAATGGTGAAAATGAATGTAGAATCGAAGAATCCCTTGCGATCTAAAATGATGATGCAAATTTGAAGAATTTCTTGCAAATTTTCCTTACTGAATAGATTGTTTCGTATCGTCTATTCGTCGATAGCAGAATAGTAGATGGTGAGCATTTATCTAATGTTAGAGGCCTGTCTAGAGCGAATCAGATAGGGGTGTCATTTAACTAGAAGATAAATGCTAAGAAAGAAAGATAGCTACGAAAAAGAAGCTGGCTACATATGTGTGTTCCTCAGTCGACGCTAGGCCCAATAGGGACTAGTCAAGGTGACGGAGCGAGGATAGGTCTGATAAGACTAGAAGGCTGAGCCTGGCAAGGCTAGAATCGTGACATTAATAAACTCATTCAAATTCATGATTCATTCATTGAGCATTGCTTGTTAAAGATCTGAGCTAATCTTATGCTGAAAATCATTTAGTAGAATCTTATTATTGTATTCTAGTTCTGCGCTGAATCTTTGAAATTTCATTCAAAATTCAAAGAAAATCTTGTTCTGATACAGCTTTAAGTACTGTCATTAAGTCGTGTGATGATGATTGAAATCATCATACATTTATTAATGATCAATAGTACTTCTTTAACTTTTAGAAATGAGTTCAATGATGTGTTTTTCATTCGCGATGCTATGTGCTTGATCGCAGCTTCATTGACAGTTGACTCAACTTTCTATGTAGATAATTTTCAACTCTTCACTAGAAAAATGATTCTTGTTGATCTTCAACTTATTTTGCATTCGCAATAATTAATTGTTTACATCTTGTGATGAATCTTCAAACAATGAAAAGTTCAATAACTTAATTGACTTTGAAGTTCAATCTTCTGAAATAGAAGAACTCTGTTAACTTAAGATAATTTTTAAATAACATATAATCATGTTTCTATCTTTTATTTCTTTTTGCAGACTAGTCTGCTGAGTTCTTAACTGTTCTTTCAATGTAACGTTTATTTCATTGACATCTTTGAACATCTGAATCATGTCATTATGAATCTTTATTTTGATGTCGTGCTGTTGACATATGTACTTAATAAAGACAATGATATCATCAACTTCATGAATGTTTATTTAAGCATTTAATTCAGTGTTGATGCTGATCTTGATCATTTCATGATCAAAAAGCAACATGTTCATATTCATTTCTTATTCTGTATTCAATGATGCATTCATGTCTTCTTCTGATGCTGTTCAATTCTGTGATAGAAGTGATTTTCTTCTAGCATTTCAAAGTTTATAATGAGCAATGCTCATTGATTCAGTGCTTGCTGATTTTGAGCTTTTAATCATTGTGTAAATAGAAAATTGCTGATCGAAAAAGATCTGATGTTACTGTTGAAATTTCTGATTTCAATCAAACTTTTTGAGTTCAAGTTCTGCTGAAATTTCTGATTTCAATTTTGATGATGAGTTCAGTAAAAAGTAAGTCAAGAACAACGCGTTCATGTTCTTCTGTTTTGATTCTATCAAAATTTTTGTTTTTAAATCATGATTCTTCTTTAGAAATTTCTGATTTTTATCAAGCTTTCTGAGCTTGAGTTCTGATTCTGCTATTAAAATTTCTGAATTCAACTTCTGATTTAAGTTGTGTAACTTGTTTTTATATTATTTACACGTTGATAGCAAGATTAATGAGCTTTGAACTAATGTTATGAATTTGCATAAAGCGAATCATATGAATGTATTTTAACTAGAAGTTTAAAGCTAAAGAAGAAGAAAGATAAAACACGTCATGAGTTTTATTCATGAAGACACACTAAATCGCTAGCGTGTCAACATCAGTTCTATACTAGTTTATGATAGTTTAACATGATTTATGTTAAACTAACTTGAAGTGCACGCTTGCAACAATGTTTTTCTGTCATGACTTTTTATCAAAGTCAAATAATCTTCATGTTTCTTTATCATGATTCTTTATCAAAAAGATAATGCAAAAAGATAATGCAAAAGTTGAAAAAATTTCTATATTTAACTTTCTTAATGTCAAGCTTAAGTTCTTGATGAGTTGAGTTTAGTTGATTCAATTTTTAGTTGAGTTGAGTTGTATAAAATTGAAAATATGCGTAATTTGACTTGAGATGAATTGAAAATGTAAGCAACTTGACTTTGAATTGAGTTGAATTCAAAATGTTAACTTGAAACTCAACTTAATGATCAGTTTACTTATAACTAAATCTTCAATTATTGATACTATGTAAAAAAGATTAATTGAATTGAATACAGAGAATAAATCATCAATTAATGATGTTCAAGTTAGCAAGAAGTAAACTTTTAGTAAGAAATCTTACTTAACATTATAAATCAAAGATTAATTACATATCATATTGTGATTGTGATTGTGATTGTAATTCATACATTCTTGTGACATTGATTTAGACTTGACTCATGAGAAACTCTATGCTATTTATATTGAGTGAACAAAACTCTCTGAGAAAGAAAATCACTTATCATTTATACAACTGCTTCACGCAGTCGAAACAATGAGATTGACACTGTGTTATCAAGTAATAAATCTATAGCTTCTATTCAGCATGTGATGCTCAAGTAAACTCTTGATGAAAGTGTCTTTGCTGTTTGATTATGACACATCATCTTTGCTCTGCTCTTCATTGATGATATTCTATACAACGATGTCTTGATTCGATTCTTGATTCAAAGATGAAAGATGTTTTCTTTGCATTCGTGATGCTCATAATTGTAACATACGTAGAGCTGTGTTCTCTTATTCAATGATTGTTATTCATTGAGCAGAGAAATATGTGATGAAAGAGAAATGCACATGATGAGAAGATAGAGTGTGATTGTACTGAGTAATTCTTTTCTTCTCTTGATTTGATTTATGTCACGTAGACGTTGAATGAATTGTTAGTATAAACATGCAATCATAATCGTTCGATGTTTGACTCTGATTGATGAAAGAGAATGCGTTCTGATCATTCTTTTGAGCTCTCAATTTTTCATGTGAATAGATGAATGACTTGATGTCAAGTAAAGAAGATGAGTTTAAGCTTTCTCAGTATATCAGCATGATCAACGAGTCACTACTTCTTCGAGCACTGTAATCACGTCTTTTAATACTTGAAATGATTATTCTATCTGATATTTTTTCATCAATTACTCAACAACACTGTCAATGTGATGAAGATGTTTCAATATCGATGCAGTCGATGAATTGCAAATTCTTCAATCACTTGTAGTTACAATTTGCAGACTCTTCATTTGAGTTATATTTTTCACTAGTAGTATCTTTTCATTTCTTACTGACATTGACATGTCATTAATCTTCTTTGTAGATTGATTGTGACTGTTAGAAAGAATGTTGTCGTATGAATGAAAACTCTGCATAATGACTTTTCTGATCATGTAACGTTCTAACATCATTCAAACTGCGTTGAATTGAGATCTCTTGACTTTTTTGACTTCTATTCAAACACAGAATAAAATTAAAAGATTCTTAGTCAACATTATGTACAGATAAATCTCATTGTCAATCTTACATATCATATTATAAAGTAATAAATATGAGTTCATGATAACACAACAAAATGATGTCAAGTTAATAATGATTAAGATTAACTGAGAATAAAAGTTTAATAACTTGTGAAACGTTTTAAACATGAAGAAGAATGAATATTTATGATATAAAGTAAATAAGATAAATAAGATTTTAAGCAATGAAATGAAATATAAAAACTTCATGCATAAAATGAGAAAGAAAAGCATTGTAAACATAATTTGCAAAAAGAAAGAAATTAAAGAAGAATAAAACTCAAGCATAATAATTATTATAATCAAATGATTCAAACAAAGCAAATATTTTGCTTCATACTACAAAAGCACTTCTGTTACATATGCTTACATGAGAAAACATGATATTGATAGTGATGCAAATGCATTGATTGAACATTTTAAACATCTTGCTTGAGAATGCAAAAGCACTTATGTTGCAGATGCTGACATGAGAAAACATAGTGCTAGAAGTAATGCAAGTGCACAATAAGAAAAGAGTGATAATATTGAGAATAATAATTAAGATTCATATGATGACATTGATTATTAAAGAAGAAAAGATGCATTAAACACTTTGAACAGTTTGTGTGACTTTAGAGCTATGTTTGCAATGTATAATGATTGCACAGTTGATAGTTTAATCATTAATGATGAATTTAATGAAAGAAGAACATGCAAAGATAACAGTGAATTGCATGCTTCAATAATATTATTCAACGTTGTGATTATCAATGCTTCAGATGTCAGTATCATGTTTGTTAAATCAAATGATAAAGACACATACTGCGCTCATAGAAATTCTAGAGATTTTGACACTTTTATGAATATGTTTCAGCTAAAAGTGACACAAATCTGAAACATAAGATTAAATAAATATTTAAGATATTAATCATTAAAAGCACTAAAATCTATCTCTGTCACTCTTTACAAACTGTTTTCAGTGAAAAGAAAGAAAGAGAGAAAAAGATAAAGAATGAACATAAACTTCTTATCAATGAGATGAATATTCTTCTGCTGAGAAGCAATAGTCACAACATGTTAGTCTTTACATTGAAGAATCGTTGATGTTGAGAATACAATGAAAAGTGACGTTGAAGAGATTTGCATGAATGAATGATGACAGAAAAGAGTTGAAGTCAGAGATGTATCGAGAAGAGTCTGAAGAACTATCAGAACTTTATCTTTCCTGAATAATTCGAAATTGAAGCAAGAGCTGCACAAATCTGTGCCAATATGTGCATGTCATCATCGCTGAGCATCATCAAAGACGTGATATAGTACATTGTCGCAAACCCTTCTGATATTACCACCCTACGACTCTCTCAACCTTTTGGCGCCAAAATTCTACCGTTTGAATAGAAGAAATGATAGATTAGATGAACTGTTGAACGTCACAGGCACTCGAGATTCTTTCAAGATCGAAAGACACTATCGACGAGAAAATGAGTGACCTCGAGTTCGCACGACTTCGATCACTATCAAAGCCTGTCTTTCGACGACTTCCCTTCTGACGAGACTTTCAGCAACGCGAGAATACAACAGGCTCGAGTCGATCCAGCGGGGCTAACGACAGTCAAGATGAGCCCTCAAGTGCATCTCTGACCAGCGTCCCGACCCTTCCTCTGACATACTTCAGATGACCCTCTCGTGATTGACGATGTCGACGGAAAGACCAGCGAATCTGGCGCCTCCACCAGAGCCACCAGCGTTGAGCCAGAGACCGAAACTGCGCACTTCCTCAGCTTTCACCCGAGGGAAGAGCTAAAGACCCTCGGTTGCTTGAATGCTCTCTATGTCTCAGAGTCTCCCACTCAATCTCTCGATCAGACGACGTCTTTCGACGTGGCTCCACCCCAGCATTCAAGTGGGCGAATCGTCGGCGAAGACGGCTACGAAGCAGCGGCGGCCGCAAGCTTTCCCCGTGCTAACACTTCACCAGTTTCCCAACAGTCTCCACGCTAAGGCGAGTTAGTATTGGAGAAGGGGGAGAAGGACGATGAGTGAGAGATCAGAAGGATTCTGAGTAAGAGACGGGCAAGAACAGGCTGTGAGTACAAGGTGCGCTGAAAGAATACATGACTGCTCAAGAGCGAGTTGAGGAACGCTCAGCGATTGCTGCAGAAGTTTGAGACACGAGCTAGAATACAGCGAGGCTTCAAGCCTCGCAAAGCGACACGTTCGGGCAAGGCTGGGTGAAATGCCGAACGCAATATGCATGCATTGTCATACAACGCATCGTATAAGAGAACTAAGACCTGATATCAACGGCAAAAGAAAGACAATGAAAAGTTTTGCTAGTTCTAAGATGCCACACGCAATTGGGACTCTCAAAGTGACCATACGCGAAGAAGGAAAGACAATATGCATCTGACCTCATCGTGTTTCCCGCAAAACCCAATACCCGACGGTCAGAAATGTCTCTCTTTCCCTCTTCTTGCGCCGAAACTCTCAGCCTGTGCTTACCTTCCCAATGATTCTCCGATTCTCCGACTTATCCTTCCGTATCGTGTTGCACTTCTCTGTCGAGCTCGAACCACTATCGATAGACTTTTCTTTTTCAGTCGATATAGTTTTCCGCAATTTGTGCCTTTCTTCCGCCTTCGTCAATTTCTTTCTGAGTTCTTCTTTCTGTCCTTTTACAGCAGGTTTTGTTTCACCTAGACTTAGAGTCAGCGATATACTCGAGCTAGCAGACGTGAGAAGAGCCATACGACGAGCTTATCTTCATTCAGATTGACTGCGCGAATGTCTCGTAGAACCGTTCTCAAGATGTCTCGCAGTTCTTCTGATTTGATATCAACATAGTATGTTGAATTCAACGTCTTCTTGTCTGAATTATCCTCGTCAGAATAATTGTACACAGACGTAAAGATACTTATCAATTCGCTGACGAACAATGAACACATACTGATTCAAGTCAGTCAATGCATTCAACGATTAGATTGACTCCGCGATTCTGATTACTCGTCGCTCGACGAAGGTAATAAGTAGTTAATACTTGCCCGAAGCCGATCTCTTCTTTCAAATGCTTCATCTATTCCTGATATCAACTGTAGAAGAGAGACTCGCGCGACTCTTGACCGTTTCCTCGATCCGAACAACTGAACGTGCGTAAGACGGGCTTGTCTTTAATCGCCTCATGCCACTGAATTGACTGACAGTTCAACTCAGAGCCTACTTCGTGCGTGAATACTACTCGTAGAGTGGTTTTGGGGAATCGAAAAGCTTCGTTATCGCAAGCAAGAGCAACGATATAGAAAATCACGCAGAATATAGAATTGTCGTTTATGAAGAAGATGTAGATTTTCCTGCGTTAGAGTCAGTATCTCTGAGCGATACGAAGAGTGTTACCACTTACGATCGCTTTCGCTTCTGTCGTGATTTGATCTTCTTTAAGCGAAGCTGCAGAGTCAGAGCGACCTCATCCGTTTTTTGATCGCGCAAGACGAACAGATCGATATCGTCGTAGATGATTCTCAGCAGCGCCCTAGAGCGAGAACCGATGATCGCAGTCAGTAAGAGAGTGGCGATCTGTATCCGCTGAGATTCGTACGAGAAGAAGTTAGTGTCAGTCACCTAGTGACAACGAAGCACCTTCAAGAAGTCTTCCACGTATAATAAAGATTTGTTCGTCTCGCTATCATTCAAGCTATACTCTTCTTTCAGAGATCTAATAATAAACTGATTCATTCTCGTTGATACTACTCAGTACGAAAGTACTCTTGCGTTTATAGCAGCGTACCTTGTAGACTTTGTTCAACACCAGCGAACTCATCCGTCGACCCTTATATTTAATATACACTTGGCTGAGCTAGTGCCGATACGTCAGAACGGAGCTGACTTTCCTGACGATATACTCGTTGTATATCTAGTGAAAGAAGTTATTGATCCTGCTCGCAGAAGACTTCTTGAGCGTGTGTTATACGAGGTCGATATTTACTACTTTATTACCTACGAGTATCTTATCTTATCTTCTCTGATCTGATCTGATTAACCCAATGGTTTCCTCGATCCCCTCATATCTTCAAATGATTCATAGATCTGATTCGTTCAGAACTGTTCATAGAAAATATTCGATGTGTTCGTATAGACGAGAAGAGCGCATTTGACTCGATTGAAATTTCTATAGGTTCGCTTCAACAAACATACCATCATCATCATTATGAAGTACCTCCTCGCTGTAGACGCCTGCTATCTCGATACAATTCTAACGTAAGTAAGCTTGTCTACATCTTGACAAGAATCTGACCGCTTCCCTACAGCGTTGAGCACTACCCATCAGAAGACGAGAAGCTACGCGCATCGAGCATTGTTCGACGCCGTGACGGAAACTCCCCCAATACTCTCGAGGTACTTCAGCAATTGCTAGACTTCAACAGACTTAAGCCAGTCTCTCTGATTCTGTCTGCTGCCCTTCCTTCGAGCTCATCGCCAGAAGCCCAGCAGATCAAGTTCTCCTTCGAGCCTACAGTCGATCTAACACACTGCGTCTATCGAGAGAATTGCAACGAGTCAGCGTCCAGTTACATCATCAGAAGCCGTTCCACTGACAGCAGAACACTCATCAACTACAACGAGCTGCCGAAATTGACGAGTAATGAGTTTAATGCAATTGCTGACGAGCTGAGAAACGAGACGAGCTGATGTCATTTCGAAGCGAGTCGCACTTCATTCTTGCATTAACTATATTTAAGCCGCTCTGACGATTGTCAGAGACGAATACCAGAAGTTACTCTGAAGTGTATGCGGTATCTCCGCCAACGCTTCCCTACCGTCAGAATCAGCGTAGAGGTTGAGAAGCCGACCCGCGCCGAATTGCAAGACCTAGCCGCAGATGCAGACGTCGTCTTTTACTCCAAAAGCTGAGCTCAGGTGAGCAGTCCCCGATTCTCCCATGTATTCATTCACGCCGACTATATATCTCGTCTAGAGAAACGGTTATGAGACTCCTGAAGACTGCTTACAAGCGCAAGCTGCTCTAACACTCAACGCGTACGTCATGCATCTTCGCCGTCCCTTTTGTTCATTGCGCTTAGCCAACTCTCAGCTCATTGCTATTCTGCACCTGAGGCTGCGCCGATGTCTCAGCGCTAGAAATACCCAGCTTCACCTATAGACAATGTCCTGCTTATGTGGCGGAGGGAAAAAACGCCATTGAGTGTGTCCTGTAAATTACTCGCTCAGACGTTACGATTCTGACTCTGAATAGTACGATTGGCGCGGGCGATACGTTCATAGCGGGCATGCTGTACGGTCTTGCCTGCCACGACGATGATTGAGACCTATCCCACAAGCTCAGATTTGCGAACGAGCTTGCTGAACGTAAAGTTGTGCAGGAAGGGTTTTCTGACCTTGAAAGCCACATGCGGCATGCACTCTAAGCGCTACAAAGGTCATCAATGTCCCAGAAATATGTCTAAACCTTCAGATCGTTTGTCTTAGCAGAAACGAGGAAACAAGTACAAGCAGTGACTTCCACTTCATCTCGACGAGCTAGGGGCGAAAGCTCGGTTGGGCACAGTTGGTCCCGATTTCGCTCCCCGTGAATCGATTTACGAGAGTGGAAACAAAAGTCGTGACAGACCAAAATTGAAACTTACTGAAAAGTCAGCTATATCGTATTTGCAAGAACCAGAAGAGTTGTCAGGATATCACATAAGATAGTGTGTTCAGTGTCAAATACCAAGTCTTGTACGAAGTATCTATTCCTCAATTTTTGTGCGGTTTCGTGAGAATCGCTTAATTGATCTGTCGTAGTAAATCTAGGCAATGCTGCGTAACCCTCGCCTATGGGCGAATACGATTGAATACAATGGGCCAATCAGACACACCAGTCGTGCGTGATGAATGCATCGTGAGAGCCTGAAGTTGGCTAAACGTTGGTAGAGCCGTGTGAGATGAGCTACCTCATCTCCAAAGCCTTGCAGTTTCATGTAAAAGATATCTAACAAAAGCTTTTCATTCTGCGTACTTCTCTTCTAGAGATCCTAACAAGATATCTGTAGACAATGACAGCTCGAATCGATGATATAAGTCGATGTGTCATCGAGGGAAACTTTGAGCTGAACCAGGCTGTTCTCGAAGGTTCTTATTCATTTCCCATCTGTTCATGCAGGCATTAGCTGATGCGTTCGCTCTAACATGTAGCTTTTTCCATCTCCGGCGCCGAAGTCATTTCATCCCACGCATATGAAATGTGGGTATGGGCCCGTCAAGCCAAAATAGTCTGCCGATTGCCTGATGACGAAATCGTGACCTACTTCCTCAAAGTATCCCATCCAAGTTCCCTTCCTCTACGTCGCATCTCCCTAACATCATCCTTGAGTCACAACCGAAGAAAGCGACAAGCTTATGAGCGAAGGCCAATTCGAATCCGACAAGGCCATCCACGCCGTTTCCCCTTCCTTCTGCCCCAAACCCCACGCTTGGGATCAGTACCGAGCCGCCGGACCGCCCACCTACTTCCTTCTTGCAGACTTCCGTGAGATCGGCCAGCAGCCGCCGGAGCCCACGCGCTTCACGTCTCATCTCGCCGAGTTCCACCAAAAGTCTGTGTCGCCGACGGGGAAATTCGGCTTTCACACCACCACGTGCCACGGCAAGGCGGCCCAGCTCACGATGTGCTGGGAAGATTCCTGGAACGCACTGTATCGGAAACAGCTGACGCACGTGTTCGAGATGAACAAGCGAAAGCACGCCCACTGGCCAGAGTTTGAGTTTCGCAAGCAGCTCGTGCTAGACAAGTGTATCCCTCGGCTGCTGGGTCCGCTACAGAGCGACGGGAGAAGCATCAAGCCGTGTCTTGTCCATGGAAATATCTGGGACCAGAATACAGCGACGGATATGAAGACGGAAGAGCCGTTTGTGTTTGACGGGAGTGCGTTCTATGAGCACAATGAGTACGAACTTGGGAACTGAAGGTCGCCGAGGCATAGGCTGGGGAGTAAGACGTACATTAGAAGCTATAAGCGGTATTTTCCGACAAGTGAGTCAGGCTAGTGAATACTCTACTCGATGTTTCGAAAGGTAGCCCGGACTAATGATGATATAGAGAATGATTGAAACTTGCGAAATCTGCTTTATTCTTTGCGATTCAACACTACGGTCGCCACGCTTATTCCAGAGAGTAATTATCGCGAACAGTATGTCAAGTTTTCGTTCGTGAGTTTCTTCATTGCTGACATGTTGAACTTGAAGTGTATTCGAAGATTTCGAGAAGCTTTGCTCGCAAATTTGCCCCGATGATCTGACGTCTTTCAAATGTAAGATTCAGAGCAGTGAGAATGATTCTGCTGAAGAGAAAGAGAAGAAAGAGAAAAAGAAGAAAGAGGAAGAAAAGAAAGAGGAAGAGGCTGAAGAAGAGAAAGAGGAAAATCAAGAGTAATAGATTTTGTGCTCGCGATGCTACAACGAGCCGTTGTTGTAATAGATTTCCTTCAATAAAGTTCGAGGTGCATCATGAAGTGTCTCAAGATCATCATATACCGAGAAAGAATTCATATATGAACAAAAGTGACAGTTGATAAACACTTTGACGTTTTCAACGACGCAATTATAGAGCAATGCAGTCTTGAGTGCGAGATCAGCAGCTTCTTACCGCCTGCCGTTAATCTCTAAATACTTGCCCTTGTTTTTGTCTTCTCCGTAAGCCTCCAAGCGATTATAAAGCGATTGATGCTCGTTGAGCTGCAAGAAGAGCAATGATAGCTGCGTCAACGCTAGACTCGTCCTTTGCAATACCAATTCTGATCCTCTTCTCACCAACTGAGTCAATGCCTTCCACCGCTCTTAGAGCCTCGCGCATGTATGTCTCAAATCCGGGGTAAAACTCGATTAAGCTGCCGTCAACTTCAATGTCAATAATGGCGTGATCGTCTAAAACATTGAAGAAATTGCTCTCTTGTAGTGTATTCGCGCTTTTAAATTCCGTTGTGATCGTACTAACGTTGTTGACGATATCTTCAACGTTGGCGCTCATGTAACGCTCATTCCAGCTTCAGTCTCTGGAATCAATCAATCGCTTACTCTTCAAAACGATCGCTCTCAGAGTCATGCCAGCCAATCTTGCAGCACGCTTTCCAATCGCGTGTGCAATCACTTTGACCGCTCGAGCGCTTTCGACACTAACTAGAGAAGCCGAAATGCCGAGCGCGTTCACGATCTTTTGCCTTAGAGTCGTCAAATCATCTGCGTTGTCTGCTTCGGCAATTGAAAGAATTGACGAGTCGACCGCTCATCGCGTATGTAATGATGACCTGTCATCAATCTTCGCTGCGATGCTCAAATCGTGGCTGTGAAAGAGTTTGATCTCGAGGTTCGTATGCATCGCTGAGGTGATTGTTCGAAGAAGCTCATCGAGAAACATCTCAGAGACTCGTTTCTCAAACATTTGATTGCCAGAATTAACACTGACTTCATTAAGTTCGACGTCATAAGCAGTGTTCAAGAGAATCGATAGATGATTGTCAAAAGAGTCTCACTCAATGCTAATGAACATTTCATCGGTAGAGCAGTCCTGTTGCCCTTCAAGTGACTTAGTGATATTGCAAAGCTTCTCGAGATAGACATCATTTGTTTCAGTGCCAAAGATTGCACCTATCGAAGTGCGCGTTCTAGATATAGGTAGCGTGTAAGCACGAGACATGATGATTCCTACCGCATCATTGACGAGAGCTGTGACTCTCACTTACAGTCGTCGAAGGTCGATTTCATGCTGAAGAAGCTTGTAAACGTTCTGTTCAATGACATCTGAAATGTCAAAGCCTTTAGTTCAGCGCAATAGTATTCCCGAGTTGACTGCGTTTTGGTAAATCAAATATGAGAAGATAAGCTCAAGGCTAAAAATCTTTGAATCTTTGAACATGTTGAAACAATTTGAATGATGAGCTTTGAGAAACATCTCAATCTGCTCTGTAATGAGATAAAAGAGCTCTGCGACGTTCTGTGTCATCATGAGCTTGCGTGAAATAGCTTTCTTGAACTGCATAACTTCAAACATGATATCTTCATGTAAGTTCACAGAACAGACGCGAAGATTAGTGTCATCAAGATTTACAGTCAGAGAGAGACTCTGAAATGATTAGCTAGAGATCTATTGATTCTGTTAGAATCACGTCGCAGATTCATTTTTTTCTTATCGTTGACAACGCGTGTAATATAGATAGAAATCTGACACATAGCAGAAGTTCTCTCTTGTAATTCTTCATCTGTAATGATACGTTAGCTATTCTTTAAGTTCTATCACAATATGATCTTCACGTACTCATTTCTTGTATAAATCGTGTAACACACTTGTTAACATCATCATCGCTGTAGTCAAACTGAGTCGCTATTTCTGCTGCTTTCTCAAGAAAATACAATTTTCGAAACGAGACGAGCGACAACTGCTCTGAGCAAAAAGAGTGCATGACTTTCAATTCTAATGTTCTCATAGATGAATAAAGTTGCTATGACTTTGAGTCTTGAGTCTTCATGTGTTGAACGATGCTATTGTGAAGTATTCTATGTATAGTAGAAACTAATTGATCTGAAGACGTGACATAGATCGTACAGTATCGATTATTCTGCAGCTCTCATCTCATCATTCAGTGAGAAGAAATCTCTAGCGAATCAAAAGCTCAGATTTGCGCTGATCAATTGAATTACATGAGACTGAAGACTTGACGACTGATTTTACTTCTGCTGTTCTTCGAAGTAGACTTTGTTGCATCTAAGATTATCAACTTTCTTCACATTCTTCTGCTTCTTCTTCTTCTTTCTGTGCTTCTGTATCTTTAATTTCAGTGTTGTATAAATTGATAATGTCATGATTTGATAGTGAACAGATCACAGCATAGAGATGAATATAATGAGTTCAAGCGTTGACGTTCTAATATTTTGATACTAGTTGAAGTTGCATCTCATCTATCTATCACACTCTCTACTCTACTGTATTAATAGTAAGACATTCAATAGTTTTGCAAGCATAGAGACAAGTTAAGTTGACATCTTTCAACAGAGAATGAAAGTAAAAAGAGCGACGATGAGCGAGCAGACGACATCTTTCGCAATTCGTGATCTGCTGAGACTCAAAAGAAATGAGCATCTGAGTCTGTTATTAGTTACACTTCTGAATCAAACTCTGAGTCTTCTTACTTAAGTAATGAAATATCACGAAATGTTTCTTTTCATTTGCAATTTGTAAAGAGTGACAAAGACAGATTTTAGCGCTTTTAGTAATTAATATCTCAAATATTCATTTAATCTTATGTTTCAGATTTGCGTCACTTTTAACTGATGCATATTCATAAAAGCATCAACATTTCTAGAACTTTTAAGAGCGCAGTATGTTTATTTATCATTTGATTCAACAAATATGATCTTGACATTTGTAACAATTAAAATCATAATGTTGAATAATATCATTGAAGCATGTAATTCACTGTTATCTTTGCATGATCTTTCATCATTAGAATCATCATCAATAATCAAGCTGTCAACTGCATAATTATTATACATTGCAAACATAGCTGTAATGTCACACAGACTGCTTAAAGTGTTCAGTGTATCTTTTGTTCTTTAATAATCAATGTCATTATAAACATTTTGATTATTCTTCTCAATATTATCACTTTTTTCTTATTATGCATTTGCATCACTTTTAACACTATGTTCTCTCATGACAACATCTGCAACATAAGCGCTTGTGCATTCTTGAGCAAAATGTTTGAAGTATTCAATTAATGCACTTGCATCACTATCAATATCATGTTTTCTCATGTAAGCATATGCAACAGAAGTGCTTTTGCAGTATGAAGCAAAATATTCACTTTGTTTAAATCATTTGATTATAATGACTATTGTGCTTAAGTTTTATTCTTTTCTAATTTCTTTCTTTTCATGAGTTATGTTTACAATGCTTTTTTTTCTCATTTTGCACATGAAGTTTTTATATTTCTTCTCATCACTTAAAATTTTGTCTGTCTTGTTTACTTTATATCATAAACATTCATTCTTCTTCATGTTACAAGCATTTTACAAGTCATTAAACGTTCATTCTCAGCTGATTTTAATTATTATCAATTTGACATCATTCTGTTGTATTATCATGAACTCATATTTATTGCTTTGTAATATAATACATAATTGATTTGTCATGAATATTGATATTAAAGTGCATGTGATGACAGCAATTTATTGAAGTGTATGATATATCAAATTGATCAACAAGTTAGAGAGCACAATCATATGATCAAAATGAGCTTTCATTCAACTTAATAACTTCACAAATAATTGCATCGCAAGATAAAAATCGAAAATCGAAATTTTTCATGCTCACGCAGATCAAAATCAATAACAAAACAAGAGTTCATCAAAAGAAGAAAAAATCGTCAACTTAAACAGTAATTTGAGTAACAAATCAAAGAGCAAGCTCAGATGAAAAGAATAAGTCATTAATCAATCTCAGAACAGCAAAGAAGATTACATGCTGAAGCAAAAATCAAAATTGAACTCTCTTTTACATTTGAAGATTGCATAAGAAATAAGTTTTTTTCTTCTTTTTCTTACTTGATTCAACATTCATTATGAATTTATGTGAGATTCTATATACTGTAGCGAGCGCTGCGCTAGCGCAGCGCTCTCTTTGCATCAAAAATCGTCTCTTTCTGCACTTTATACTATAACTTTTTTCAATGCAAGAACTTTATAAGTTTGTTTCTTTTTTATTTTCTCTTTCTTTCATTTGATTCTTTGATGATGTCACAGCTTAAAATTGATTCAGTATGCTCATTGAGAATATCATTTGAATGATCATCGTCGTTGCATTCATGATTTCTAAGAGCTTTCTTAAGTTCGTGATGTTCTTTTCTCATTGCATTACTTTTCATTCTACTTTTCATTTGAAACATGTTAATAAAATGTGCTTGATCAACATTTGATTTCTGTCATACTTGCACATCATCATAACGACATTGAGTACTCATCTTTCATGTAAAAATTGATTGAAGTCAATTTTTCTCATGCATAACTGCATCAATAATGCATTGTGAGACTTTGCATGATTTTTATGCAGTCACAGATGTTGATGTATCATCTCTGATGTCAGATATTAAAAATGAGCTGCGTTGAATTTCTCTTTTCAGACTACTCTTCATGTTTGTTTAATCTGTTTCTGTATGAGCATTAATCTTGTTATCACTTTAGTGTGCTGATGCTCAGTCAGCAATAAAAACAAATCATATGTGTTATCAATCATCTTGTTCATTGCTTCATTTTCAAGTACTTCTGCATATTTTGTCACTCAATGTAACTTCAGCGTGACTTCTTAAGATCAAATGCTTTCATGTGCAATCTGAACTCATTGCAGACGTGTTTGATCTTTTGTTGATATCATAACTTTTACTGTTTTCAGAAAAGTCTGATTATCACTATATACTTTGTATATCTTTTCATGATATTTTCAATTCTTTGTCATTACATCTGCAAGATGTTTCACTCTTGCGATTAATTCTTTCAATTTTTCATGATGAGTGATGATTAAAGTCAATTTTCTCAATCTTTTATTTAGTTTTCAGTTAATTCTTATTGCAATCATCATAACATTCTTTCTATTGTTGCTATCATTCAAGTAAATTCTTTGCTTTAATGTAAATATGTTAAAACAATGTTGATTTATTAATATTTTCTTGTTTACAACTATAACTATTCTTGATGATTTTGATCAGAAAATCATCATGTAAAAATGATTTTACTTCATCTTTATTTATTCAAATATTTCTTTTATTCACTTTTGCTTCAGCTGCAAAAATGTCTTACACAGCTTTGATTTTCAACTTCTTTTGAGTATCAAGTTGTTGCAAATTTAACACATCATCATATTAATAACTTCATCTGATTTTCAAGAATTCATGTTTATTATTGACTTTTGTATCAACTTTTATAAATGAATATTTATCAATGCTGTGTTTATTTCTATCTGTAAAGTCTTTGTTAATGTTGCATGATAAATGTTGATGATTTGTTGCAATGCTTTTTCTTATACTGATCTCAGCTTAACATTTAAATCTTTTCAATGATTCTTCACTCTTTGTGACATGTATCATATGATGACTTCGTGACTAAGCAGAAAATGCATCATCACAAAGTATATTTGTTTTTTTATTATCATTGATGAGTCTCAAGTAAACTTGATGATTGTTTGCATGATCTTTTGTTTAATCACTAGTTTTGCTTTAACATGATGCATGTGAATCACTCATTTCAACTTAAAGTTCAATTGAACTTTCAAAACTCTAATATCTGATTTTGAGTTAATCTGATGTTTTATTAACTTTACATTAACATTCATATTGAATTACTTAAAAATTCTCGTAAAGTAAATCAACTCATGCTTTGTCTTTAAAAACTTGATGTCATGCATTTTTGATCACTGTTTGCATTTATCATAAATCTTGCTAAAAACTTTGCAATTGCACTTCATGAACTTTTTATATATTAAGATATTGATGTCATTTATAAAATTTGTGAAGCTTGTTCTCAATTTGATGTCATCACATGCTTTTAACAAGTTCATGTTGTAAAACAAATATAATATTGATGATAGCAAAGAATTTTATGATATATTGATGTTCATGCTGCGTTTCATCGTTGTGTAATCATTGATTATGATCATAATGTGTTAATTTCTCAGAAAGTTCTTGACAAATTTAAAAAGCAGTCTGAGAACTTTTCTCTTTTTCATGTCATGCAAGAATCTGCTATGTATTACATTGTTGAATGCACTCTTTTCATTCAGATTCAGCAGTGAAACTACTCTTTTTTTTGTATTACTTCATACAATGTGTATCTTTTTTATAATCAGTTGCAGAATCATATTTATTAATTTATATTTACAAACTTTTATCTGAATGTTCAATATCAAGTTGCACATTTCTATAATGTTTTGCAGATGTTCAAATATGATAAACTTCAGTATTTTACTCAGTGTGTTGAGTAACACAATTGATTTATATATTTTTGCATTAAAGTAGTTTTTCTTGTTTAACTTTTACATCATTATTGTGATCATGCTTTTAACAAAAAGAAAGTGTATTTGTTTTAATGCATCATCAACAAGTTTACGCATTATTTTATTTATATATTTTGTGTGTTTTAAAATTTTGTCAAACATCATCTTGTAGATGACTTTCGTAATCTTGCAATGCATCAACGAAGCATCATTCTCAATCAAGAATGAGTACTTGAAGTCTTCTGTATTCAGCATGAGAATCTTTGAAGATAATGAAAAGTGGTTTTAAAACATCATCTTCATTTTATTTTGCATTATCATAATGAGATTGAAATATTCTGACTTAATCAAAGAAGAAATTGTCATTTGAATTAATGTGTCTGCAATTGCATTTCTTGTTCATTTCGCAGTTTTGAACAGTCTTCTTGAAATTTTTTTGATGTTCTGCATGATCTTTCAATATTTATTGCATTTCTGTTTTCTGATGATTTTACTCTTCTTGTCACATGCTTGAATGTACTTTGTTCAATCATTGATGACTCAACAACTTCTTCTCATTCATTGCATACTCTTAATGATCTTTATACACTTCTTTGTTCATTCTGCTTTAATCATTTCATGTGATCTCGCTCAAAGAATGAAAATCTCAATGATTTTCTTTAATGCATTTAGCAGTTGCTTAGTATACTTATTTATGCATTGTCTTATAATTCAACAATAATTTTAACATTTGTTCTTTCAGAATATTGATGAACTTCTTTTCATTTATTGTCTTTCAGTTGCAACGTGATTTTCATGCTGATTCTTTGCAGACTTTGAAATCTATAATTGTTTGTATCAATAAATGATCTGAGAAGTTTTTCATTTCTTCATCAATTTCACATCATATTAATTGATTCATAATGTCATCTGTCGTGAAAATTAAATTTATTGTCATTTGAGATTTCTGATAATTTCTCGTAATTGTGTCTTAAGATAGCATCAGTAATGCATCAACATTTGTGATCATTTCAATTAAATCATTTGACAATAGATGCTGTTTTGAGTAGAATGATTCTTTTCATGTGAGATGATGCAGATTAAAGTCTTCTACAAGAATGCATTTTCTCAACATGTATAATGTCTTTTTGATGTCTGAAAAACTTTCTTTTTCATGAATGACTTTGTGATCTTTAAGTGATGAATTGTATGCTTTGTGAATATGTATAACTTTCTGAATCATCTGTATGTCATTTATTAATGTTTATAACATAATTGTATTTACATCTTTGAAGTATCATGTTGAGTGTCAAATGTTGCTGTTAATTCTCTTGTTTATGTAGAAACAAATTCTATTCTCATTATTTTTCAGCATGAAATCAACAGTTGAATGCAAAAAGCAAATCAATTTACTTTAAAAATCTTGAACATCAATTAATCAATTTCTTTTGACAATAAAACATCATTAACATGATGCTTGCGCTTCATTCTGATCATCAAAGACAGATGATGAGTATCATTGACATAACATCAGTGAGTGAGTGAGAAACGAGTATCATTATTTTGCAGAAAAATTCAATCAAGACAAAGAATATACATGAGAAATTGAACAAGTTGCAAGTACTCTATGAGTTCAACGAACGTAGAAACAATGAGCTGATGCTTTGAAGAAAAATGAGAAGATTGATAGAGATGATAGAAAAGCTGACGCGTCAACGCGTCACTGCATCAACTGTCAATCAATGCATGAAGAATCAGTTGAAGAGATTGAAAAAGATAATGAGTAAACTTGAAAAAAAGTTCATGAAGAAGAAGAAATGCATTGACAACTGAGTGAAGAAAGTGAATGAGAAGTCAATAATGTCATTTGAAAGTTATTTTGTTCTCAGCGTCAATGTTACATCATTAGTACAAAATCATTGTAAGAAATTTAAGATTAAGATTTTTGTTAAAAAGAAAGAGAAGATCAAGAAAATCATGATGATAACAACAAAGAACATAATGAGATGAGTAAGAGAAATTAATGTTGATGAGATGTTATTGACGCGCAAGAACATAAAAATTATGAAAAAATGATCAAATTTATTGATATTTTGAATCAAGATAAAAGATAGTAAGAGAATACTGAAGAAAAAAGATTTTTGAATCAAAGAGATTTCATTGAACATAAGTTTGCACAAAATTAGTTTTAAAATAGTGATACATGAAATTAAAGTTGAAGAAATGTCTAAAAACATAGAGAAGAAGAGAGTGAAAACACTTATCAAGATCAATAAAGACATACATTTGAAGATGATGATTGAAAAAGTTAAGTGATTCACAAAGAATAATGAACAAAAGAGATACATCTTGCTGATGATATGCATAGTCAGCGCTGAGATGATGAACAAGTTAATTGATGAGAAAATATGTCATGAGATCAATATAAAAATCACGCAGTTTTATGATTTAAGTTGTAGAACACATTAGTGTTTAAAGTATCAAGACTACAATCATAAAACATATGAATGCAGAAATAAGCAAAGATGCATTTACTGCATGCTAAATCATCACTTGAAGCATTGTTCTCATAAACAGACTTGAGACATGTAAAAATGTGAAACATATCAAGATATATACAGAGTTTTTGATTCTTAATGTCATAAACAATAGATCGAAAAAGAGAGAATAAAGAGAGTCACGAAACACAGATCTTTATATTACGTCGTACGAAAGCAGAGAAAACTTAAAGCGATGATGTTGAAGATGTTCACAGAAACATTTATCAGTCTGAAATCACTGATAAACAATGACTTGAAGAGAAAACAAAGACGCTCAACAAATGAAAGTCATCTGCTCAATGTGATCATCACATTCAAAAACACTATATTGAATCGTTTAATTAAGAAGTCAAAAACAAATGAGTTGAAATCAATATTAATCACATCAATTTCAGTATTATCTTTTTTTGAAGATTTTACAAAAGAAGTAAGCACATTGCAAACATTCAAGAGAACATCAAACAGCTTTGAATGTGAACTTTAATGTTTCAGCAAAAGAAGCTTTGAATACTACAGTACAACGTTCACAAGTTCAGAGAAAAGATGATGATAATATTACTACATGAGAAAAAGATAAAGAATTATGACATTTTGATTCTTCAAGAACTCTGATGATTTGATGAGAACTTCAGAGTGTATTGCTCAACAACTGTCAATTTCACGCTGAAGAATAATGAAAATAAAATCTGTTTTTACATAAACAAGAGAATTGACAGCAACATCTGACATTCAACATGACACTTTAAAAATGTAAACATAATTATGTTACAGACATTAACAAATGATATACAGAAAACTCAGAAAGTTATACATATTCATGAAGCATACAATTTGTCACTTAGAAATCATGAAGTTATTCATGAAAAAGAAAGTTTTTCAAACATTGAAAAGATGTTACACATGTTGAAAGAATGCATTCTTGTAAAAGACTTCAATCTGCATCATCTCACATGAGAAAAATTATTCTACTCAAGACAGCATTTATTGTCAAATGATTTACTTAAAATAATCACAAATATCAATGCATTGCTGATGTTATCTTAAGACATGATTACAAGAAATTATCAGAAATTTCAAATGACAATAAATTTTATCTTCACGACAGATGACATTATGAATCAATTAATACAATGCAAAATTAACAAAAAAATGAAAAACTTCTCAAATCATTTGTTAATACAGACAATTATAAATTTCAAAGTTTGCAAAAAGTCAGCGCGAAAATCATGTTGCAACTGAAAGACAATAAATAAAGAGAAGTTCATTAATACTTTAAAAGAACAAATGTTGAAATTATTGTTGAATCATAAGATGAGACGTTGATGCATAAATGAGTACACTAAACAACTGCTGAATGCATTGAAGAAAATCATCGAGATTTTTACTTTCTGAGCGAGATCATACAAAATGATCAAAGCAGAATGAATGAAGAAGTGTACAAAGATCATCAAAAGCATGCAATGAATGAGAAAAAGCTGTCAAATCATCAATGATTGAACAAAGTACATTTAAGCATGTGACAAGAAGAGCAAGATCATCAGAAAACAAAAATGCAGTGAATATTAAAAGATCATGCAGAATGTTGAACAATTCTCGAGAGAACTGTTTAAAACTGCGAAATAAGCAAGAAATGCAATTGCAGACACATTGACTCAAGCAACAATTTTCTCTCTGATCAAGTTAAAGTGCTTCGACATTGCTACAACAATGCAAAATAAGATGAAGATGATGTTTCAGACTCACTTTTCATCATCTTCAGAGATTCTTATGCTGAACACAAAAGACTTCAAGTATTTGTTCTCAATTGAGAATGATGCTTTGCTGATGCATCATGAAATTAAAAGAGTTATCTACAAGACAACATTCAACAAGACTTTAAAACATACAGAATACATAAATAAAATAATGCGCAGACTCGTCAACGACACGTCAGAACAAATACATTCTCTTTTTGAAAAATGTCTGCAGAAAAGAATATAGTTTTTTTTTTCTTTTTCCATTAAGTGCATGCAGTCTATGACTATGACATTGTCTAGACGCTGTATGTATGTTAAGTTACATGTAATCTGATCAAAGTCGCTGCTTTATATTTTTTCATTAATCAATCACATCGATAGTTTGCATATACAAGCGCTCTCGCTCAAACTCTCACAATCATACTTTCGTTTTTCTTTGTTTCTTTGCATTCTTCGCGTTCTACTCTTTCGTTTCTAATAGTCATTTTCTCATTGCAATTCGAGTATTTTTCAAATACTTTAGTGTTGTAATTCTTTCGATTTTGATGATGAACAGCGTCAATATGATATCTGTGTTTTTGAGCTGAGTCTTTTTCTTAAGCTTTATCTGCTTTGATCTATAATGCTTGCAATTTAGTAGTAAATGCTCTGACGTTTGACTTGCATTGCATATTTCATAGCATTTGTTCGAATTATTCTCTGATAATTAATGCAAATAACTCTTGAAATAGTCGTGTCTCATTTTCAACTGAATAAAGATTGAAAACGTTAGTCTATCGATTTTTCTAAGCTCTTTTAGTGATTTCTGACTTAAATTCACGTTCGATATGTGCTTTTGATACTGATTTTCCTTCTTGATGCTGCTTTTTCATGCATTTAATCATTGTAATTTCGCCTCTTTGCAAATTTGCTTTTTGACGAAGCTTATGATGATTGCTTTCATGTTGTCGATAACTGATAGTTCTTGAGCAGCGCTTTTGATCAATTGATCTGCTTTTTCGTTTTCAATAATGCTTTTGCAACTCGATATTCACTGTATGTGAATTTGACACTGATTCTGACGTAAATTGGTCAAGTTTTGTCGTATGTCATTGAATAACTTCACATTGACGTTGCTCTTTGCAAAGTCATTTGACTGTTTATGTACACTCAAATTTCGCTGTTTTTGAGTGCTTTTTCGCTGCATATTGCGATTGCATCGCTAATAGCTTGCAGTTTCGCTTTTGTTGTGATTATTTTGTCAGAAACACTTGTCGCTTTGCTGAATCTGATGAGTTCATGCGTGAATATCACTGTTGTTTCAGTTTCAGTTTCAACTTCTGCTATCTTTTTCCGAATTTGCGATGCGTTGATATACATCACTATGTTTTTCGCCTTTTTGATAATTCTTTCTAATTTTCTGTAGTGCGTATTGATCATTTCACGAGTTTCGCTTTTTGCAAATTCGGTTTGAATTTTTGCTAAATGCTTGATTTCTTGACCTCATGATTTCTTGAAGTGAGAAATTTCGATTTCTTTTATTGAATTCAGTGTTTTTTGCACTTTGTTCAATATTCAATATATCTACGTGAGTCTGTCTTTGCACTTCTTGACTTTTCAAGATAAATTCGTCTTTATCTTGTTTCAGTTCAGATATTTCAATGCATTCAGATCTAGGTTCAATTCAATAGAGTATTGAGATGAGTATGAAATAAATGTTCTTTTTCTGACAGAGTGTTTTTTCGATAATTCAACTATTTAAATTACGTAGTTCTTGCACTTTTGATCTAATTGCATCTTCATCGACGAAATTTCGACTTCTATTTGCATAGCATCTATCAATGATGTTCAAAATGCACTCAGAATTTTTCGTAATGCAGCGTTTTGCAGTTTGCGAAATTTGACTAAGTAGCTTTTTTGATTATTTCATCATATTTCGACGTCATAATCGCTAATAGACGTGACGCATGTCAGATATAACTGCTTTCCTGATTTAACATTTAGTTTTCACTCACTATTCATTAATTTAAACAACGAGTGTAACGTTCTTGTGACTGTCACGATTTTCGTTTGCACATGAACTTTGAAGTTGAGCTTTCGATTCAGTCAGACTTTTAGTCATTATACGCATTTTTTTGATTTTATGATCATGTTATTGAGTAGAATAATCATTTGATTGAATGTCATCTTGTAACTTTCAAAGTGTATCAATTCAGATTTCGAGTCATTGAATTGCACTGCGTTGTTCTCAGCTCATGTGAAAGCGATTTTTGCTGCGTTTTCCAGCATTTTCACATTCTTGTCAATATTTCTTCCCTCAATGTATAGCGTCACGTCGTCAATATAGCTGAGTGACTGTAAATTTTCGAACTTTGCGCAAATCTTTGAAAACAAGTATCGAATATAAATTAGAAATAAAATGAGCGACATAAATGAGTCTTGTTATATTTCTGTGCTTATTTTCTTTGATTTCTGACGTTCATCGTCAAATGCTAAGTCAATAACTCAATTTTGTAAGAAACATTTTACTCAATTGATTAAATTGATCAATATTTTCAATTTAATCAATATTTTGATCAGCTGTTTCAATGCAACATGATCAAAGACTTCTTTGACATCTAGAAGTAAATAAATAAGCGTGTTTTCTCGACTTTTTGTCATTTGCGCATCATGTACTAGATTTAGTACTGCGTCTATAGCTGATCTTTGTTTTCTGTCTTTCATTTGATCAAAATTCAGCAACTTATCATTAATTTCAGCTGTGTAAGACAGTTGCACTGCTATTATTTTTTCTGCTACTTTGTCTAAACAGTTTAGCAGCGTAATAATTCTGTATGTCTTCGAAATTGAATAATTCGACTTGTCTGATTTTTTTAGAATAATTCTCGTGTCTTCACGTCATATCTTCAAATGATAGTTGTTTTCAATCAAATCTGAATACACTAAATTGAAGATTTTCAATATAGTTTTGTACGCTCACTGTATAATTACGAATGACATATCGTCTGATTCAAGTACTTTTCTGAGTGCTGAGAAGTTAATAGCGTGCTTGATTTTCTCTTTGATAACTCTTGATCACTGTATACTTTCGTTCAATAGTAATTCTTCATTGATTTGAATTTTCGAAGATGATGAGTACATTGCTTTCAGAAATGCTTCGCACTTTTCATTGAATTCAATCTTCAATTCTTTTTGCAAGTTTTGTATCAAAAGTAGCTTTTTGATTAAACGTGATTTAGTGAACTTGTATGTCTGAAACACTTCTTTCTCTTCGACGTTGTTCAAAAAATTGATTCAGAATTGGTTTTTGATCAGCTTTATTGCATCATGATACGAATTTCGCATTTGCACTATCTTTGCTCATGCATCGTCATTTCTGCATCTTTTTCAGATTCGCTTTTTTGACGACAGCGTCTTTCGCATTTCGATGAGTTCATTGTTTCATCAAAGTTTTGATTTTACGCATATTCGCTGTTTAAATACGAATAATTTCACTGTATTCTTGATGCATTCAGTCAAATAAATGACTTTTGCTTCTAAGCTTGTGATTCTTTGCATCTTGACAATCATTTTGTCTTTCGTCTTTTGCAAATGTTCATCAAAGTCTTTTCAGTTGACTTTTTGCAGATTGTATGATGCGTTCAACGAATTTTCGATCAACTTCACTTTTTTTGTAACTATTGTAAATAGAATTACTTCATGATCGAATTCTGTGTCTGCATTCTCATCTATATGTCAATTCTTGATGTGATTACGCATATTCTTTGATGCAAATGCTAAATCAAGTATCAAGCTTGACTGACTTGAATAGCTGTGATATGTGTCTATATCAAAAGTGTTAATCAGGTTGCACTTATGTAAATTTACTCAATTTATTAATGCTTTCGTTCTAATAGAGTTTGAAATTTTTGCGTTTCATCAGCTATGATGTGCATTAAAGTCTTTGACGATAATAACTTTTGCTAATTCTCGCTCAATCATGTATAATTACTCATCATTTGCGTTTTGTGACTTTTTATTATAAATATTGAACAATAAAATTTCTCTTTGAATATTATTGTTCATTATTGATATTGCTTGCATATCTTCGCTATTGACTATGTCTGATCTTGATGTGCATGTAAATTTCTTTGCGTTTTTCGCAACAAATATCAATACTCTGACATGAGTATTCTGAACATTTGATTTGATGCAGATAAACGATGAATGTGAAATTGTTATATTTTCGTCTTTCATTCATGATTCTTGTAGTATAACAATATCTGTCTTGTTTTTCGCAAATTTCATGCATGCATGCATAATTTGCGTTGATCTTGCACAATTGTGCTGTAGAATTCGAATATTCAACGTGTTTGCAAAGCTTTTGTCATTTGCGTTGTTTTGTGACATTTTGAGTGCAATACTCATTACAATTTCGTGACTAGATGATCTTTTTGTGAGCTAATAGACTGAGCTGTCTGATATGTTTTGCACATTGCACTGTTTGCGAAGTGCGCATTTTGACAGTTGCAGCATCTAGAAATCATGTGATTGCATGATTACTTATCTTCGCACGTAGATAATTGACATTTATGCTCTCAGATCTGATGATTTCGCTCGCAGTACAAGTCTATCGAAAATATGTTGTATACGTTGCATGCAACATACATAAAGCACAATCTTTATGCTGATTTTCCCCTTAGGCTCGAGAAATTACTCAGAGAGAATTTCTCGCGACAGATTCACAGTTCAAGACGAACGAGATCTTTCACTGCTTAAATTTCGACAGTTTACTTCTTAAGCATGAGTCGCAGATGTTTCATCTGCAATACACATGCATATTGCAGTCAATTTCTTCTTTAATCACATCAACATACGCTACTGTTCTCTCAAGCTATACAGATGATATCTTCGACTAGAGATTGACTTTATCATCAAGACATTCAAGAGTCAGAACTCAGTGAAGAAATGAAATTCTCAAGATCAACAGTCATCGTCATTGTATATCACGTCTTGCAGACGCTCACTTTGCTCGAAAGCGTGCAACTCATCTGTTTCACATTATTTGTAAAAATCTTTCTCATGCAGATTGATTGTGTCTTGCAGAAATGTTCATATGCTACACTTTTAATCAGATAGCGTAGTTCAATCATTCTTTACTAACTCACTTATGTTTCTTTTCTTTTAACGAAGTTTTTTTGTCAGTGTATCATTCTTGTATAAAATGTCTGTCTGTTAAACGATATTAATGAAACTTTCAAGTTTGCTCATGTTGAACTTAATGAGTCTCGTGAGTTGCTCATGTTGTAGTAACAGACACGCAGTCTTAACAAGATCTATACATAGTTAGCATGTAGATTTAAAGAATGCTCATGATTCAAGTTCTTTCTGCTAATCACTCTTAACAAATCAAATGCAAGAGTGTTCTGTCTCAGTTCTTGTCATTGCAATGACAAGATACTGAATCAAATGATTTTCATAAGCGATTTTTCTCGTAGTTCTGCATTTTATTTGACTTTCTCATCTGCATGCAGATTGCTTGTAGCATGCGCATTGAGATTATCAAAGTCTGCGCGATCGCGAAAACTCTGCACGCAATTAACGCACAGCGCTTCATCATCACGCAGCGTCTCAATGTCATTCAAACTTTTGATAATCTCTAGACTCTACTGTAGCTAAACAGTAGATTCATAGTCAGCATCGCGTACAGATGAGTTTCATCGCTGATCATGTATTTTTTCAAAATCATTAAAGTAATGTTGTTTTTCTTTTACGTTTTGACTATCATGATGACTATTAGATTGATTTTCGCATTTTTAATGCATTATTCATTGAATTTCGCATTTTCATCATCTTTAAAGTTTAGTTCTCATTTTTGAGATTGACAATGAGTCTTTTTTTGCAATAAAATATTTCTTGTGATTTTGATGAGAATTTCTTGATGATCAGATTTCATTCATCTGCATCTGCATTTGTGTTTGCATTTGCATTTACGCTTGTGACTTGAGCTGCTTTTTGCATATATGTAAGCTTTTGCGTTGATTTTTGCGAATTTTGCATGACTTGCAACGTTTGCAAACTCTGCGTCTTCTGCAAGATTTGCGAATTCTCTGTCATTTGCTTTGCATTGATTTTCTTTTTGATGTTTTCAGCATTCTGTTGAATCAATTGTAGAATGATCTTCAATTTGTTGTTTGTTTAACTTTGAAGTCAATCAATTTGCTTCTGAATCGAGTTTTCTATGCTTTCGTTGCATGCTTTTTGAATGTAAATTAAGCTATGATTTATAGTCTTTTTCTGTTCTGATAGTGCTTGTCTTAGCTGATTGACTGTGAATTCAATTCTTTCGCGCAGTCTCTTTATCTGCATCTCTTTAAAGATGACATTGTAGCATTTGCTAGTACTAACTTTGATTCTAGCTTCTTTTTGCAAACTTTTCATCACTTTTCGCTTTTTCATTTCTTTGAATTTCACAATCGCTTATGTTTGCTCTTTTTGCTGCGAATTTGCATTTCGCAAATTGATTGTATTTTTGTCATTATGCGCATTTGTATGTGAATTTAGCATCAATGCATCAAGTGAATTAAACATGTATTACATTTTTCTATTTGCTGATGTGAGTAATTTTTGTTGACTGCAAAATAAATTGACAATGTCATTCTGCAGTTGTTTGCTTGTTGATGAACTTATGCTAAGTTCATCTCATAAATTTATTTCAATCTTTAACGTTGACTTTTTGATTTTTATCATCAACATTTTGAGTTCTGACTTTAAGCTATTGCTTCTGCTGAGTTTTGCGTTATCATTCGTGAAACGAGACAAGAAAGAGTGCATAAAGCGACTCTTTATTTTTCTTTTCATAAAGATTTTTTCTCGTTTTAAGCTTCTGACTTCTAAAAATTTACTTAACATCGCTTAAATATTTCTTTAATCTTTTATTCAAAGCGTTTCACGTAGACAGTAACTTTAGTGTAGAGATTTCTCAATTTCTATCTTGAAATCTGCAATAAATCGTCTTCTATTATTAACTTATGTCAGATGAAATTAATATAAATTTAGTCTGTAAGAATCTATATTACTCTTTTGATAAAAGATGCTTGATGCAATTGCTTTATATCTCAGATATCAAAGTAGTCACATTATTTCGCTCAGAATAGTAATAACTGATCTCAACTTATTGTCTTGCATATCAAGAAAAGATAAAACAGATATTGATTTGATAAGAAATGCTGTACTTTTCTGAAACAACGTTGTTTCTTGTGCGATCTTCAAGTGTAAAAAAGAGTTTAATTTCGATTTTTGCTTCAGCACGTAGTTTTCTTTGCTGTTCTGAGATCAATTGATGACTTGTTCTTTTTATCTGAGCTTACTCTTTGATTTGTTACTCAAATTACTGTTTGAGTTGATGATTTTTTCTTCTTTTGATAAACTCTTGTTTCGTCGTTGATTTTGATCTGCGTAAATGCAAAAAATTTCGATTTTCGATTTTTATCTTACGACGCAGTCATCTGTGAAGTTATTGAGTTGAATAAAGACTCATTTTGATCATATAATTGTGCTCTTTAACTTGTTGATCAATTTGATATATCATACGCTTTGATAGATTGCTGTCGTTATATGCTGTCTCAAAAGAACACAGTCTTCGACATTATAATCACAAGCATCACAAAAAACAGCAATGAAATATTATATAATTTTGCAAATATTCTGAATTCTATAATGAAGTTAAATCTTTACAAGACTTGAAATGATAAAGATAATAAAGATACAAATCATGATAAAGAGTTTGTTCACTATGAGATCAAGTATAAAACAGAATTCAAAGAAGATTTTTGAATGTTGACTTATTAACATTTTCTTGTTTGCAACTATAACTATTCAATAAACGTAACATCAATCTCTTTTGACAATAGAACATCATTAATATGATGCTTGTGCTTCATTCTGATCATCAAGAACAGATGATGAGCGTTGTTGATGTGACGTCAGCGAGTGAGCGAGAGATGAATATCACTATCTCGCAGAAGAATTCAATTAAGACGAAGAATATACACGAGAAATTGAACAAGCTGCAAGTACTTTATGAGCTCAACGAATGTAGAAACAACAAGCTGATGCTCTGAGAATCGATGCATGAAGAATCAGCTGAAGAGATTAAAAAAGATAATGAGCAGACTTGAAAAGAAGTTCACGAAGAAAAAGAAACATGTTGACAACTGAGCGAAGAAAGTGAACGAGAAGTTGACAATGTCGTTTGAAAGTCATCTTGTTCTCAGCGTCAACGTTGCATCATTAGTGCAAAATTATTATGAGAAATTCAAGATTAAGATCTTCATTAAAGAGAAAGAGAAGATCAAGAGAATCATGATGATAACAACAGAGAACATAATGAGATGAGTGAGAGAAATTGACGTCGATGAGATGCTATCAACGCGTAAGAACATAGAGACTATAAAAAAATGATCAAATTTACTGATATTTTGAATCAAGATGAAAGACAGTAAAAAAATATTGAAGAAAAACGATTTTTGAATCAAAGAGATTTCATTGAATGCAAGTCTGCATGAAGTCAGTTTCAAGATAATGATATATGAAATTAAAATTGAAGAAATGTTTAAAGACATAGAAAAGAAGAAGATGAAAGCACTCATCAAGATCAACAAAGATATACATTCAAAGATGATGATTGAGAAAGTTGAGTGACTCACAAAGAATAGTAAACAGAAGAGATACATTTCGCTGATGATACATGTAATCAGCGCTGAGATGATGAACAAGCTAATTGATGAGAGAGTATATCATGAGATCGACATAAAAATCACGCAGTTCTATGATTTAAGTTGTAGAACACATCAGTGTTTAAAATATCAAGACTATGATCATAAGACATATAAATGCAGAAATAAGCAAAAATGCGTTTACTGCGCGCTAGATCATCATTTGAAGCACTGTTTTCATAAACAGACTTAAAACATGTAAAAATGTAAAACATGTCAAGATATACACAGAGTCTTTGACTTTCAATGTCATAAACAACAGATCGAAAAAGAGAGAATAAAAAGAGTCATGAAACACAGATTTTTATATCACGTCATACGAGAGCAGAAAGAACTCAAAGCGATGATGTTAAAAATGTTCACAGAGATATTTATCAATCTGAAATCACTGATAAAAAATGACTTGAAGAGAAAACAGAAATGCTCAATAAATGAAAGTTATCTGCTCAGCATAATCATCACATTCAAAAACATTATATTGAATCATCTAGTCAAGAAGTCAAAAACAAATGAGTTGAAGTTAATATCAATCATATCAATTTCAATATCATTCTTTTTTGAAGATTTTACAAAAAAAGTAAGCACATTGCAGACATTTAAGAGAACATCAAACAGCTTTGAATGTAAACTTTAATGTTTCAGCAAAAGAAGCTTCGAATACTACAGTACAACGTTCACAAGTTCAAAGAAAAGATGATGATAACACTACTACATGAGAAAAAGATAAAGAATTATGACATTTTGATTCTTCAAGGACTCTGATGATTTGATGAGAATTTCAGAGCATACTGCTCAGCAACTGTTGATTTCATGCTGAAGAATAATGAGAATAAAATCTGTTTCTACATAAACAAGAGAATTGACAGCAACATTTAACACTCAACATGACACTTTAAAGATGTAAACATGATTATGTTACAAACATTAACAGATGATACACAGACAACTCAGAAAGCTATACACATTCATGAAGCATACAATTCATCACTCAGAGATCACAAAGTCATTCATGAAAAAGAAAATCTTTCAAACATTGAAAAGATGTTACAAATGTTGAAAGAATGCATTCTTGTAGAAGATTTCAATTTGCATCACTTCACATAAGAAGAATTATTCTACTCAAAACAACATTTATTGTCAAATGATTTAATTGAAATGATCACAAATGTCAATGCATCGTTGATGCTATTTCAAGACACAATCACGAGAAATTATCAAAGATTTCAAATGACAATAAATTTGATTTTCACGACAAATGATATTATGAATCAATCAATACAATGTGAAATCAACGAAGAAATGAAAAACTTCTCAAATTATCTGTTGATATAAACAATTATAAATCTCAGAGTCTGCGAAGAGTCAGCGCGAAAATTGCATTGCAACTGAAAGATAATGAATGAAGAGAAATTCATCAATATTCTGAGAGAACAAATGTTGAAATCATTGTCAAATCATGAGATGAAGCGTCGATGTATAAATGAGTACACTAAGCAACTGCTGAATGCACTGAAGAAGATCATCAAGATTTTCATTCTTTGAGCAAGATCACACGAAATGATCAAAGCAGAATGAATGAAGAAGTGTACAAAGATCATCAAGAGCATATGACAAATAAGAAGAAGCTGTTGAATCATCAATGATTGAACAGAGAACATTCAAGCATGTGATAAGAAGAGCAAGATCATCAGAAAACAGAAATGCAGTGAATATTAAGAGATAATGCAAAACGTTGAACAATTCTTAAGAAAACTGTTCAAAACTGCAAAATGAGCAAGAAATCCAATTGCAGACACATTGACTCAAGCAACAACTTTCTCTCTGATCAAGTCAGAGTGCTTTAATATCACTACAACAATGCAAAATAAGATGAAAATGATGTTTCAGACTCACTTTTCATCATTTTCAAAGATTTTCATGCTGAACACAAAAGACTTCAAGTACTCACTCTTGATTGAGAATGATGTTTCATTGATGCATTGCAAGATTAAGAAAGTTATCTACAAGATGATGTTCAACAAAACTTTAAAACACACAGAATACACAAATAAAATAATGCGCAGACTCATCAATGATGTGTTAAAATAAATACACTTTCTTTTTGAAAGATGTTTGCAAAAGGAAATACAATCAACTCAATTCAAGAGCATGATCACAATAATGATGCAAAAGTCAGACAAGAAAACCTACTTTAATGCAAAAATATATAAATCAATTGTGATACTCAACATGCTGAGTAAAATACTGAAATTCATCATTTTTGAACATCTGTGAAATGTTGTAGAAGTGTGCAACTTGATATTAAACATTCAGATGAGAATTTGCAAACACAGATCAATAAATATAACTTTGCAACTGATTACAGAAAAGATACACATTGTATGAAGTGACACAAGAAGAAAAGTAGTTTCATTGCTGAGTTTGAATGAAAAGAGTGCATTCAACAATATAGCACATAACAGACTTTTGCATGACATGAAAAAAAGAAGAGTTCTCAGACTGCTTCTTGAATTTGTGAAAGACTTTCTGAGAAATCGATGCATCATGATCACAATCGATGATTACACGATGATGAAACGCAGCATGAACATTGATATATCACAAGACTCTTTGCTATCATCAATATTATATCTGTTTTACAACGTGAATCTGCTAAAAGCATGTGATGACATCAGATTGAGAACAAGCTTTACAGATTTTGTAAACGATGTCAATATTTTAACATATGAAGAGTTCATGAAGTGCAACTGCAAAGTTCTTAGCAAGATCTATGATAGATGTGAACAGTGATTAAAAACATATGACATCAAGTTTTCAAAGACAAAGCATAAGTTGATTCACTTTATGAAAATCTCTAAGTGATTCAATATGAACGTTGATGTAAAGTTGATAAAACATCAGATTGACTTGAAATTAAATATCAGAGTTTTGAGAATTCAACTGAACTTTAAGCTGAAATGAGTGATTCACATGCATCATGTCAAAGCAAAACTAGTGATTAAACAAAAGATCATGCAGATAATCATTGAGTTTACTTGAGACTCATCAATAATGACGAGAAAGTAAATATACTTCGCGATGATACATTCTTTGCTTAGTCACGAAGTCATCATATGATACATGTTGCAGAAAGTGAAGAATCATCAAAAAGATTTGAACATCAAGCTGAAATCAGTACAAGAAAAAGCATTGCAACAAATCATTTATGTTTATCATGTGATATCAACAAAGACTCTACAAATAGAAATAAACACAACATTGATAAATATTCATTTACAAAAGCTGATATAAAAGTTGATAATGAACATAAACTTTTGAAAATCAGATGAAGTTATTGAAACAATGATGCATTGAATTTGCAACAACTTAATACTCAAAAGAGATTGAAAATCAAAGCTGTGCAAGATATCTCTGCAGCTGAAGCAAAAGTGAATGAAAGAAACATTTGAACAGATGAAGATGAAGTGAAGTCATTTTTACATAATGATCTTCTGATCAAAGTTATCAAGAGTAGTTATAGTTGCAAACAAGAAAATATCAATAAGTCAACATCATCTTGATACATTCACATTGAAGCAAAAAGTTTATTTGAACAATAGTGACAGTAGAAAGAATGTTACAACGACTGCAATGAAAACTAACTGAGAGCTAAATAAAAGATTGAGAGAATTGACTTTAGTCATCACTCATCATGAAGAACTGAAAGAATTGATCACAAGAATGAAATATTTTGCAGATGTAGTGACAAAGAATCGAAAGTATCATGAAAAGATATACAAAGTATACAGTGATAGTCAGACTTCTTTGAAAACAGTGAAAGTTATGATATCAACAAAAAATCAGACATGTTTGCAATGAGTTCAGATTGCACATGAAAGCATTTGATTTCAAGAAGTCATGCTGAAACTACATTAAATGACAAAATATGCAGAAGTACTTGAAAATAAAGTGATGAACAAGATGATTGATGACATATATGATTTATCTTTATTGCTGAATGAGCATTAATGCATTGAAGTGATGATGAAATTGACATTCATACAGAAATAAATCAGACAAACATAAAGAATAGTCTGAAAAAAGAAATTCAACGCAGCTCATTTTCAATATCTGATATCAAAGATGACACATTGATATCTGTGACTGCACAAGAATCATGCAAAGTCTCACAGCGCATTATTGACGCAGTTACACATGAGAAAAATTGACTTCAATCAATTTCTACATGAGAAACGAGTACTTGGTGTTGTTATAATGATGTGCAAGTGCAACAAAGATTAAATGTTGATCAAGCACATTTTATTAACATGTTTCAGATGAAAAGTAAAATGAAAAGTAATGCAATGAGAAGAAAACATCACGAACTTGAGAAAGCTCTTAGAAATCATGAGCGCAATGATGACAATCATTTGAATGATACTCTCAATGAGCATACTGAATTAATTTCAAGCTGTGACATCATTAAAGAATCAAATGAAAGAGAAAGAAAATAAAGAAGAAACAAACTTATAAAGTTCTTGCATTGAAAACAGTTATAGTATAAAGCGCAGAAAGAAGTGATTTTTGATGCAAAAAGAGCGTTGTGCTAATGCAGTGTTCGCTACAGTATATAAAATCTTGCATAGATTCATAATGAGTTTTGAATCAAGTAAGAATTAAAAAAAATTATTTTTATCATTACTATAAAGATTCAGCTGTTGATTTGAAAGTAGAAGTATAAAAAGCAAGAAGTGATGCTGATGAAATATGTCATGATGTCAGATCATCAATTCAATTTAAAACATAAATCATTGATATTTTAAATAATCTTAATTCATTGAATTCATTTTGCAGTTCAATAAATCAAGTTATCAATCTAATCATCATCATCTTAATTTAGTTTCAGCAATTCTGTTTCAATCATCTCAGTCATATGCGCGAACTTCTGCAATTTTAAGTCAATAAAACTATTGTTTAGTTCTAATTCTGCTCGATTCATGTATATAAAAGTTGAGCTTTTGTTCTTTTCTTTCACTCTTTGTCTTTCGTCTTATACATTATTTGATGTATTGTCTTGTATTTAGATTTTATCAAGTCACTCAAGTTGACTGTAATCATCTTGAATAGTAATAATAATATCATTCTTTTATATTAATAGTTTCTAGTCTAGTTTGTAACATTATAAAAGATCTACACTTTCTGCAACGTTTTCATACATTGAAATCTCATCTAGTTATTCTTTTGCTCAAATGAAGTCATCTCACAATCTTTCAATTGATGATGAGTGTGTTGTTGAACAGTTTGCTTAAAGTATGATTGAAAATTCAGTTGAGATCTTTCTAGACTGATCGTCAAGTCGAGTTTTCATATCTACATTCTGACTCGACTCGAGTACTTGAGTCGAATCTTCTGACTCAACTCGAATACTTGAGTTGAATCTCATGACTCGACTCAATATTGATCTCGAGTCGAGTCAGAACTCACTGACTCGACTCGACTCATCAAGCAATCGAATATGATGTCAAGAGAGCTAAATATAGAAATTTTTCCGGTTTTTCGCCTTTGCATTATCTTTTTGCATTACCTTTTTGATAGAAAGTCATAAAGAAGAACATGAAGAAAAACATGAAGAGAAACATGAAGAGAAACATGAAGAGAAACATGAAGAGAAACATGAAGATCGTTTGATAGAGAGCTTTGATAAAGAGCTATGATAGAGAGCTATGATAGAAAGTCATGAAGAGAAGTCATGAAGAGAAGCTATGATAGAAAAACATGAAGACTATTTGATAGAAAGTCATGATAGAAAGTCATAATAGAGAGTCATAATAGAATATCTATTTATCTATCTTCATGTCTTGACGAGTCGAGTCGAGTATTTCAAATCGATACTCGATTTCAACTCTCTGACTCAACTTGAATACTCAGATCGAACATCTCAACTTAACTTGAATACTCAGATCAAGAATTTTGACTCGAATCGAGTCTTGACGAGTCGAGAACTCGACTTGATCTCGATGATTCGACTCGACGCAATCAGTCTAAATCTTTCATGTAATGCAAAAGCTTCAAAATCAAGTTTAATAACATGATGTTATCACTTTGTTCTCATTCATTATTCTCAATTCTTCAATTTATATAAAGTTGAATTCTCAGTCTTTTGTGATGATAATTCAGATCATCACACAAATCTTGAACAATCAATTTTCTTTCATCATTCATCTTTTTGCAAATTTTGTTGCTGTCTTCATCACTTCTAAATTCAAGAAACTTCTTGATATATTTGAGTATAAGAAAAACAAAGATCAATTAAATGCATGAGAGCAGAATCTGATACAGCGCATAAATGTGAATGATGATCATTATCTTTCTCATCAAGTCAAGATCATCTATGTTGAGTCATGATTCATCATAGATAAGAAGACTCACAATTTAATAAGTTAATATTGAGTTAATGATCTTTATATTATTTTCATTTTTGCAGATTGATGATACAAGTTGCATCATTATTGCAACAATTCTTTTAAGACAGAAGATGCTCATATATATTTTCATGAAATTCTGAAGCAAAACATGAATAACTTTGTCAATTATTACAATTTCTTTTATCAAAAGAAAAAACATTCTTTGATGAAAGATTTCTTGTTGATTGATTGTTTGAAGCACAATGTTAATTATTTCACTCAAGTCATTGTTTTCTTCTGATGAAATCTTGATAAAACTCAATCATTCATCTTTTATTAATGAATTCAAGCATTTTCTAATATCAATAAAGAGTTTCAGCAGCTTAAGCATCATTAATCTCACTTCATCTTCTTTATTGTTTCATTTATTAAAGTCAAGAATATCTTTGCATTGATTAATAATTTTTTGAGTTCAAAGATCATCATTTCTATGATCGTTGTTTTAACAATATCTTCATTTTTTTCTCTTTCATCTTTCAATGAATTAATGAATTTAAACTTCATCATTATCATCATTCAAGATAAGACTTTGATTGTTTTTAAAATCAAGAAAATCTGCAATAAGTAAAAGCTATGCTACTACTGCAAATTGTAACATTCAAGCAAAATTGTTAAAGAATACTCAAATAAGAAGTTTTTCACTTTGCGTATCATGAACATTTACAACAATGATGTCATCAATATAAATGAAAAAGTCTTGCTGTTTGCAAAAAATTTTAGTTTTTAAGCTAAGTCATGTTCAAAGATCTGTATATATATCATTTTGTTTATTAGTCTCAATCTTTTCACTTTCACTTCAATTATATAAAAAGTTTTCTGCTAAATTTATCTTAAAACTCTTTGAATTTGATTCAACATTTAAAGATAATTATATGATAGTATTTTGTATTTTACGTCAAGCTTAATCTAAAGTTCTCACTCTCACTTTGATTGATAGTGAAATTTCTGCTTATGTCTTTATGAATAAATTTTTCACACAATAACATCATTTTTTCTTGCATCAATTAACTCACTCTTGCAAACTTTAAGAATTTGATGATTAAGTTGCTTTAATTGATGACATTATTTATGTTGTTGAAATTACAATGATTCTCAATGAACATATTAAAAAACTATTCTTTTATGTCATTGAATTAAGTTAGTATTTCATTATCATGACTTCATCATCACGTCATTGATATCAATTTTGAACATAATATTCTTATCTTGTTTTTCTTCTTTTGTCTTAATTATTGTTGTTAATTTCTCATCAAGATTCATGATTTTAATCAACAAGAAGAAAATTTCTCGCTTGAAGTTAACAAAGTAGCTTCTCTTTAATCTCACTCTCAATTCACTTACAAGAAGTAACTCAATTCATGAATCACTCATAAGAAGCAATTTAATTTACAAATCATTCACAAGAAGTAATTGTCATGATGTCAGATCATCAACTCAATTTAAAACATAGATCATTAATATCTTAAATAATCTTGATTCATTGAATCTGTTTTGCAGTTCAATGAATCAAGTCATCAATCTAGTCATCATCATTTTAATTTAGTTTCAGCAATTCTGTTTTGATCATCTCAATTGTGTGTGTGAACTTCTGCAATCTTAAGTCAATAGAACTATTGTTTAGTCTTGATTCTGCTCGATTCATGTATATAAAAGTCAAGCTTTCATTCTTTTCTTTCACTCTTTGTCTTTCATTTTATACATTATCTTATCTGATGTATTGTCTTGTATTTAGATTCTATCAAAGTAATAATAATATCAGTCTTTTATATTGATAGTATCTCTAGTTTAGCTCAGTCTTTGACATTACAAAAGATCTACACTTTTTGCAACATTTTCATACATTGAAATCTCATTTAATTATTCTTTCGCTCAAATGAAGTCATTTTACAATCTCTTGATCAAAAATGAGCATACTGTTGAACAGTTCACTCAAAGTGTGATCGAAAATTCAGTTGAGATCTTTCGCGTAATGCAAAAGCTTCAAAATCAAGTTCAATAACATGATATTATCATTTTATTCTCATTCATCATTCTCAGTTCTTTAATCTATATAGAATTGAATTCTCAATCTCTCATGATGATAGCTCAGATCATTGCACAAATCTTGAATAAACAATTTTCTCTCATCATTCATCTCTTTGCAAATTCTGTTGTTATTATCATTGCTTTTAGATTCAAGAAGCTTTTTGACATATCTGAATATGAAAGAAACAAAGATCGATTGAATGCATGAGAGCAGAGTCTGATACAATGCATGAACATGAATGATGATCATTATTTCTCTCATCGAGTCAAGATCATTTATGTCGAGTCACAACTCATCATAGATAAGAAGACTCACAATTTAATGAGTTAATATCAAGTCAATGATCTTTGTATCATTTTCATCTTTGCAGATTGATGACACAAGTTATGTCATTACTGCGACAACTTTTTTAAGACAGAAGATGCTCATCTATATTTTCGTGAAATTCTGAAGCAAGACATGAATAGCTTTGTTGATTACTACAATCTCTTTTATCAAAAGAAAGAACATTCTTTGATGAAAGATTTTTCATTGATTGACTGTTTGAAGCGTAATGTCAATTATTTCACTCAAGTCATCATTTTCTTCTGACGAAATCTTGATAAAACTTGATCATTCATCTTTCATTAATGAGTTCAAGCATTCTTTGACATCGATGAAGAGTTTCAGCAGCTTAAGCATTGTCAATCTCACTTCATCTTCATTATTGTTTCATTCATCAAAGTCAAGAGCATCTTTGCATTGACTAGTAACTCTTTGAGTTCAAAGATCATCATCTTTGTGACTGTTGTTTCAACAGTATCTTCGTCTCTTTCTCTTTCATTTCTCAATGAGTCAATGAATTTAAGCTTCATCATTGTCATTGTTTAAAATAAGACTTTGATCATTTCTGAAATTAAGAAAATCTGCAACAAGTGAAAGCTGTGCTACTACTGCAAGTTGCAACATTCAAGCAAAATCACTAAAGAATGCTCAAATAAGAAGTTCTTCACTCTGCATATCATGAACATTTATGACAGTGATATCATCAGTATAAATGAAGAAGTCTTGCTGTCTGCAAGAAAAGTTTAGTTTCTGAACTAAGTTACGCTCAAAGATCTGTATACATATTATTTTGTCTACTAGTCTCAATCTTTTTACTCTCACTTCAATCATATAGAAAGTTTTCTGCTAAATCTGTCTTGAAACTCTTTGAATTCAATTCAACATTCAAAGATAGTCATATGATAGTATTCTGTATTCTACGTCAAGCTCAATCTAAAGTTTTCACTTTTGCTTTGATTGATAGTGAAGTCTTTGCTTATGTTTTTATGAATAAATTCTTCACGCAACAACATCATTTTCTCTTACATCAATTAACTCATTCTTGCAGACTTCGAGAATTTGATGATCAAGCCACTTTAATCAATGACATTACTTATGTCGTTGAAATCACAATGATTCTCGATGAACACATTGAAAAACTATTCTTTTATGTCACTAAATTAAGTCAATATCTCATCATCATGAATTTGTCATGACTTCATCATCACGTCATTAATGTCAATTTTGAACACAATATTCTTATCTTGTCTTTCTTCTTCTGTCTTAATCATTGTTGTTAATTTCTCGTCAAGATCTATGATTTTAATCAACAAGAAGAAAATTTCTCGCTTAAAGTTAACAAAGTAGCTTTTTCTCAGTCTCGCTCTCAATTCACTCACAAGAAGTAACTCAGTTCATGAATCACTCACAAGAAGCAATTCAGTCTACAGATTACTTACAAGAAGCAATTCAGTCTACAGATTGTTCACAAGAAGTAATTCAGCACTCAGTTTGCTTGCAAGAAGTAATCTAGTTTCTCATTCACTTGAAAGAAGTAACTCAGTTTTCAGTTCGCTTGCAAGAAGCAATCTAGTTTCTCATTTGCTTGAAAGAAGCAACTCAGTTTTCAGTTCACTCACAAGAAGTAATTCAGTTTTCAATTCACTCACAAGAAGTAACTCAGTTTCTCGTTTGCTCACAAAAAGCAATATAACTCTTCGTTTACTTATGAGAAGTCAACTAATATTTAGCTTGTTCACAAGAAACAAACTTCATTCAGTCTTGTCTCTTGTCTGAAACAAGAAGCTTTTAATCATATTCTTCAAGTCATTCAAAAAGAATACTCATCAAAAATCAAGTGTTGAAATTCTTTTTTCTTTAGAACTTCTGTTTTCTTTCAAGCAAATCAATTCAATCAATCTTTTATACAACTTGACATAATTGAGTTGAAAGTTCAAAGCTTTAATCATGCTGCTCATGTCAAAGACATTGAAGTGTTTAACATCATTCTAAAGAAAATCAATGTCTTCTTGAATCTTAAGTCAATCTCGTCTTCTAGTCTAGACTCTGATGAGTCAAAATCGCGTCATGCAGCTTTGACTGTTTATTCAAAGAACAGCTCAACTCTTGCTCAGTTCTCATCTCGTTCTCAAGACAGTACATATGATAAGAATCATCGTCTGAATCTTCATCAAATGAAAAAGAAATTTCATTTAACTGCATTTATGACACAAGAAAATCTTGAAGTCTATTGATAAAGTAAGAACGTTGATTCAATCATAATTTTATCGTTCAAATATTTCAAGTTTCTAGATGTCTTCTTCAAGAAAAACGTCGATATCTTGTCTTCGCATTAAGCTCATGATCATGTCATACATCTTAAAGAAGATGCTCAATTCTCAGTCTTCACTTTGTATGACATGAGTCATGATAAAATTCTAGAACTTTGTCGTTATCTGAATGAAAATCTGAGCAAAGATTTCATTCAAGTCAATCACTTTCAGATGATCATCTTTGTTCTCTTCATCAAGAAATTCGAAGAAGAACTTTGTTTCTGCATGAACTATTGAGATCTGAACGCTATTACAGTCAAGAATCAATATTCTCTGTCTCTGATCTCAGAAACGCTGAATCATTTAAGTTGAGCTAAAATCTTTATCAAGCTGAATATCATCTTTGCGTTCAATTAACTTTGAATCAAAGAAGAAAATGAAGCTCTCATCATCTTTCACACTCGATTTGAATTATTCAAGTATTTAGTCATGTTTTTCAATTTATATAATGAGTCTGTCTTGTTTCAGAAGTACATCAACAATACTTTTTGTAAACATTTAAATAAGTTTTATACAGCTTATTTGAATGACATCTTGATCTATTTCAACAATAAACTTGAGCATGAGATTCATGTCAAGCTCATTCTGCGAAAGCTGCAAGAAGCAGATCTTCAGATGAATATAATCAAATGCGAGTTTCACATCACTCAAGTTTCATATCTAGAATTGATAATCATCATTGAAGAAATCAAGATGAACTCTTTTAAGATAAACATCATTGTCAACAGATTCATTTTAATCAACGTTAAAAACGTTCAAAGTTTTTTAGATTTCACGAACTTTTATAGAAGATTTATCTATGACTATAATAGAATAACTACTTCGCTCACTCATCTCATCAAAAAAGATGTATTCTTTGTCTGATTTCAGAAATGTCAGATTGCATTCAACACTTTTAAGAAAGTCTTCACTTTCAAGATTATTCTTTGTCACTATAATTCAGATCACAAGATTGTGATAGAAATCAATGCTTTGAACTATGTGTTTAAAGACATTCTTTCTCAGTATGATGAGAATGAGATTCTTCATTTAGTTGCTTACTTTTCAAAGAAGCATAATTCAATCGAGTGTAACTACGAGATCTACGATAAAAAACTCATGATCATTGTTTGCGCTTTTGAGAAATGATGATCAGAGCTTGAAGACTCTATCTATTCTGTTGAGATAATCACGAATCACAAAAATCTTAAGTATTTCATGTCAACTAAGCAGTTGAGTCGTCATCAAGCTCGTTGAAGCGAATTTTTATCTAGATTCAACTATTGCGTCGCTTATCATTTTGACAAGATCGATGATGAGTTGAATGCTCTGACACGTTGCTCAGAAGATCTTTTTAAAGAGAGAGATACATTTGATTCTTGACATCAATATCAACATCAAACAATTCTGAAAACTCATGTTTTAAATCTTGATATTGTTGAAAATCTCATCTTCAATGTCTTCAACATCAAAGTCATGAAGCTTCAGTCACAAATCATTACTCTAGATTCAGTTCAATTACATCTGTCTTCAATTATCTCAGCACTCTTGCAAATTCTAACTTTTATGAATCTAGAAATCGAAGAATTCAACGTTGAAAACATCAAGTTTCAGCTAGATCAAGACACTCTGAATCTTGATGAAGATTCTGCTGACATTCTCACTCCGACATTGTGAAAGCAAGTTGAAATCAATGACAAATTCGCAGCTCAGATAATTGAAGCACTTCGTAATGAAGCACGACATCACAATAAGATTTCTCTAGTTGAGTGTGAAGAACACAAGAATCATCTGTATTTTCAAGAAAGAAAGTACATGCTCAACTCAGATAAACTACGTCTTCGTATCATTCAGCTCGCTTATGATAATGTCGTCAATAATCATTCAGAAAGAGCAAAAAGTTATGAACTGATCAATCAAGTTTATTGATGATCAAACATTTATAAGTATGTTCAACACTTCATATGAAACTATCACATGTATACACATTTCAAGCTTTTTAAACAATGAACTCAAGAATGATTGCATCTTCTTTCAATTTTTGAACGTCGTTGATGTGATATCTTCATGAACTATGTAAATTCTTTATCGCTCAGTATCTTCATGAGTATCACATATAAATATGTTTTAATCTTCATCGATCATTTTATCAAAATGAGACATTTAGTTCTCATCACTTCTATGAAAGTTGAAGAAGTTATCAATTGCTTCTATGCTTATGTTTGAAAACATCATGATTTACTCAAGTTCTTTATGTCTGATCGAGACACACAATTCATTTTCAATGTCTGAAAGCATATGTGTAAAATGCTGAAGATAAACGTTAAGTTATCAACGACGTATCACTCTGAGATCGATGATCAAATCAAGAGAATCAATGCTATTATGAAGCATTATCTTTGAGTCTTCGTCAACTACATGCAGAATGACTGAGCTAAATGACTTTCTGAAGTTAAATTCGTCGTCAATAATGCATCATCATTAATCACTTTAGCATCATTCTTCTTGATCAATTTGAATCAAAATTCACGTCTAGACTTCGAGTTTTCTGAGTCTCTGCTTGAGAATCTTACATCTTAAGCTCAAAACAAGTTAATTAATGTTGAAGAGTTTATCAAGAAGATGAAGAAACTAACTGAGCATCTACATGATGAGATGCTTATAGCTCAGATCATTTACAAATTCAATGTTAATCTCTTTCATCATTCTTGTTCTAGATACTTCATTGAAGATGAAGTCTGACTGAATGTTTGTAATCTCAGCATCACTCGTCTTACTATCAAGTTAAATAATCATAATGTTGATTTCTTTAAGATCAAGTGTATCTTTAAGAACAATTCTCTGATCATTGAGTTAAATCTTTCAGCATTCATGAAGATTCATTCAATCTTTCATGTCACTCTTCTGAATCATATCACAAGTGATTTTCTTTTAAATCAACGTCAGAAATCTTAAGAACTTGTTATCATCAAGAATAATGAAAGATTCTGATATGTAAACAGCATACTAAACTTCAAGCGTGATAAATGTTATAACTCATCTCTGCTCAAGTATTACGTCAATTGAGAAGATCATTTTTCTACTTGAAAGTCTTTTCATCTTCTGAATAATTGTGAGCAAACGCTTAATGAATATCATCTTGTCAATTCTGTCGTTGAAGAATCACATGTACTGTTGTGTGTGATATTTTAATGTCAATGTCAAGAACATTAAGTTCAATCTTCATCATTTTAATTCAGCTCAGATCTGATTCAGATCTTATCTAGATTTGACTCAAATCTCTTGTTTAAATCTGACTCAAATGTGACTCAGATTTATTCTAGTTTTACTCATGCATCATCATGTTAAAATGCATCTTATCTCGTCTTACTCTTCAGACATCTTGCTCAGATCTGACTCAGATGTGACTCAGATTTATTCTAGTTTCATCTGTGCTTCATCACATTAAAATGCGTTCACATCAATTCTTATTTCATTTCAATCTTCATCTTCAATTCTTTCTCATTTCATCTTGTTTCTTCTCATCATCTTGCAGAAGCTCAGTCTTGAAGAGAAAAGTTACTGTCATGATGTCAGATCATTAACTTAATTTAAAACATAAATTGTCGATATTTTAAATAATCTTGATTCATTGAATCTGTTTTGCAGTTCAATGAATCAAGCCATCAATCTAGTCATCAATCTAGTCATCATCATCTTAATTTAGTCTCAACAATTCTGTTTCAATCATTTCAATCATGTGCATGAACTTCTGAAATCTTAAGTCAATAAAACTACTGTCTAGTCTTGATTCTGCTCAATTCATGTATATAGAAGTTGAGTTTTCATTCTTTTCTTTCACTCTTTGTCTTTCATCTTATACATTATCTGATGTATTGTCTTGTATTTAGATTCTATCAAAGTAATAATAATATCAGTCTTTTATATTAATAGTATCTTTAGTTTAACTCAGTCTTTGACAGTAATTCAGTTTACAGATTGCTCACAAGAAGCAATTCAACATTCAGTTTACTTATAAGAAGTAATTTAGTTTCTTATTCACTTGAAAGAAGTAACTCAGTTTTCAGTTTGCTCACAAGAAGCAGTTCAGCACTCAGTTCACTTGCAAGAAGTAATTTAGTTTTTCATTCACTTAAAAGAAGTAACTCGATCAACAATAAGATTTATCTGTATGAGATGCTGACTACAAATCTTCTGCAAGCTATGCTTGTCAGAAGAGCTGAACAATCTCATCAACAAAGCAGTAACAACGCGTTATGCTCACATACACAGATTGAGCATCGCATCGCAATGCTCACAAATAACAAGATCATGTGACTAAATGATAATGTGATCAAACAGTGATCAAACAGCGAATGAAAGCTCATGTTGAAGTGATCAGCTTTCACATATACAGATTGAGCATTGCATCGCGATGCTCACAAACAATAAAATCATGTAACTAGATGATCATGTGATCAAACAGCGAATAAAAGCTCACGTCAAAGTGATCAGCTTTCAGTTATATAGATCAAAGTTCATTTAGCTCGCTCAGCAAGATGATTAAACAGCAAATTTGAAAGCTCACGTTGAAGTAATCAGCTTTTAATTACGTAAATCAAAAGCTCATTTAGCTCGTTCAGTTAAATGATCAAACAGCGAACGAAAGTTCACGTCAAAGTGATCGACTTTCATATACATAAATCAAAGCTCATTTAGCTCGCTCAGCTAAATGATCAAACAGCAAATTCGAAAGCTTACGTTGAAGTGATCAGCTTTCGTACATAAATCAAAGCTTGTCTAGCTCGCTCAGCTAAATGATCAAACAGCAAACTCGAAAGCTCACGTCAAAGTGATCAGCTTTCGCACATAAATCAAACTCATCTAGCTCGCTCAGCTAGATAATTAAACAGCAAATTCGAAAGCTTACGTTGAAGTGATTAGCTTTTGTACATAGATCAAAGCTCGTCTAGCTCGCTCAGCTAGATGATCAAACAGCAAACTCAAAAGCTCACGTCAAAGTGATCAGCTTTCGCACATAAATCAAACTCATCTAGCTCGCTCAGCTAGATAATTAAACAGCAAATTCGAAAGCTCACTTTAAAGTGATCAGCTTTCACACATAGATCAAAACTCATCTAGCTCGCTCAGTTAAACGATCAAACAGCAAATTGAAAAGCTCACGTTGAAGTGATCAGCTTTCATACATAGATCAAAGTTAATTTAGCTTGCTCAGCTAAATGATCAAACAGCGAATTTGAAAGCTCACGTCAAAGTGATCAGCTTTCACATACATAAATCAAAGATTATCTACTCTTCAGATGATCAAATGCAAATTTGAGAGCTTACGTTGAAGTGATCAGCTTTCGCACATAGATCAAAACTCGTCTAGCTCGCTCAGCTAGATGATCAAACAGCAAATTTGAAAGCTTACGTTGAAGTAATCAGCTTTCATACATAAATCAAAGCTCGCTTAACTCACTCAGCTAAATGATCAAACAGCGAATTCAAAAGCTCACATCAAAGTGATCAGCTTTCACATACATAGATCAAAGATCATTTATTCTTCAGATGATCAAATGCAAATTCAAAAGCTTACATTGAAGTGATCAGCTTTTACAATTTCGAGTTGTTTATATGATCACTTGATTATATAAATAGTTCACACGCTCGTATGCACATTCTAACAATTTGACTGCTCAATGAAAAGATATACTGCATCAACTTTGACTAGATTACATGTAATTTAGCATACACACAGCGCTTCAGTGCTACTATCTAGATAAATAGCATTGTGTTTCATAGTCTTAGACTGCATAAGCACGTAAAACTTGGGAAAAAAAGGGAAAAAAAAGAAAGAAGTAACTCAGTTTTCAGTTTGTTCACAAGAAGCAATTCAATTCTCAATTTACTTGCAAGAAGTAATTCAATTTCTCATCTGCTCACAAAAAGTAATATAACTCTTAATTTGCTCATAAAAAGTTAACTAATACTCAGCTCATTTATAAGAAATAAATTTCGTTCAATCTTGTTTCTCATCTGAAACAAGAAGTTTTTAATTGTATTTTTTAAGTTATTCAAAAAGAATATTCATTAAAAATCAAGTAAAAACAATCACAACGCACGCATCACAGATTTTGAAAAAGAGCATTATAAACAAGACAGAGTGAATTTAAAAGATGATTGAACAATGATGAATTGCATGAATTGCAGCAATGTTGATTCAAAGATGATTGCAAGTGACATTGATTTGTCACAAGAAAACAAAAATGCAAGATTGAAATGCTTACACAATGATGAAGAGAACATTGCTAACATTATTAATTTACTAATAAAGATATCAACGTTAAAGAAAGAGAAGAGCAAAGATCATTCATGAAAAGAGATAGCATTGAAGCTGATTCAACGTCTTCAACTCGACTCAGAAGAAAAACATCATGTGAATCAGAATGTGTTCATCGCGAAGAATGTACAGAAACTGAAAACATCAGTTCAACTGCTAAACAAGCAGTTGCATATACACAGAAGCACACGTCTTTCAACGAAAATCACATCATGAGCGAACATGACAAGAGAAGAAATAGCGACAAGAAAGTAACGTCTCAGAGATAACTTGTCATCGCTTCGCAAGAAATGAGAAGTTATGATTAAGATAATGAACAGAAGAGAAATAGAAAAAATACAGAAGAAGCCAATCAAACAGATTTTACAGAAAATTGCAGACGTGTCAACAGATCAAAGAAATCTAATCATTTCACTTTGCAAGCTGAGTAGCGATGACATTTTTCTTCACGCAGTTAGTTCAGATGCTTGAGCAAATCTGAAAAAGACTTAAACATGAGCAAAAGAAATCACGAGTTCAACATGTGTGACACGTCAAATCTTTGCAGTGCTGACATATGAAGTATGCACTACAATAGACACAAGCAATCAGAAAAAAATCATTGAAAGATTGATAAAAGATAACACAAGACTTCATGAAGATCTGAAAGTTCTAAGAATAATCTGACTCAAGAAGATAGCAAAGAGCGAAAAGACTTATTCATTGCTCATCATAAAAATCATGATTGAAGCGATGATGAATTGATTAATGAACGTGAGCATGCTGAACTTGTATCAAGAATGTACATGCAAGCTATTTGAAAAGAACTGTTGCATCACATAGTGCTTCAGATGTCACGAATTTGATCACATGATTAAGTTCTGCAGAAAGAATCAGCGCTGCAAAAAGTGCGTAGACAAGCATCACATCAAGAAGTGCGTGATGTCTTTGAACAGAAGACGTTGCATCAACTGCAACGAAAATCACGAACTCTGAAGATGCACATGTCTCAAGTGACAACAGCAGATGAAACAAGCATTTGAAATTTATAGAAACAGATTGTTCAAATATTCTGAAGCGTCTAAATACAATCGCACATTCTTCTCGCTGTCTCTGAACTCTTTAGATTCAATGAACTCTTTAGATTCAATAAACTCTTTAGATTCAATAAACTCTTTAGATTCAATAAACTCTTTAGATTCAATAAACTCTTTAGATTCAATGAACTCTTCAGATTCAATGAACTCTTCAGATTCAATGAACTCTTCAGATTCAATGAATTCTTTCAATTCAATAAACTTCTCGAGTTCAGCAACAATCATGTTGAAAACACGCAGTTGAATCGCTGATGAATCAGCTTGACAGATAGTAGAAATCAAGAAGAGACGAGTCAATCTTTTCTCTTGCGTGAATAGCAACTCAGACGAGACGACATCTGAGCAGATTCAGAAACGTTCAATCAGAAAGTAAGAAAGACTCTTGATGATTGAAAGCATACAAAGAGTCTTCTCATTGCAGAGTCAACAACAACTATGAATAACTTTATGATAAAACAATCTTTTCTATGAATTCTACAGTATAACATCAGAAAGTCATTAAGAATTCAAGAATCATTTTTAATTAACAGAGAAGTTCGCGAATTTGACATAGTAGCTATACAGAAGCAAGATCACAATAACAATAATTCACAATCATTTAACTCAGCACACAACTTCTTTCATTTAATGAAAAACTCATCATCTTAATCAAGAACATGCATATATGTTAACAAACATTTAAGATTCAATCAATGAATAGTAGAAACAGTTGAGTCAGACATTTGTTCAATCAGAATAACTCGCAATTTCAAACAATGAAACGCAGATGCTAAGACTTCTAAATGTTTACAATTCATGCTCACTGTCTATTACATTTACAAAAAGATCTTTAATCATTTCTCGTTTGAATGAACTACTCAAGAATGACTGTGAACAACTGATTGTAAAAGATTTCAATTTACATCATTTTCATTGAAAGAGATGAAGATGCTTCACTCATCATACAACAACTAATACTCTGCTAAACATCATTACAAATGCAAGACTGAAATTATTGCTGAAATTAAACATTATTACTCGCGAAGCTCACAATCAATTTACGATGATTGATTTAGTCTTTAGCAGCGAGAAAATACAGTTCATGATATGCAAGTGCAAAATACAAATCAATCTGCATCAGAAGTTGAATTATCTTTCAATCATCACAAAGCTATATCTACAAACAATCTTCGTGCAGCTCTTGACTTGATGACTTTGAAAAAAAATGAATACAGAAGCATTGAGTGCTTATTCGCGAATACATTTATCTTTGAAACGCTCTTTAAACGACAAGACTATAATGAATGACAGAGTGTGCAAGATTATCAGAGTGCTACAGAAGATCATCGAAAAATCTATCTTTTTAACAAAATCATCAAATCAAGCAAGAGACTTTTGAAATCAAAGCTGCTTTGAAGTAGTAATGAAATCAAGATGACTGTGAATCATATGAAAAATGCAAGATACATTAAAAGCGTGAAATGAAGAATATTTGAAGCACAACGATCATAAAAACAAGATCATTCGACAAATGAAATGCACACACTTCAGATCACAAATGCATGAGTTAAGCGAAGCACTCAAATCAATATGACGCTTTGCAAAATGAGCTAGAATCGAAAGTCAGTTATCTAAAAAGCTTTCTCAATTTTCGTCACTGAAGCGAAGCGACATCGATTATATGACAACGACGTTCAAGAAAAAAATCGAGATACTGCAAGAAAAGTTCTTTTTCTCATCTTTTCAAGCGAATGTCAATAACAGTCTCATTCAATTCATACATCATAGAAGATGAAGTGAAGCAGACAATCAGATGAGTAAAAGCAGATAAAGCGTCAGACACTTCAGATATTTCAAACAGAGTGCTTCAAGCAAATCTCACAGAACTGATCTCAGTACTGACGAGTTTATTCAACGCATGCATAACACACAAATATCATTCGAAGCAGTTCAAAAAGACTCAAACAATAGTACTACATAAATCAAAGAAAAGTGATTATATTGATTCAAAGACGTATCGACTCATTGCTCTGCTTGATATCATGAGCAAAGCTTTGAAGTCAATCATGATCAAAAGACTGAGTGATATAATTGAGATTCATTACATGCTATCTAATGCTCAAATGAGAGCAAGATGCAAGCGATTCATGATCTTGACATTAAATTTACTGATAGATCAAGTTCACACAGTATGAGATTGCAAAATCAAATACGTAGCATTCATGTTAAGTTTAAACATTGTTGAAGCATTTAATCAAGTCTCACACATCAGACTTCTGCATACGCTGAAGATGAAAAGAACATTAAGCTACATAATTGAATGAACATGCAGCTTTCTAAAAGATCAAGAGACATCACTAATATTTGATGAATAAACAAGTGATATGCGCAAGATAAACGCAGGCATATTGCAAAGATCTTTCATTTCATTGATTCTCTTTCTGTTCTTCAACGCAAGTTTAATTGAAAAATGCAAAGCATTGAAAATGAAAATTGAAGTGCTTGACTTCATAAATGATATTAACATTCTAGTTTATGACAGATTCACTGAAGAAATCTGCAAAATACTGAGCAAAGCACACAACGTCTGCGCGAAATGAGCTTGCACTCATGACGCAACGTTTGCATCAGAAAAGTATGAGCTTATGCATTTCACTAGAAAATCGAAGAGATTCAACATGATGATTAACATATAAATAAAAAGCTCAGCTATCAAATCAAAATCAGATGTACAAGTTCTAAAGATGCAACTGAACATGAAACTGCAATGAGATGTGCATCTTCAACAAATAAAGACGAATCACGTCACAAGAATGCTGACACTTAGTCATTTTAAAGTCTTTACATGAAAAGCTATCTTCACAAAAGCAAAACAAGTATACTCAACAGTAGTGAAATTAGAAATTGCATTTAAAGCATCAATCTGACATTAGTGTGACAAGAAAAATGAACTGTTGAGCAAAAAACACAGATTAGAAACACTTTAGAATCAGACTCTGCATCACGTAGCAAAAATGTTCAAAAAAGTAAGCATCAAAACTTTAAAGACAGAAACATATACAAGCTTACTACATGTTCATTTGAACATGTTATAGAACAAAATCATGTTACACAGTTGAATCAATAATTGAACATAAGAGATTAGATAAATATGCAAACTAATATGCATTTGTTTGATGAAAGTTAATCACGTCATTTCTTGATTATTCGAAAATGATACTTTTGAATGTCTTCATTTGAAAAGATGCAAAGATACTGTTGAAATGCAGATGATGCACTTTCTTCTTCCTAATAATTTCAACAAGCAATAGCATTGCAATAGCACAGTATCACAAAGATCAATGAAATCAATGATGAAAAAAGTACAGAGAATGCGTTGCAAATATCAACACAATCTCAGCACAAAGATTGCATCTGAGCAATAAAATGATAAAGATGCATGATGATCTTCAGAAAGCAGAAAGCACTTTTGCAATGCACATCAGAATTGAACGCATAGATCTGAACATTTATCTGCACTTTAAAAATGTTTTAGACATGAATAGCTTGCAATGTAACTGCAAATAAAGTCATCAGACGATGAAGCATGTATTCATGCATTGCTTAAACTGATTGCATCTGCGATCAAGAATGTTACAAGATGCTGACTTCTTAAACTATTGAATAATCATCATCATCACGAAGAGTTTCAAAGCAGTAGCAAAGATAATGATGAAAATAAAGCTCTTGAAGTAATTTAAAGTGACTAAAACATTTGTTCTTTAACATGCAATCAACGTGAACAAATTTGATACATAGTCTCAAAACTCACTGTTTCAACTGCGTGAAGCAGTTGTATAGACTGCGAGTGATTTTCTATCTCAGAGAATTTTGTTCACTCGACACAAATAGCATAAAGTTTCTCATGAGTCGATTTAATCAATGTCACAAGAATGTATGAATTTATTATTATTATTATTAAAAATCAAGTGTCAAAATTCTTTCTTCTTTAGAACTTTTGTTGTTTTTTAAGCAGATCAATTTGATTGATCTTTTATACAACTTAACATGGTTAAGTTGAAAGCTTGAAGCTTTGATCATGCTACTCATGTCAAAGACATTGAAGTGTTTAACGTCATTTTAAAGAAAATTAATGTTTTTTTGAATCTTGAATCAATCTCATCTTTTAATTTAAACTCTGATGAGTCAAAATTTTATCACACGACTTTGATTGTTTATTCAAAGAACAGCTTAATTCTTACTCAGTTCTTGTCTCATTTTCAAGATAATATGTATGATAAGAATCATTATCTGAATCTTCATTAAATGAAAAAGAAATTTCATTTAACTGCATTCACGACATAAGAAGATCTTGAAATTTATTAATAAAATAAGAATGTCGATTCAGTCATAATTTTATCATTCAAATATTTTGAGTTTTTAAACATCTTCTTCAAGAAGAACGTTAATATCTTGTTTTCATATTAAGGTCATGATTATGTCATATATTTTAAAGAAAATGCTCAATTCTCAGTTTTCATTTTGTACAACATGAATCATGATAAAATTCTAGAACTTCAACGTTATTTGAATGAAAATCTGAGCAAAGATTTCATTTGAGTCAGTCACTTTCAAATGATCATCTTTGTTTTCTTCATCAAGAAACTTAAAGAAGAACTTTACTTCTGCATGAACTATTGAGATTTGAATGCTATCACAGTCAAGAATTAATATTCTCTGTTTCTGATCTCAAAAATGCTAAATCATTTAAATCAAGCTAAAATCTTTATCAAGCTTAATATCATTTCTGCGTTCAATCAACTTTGAATCAAAGAAGAAAATGAAGCTTTCATCATCTTTCATACTCGATTTGAATTATTCAAGTATTTAATCATGCTCTTTGATTTATGTAATGAGTCTGTTTCATTTTAGAAGCACATTAACAATATTCTTCATGAACATTTAAATAAGTTTTATACAGCTTATCTGAATGACATCTTGATCTATTTTGACAATGAACTTGAGCATGAGATTCATGTCAAGCTCATTCTGTGAAAGCTGCAAGAAGCAGATCTTCAGGTGAATATAATCAAATACAAGTTTCACATCACTTAAGTTTTATATCTAGAATTGATAATCATCATTAAAAAGATCAAGATAAACTCTTTTAAAATAAACATCATTGTTAATTAATTCATTTTAATCAATGTTAAAGACGTTTAAAGTTTTTTAGATTTCATGAACTTTTATAAAAGATTCATTTATGACTATAGTAGAATAATTATCTCGCTCACTCATCTCATCAGAAAAGATGTATTCTTTGACTGATTTTAAAAATATCAGATTGCATTCAATCTTCTTAAAAAAGTCTTCACTTTTAAAATTATTCTTCATTATTATAATTCAGATCATAAGATTGCTATAGAAATTAATGTTTTAAACTATGTGTTTAAAGATAAATTTTTTTTAATTCTTACTTAATTCAACACTCATTATGAATCTATGCAAGATTCTATATACTGTAGCGAGCGCTGCGCTAGCGCAGCGCTTTTTTCGCATCAAAAATCGCTGCTTTCTGCGTTTTATACTATAACTATTTTCAATGTGAAAACTCTATGAATTTATTTCTTTTCTATTTTCTCTCTCTTTCATTTGATTTTTTAATGACATCACAGCTTGAAATTGATTCAGTATACTCATTGAAAGTATTATTTAAATGATCATCGTCGTTGCGCTCATGATTTTTAAAAGCTTTCTCAAGTTCATGATGTTCTCTTCTCATTGCATTGCTTTTCATTCTACTTTTCATCTAAAACATGTTAATAAAATGTACTTGATTAACATTTGATCTTTGTTGCATTTACATGTCATCATAATGACATCAAGTACTTATCTCTTATGTAGAAATTGATTGAAGTCAATTTTTCTCATGCATAGCTGCGTCAATAATGCATTGTGAAACTTTGCATGATTCTTGTGCAGTCACAGATATCGATGTGTCATCTTTGATATCAGATATTGAAAATGAGCTGCGTTGAATTTCTTTTTTCAGACTATTCTTTATGTTTGTCTGATTTGTTTCTGTATGAGTGTCAGTTTCATCATCACTTCAATGCGCTGATGCTCAGTCAATGATAGAAACAAATCATGTGCATCATTAATCATTTTGTTCATCACTTTATTTTCAAGTACTTCTGCATGTCTCATCATTCAATGTAACTTCAACGTGACTTCTTAAGATTAAATGCTCTCATGTGCAACTTGAACTTGTTGCGAACGTGTCTGATCTTTTGTTGATATCATAGCTTTCACTGTTTTCAAAGAAGTCTGATTATCATTGTATATTTTGTATATTTTTTCATGACATTCTTGATTCTATGTCACTACGTCTGCGCGATCAATTCTTTCAATTCTTCATGATGAGTGATGATTAAAATCAATCTTTTCAATCTTTTATTTAACTCTCAGTTAATTCTCATTGCAGTCATCGTAACATTTTCTCTACTGTCACTATCATTTGAGTAAACTCTTTGCTTCAACGTGAATATGTCAAAACAATGTTGACTTATTGATATTTTCTTGTTTGCAACTATAACTACTCTTGATGACTCTGATCAGAAAATTATCATGTAGAAATGACTTCACTTCATCTTTATTTATTCAAGTGTTTCTTTCATTCACTTTCACTTCAGTTGCAAAGACATTTTATGCAGCTTTGATTTTCAATTTTTTTGAGTATCAAGTTGTTGCAAATTCAATGCATCATCATCTCAATAACTTCATCTGATTTTCAAAAGTTCATGTTCATTATTGACTTTTATATCAACTTTCGTAGATGAATATCTATCAATGTTGTGTTTATTTCTATCTGTAAAGTCTTTATTGATGTCACATGATAAACATTAATGATTTGTTGCAATGCTATTTCTTGTACTGATCTTAGCTTGACATTCAGATCTTTTCAATGACTCTTCATTCTTTGTGACATGTATCATATGATGACTTCATGACTAAGTAGAGAGCATGTCATCATGAAGTATATTTACTTTCTCATCATCATTAATGAGTCTTAAGTAAATTTAATGATTGTTTGCATGATCTTTTGTTTAATCACTAGTTTTGCTTTAACATAATGCATGTGAATTACTCATTTCAGCTTGAAGTTCAATTGAACTCTTAAAACTCTGATATTTGATTTCAAGTCAATCTGATGTTTTATCAGCTTTACATTAATGTTCATATTGAATTACTTAAAGATTTTCATAAAGTGAATCAGCTTATGCTTTGTCTTTAAAAACTTGATGTCATGCGTTTTTGATCACTATTCACATTTATCATAAATCTTGCTAAGAACTTTGCAATTATGCTTCATAAACTCTTCATATATTAAAATATTAATGTCGTTTATAAAATCTGTGAAGCTTATTCTTAGTTTGATGTCATCACATGCTTTTAGCAAGTTCATGTTGTAAAACAGATATAATATTGATGATAGCAAAGAATCTTGTGATATGTTGATATTCACACTGCATTTCATCATCATGTAATTATTGATTATGATCATGATGCATCGATTTCTCAGAAAGTTCTTCACAAATTTGAGAAGCAGTCTGAAAACTCTTCTCTTTTTCATGTCATGCAAGAGTCTGTTATGTGCTACATTGTTGAATGCACTCTCTTCATTCAGATTCAGCAATGAGACTACTTTTCTTCTTGTATCACTTCATACAATGTGTATCTTTTCTGTAATCAGTTGCAAAGTTGTATTTGTTGATCTGTGTTTGCAAGTTCTCATTTGAATGTTTAATATCAAGTTGTACACTTTTATAATATTTCACAGATGTTCAAATATGATGAACTTCAATATTTTATTCAACGTGTTGAGTAACACAATTAATTTATATATTTTTGCATTAAAGTAATTCTTCTTATTTGACTTTTGCATCATTATTGTAATCATGCTCTTGAACTGAGTTGACTGTATTCTTTTTTGCAAACATCTTTCAAAAAAAGAGCATATTTATTCTGATGCATTGTTGACGAGTCTGCGCATTATTTTATTTATGTATTCTGAATATTTTGAAGTCTTGTTGAACATCATTTTGTAAATGACTTTTTTAATCTTGCAATGTGTCAGCAAAGCATCATTCTCAATCAAGAGCGAGTACTTGAAGTTTTCTGTATTCAGCATGAAAATCTTTGAAGATGATGAAAAGTGAATCTGAAACATTATCTTTATTTTATTCTGTGCTGTCGTAGTGATGTTGAAGCACTTTGACTTGATCAGAGAAAGAATTGTCATTTGAGTCAATGTGTTTGCGATTACATTTCTTGTTCATTTTGTAATTTTGAACAGTTTTCTTGAAAATTGTTCAACATTCTGCATGATCTCTTAATATTCACTGCATTTCTGTTTTCTGATGATCTTGCTCTTTTTATCACATGCTTGAATGTATTCTGTTCAGTCATCAACAATTTAATAACTTCTTCTTATTCATCACATGCTCTTGATGATCTTCATACACTTCTTCATTCATTCTGCTTTGATCATTTCATGTGATCTTGCTCAAAGAATGAAAATCTCAATGATCTTCTTCAATGCATTCAGCAATTGCTTAGTGTACTCATTTATACATCAACATTTCATCTCATCATTCAACAATGATTTTGACATTTGTTCTTTCAGAATATTGATGAACTTCTCTTCATTCATTGTTTTTCAGTTGCAACGCGATTTTCGCGCTGACTCTTTGCAGACTCTGAGATTTATAATTGTTTGTATCGACAGATGATCTGAGAAGTTTTTCATTTTTTCATTTATTTCACATCGTATTAATTGATTCATAATGTCATTTGTCGTGAAGATCAAATCTATTGTCGTTTGAGATCTCTGATAATCTCTCGTAATTATGTTTCAAGATAACATCAGCAATGCATTAACATTTATGATCATTTCAATTAAATCATTTGACAATAAATGCTGTCTTGAATAGAATGATTTTTCTCATGTAAGATGATGCAGATTGAAGTCTTTTACAAGAACGCATTCTTTTGACATGTGTAGCATCTTTTCAATGTTTGAAAGACTTTCTTTTTCATGAATGACTTCATGATCTCTGAGTGATGAACTGTATGCTTCGTGAATGTGTATAACTTTCTGAGTCATCTGTGTGTTGTCTGTTAATGTCTATAACATAATTGTGCTTACATCTTTGAAGTATCATGTTGAATATCAAATGTTGCTGTCAATTCTCTTGTTTATGTAGAAACAAATTCTACTCTCATTATTCTTCAGCATGAAGTCAACAGTTATTGAGCAGTACGCTTTGAAATTCTTATCAAATCATCAGAGTTCTTGAAGAATCAAAATGTCATAATTCTTTATCTTTTTCTTATGTAGTAATACTATTATTATCTTTTCTCTGAACTTGTGAACGTTGTACTGTAGTATTCAAAGCTTCTTTTGCTGAAACATTAAAGTTTACATTTAAAGCTGTTTGAACAGTTTGATGTTTTCTTGAGCATTTGCAATGTGCTTACTTCTTTTGTAAAATCTTCAAAAAAAGATGATACTGAAATTGATGTGATTGATGTTGACTTCAACTCATTTGTTTTTGACTTCTTGACTAGATGATTCAATATAGTGTTTTTGAATGTGATAATCACATTGAGCAGATGATTTTCATTTGTTGAGCGTTTCTGTTTTCTCTTCAAGTCATTGTTTATCAGCAATCTTAGATTGATAAATGTCTTTGTGAACATCTTTGACATCATTGCTTTGAGTTTTTTCTGTTCTTGTACAACGTGATATAAAGATCTGTATTTCATGACTCTTTTTATTCTCTCTTTTTCAATCTGTCGTTTATGACATTGAGAATCAAAGACTTTGTATATACTTCAACATGTTTCACATTTTCATATGTCTCAAGTCTGTTTATAAGAACAGTGCTTTGAGCGATAATTTAACACACAGTAAACGCATCTTTGCTTGTTTCTGCATTCATATGTTTTATGATCATAGTTTTGATACTTTAAACACTGATGTGTTCTACAACTCAAATCATAAAACTGCGTAATTTTTATATTAATCTTATGACATATTCTTTTGTTAATTAACTTGTTCATCATTTCAGCACTGACTACGCATATTATCAGCAAGATGTATTTCTTCTGTTCACTATTCTTTGTGAATCACTCAACTTTTTCAATCGTTATCTTCAAGTGTATGTCTTTGTTGATCTTGATGAGTGCTTTTGCTCTCTTCTTTTCTATGTCTTTAGACATTTCTTCAATTTTAATTTCATGTATCACTATTTTAAAACTGACTTCGCGCAGACTTGCATTCAATGAAATCTCTTTGATTCAAAAATCGTTTTTCTTCAATATTTTCTTATTATCTTTTATCTTGATTCAAAATATCAGTAAATTTAATCATCTCTTCATAATCTTTATGTTCTTGCGTGTCAATAGCATCTTGTCGACATCAATTTCTCTTACTCATCTCATTATGTTTTTTGTTGTTATCATTCTGATTCTCTTGATCTTCTCTTTCTCTTTAATGAAGATTTTAATCTCAAATTTCTTGCAATGATTTTGCACTAACGACGCAACGTCGACGCTGAGAACAAGATGATTCTCAAACGACATCATTGACTTCTCGTTTGCTCTCTTTGCTCAATTGTCAATATGTTTCTTCTTCTTCATGAACTTTTTTTCAAGTTTGCTCATTATTTTTTTCAATCTCTTCAGCTGATTCTTCATGCGTTGATTGACAGTTGACGCAGCAACATGTTGATGCATCAGCTTTTCTATCATCTCTGTCAATCTTTTCATCTTTCTTCAGAGCATCAGCTCATTGTTTTTACGTTTATTGAGTCTTTATCAAAAATATGTTGTATACGTTGCATGCAACATACATAAAACATGATCTTTATGCTGATTTTTCCCTTAGATTCAAGAAGTTACTCAAAGAGAATTTCTTGCAACAAATTCACAGTTTAAGATGAATGAGATTTCTCACTGCTCAAATTTCAACAGTTTACTTCTTAAACATGAGTTGCAGACGTTTCATCTGCAATACGCATGTATATCACAGTCAATTTCTTCTTTAATCACATCAACATATGTTACTGTTCTTTCAAACTATACAAATGATGTTTTCAACTAGAAATTGATTTTATCATCAAGACATTCAAGAGTCAAAGCTCAGTGAAGAAGTGAGATTCTCAAGATTAACAGTCATCATTATTGTATATCACGTCTTGCAAACGCTCGCTTCGCTTGAAAGTGTGCAACTCATCTGTTTCATGTTATCTGTAAAAATCTTTCTCATGCAGATCAATCATGTTTTGCAAAGATGTTTATATGTTACACTTCTAATCAAACAGCATAGTTCAATCATTCTTTACTAACTTACTTATGTTTCTCTTTTCTTAATGAAGTCTTTTCATCAGCGTATTGCTCATGTATAGAATGTCTGTGTCTGAACGTCTGTTAAATGATATTAATGAGACTTTTGAGTTTGCTCATGTTGAACTTAACAAGTTTCATGAGTTGTTCATATTATAGTAACAGACACGCAGTCTTAACAAGATTTATACATAGTTAGCATGTAAATTTAAAGAATGTTCATGATTCAAATTCTTTCTGCTAATCATTCTCAACAAATCAAACATGAGAATGTTCTGTTTCAATTCTTGTCATTGCAATGACAAGATACTGAATTGAATGATTTTCATAAGTGATTTCTCTCGTAGTTCTGCGTTTTATTTGACTTTCTCATCTGCGTGCAAATTGCTTTTGTAACATGCGCATTGAGATTATCAAAGTCTGCGCAATCGCGAAAACTCTGTATGCAATCAACGCACAGCGCTTCATCATCACGCAGCATCTCAATGTCATTCAAACTTTTGATAATCTTTAGACTTTACTGTAGCTAAACAGTAGATTTGTAGTCAGCATTATATACAGATGAGTTTCATTGCTGATCTGTTTGAAGATATTCTTTCTCAATATGATGAGAATGAGATTCTTCATTCAGTCACTTACTTTTTGAAGAAGCATAACTCAGTTAAGTGTAACTACGAAATCTACGATAAAAAACTTATGATCATTGTTTATGCTTTCGAGAAATGATGATTAGAGCTTGAAGACTTTATTTATTCTGTTGAGATGATCATGAATCACAAAAATCTTAAGTATTTCATGTTAACTAAGTAGTTAAGTTGTCATTAAGCTTGTTGAAGTGAGTTTCTGTCTAAATTCAACTATCATATTGCTTATCATTTCAACAAGATTGATGATAAGTTGAATGCTTTGACACATCACTCAGAAGATATTTTTAAAGAGAAAAATACATTTAATTCTTAACATCAATATTAACATCAGACAATTCTGAAAACTTATGTTTTAAATCTTGATATTGTTAAAAATCTCATTTTCAACATCTTCAACATCAAAGTCATAAAGCTTCAGTCGCAAATCATCATTCTAGATTCAATTCAGTTACATTTATTCTTAATTATCTCAGCATTCTTGCTTGCAAATTTTAGTTTTTATGAATTTAGAAATTAAAGAATTTAACGTTGAAAACATTAAGTCTCAGCTAAATCAAGATACTCTGAATCTTGATGAAGATTCTGCTGACATTCTCACTCAAACATTATGAAAGTAAATTGAAATCAATGACAAATTTGCAACTCAGATAATTGAAGTGCTTTGCAATGAAGCATGATATCACAACAAGATTTCTTTAGTTAAGTGTAAAAAACATGAGAATCATTTATACTTTCAAGAAAGAAAGTATGTATTCAACTCAGATAAACTATGTCTTTGTATCATTCAGCTCATTCATGATAATATCATTAATGATCACTCAGAAAGAGCAAAAAGTTATGAACTGATCAGTTAAGTTTACTGATGATTAAACATTTATAAATATGTTCAACATTTTGTATGAAATTATCACATGTACACATGTTTCAAACTCTTCAAATAACAAACTTAAAAATAATTGAGTTCTTTTTCAGTTTTTGAACGTTGTTAATGTGATGTCTTCATGAACTATGTAAATTCTTTATCGCTCAGTATCTTCATGAATATTACATATAAATATGTTTTAATCTTCATTGATCATTTTATCAAAATGAGACATTTAATTCTCATCACTTTTATGAAAGTTGAAGAAGTTATTAACTGCTTCTATGCTCATGTTTGAAAACATCATGATTTACTTGAGTTCTTTATGTCTGATTGAGACACACAATTCATTTTCAATGTCTGAAAACATATGTGTAAAATGCTAAGTTATTAATGATATATCATTCTGAAATCAATGATCAAATTGAGAGAATCAATACTATCATGAAGCATTATTTTCAAGTTTTCATTAACTACATGCAGAATAACTGAGTTAAATGACTTTTTGAAGTTAAATTTGTCATCAATAACACATCATCATTAATCACTTTAACATCATTCTTCTTGATCAATTTAAGTCAAAACTTACATTTAAACTTCAAGTTTTTTAAATTTTTGCTCAAGAATTTTACATCTTAAACTTAAGACAAGTTAATCAATGTTAAAGAGTTCATCAAGAAAATAAAGAAATTAACTGAGCATTTATGTGATGAAATACTTATAGTTCAGATCATCTACAAATTCAATATTAATCTTTCTTGTTATTCTTGTTTTAAATACTTTGTTGAAGATGAAGTCTGACTGAATGTTTGCAATCTCAGCATCACTCATCTCATTATCAAGTTAAATGATTATAATGTTGATTTTTTCAAGATCAAGTGTATCTTTAAAAATAATTCTCTGATCATTAAATTAAATCTTTCAACATTCATGAAGATTCATTTAATCTTTCATGTCATTCTTTTGAATCATATTGCAAGTGACTTTCTTTCAAGTCAACATCAGAAACTTTAAGAATGACGAAAGATTCTGATATGTAAACAGCATACTAAACTTCAAGCATAATAAATACTATAATTCACTTCTGCTCAAGTATTACATCAATTGAGAAAATTACTTCTTTACTTGAAAGTCTTTTCATCTTTTGAATAATTGTGAGCAAGTGCTTGATGAATATTATTTCATCAACTTTGTCGTTGAAGAATCACATATATTATTATATGTGATGTTTTAATGTCAATGTCAAAAATTCTAAGTTTAATCTTCATCATTTTAATTCAATTCAGATCTGACTCAGATTTTGTTTAAATTTAACTCAAATATTTTATTTAAATCTGATTTAAATATAATTTAAATATATTTTAGTTTTGCATGTACATTATTACATTAAACTGCATTTCATCTTTTTCTTACTCAGATCTGACTCAGATCTTGTTTAGATTTAACTCAAATATCTTGTTTAAATTTGACTCAAATGTGACTCAGATGTATTTCAATTTTGCTGTGCATCATCATGTTAAAATGCATTTCATCTCATTTCATCTTTCAGATTTTATTAAGATCTGACTCAAATATCTTACTCAAATCTGATTCAGATTTAACTCAGATTTATTTCAATCTTGTCTGTACTTCATCACATTAAAATATGTTTACATCAATTTTCATTTCATTTCAATCTTCATTTTTAATTCTTTCTCATTTCATTTTGTTTTTTTATTGTTTCACAGAAGCTTAATCTTGAAAAGAAAAGTTATTGTCATGATGTCAAATCATTAATTCAATTTAAAACATAAATCATCAATATTTTAAATAATCTTGATTCATTGAATTTGTTTTGCAATTTAATGAATCAAGTTATCAATTTAATCATCATCATTTTAATCTAGTTTTAATAATTTTGTTTTAATCATTTTAATTATGTGCATAAACTTTTACAATCTTAAGTTAATAAGACTATTGTTTAGTCTTGATTCTGCTCAATTCATGTATATAAAAATCAAATTCTCATTCTTTTCTTTTGCTTTTTGTCTTTCATCTTGTACATTATTTAATGTATTATCTTGTATCTAGATTTTATCAAGTCACTTAAGTTGACTATTGTCACGGTTTTAGCATGTGTTACTCGGAAAGTGTTGGGAAAAGAGGTGTTAGGTCACTTAGGTGGTGTTGGACAATATTATAGGTGATGATAGGCGTGAGGTTATCAGTGGTGTT
>JAABVA010000298.1_pt1 | contig 64224 bp, 52 predicted proteins | sample 5560331 | NCBI WGS metagenome assembly JAABVA01 (sample SAMN12812661, study PRJNA571458) | rock metagenome | isolation source: Antarctica rocks | place: Antarctica: Victoria Land, Mt New Zealand sud | collected 2016-01-07
ACGGCAGCGCGGCCCGCTCGGCGCGGGTCATCCCCAGCAGGCGGTCACACGCCGCGGCCACCCGGTCGAGCGGGAGACGGGCGTGGTGGACCGACGCCGGGTCGTCGCGGCCGCGGCCCAGCACGGCCGCCGCCACGGTGGTCACCGAGCCGGCCAGCCCGACGAGTGTCCGCGCGGCGGCGAGGTCGACCGCCGCCGTGGCCGCGTCCAGCGCGCCGCCCACCTCGGCGGTCGCCCGGGCGACCTCCTGCGCGGTCGGCGGGTCGGAATGCAGGTGGCGCTCGGTGAGCCGCATGCACCCGACGTCAGCCGAGAAGCCCCGGACGGGCACCGGTGCGGTGCTGCCGGGAGCCGGACCGACGGTGTCCGCGCCGGCCGCCGGCCCGGTCACGAACTCCGTCGAACCGCCGCCGATGTCGACGACGAGCAGCGGGTCCACCGTGCCGGACGGCAGCCCGGCGACCGCCCCCGCGAAGGACAGCGCCGCCTCCTCGCCACCGGAGACCACCTGCGGGTTCATCCCGAGGCGCGCCCGCACGCCCGCCGCGAACTCGGCTGCGTTCGCGGCGTCGCGGGTCGCGGACGTCGCGACGAACCGGAGGCGGTCCGGACGCAGCTGCGCCAGGACCCCGGCGAACACCTCGCAGCCCTCGAACGTCCGGGCAAGGGCTGCGGCGGACAGTCGGCCGGTGCGGTCGACGCCCTCGCCGAGACGCACGATCAGCATCCGGCGGTCGACCTCGAGCAACCGCTGCTCACCAGGCCCGACCGCGTCGACGACCAGGAGCCGGATCGAGTTGGTGCCGCAGTCGATCGCCGCGAGCCGGGTCACGCGTCGACCGGCGCGGGCGGTGGGAGCGTCACCGGGACACCGTCTCACCGACCTCCTGCAGGTCGCGGCCCGACGCCGCGGCGGGCCTCCCGTTTCTGGCCGCCGAGGTGCGTGCGGGTCCGTGCGGGTCCGTGCGGCTCAGACGGTGGGGCGCGGTGTCGGCGGCGGCACGACCCGCGCCCGCCGGACGCGCCACCGGACCAGGCCGACCCCGAGCAGCGCGATCGGTGCGAACGGGAGCAGGGCGCCGAGGACCACGGTGGTCCGCCGCGTGAAGGTGGCGAGGGCGTGCCAGCCGTCGCGCAGGCCGGTGGTGAACCCGGCGTGCCTCGCGGCCGCATGGTGGACGACGGCCTTGACGGGGGCCGGACCGTGCAGGGTCACCGCGATCGTCGCGTCGCCGACCTGCCCGGCCAGCGCGCGCTGCTGGGCCTCCAGGGACTCCAGCTCGCTCTCACGGTCGGTGAGCGCGGACTCCAGGGCGATGACCGACCCGACCGAGGTCGCCTTGGCGAACAGCAGCCGGACGCGGGCGATGCTCGCCCGGTCGGTGGCGAGGCGTGACTGGAGGTCGGCGACGTGCGACGTCACGTCCTGCTCGGTGCGGGTCGAGGAGCGCACCGTGCCGAGGGCGGCGACCGCCGTGACCACCCGGTCGAAGGACCCCGCGGGCGCCCGGAGCGTGAGGGTGGCCACCGCCGCCTCCCGCGGTGTGGCCGCCCGGGCGTCGGCCGACCCGACGAACCCGCCGGCGCCGACCACCGCGGACGTCGCGTCGGCCACCGCGGCGCGGACGTCGCTGACCTGGAGGTCGACCGTCGCGGACAGGATGCGCGACCGCTGGGCGGCAGCGACGTCGAGCGCGGAACCCCGGCTGGAGCCGGTGGAGCCGGTGGTGCCTCTCGAGCCCGCGGCCAGACCCGCCGTTCCGGAGGCGGGCTGGGCGGCGCCCGCGACGGGGGCACTGCCCGCTGCCGCTCCCCCGGTCCCCGCGGCCAGTGCAGCCTTCGCGTCGGCGGCGGTCGCGCCCGATGCCGCGGTGCTCGACCCGGAGTTCGACCCGGTGCAGCCGGCGCCGATGCCCAGACAGCAACCGACGGCCAGCACTCCTGCGGCCGCCCGCCGCCGGGCGCGCCTGCCGCCCGCCAGCCTGTCCCACGTGACCGACATGACCCACCGCCTCCCGCACCGCCCAGCCGCCCGGTCGGGCGATGCGGGTCGGACGTCGGCGGCGCAGCCGGTGGTTCCCGGCGGGGAGCCGGTCGGGTGGATCGAACTCAGGCCGTGACATCAGACCGTGACACAGGGGCCGTCGGCGCCCCAGCTGCCCGCCGGGCCGACCCCGCCGGCTGCGAGCCGCTCGAGGGCGGTGTCCCCGACCGGGTTCACGCCGGGGCCGGCGGCGAGGGCGTGCGCGACGAGCACGTGCAGGCACTTGACCCGGTCGGGCATCCCGCCGGCCGACACCCCGGCGATCTCCGCGACCACCTCCACGGTGTCGCGCGCCGCCAGGTACCGCTGGTGGGCCTGACGGTGGCCGACGGCCAGGAGCGGATCGCCGGCGAGGTCGGCGGTCAGCTCGGCCAGCACGCCGGCACCCTCCAGCCGGCCGACCGCGGACGCGGCCCGCGGGCAGGTCAGGTACCAGAACGTCGGGAACGGGCTCCCGTCGGGCAGTCGCGGCGCGGTGGTCACGACGTCGGGCAGACCACACCCGCAGCGGTGCGCGACACCGAGCACCCCCCGTGCCGGTCGTCGCAGCTGCGCGGTCACCGCGGCCAGGTCTGCCGGCGCGACCGCCGGCCCGGCGCTCACCGGGCCGCTGGTGGCGGCGACCCCGCGCCCGGCGCCGACGGGGCTCCCGGCGTGGCCGTCCCCGGGCCGGGAGCAGCCGACGCCGGTCCCCGGACGGGCGCAGCCGACGCAGGTCCCGGTGTGGCAGCTCCGGAGACGGGAGCAGCTGACCCCGCAGGCGCGACGGCAGCGGCGCCGACACTGCCGAGCACCCGCGACCACCATGCGGTCCCGCGTGCCACGGTCACCCGGACACCGCCCACCGAGGGCACTGGCGGCAGGGAAGAGGCGACGGCGGGCGGCTCGACGACGGACCAGAGGTGGTCACCCGGACGGACGAGGGCATAGCGCTCCCGGGCCTGGACGGCGAGGAACAGGGGGTCCGACCACCGCTCGACCTGTCGCTGGGACGCCGCGACCTGGTGCTCCCGCAGGGCGATGCCCGCCTCGGCCGCCCGGATCTCCGACCGCTGGACGAGGTACGCCCGCACGGAGGACGCATAGGCGATCAGCAGCAGCCCGAGGACCACCACGACTGCCGCCAGCCGCGCCGTCGACGGTCCCACCGGGCGCCGGCGCGGCCGCGCGGAACGCGCGCGGACCGCGTCGCGCAGTGCCTCGGGGCTGCTGCCCCGGACAGCCGCGCCGGCGGTCGTCCGGGCCGACGGCGTCGGCGCCGCCACCGGTGCCCGGCGGCCGACCTCAGGACCTCGACCGGGCCCGACCCGCGCCGCCCGGGGGCCGGCCGCCACGCCCGGTCCGCCCGAGCGCCCGACCCGATCGCGCCCGGGACGCGCGCCGGGGCGCGCGCCGCGGGCCGGACCGGAGCCGGGACGCGACTCCCGCACCGGCCTCAGGCCTCCGGTCGGCCGAACAGACCCGCCGCGCGGGGGAAGGCCGCGGTCCCGGCGTAGCGGGCGGCGTCGTCGAGCTCCTCCTCGATGCGCACGAGCTGGTTGTACTTGGCCAGGCGCTCACCGCGGGCAGGCGCGCCGGACTTGATCTGTCCTGATCCGACGGCGACCGCGAGGTCCGCGATCGTGGTGTCCTCGGTCTCCCCGGACCGGTGGGACAGCATCGACGTGAACCCGCTGCGGTGCGCCAGCTCGACGGCGTCGAGGGTCTCGGTCAGCGTCCCGATCTGGTTGACCTTGACGAGCAGCGCGTTGGCCGCGCTGACGTCGATCCCGCGCTGCAGCCGCTCCGGGTTGGTGACGAACAGGTCGTCGCCGACGATCTGGACGCGGTCGCCGATCGCGGAGGTCAGGTGCACCCAGCCGTCCCAGTCCTCCTCCGACAGCGGGTCCTCGATCGACACCAGCGGGTACGCGGCGAGCAGCCCCTCGTAGTAGCCCGTCATCCACTCCGCCGACCGCTCCGCGCCCTCGAACAGGTAGCCGGCGTCGCCGTGGAACTCCGTCGCCGCGCAGTCCAACGCCAGCGCGATGTCGCTGCCCGGGGTGAACCCGGCGTTCGCCACGGCCTCGAGGATCAGGTCGAGGGCGTCGGAGTTGCGCGGCAGGCTCGGGGCGAAGCCGCCCTCGTCGCCCACGCCGGTGGACAGCCCACGAGCCTTGAGCACCGACTTCAGGGCCTGGTAGACCTCCGAGCCCCACCGCAGCGCCTCGGTGAAGGTCCCGGCGCCCACGGGCGCGATCATGAACTCCTGGATGTCGACGTTGGTGTCCGCGTGCGCGCCGCCGTTGAGGATGTTCAGCATCGGCACCGGGAGCAGGTGGGCGTTCGGGCCGCCCAGGTAGCGGAAGAGCGGCAGCCCGGAGGACTCCGCGGCGGCCCGCGCCGTCGCGAGGGAGACGCCGAGGATCGCGTTGGCACCGAGCCGGGACTTGTTCGGCGTGCCGTCCAGGTCGACCAGCGCCGCGTCGAGCAGCCGCTGCTCGGACGCCTCGAGGCCGACCACGGCCTCGGAGATCTCGCCCAGGACGGCCTCGACCGCCCGCGTGACGCCCTTGCCGCCGTAGCGCGACGCGTCCTCGTCGCGCAGCTCGACGGCCTCGAACGCCCCGGTGGAGGCACCGGACGGGATCCCCGCCCGGGCCACCGTCCCGTCGTCGAGGACGACCTCGACCTCGATCGTCGGGTTGCCGCGGGAGTCGAGGATCTCGCGTGCGCCGAGTGCATCGATGGACGCCACGGGCGCTCCTTCCGTCGGGTGCGGGCCCGCCGTCCGCGGGCCTCGGGGGCCGCCGCCGACGGTACCCGGGGAGCCCGACACGACCTGCCGCCGCGAGCCCGCCAGCGCTCCCGGCCACCGGCCAGGCGACGGGTCAGCCGGTCGAGCCCGTCGGCAGCTCAGCCGGTCCGGTCGCGGTCTCCGGGCCGGTCGAGCCCGTCGGCAGCTCAGCCGGTCCGGCGCCGGTGTCCGGTCCGGCACCGGTGCCCGTCTCCGCGTGGGCGACCGCGGACCCGAGACGCCGCAGCGCCGACCGCAGCGCCTGCTCAGGATCCACCCCGGCGTCCCGCGCGGCCGCGACGACCCCGAGCAGCGTGTCACCGACGACGCGCTCGACCTCGACCCCGGTCGGGGCCGCGTCGGGCGGCTGGCCGGGTGGCTCGCCGTCGTCGCGGGAGTCGGGCGGGATCGGACCCGGGGAGGCGACGACCGGGAGGGCAGCGGCCACCGGCTCCACCGCCAGCCCCGAGGCGGCGATCCGGTCGAGCATCCTGGTCGCCAGCAGCAGCGCCGGGATCGTGGTCGGGATCCCCTCGAACAGCGTCCGGCGGCCCTTCTCCGCGCGCTTGCGCTGCTCCCAGCCGTCGACGAGAGAGGCCACCGTGACGCCCGGGTCGCCGACCGGGCCCGGTCCCGGATCGAGCAGGGGTCCGGCGGGGTCCGGCGGGTAGACGTGCGGGTGGCGGCGGACCAGCTTGGCCGCGACGTCGGCGGCGACGTCGTCGAGGTCGAAGGGCGAGTCCGGGTCCTCGGCGGCGATCCGCGCGTGGAAGACCACCTGGAGGAGCAGGTCGCCGAGCTCCTCGCGCAGCAGCACGCGGTCGCCGGTGTCGAGGGCCTCGAGCAGCTCGTGGGTCTCCTCGAGCAGGTACCGCGCGAGGGAGGCGTGGGTCTGGGCGGCGTCCCAGGGACAGCCACCGGGACCGCGCAGCCGGTCCATCACCGCCACCAGGCGGGCGACGCCGGACGGCCGCTCGGCCCGACCCGCGTCTGACGGCTGACCGGCCGGAGCCGCGTCTGACGGCCGCTCGGCCGGAACCGTGCCGGTCACCGAAGGGCCCACGAGGCTCGGCGCACCCGGCTCAGGCCGCGGCGGACGCCGTCGGCGACGGGGTCGACACCGACTGCGGCGAACCGGCGAGGGTGAGGGTCGCGGGGTCCCAGGTGCCGTACCGGGGGTTCAGCGTGACCGGCAGCGTGGGCGCCTTCGCCGCGACGTAGCGCTGCGCCGCCGCCTGGGCCTGCTGCGGTGACAGCGACGATCCGCCGAGGTGGCGACCGAGGACGGTGTACAGCAGGCTCACCCGGACCACGTCCGGCAGCGTCGCCCTGGTCAGGTCGTACTGGGCGAGTGCGGTGTCCAGCTGCGCACCCTCGCCCTGGACGGCGGCGCTGACCGCGGTGCTGACCTGCGCCGGGCTCACGCTGACCCCGGCGTCGCCTGCGACCCTGCCCACGACCGACTCGACCACCATCTCGTTGAGGATCGAGGTCTGGACGTGCGCGAGGTCGGTCCTCGCCGTGGCCGCCTGCGCCGGCGGCAGCGTCGCGAGGAAGGACTGGACCCGGTCCTGCAGCGTCGTCTCGGAGATCGGCGAGCCGCCGACGACGGCCGCACTGCCGGCCTGGGCGCCCGAGCACCCGGCGAGCACCCCGGCCACCGCGACGACGGCCGCAGCCAGCCGCCGGGAGGTGTGGTCGCCGACCGCTCGGCGACGGCCCGACGCCGTCCTCCGCGATGCCATCGCGCGTGCTCCCCTCGGTCGGGTCATCTCCAGCCGTCCACCGCCGGTGCGGGGCCCCCAGCTGCAGGCGTCCCCGGTGCGGGGGCCCCAGCTGCAGGCGTCCCGGCTGCGGACGACGGAGCCACCGGGGCGACGACCGGCTCCGGCGGCTCCACCGCCGGCACGCCGAGCACGTCGCTGAGCAGGCGCGCACACCAGTCCAGCAGCGCGAGGTCCCGCAGCGGCTCACCGGCGACCAGGGCGGTCGCCGGCCGCGGCACCAGGATCGTACGGGTCGTCTCCTTGACGAGGGTCCCCGGATGCAGCCGCAGCAGCCGCAGCCGCGCCGAGTCGGCCAGCTCGACCGGGGCGAGTCGGACGTACCGGCCGGCGAGGGCCACCTCGGTCAGCCCGGCGCGGCGGGCCTGGGCGCGGAAGCGGGCCACCGCGAAGAGGTTCGCGACCGGGTCCGGCCAGTCGCCGTAGCGGTCGGTCAGCTCCTCCGCGAGGGCGTCGATGTCCGCGCCGGTGCGGGCCTCGGCCAGGCGCCGGTAGACCTCCAGGCGCAGGCGCTCCGCGGCGAGGTACTCCGCCGGCAGGTGGGCGTCCACCGGCAGCTCGACCCGGACCTCGGTGGACTCCGCCTCGGTGTCCGACCCGCCGTCGCGGTAGGCCGTCACCGCCTCGCCGACCATCCGGATGTAGAGGTCGAACCCGACGTCGGCGATGTGCCCGGCCTGCTCGCCGCCCAGGAGGTTGCCCGCGCCGCGGATCTCCAGGTCCTTCATCGCGACGGCGGTACCCGACCCGAGGTCGCTGTGCTGGGCGATCGTGGCCAGGCGGTCGTGCGCGGTGTCGGTCATCGGACGGTCGGTCGGGAAGCAGAAGTAGGCGTACGCGCGCTCCCGCCCGCGCCCGACCCGACCGCGCAGCTGGTGCAGCTGCGACAGGCCCATCAGGTCCGCGCGGTCGACGACGAGGGTGTTCGCGTTCTGGATGTCCAGCCCGCTCTCGACGATCGTCGTGCACACGAGCACGTCGGTCCGGCGCTCCCAGAAGTCGACGATCACCTTCTCCAGACGGCCCTCGCCCATCTGGCCGTGCCCGATGGCGACCCGGGCCTCCGGGACCAGCTCGGCGATCCGGCTGGCGACCCGCTCGATGTCCTGGACCCTGTTGTGCACGAAGAAGACCTGGCCGTCACGCAGCAGCTCCCGGCGGATCGCGGCGGCCACCTGCTTGTCGTCGTAGCCGCCCACGAACGTCAGCACCGGATGGCGCTCCTCCGGCGGCGTGGTGATCGTCGACATCTCCCGGATGCCGGTGACCGCCATCTCCAGCGTCCGCGGGATCGGCGTCGCCGACATCGTCAGCACGTCCACCGACGTCCGCAGCCGCTTGAGCGCCTCCTTGTGCTCCACGCCGAAACGCTGCTCCTCGTCGACGATCACCAGGCCGAGGTCCTTGAAGCCGACCTCGGCCGACAGCAGGCGGTGGGTGCCGATGACCACGTCCACCGACCCGTCCTTCATGCCGGCCAGGGCCGCCTTCGAGTCGGCGTCACTGGAGAACCGCGACAGCGGCCGCACGCGTACCGGGAAACCGGCGTAGCGGTCGCCGAAGGTCTGCAGGTGCTGCTGCACCAGCAGGGTCGTCGGGACCAGGACCGCCACCTGCTTCCCGTCCTGCACCGCCTTGAACGCCGCCCGGACGGCGATCTCGGTCTTGCCGTAGCCGACGTCGCCGCAGATCAGGCGGTCCATCGGCGTCGACTTCTCCATGTCGGCCTTCACCTCCTCGACGCAGGCCAGCTGGTCGGGGGTCTCGACGTAGGGGAAGGCGTCCTCGAGCTCCCGCTGCCAGGGCGTGTCCGCGGCGAAGGCGTGTCCCTGGGTGTGCGTGCGGGCCGCGTAGAGGCGGATCAGCTCCCCGGCGATCGCCTTGACCGCCTTGCGCGCCCGGCCCTTCCGCTTCGCCCAGTCACCGCCGCCGAGCTTGTCCAGGACGGGTGTCTCGCCGCCGACGTAGCGGGTCAGCTGGTCCAGGGCGTCGGTCGGGACGAACACCCGGTCGCCGGGCTGGTTGCGCCGACTCGGTGCGTACTCGACGACGAGGTATTCCCGGGTGGCCCCGCCGACGGTCCGCTCGACCATCTCCACGTACCGCCCCACGCCGTGCTGGTCGTGGACGACGTGGTCCCCGGGGGTCAGCGCCAGGGAGTCCACGGAGTTGCGGCGGCGACTCGGCAGGCGGCCGATGTCCTTCGTCCCACCGGCGGAGGTGGCCCGCCCGGTCAGGTCGTCCTCGCCGAACACCACCACTTTCAGTCCCGGCGCGCGCAGCCCCCCGGTGAGCGAGCCGACCGTGACGAGCACCGTCCCGGTGGGCGCGATCGGGGTGCCGTCCACCGCGGCCAGCGCGGGCAGGGCCGCCACCGGGCGGGCGCCGACACCGGCCTCGCCGAAGGTGCGGGCCAGGTGCTTGACCGATCCCGGGCCGCTGGCGACGACGACCGCGGTCCAGCCCTCGCGCACCGCGGCACCGATCTCGGCCGCGGCCCGCTCGGCGTCCCCGCGGTAGGAGTCGACCGCGGCGATGTCGGGGATGTCCTCGTCCGGTCCGGACACCAGCGGGGACAGCGTCCACCAGCTGCGCCCGGCAGCCAGGGCGGCGTGCCGGACGTCGCCGAGGTCGCGGTAGGCGGTGGCACCGAGGTCGACCGGTGCGGTCCCGCCGGCGGCCGCGGTCGCCCAGCTGGCCTCGAGGAACTCCTGGCTGGTGCGGACCAGGTCGTGCGCCCGGGTCCGCACCCGCTCGGGGTCCAGGACGAGGACACCGGTGCCCGCGGGCACGACGTCGAGGAACATCTCCAGGCCGTCAACGAGCACCGGGATCAGGGCCTCCATGCCCTCCACCGCAATGCCCTCGGACACCTTCCCGAGGATGTCGGCCAGCTCCGGGTGCTCGGCGAGCAGTGCTCTCGCACGCGCCCGGACGTCGTCGGTCAGCAGCAGCTCCCGACACGGCGGCGCCCACAGCCGGTCGACCTTCTCCAGCGAGCGCTGGTCGGCGACGGCGAAGCGGCGGATGTCCTCGACCTCGTCGCCGAAGAAGTCGACCCGCAGCGGGTGCGCCTCGGTCGGCGGGAACACGTCGACGATGCCGCCGCGGACGGCGAACTCCCCCCGCCGGGACACCAGGTCGACACGGGAGTAGGCGGCGGCGGCCAGCGCCCCGACGAGCTCGTCGAGCTCGATCTGCTGCCCGACCGCGAGGGCGACCGGGCGCAGCTCCGCGAGGCCCGCGACCTGGGGCTGCAGGATCGAGCGGATGGGCGCGACCACCACGTCGATCGGGCCCTCGGGGCTGCCGGGCGTCGGGTCGGGGTGCACCAGGCGGCGCAGGACGGCGAGGCGGCGCCCGACGGTGTCCGACCGCGGCGACAGCCGCTCGTGCGGCAGGGTCTCCCAGGACGGGTAGAGGGCGACGCGGTCGCGCGGGAGCACGCTGCGCAGCGCCGCCTCGAGGTCCTCGCCCTCCCGGGAGTTCGCGGTGACGAGCACCAGCGGGGTCCGCCCCGTGCGGGCCAGGGCCGCCGCCAGGAACGGCCGCAGCCCGGGCGGGCCGGTGAGGGTGCGGGCCTGCTCGCCGCGGTCGGCCCAGGAGGCCACCACCCGCGCGATCGCCGGCTCGGCCGCGAACACAGGGACCAGCGCGGTGAGTCCCGGACCGGCGGTGCCCGCCGACGCCGCCAGCTGGGCGGCCGCGGCATCGGCGGCTCGTCCCCGCGCCCGGGACGAGTCGGCCGCGGCGGCCTGCGCCGAGGGGGCCGCGGTCGAGGCGGGAGTCGAGGCGGACGGCCGGGTGATGGTGGGAGAACTCATCGTGCCTCTCGGGACGAGGCGGCCCGCGGCCCGCGGACGGCGCCGCGGTCGGGACAGCACAGCAGGCCCGCATCCGGGGAGGAGCGGGTCAGGGGGCCCACCGGCGCCGAGCTGCGAGCGACCACCGGGTCCTTGACGACCGTAGGCGTCGTCCTGCGCCCGCGACCGCCGGCATCCGCCGGCATCAGCCGCGGTCGCGGTCGCGGTCGCGGTCGCGGTCGCGGCGATCGAGTGTGGATCGAGTGTGGATCGCCAGTCGGTGACCGACCGGGGATCGACACTCGTCCGGGATCAGCGGTTGTACGCGTTCTGGGTGGACTCCAGCCCGAGGGTCACCAGGGACTCGACCGCGTCGGCGGCCTCGCCGAGCACGACCGGCAGCTCCTTGCGCTCGGCGCCGGAGAAACCCCGCAGGACGTGGTCGGCGGCGTCCATCCGGCCGGGCGGGCGGCCGATGCCGACCCGGACCCGCAGGAAGTCCCCGGTGCCGAGTGCCGCCCGGATCGAGCGGAGTCCGTTGTGCCCACCGTCGCCGCCGCCGAGCTTGCACCGCAGGGTGCCGAACGGGAGGTCCAGCTCGTCGTGCACCACGACCAGGTGGTCGACTGCGACGGAGTAGTAGTCACGCAGGGACACCACCGGGCCGCCGGAGTCGTTCATGTACGACCGCGGCCGGGCCAGCACCACCCGCCGGCCTCCCGGCGCTCCCGCCCCGCCGGCGCCGCCGAGGCGGGTCGACAGCACGTCGGCCCGTCCGCGCGGATGGCGCGAGAGCCGGCCGCGGACCCGTCCCACCAGCTCGGCCACCACGAGGGCACCCGCGTTGTGGCGGGTGCCCTCGTACTCCGGACCCGGGTTGCCGAGCCCGACGACCAGCCAGACGCCGTCGTCGTCGCGGCCCGGGAGACCGGCGGCGGTCGTGCTCAGTCGGCGGCCGGTGCGTCGGCCTCGGGCTCGGTCGGCGCTTCGTGCTCGATCCCGGCCTCGGCCTCCAGCGAGGCCAGCTCGGCCTCCGCGGACGCGGCGCTCTGCTGGGTGGTGATGGTGAGGACGAGCAGCTCCGGGTCGGTGACGAGCACCGAGCCGGCCGGCAGTGTGATCTCGCCCGCCGTGATCGAGGTGCCACCGGCGAGGCCTGCCACCGACAGGACGATCCGCTCCGGGATGGCCGTCGGCTCGACCTCGATCTCGATCTCGTTGAGGTCGTTGACGATCAGGGTCTCCGGCGCCGCCTCCCCCTCGAGGTGGATGCCGACCGAGACGACGACCTTCTCCCCGCGACGGACCACGACGAGGTCGACGTGCTCGAGGAATCCCTTGACCGGGTCCCGCTGCACGTCCTTCGGGATCACCAGGTGGTCCGAGCCGGGCAGCGCGATCGTCAGGAGGGCGTTGGCGTGCTTGAGGGCGAGGGTCAGCTGGTGGTTGGGCAGCGACACGTGCACCGGCGCCTGGCCGTGGTCGTGCAGCACCGCGGGCACCCGGTCGGCGCGGCGGAGCCGGCGGGCCGCGCCCTTGCCGAACTCGGTGCGCTCGTGGGCAGGGATGGTGAGGTCGACGGCCTTGGCCATGGCGGTGCTCCCGGTCGGTGTGCCGCGCTGACGCGGCGGTGACGGCTGTGCGCTGCAGGGACGGCCCCTGCACCCGGCGTCACGCCGCACCGACCGGCGCTGACGCTGCAGCGTCCGCACCTGCCGCCACGTCGATCACGGTCACCGGCCGCGGACGGCCGGCCCCTCGCCGGGCTGTGCGACCACCGTAACCGGCCGACCGGGGGCCTGTCCGATCCGGGCGAGCGTCCCGACCTGCTGTGACCGCCCGATCCAGGGCAGCCGGCCGTCGGGAGCAGGACATGCGGGATCGATCCGGTGGTCAGGACTCCCCGCCGAAGAGGCTGGTGACCGAACCGTCTTCGAACACCTCCCGGATCGCACTCGCCAGCAGCGGCGCGATGGACAGCACGGTGAGCTTGTCGAAGTCCTTGTCCGCGGGGATCGGGAGGGTGTCGGTCACGACGATCTCGCTGATCCGGGAGTTCTTCAGCAGGTCCACCGCCGGCCCGGACAGCACCGCGTGGGTGGCCGCCACCACGACCGTCGCGGCCCCGTTCTCGAACAGCGCCTCCGCGGCCTTCACGATCGTCCCGCCGGTTCCGATCATGTCGTCGACGAGCAGGCAGGTCCGGCCCTCGACCGCACCGACGACCTCGTTGACGTGGACGACGTTGGCCCGGGTCGGGTCGCGCCGCTTGTGGATGATCGCAAGTGGGACGCCGAGACGGTCACTCCACTGGTCGGCGACCCGGATCCGGCCGGCGTCGGGGGTCACCACGGTGAAGCCGGAGGTGTCGTAGTGGGTGGCGAAGTAGTCGACCAGGATCGGCATGGCCATCAGGTGGTCGACGGGGCCGTCGAAGAACCCCTGGATCTGGGCGGCGTGCAGGTCGACCGCCATCAGCCGGGTGGCGCCGGCGGTCTTCAGCAGGTCGGACATGAGCCGGGCAGAGATCGGCTCCCGGCCGCGGTGCTTCTTGTCCTGGCGCGAGTACCCGTAGAACGGCAGGACCGCGCTGATCCGCTTGGCCGATGCCCGCTTGAGGGAGTCGAGCAGGATCAGCTGCTCCATGATCCAGGTGTTGATCGGCGCCGTGTGGCTCTGGATGACGAAGACGTCGCAGCCGCGCACGGACTCCGCGACGCGGCAGTAGATCTCGCCGTCCGGGAACTCGCGGATCTCGGTCGGGACCAGGGACACCCCGAGCAGGCGCGCGACCTCCTCCGCCAGCTCCGGGTGGGCGCGGCCCGAGACCAGCATCAGCTTCTTGTGGGTGGGCCGGGAGATCGACAGCTCCATCGACTCGCCTTCTCGTCCGGGTCGGGTGTCGCCGCGCCCGGACGTGCAGGGCGTGACGACCAGCGCGATCGGCGCGGCCGCGCGGTCCGGGGGGACCACGCAGCGGCTCGCACCCTAGGCGATCCGGTCCCACCCACCGATTCCCGGCTCGGCGTGACCGCGGGCCGACTGTCAGTCCTCGGCGGGTGTCGGCTCGGGTCCGGCGACGGTCTGCGTCGTGTTCTCCGACGCGGTTCGTGCGGCGGGCGGCGGGTCGGTCGGGGCTGCGGGCGCCGGGTCGGTCGGGGCTGCCGGCTCGAGCGGCACGGCGACCCAGTCGGCCGGGAACACCGCCGCCTCCGCGGCCGCTGAGGCCGCTGAGGCCGCCGCGGCTGCCGAACGTTCTGCGGCCGCCGCGGCCGAGGTGCCTGCCCGGGAGCGGACCACCCAGCCGTCGAGGTTGCGCTGTGGACCGCCCGACACCGCGAGTGCCCCCGCCGGGACATTGCGCCGCACGACCGTCCCGGCACCGGTGTACGCGCCGTCCCCGACCGTGACCGGAGCGATGAACTTGGTGTCCGACCCGGTCCGGCAGTGGTCGCCGATCGTCGTCTGGTGCTTGGCCACGCCGTCGTAGTTGACGAAGACCGACGACGCGCCGATGTTGGTGCCCGTCCCGATCGTCGCGTCGCCCACGTAGGACAGGTGCGGCACCTTCGAGTGGTCCCCGATGCGGGCGTTCTTCGTCTCGACGAACGTGCCGATCTTGGCGTGCGCGCCGAGGTGGGTGCCGGGTCGCAGGTAGGCGAACGGTCCGACGCTGGCGCCCGCCCCGAGGACCGCGCCGCTGCCGTGCGTCCGGACCACGCTCGCGCCGGGACCCACCGTCACGTCGGTCAGCGTCGTGTCCGGACCGACCGTCGCGCCGGCCCCGACGACGGTGTGCCCGTGCAGCTGGGTCTGCGGGTGCAGCGTCACGTCCTCGCCGAGGGAGACGTCGGCGTCCACCCAGGTGCTCGCCGGGTCGACGACCGTGACCCCGGCCCGCATCCACCGCTCGAGGGTCCGCCGGTTCAGCTCGGCCCCGAGCTCGGCCAGCTGGACGCGGTCGTTGACACCGCGGACCTGCCAGGTGTCGGTGAGCGCGCTCGTCGCGACCCGCAGACCGCGCGCGACAGCGACGGTCACGGTGTCGGTCAGGTACCGCTCACCGGCCGCGTTGGCCGTCCCGACCCCGGCCAGCAGCTCGGCGAGCAGCGCGCCGTCGAACGCGTACACGCCGGAGTTGACCTCCCGCACGGCGAGCTGGGCGGCGGTGGCGTCGCGCTGCTCCACGATCGCGACCACCGACCCGGCGTCGTCGCGGACGATCCGCCCGTAGCCCGTCGGGTCGTCGACCTCGGCGGTCAGCACGGTCACCGCGGCACCGCTGCCCTCGTGGCCGGTGACCAGGTCGACCAGCGTCCGCTGGGTCAGCAGCGGGGTGTCCCCGTAGGAGACGACCACGGTGCGCGGGATCGCGGGCAGCGCCGCGAGCCCGACGGCCACGGCGTCACCGGTGCCCCGCTGGTGTTCCTGGACGGCGACATGGGCGTGGGCGTCGAAGCGGGCGAGAGCGGCGGCGACCTCGTCGCGGCCGTGCCCGACCACCACCACGAGCTCGTCCGGCTCGGCGCCGCGCGCGGCCCGGACGCTGTGCTCGAGCAGCGACCGGCCACCGATCGCGTGCAGGACCTTGGGCATCGCGGACCGCATCCGCGTGCCCGCACCCGCTGCCAGGACCACCACCGCTGTGCTCACGCTCCGGCGCCTGGCCTCGATCCAGGACTGCAAGGCTTCAAAGGCCTGCGGGCTGCCATTTACCCCACGCCGGACCGGCCGGCGGACTCCTCGGTCGCCGGCCGTGCGGCGTCAGTGTCGCATCGCGGTCGCGGCGCGGACCGGGCGCCGCACCCGGTCACAGCGACGGTCACAGCGACGGCCGCGGCGACGGGGACGGCAGCGGGGAGTGCGCCAGGTCCGAGAGCCGGCCGGGCAGTCGGTGGGCCACCGCGAACACCCGGCGGAACGGCAGGACGACGCCCACGTCGGTGCGGGGGTGGGTGAGACGGAGCCGCGCGCGGAGGTCCTCCCGGTAGGCCAGGGCCAGGTCGGGGTCGACCCGCGCGAGGGCATCGAGGACCGGGCGGGCGCCGGTCCCCCGCAGCCACTCGAGCACCGGGTCCGCACCGGGCAGCACGTGCAGGTAGGTGGTCTCCCACACGTCGACGACCACGCCGGCGGGTCGGGCGAGGACCGCGAGGTATTCCGCCGGGCCGGCGCCGACCGGCCGCTCGGTCTCCGCGGCCGCCGCCGCGCGGTAGCGCGGCTGCTGCGCGAGCTCCGCCACCGCGCGATGCTCCGGGGCGTCGGCGTTGCCCGGCACCTGCAACGCGAGCCAGCCGCCCTCGCCGGCGCTCCGGCCGCCGGTGCCCCGGGATCCGCTGGCCAGTCGATCGACCCAGCCCGGGAGCAACGCGAGGTGGTCCGGCACCCACTGGAGGGTGGCGTTGGACACGAGCACGCCGATGTCCGTGGGCAGCTCGACCTCGCGCAGGTCTCCCAGCAGGAACTCGACCCGTCCGCCGGGCCCTGCCGCGACGGGGGTGCCGTCGGGCAGCCCGGGATCGACACCGTCCGGACCGGCGGCCATGTCGAGGGTGTGGCCGCGGGCGCGGGCGATCATCGCGGGCGAGCAGTCGACTCCGGTGACCAGCGCTCCCGGCCAGCGGCGGGCGAGGTCGAGGGTGAGGGTGCCAGGCCCGCAGCCGAGGTCCACCACCGACCGGGGCGCCCGCGCCCCGACCCGCGCGAGGAGGTCGTGGAACGGCCGCGCCCGCTCGGCGGCGAACTGGAGGTACTGCGAGGGATCCCAGCTGGGCATGCGTTCCGCCACTCCGTACCTCGGGTGGGTGTCTCGATGTCGAGAGACCTGACGCGGCGATCGTCGGCCCCGGCGGCCGGCCGTGTCAACCGTCCAGGCTCAGCGGTCCGCACGTGTGCCGCAGTGGGTGTCTCCACAGTGGGTGTCTCGACGGCGAGCCTCTCGGCGGCGACACTCTCGACGGCGGCAGTGACGACGGCGCCCGTGTCGGCGGCCGCCGCCCGCGGGCAGCGGCCGCTAGCGTGCGGTGGTGGCGGAGCGCCGGGACGAGGTCGACGAGATCGTCGCCGCCTGGGAGCGCGAGCGCCCGGACCTCGACGTCACCCCGCTGACGGTCCTGTCCCGCCTGAGTCGGCTGTCGCGCCAGCTCGACCTCGCCCGCCGGCGGTCGTTCTCCGACCACGGACTGGAGGGCTGGGAGTTCGACGTCCTGGCGGCCCTGCGCCGCGCCGGCCGGCCGTACGAGCTGCCACCGCGGGAGCTGCTGCGCCAGACTCTCGTCTCCAGCGGCACCACCACCAACCGCATCGACCGGCTGGAGTCGCGCGGGCACGTCGAGCGCCGACCGGACCCGGCCGACCGCCGCGGCGTCCTGGTCCGGTTGACGGCGACCGGCCGGCACGCGGTGGACGCGGCCTTCGAGGCGCTGCTCGCCTCCGAGCGGGAGCTCCTGGCGGGCCTGACCGACCGCCGCCGGGCCGAGCTGGCGAAGCTGCTGCGCGCGCTCACCGGGACGTTCGAGGAAGCCGCGTGACCGGCGGGGACGGCACGCCCGGCGGCACGACCGGCGTGCGCGGCGTGGGCACCGGTCCGGCGCCGCAGCGGCCGGCGCTGATCCCGCCCGCGGCCGACGTCGTGGTCGTCGGTGGCGGCCACAACGGGCTCGTCGCGGCCTGCCTGCTCGCCGCCGCAGGCCGTTCGGTCGTCGTCCTCGAGCGGTCGGACCACCTCGGCGGCGCGGCGGTGTCGGCGACGGTGTTCCCCGGCGTGGCGGCGCGGGTGTCGCGGTACTCCTACCTGCTCAGCCTGTTCCCGAGAGCGCTGCTCACGACTCTCGGCCTGGACCTGCGGACGGTCCCGCGCCGGGTGTCCTCCTACACCCCGGACCCGACCGACCCGCGGCGCGGGCTGCTCGTCCCGTCCGACGACCCGCCAGCGCTGCACGCCGCGTTGCGCGACCTCACCGGCTCCGACGCCGACGCCGGTGGCTGGCAGCGCTTCTACGGGCACACCGCGGCGCTGGCGAGAGCAGTGTTCCCGAGCCTCACCGAACCGCTGCCGACCCGGGCACAGATGCGCGACCGGGTGGGCGACGCCGCGGCCTGGGACGCGTTGGTGACCACGCCGATCGGTGACACCCTGGATTCCCTGTTCGGGACCGGACCGGGCGCCGGCACGGGCTCGGACCTCGTCAAGGGCGTCGTCGCCACCGATGCGCTGATCGGGACGTCGACGTCGCTGCACGACCCGTCCTGCTGGCGAACCGCTGCCTGCTCTACCACACGATCGGCAACGGGACCGGCGACTGGGACGTGCCGATCGGTGGAATGGGCGCTCTCACGGACGCCCTCGCAGCCCGCGCCAGCGCCCTCGGCGTCCGGCTCGTCACCACGGCCCCCGTCACCGCCGTGGTGCCCGGTCGGACGGGCGCCGAGGTGTTCTTCGACCGCGTCGACACCGCCGACGGCGAGCGGCGGATCACCGCGGGACACGTGCTGGTGAATGCCGCCCCGCAGATGCTCGACGAGCTGGTGACCCGTCGACCGCGCGCGGCGACCGAGGGCTGGCAGGAGGGCGCGCAGCTCAAGGTGAACATGCTGCTGGCGCGGCTGCCGGCACTGCGCGACCCGCACGCCACCGCCGCGGATGCATTCGCCGGGACCTTCCACATCAACGAGACCAAGACCCAGCTGGAGACCGCGTACCGCGAGGGCGCCGCCGGGCGGCTGCCGGACCCGATGCCGGCCGAGGTCTACTGCCACACGCTGAGCGACCCGAGCATCATCGGCCCGGCGCTGGCCGCGGCCGGCGCTCACACCCTCACCCTGTTCGGGCTGCACGTGCCGCACCGCCTCGCGGTCGCCGACCCCGACGGCCTGCGCGAGACGGCGACCCGCGCGGCGCTCGCCTCACTGGACAGCGTGCTCGCAGAGCCGATCACCGACTGCCTCGCGCTGGACGCGACCGGCCGCCCGTGTCTGGACGTCGCCACCACCGTGGACCTCGAGCGGGATCTCGCCCTGCCGACGGGCAACATCTTCCACACCCCGCTGGAGTGGCCGTGGGCCGAGCCGGACGACCCGCGCGGCCCGTGGGGGGTGGCGACGGGCTACCCGAACGTCAGCCTCTGCGGCTCGGGAGCGGCCCGCGGCGGGGCGGTGTCCGGGATCCCCGGCCACAACGCAGCCATGGCACTGCTGCGCCCGGAGTCGAGGCCCTGACGACCCGGCCCGGGCGCCATGTCCGCTCCGGTCCCGGCGACTCCGGTTGCGGCGACTCCGGTCCCGGCGACTCCGGTCCCGGGGACTCCGGCCTCAGCGGCGCTCGCCGCCCGGGCGCTCGGACAGGTCGACGGCACGGGCGCCGATCGGCAGGTTCGACAGGTCCGGTGCGATGACGGTCGAGTCCATGCCCGAGTCGGGGAGCCGGTAGGTCGGTCCCTCGCCCCCGGCGAGGACCAGGTCACCGCGGCTCCGGCCGAGGGTCCGGCCGCGGAAGAACGCCGGGTCCGCCACGTTCCAGAGGACCATCAGCAGCACTCCGAAGAGCAGCGACCCGACGCCGATGACGAACACGCTGCCGACGCCACGGATGCTCGTGTAGCCGTAGTCCGGCGCCGCGTAGAGGTAGCAGGCGTAGCAGAACGCCCCGAGGAGGCTGATCCCGCCGAGCAGCGGGAACAGTCCCTGCATCACGAAGTTGCGCACGCTCGAGGTGATGGTCCGCCGGAAGAACCAGACGCAGGCGAACCCGGTCAGGCCGTAGTAGAAGGCGATGAGGAGCCCGATCGAGGCGACCGAGTCCGCGAGGACGTTCGTGCTGACCAGCGTCAGCCCGACGTAGAACACGATCGAGACCGCGCCCATCCAGACCGTGGAGACCGAGGGCGTGAGGAACCGCGGGTGCACCTTCGCGAACCGTGCCGGCATCGCCCGGTAGGCCGCCATCGACAGCGTCGTCCGGGCGGTCGGGAGAATGGTCGTCTGGGTCGACGCCGAGGCCGACGTCAGGACGCACACCAGCAGCAGCACCTCGAGGGTCCGCCCCAGCAGCGAGTGCCCGAACACGGCACTGCCGAGGGCGTTGAACACGTCGGCGGAGTTGTCGGCGTTGCCCAGCCCGAGGCCCTTCTTTCCGACCCCGCCGAAGCTGACCGTGGCGATGCTCACCAGCGCGTAGGTCGCCAGCAGCAGCAGTGTCGAGATGATCGCGGCGCGCCCGGGGGTCTTCGCCGGCTCCCGGGTCTCCTCGTTGCACGCGACCGCTGAGTCCCAGCCCCAGTAGATGAAGACGGCCAGCAGGACCGCCGTCACCAGCGAGGACAGGGAGAGCCCGCTCGGGATCAGCCAGCCGATCCGCGGGTGCAGCGACCCGGCGGGCGCCGACCCGCCGTACACCCGGGCCACGGCGAAGACGCTGAACGCGATCAGCACCAGCACCTCGACGCTGAGCAGCACGTACTGCAGACGCGCCGACACCTCGATGCCGATGTAGCAGATCGCCGTCATGACGAGGATCCACACGACACCGGCGACGGTGGTCCACAGCGCCGACGCGGCGAGACCGTCAGCGCCGACGAGGGAGAAGGAGTACTGCCCGGCGATCTGCGCGAGGTTCGCCATGACGATGACGTCGGCCGCGATGATGCCCCAGCCGCCCATCCAGCCGGCGTGGGGACCGAACGCGCGCGCCGCCCAGGTGAAGGTCGTCCCACAGTCCGGCTCGGCCTTGTTCAGCTCGGCGTAGGCGACCGCGACGAAGTAGATGGGCACGAAGGCCAGGATCATCACCGACGGTGCCTTCACCCCGACGATCCCGTCCCCGTTGGCGACGACGACGACCAGGCCGAGGGTCGCGGCGAGGCTGTACGCCGGCGCCGTCGACGCCACCCCGACCACGATGCTCGCCACGAGCCCCAGGGCACCGCGCTTGAGACCCTTCTCACCGGCGCCCGATCGCGTGCTCGCCGGGGACACCGGGGACTTGACCGTTGCTGCCATCGAGCACCTTCCGCCGGCTGGGTCCGGCGAATGTACCCGTCCGGGGACCCTTCCGGCAGCTCCACGGACGCCCGCCACCCGACGCGTCGGGAGGCCTACCGACGGTCAGGCCTCCGCCTCCTCCGCGGCCGCCAGCCAGTCGTCCTCGACCTGTCCGCGCTCGGCTGCGACCGCGAGGCGGCGGGTGTCGAGGTCGAGCACCCGCTGGTAGTCGACCGGCGCGGCGGCGATCTGCTGGGTCAGCTCGGACTCCTGGCGGGTGAGCCGCTCGAGCACCCGCTCGAGGCGGGCAGCCTCCTTGCGCGCCGCCCGCCGCTCGGCCGAGGACTGGTCGCCCCGCCCGGACGCCCCGCCACCCGGCGCCCCCGCCGGGCCCGTCGCGGCGCGCGTCGACGTCGTCGCCGCCGCCGCCGCCGTCGACGCCGCCGCGGGCAGCTCGCGCAGGTACTGGTCGACCCCGCCCGGCAGGTGTCGCAGCGTCCCGTCGCCGGGCACGGACCAGATCGTGTCGGTGACCCGCTCCAGGAAGTACCTGTCGTGGCTGACGACCACGAGGCTGCCCGCCCAGGTGTCGAGGAGGTCCTCCAGCGCTTGCAGGGTGTCGACGTCCAGGTCGTTGGTCGGCTCGTCGAGCAGCACCACGTTCGGGCCGCCGACGAGCAGGCGCAGCAGCTGCAGTCGACGGCGCTCACCGCCGGACAGGCGGTCGACCGGCGTCCACAGCCGCTGGCCGGTGAACCCGAAGCGCTCGAGCAGGCTGGACGAGCCGATCCGCTCACCACCGGCCAGGTCGACCTCCCGGGTGAGGCGCTCGAGAGCGTCCAGGACGGGCCAGGCGCCCCACAGCAGGCGGACGTCGGCGTCGGCGTCGCGTTCGGTCGCGGCCAGGTGCACGTCCTGGGGCAGCCGGGCCAGGCGCACCGTCGTCCCGCGCCGCACCGACCCCTCGGTCGGGGACAGCTCACCGTCGAGCAGGCGCAGCAGGGTCGTCTTGCCCGACCCGTTGCCGCCGACGACGCCGACCCGGTCACCGGGACCGAGGGACCAGGTGAGCCCGGTGAACACCTGCCGGCCGCCGAGGTCGACGCCGACCCGGTCCAGGTCCACGACGGTCCGGCCGAGGCGCCCGGCGACGAAGCTGGCGAGCCCGACGGTGTCGCGCGGCGGCGGCTCGTCGGCGATGAGGGCCTGCGCGGCGTCGATGCGGAACTGCGGCTTCGAGGTCCGCGCGGGCGGCCCGCGCCGCAGCCAGGCCAGCTCCTTGCGCAGCAGGTTCGCGCGCCGGTCAGCAACGGCGGAGGCCTGCCGGTCGCGCTCGGCGCGGGCCAGCACCCAGGCCGCGTAGCCGCCGTCGAAGGCGAGCACCGCGCCGTCGACGACCTCCCAGGTCCGGGTCGTGACCGCGTCGAGGAACCACCGGTCGTGGGTGACGACCACGAGCGCCCCACGGGCGGTGCCGCCCCCGGTCGGTGCGGTGAAGCGGCGGCGCAGGTGGCTCGCGAGCCAGTCGACGCCCTCGACGTCGAGGTGGTTGGTGGGCTCGTCGAGGAGCAGCACGGGCTCGTCCCCGTCCGCCCCGACACCGTGACCCGAGCCGTCGGTGGGCAGGCCACCCGGGCGGGCCGCGGCGAGCGCGGCGGCGAGGGCCACCCGGCGTCGACCGCCGCCGGACAGGTCACCGACCAGGGTCTGCAGCCCGTCGGGAAAGGCGCCGGCGTCCAGGCCGCCGAGCAGGCCGGTGAACACGTCGCGGATCGAGCCGTCCGACGCCCAGACGTGGTCCGGGGTGTCCCCGACGACGGTCGCGCGGACCGTCGCGGTCGGGTCGGTGAGGTCCTGCTGGGCGACGCTCACCACCCGCGTCGCGCGGGCGCGGGTGACCCGTCCGGAGTCCGGCGGCAGGTCGCCGGACAGGACCCGCAGCAGGGTCGTCTTGCCACCGCCGTTGCGCCCGACCACCCCGGTGCAGTCCCCGGCGGCGACCCCGGTGGACACCCCGTCGAGCACGTGGCGGATCCCGAGCAGGACCCCGACCCGCTCCAGGGACAGGAGGTTCGTCACGGCCGCCATCTCCGGGCCAGCTTCCCACGCAGGCACCGTCCGACACCCGGCGCTGCTCGCGCGAGCTGGCGGCGCTGGCTGCCCGGCCTGCTGGCGACGCCCGGGCCGGTTGAGGTCGCCGGCCTGCCCGGACGGCCCGCACGGCCTGTTGCCGGTGTCTGCCCGACGCGCCGGGCCGGTCCGACGCGTTGACGCCAGCGGGTGCCGGGTGGTCCGATGGCGCCGTACGCGGGACCCGCCGGACCGGTGGTTGCCGCCTGCAGACCACTCGTGGCAGGGGAAGCCGGTGTGATCCCGGCGCTGACCCGCAACCGTGTGCCGCCGCCCCCGGGGGAGACGGCGAGTCGGACTGCCTGCCCGGGTGGGCTCCCACATCGACCCGTCGTGGACTGCGGGTGGAGCGCCGGCCGGTCGGCCCGTCCCGCCCCGCCGGCGGCGGGTGTTCCGGCAGCCGCTGCCCCGGCAGGCCCGGCGCCGCCCCGAGAGGCCGCCCGTGTCGCACCACCCGACCACCCACCCGACCCACCCGAGGACTCGACCGGCGCGCCGCCCGGCCAGCCGCCCGGCCACCGGCCTGGTCCCGGCCGCGGCCGTGCTCGCCGTGGTCGGCCTCGCCGTCGCCGCCGGACCGGCGACCGCCGCCACCGCACCGACGTCGACCGTTTCCACGGCGACCGTCACCACCCGACCGGGCGACCGCGGCCTGTACGGCGTGCAGGACCCGACCTACGACGGCGTCCTGCGCCAGGGATATGCGCTGGTGGCGCTACGGACCGCCGGGCGCGCCGTGCCCGCCTCCGCCGTCGGCTGGCTGCTGCGCCAGCAGTGCGCCGACGGGTCGTTCGCCTCCTACCGGGCCGCGACGCGGGCGGCCTGCTCGCCCAGGACACCGAACGGCCGCGACACGAACGCGACGGCGGCTGCCGTGATCGGGCTGCGCGCCGTCGGGACACCGGCGGCGAGGGCTGCGGCGGGGCGGGCGGTGGGCTGGCTCGAGCGGGTCCAGAACCGGGACGGCGGGGTCGGGTTCACCTTCCGCGCCGCCACCGACGCCAACTCGACCGGGTTGTTCGTCGAGGCCCTGGTCGCGTCGCGGGTCGACCCCGCCACCGTCCGGTCGGCGGCCGGGCACACCCCGGTCCAGGCCCTGGTCGGGCTGCAGGTGTCCTGCTCCGGACCGCGTGCCGACCGCGGCGCGCTGGACTACCAGCGGGAGCGCCCGCTCAGGCCGAACTCCCTGGCGACCACCGGCGCCCTGCTCGGGCTGGCGGGCGGGACGCTGCCGGTGGCCCCGCGGGCCTCGACGGCCGCGGTTCCCCGCCTCGGCTGCGGGGTGGCCCGGCGACCGCGTACGCGTGTCGTCGCCGCGGCCGCCGCCGCCGGCTGGACCGCTCGCGAGCTGGGCGCCCACCACGGGGTGGTGCCCGGGCTGGACGGTCGGACCCCGGACGTCGGGCAGACCGTCGGCGCCCTGCTCGGGCTGGTCCGCGACGGCGTCGCCGACCGACAGGTCGCCCGGACGGTGGCCCGCCTGCAGGGTGGCCTGCTCCGGTCCTGGGTGCGCCTCGACGGCCGCGACCGGCCGGCGGCCGCGGCCGAGGCGATCCTGCTGGCGCACGCACTCGGCGCCCGACCCACCGACTTCGGCGGTGTCGACTACGTCCGCCGCCTGGTCGCCACCGGCCCGCGCGCCTGACCGTGGGACCTGCTGAGCCGGGAGCGGGTCGGACCGGCCGGCCGGCGGCCCGCCCGGACATCTTCGACACTCCCCGCGCCGCCCCGCGGGGTCGCGGCCCCGTGCTGGTGCTGGCGGCACTGTCGGCGGCATCGGTGGTCGCACTGGCTGGCGCACCGACGGCCGCCGCGGCCGGCCCGCAGTACCGGTTCTGGACCGACTGGAACGGCGCCGGGGCCGGCTGGTCGTACGCGGCCACCGGGCCGGCTGCGACCCACCCCGCCGACGGTGCCGTCGAGGGCTGGCGGTACGAGGTCGCCGCCGACGGGGCCGCCCGGGCACCGCGGGCGGCGCCGTCGTTCACGCAGCTGTGCTCGACCACCCGGGCGCTGCCCGGGCGGGTCCGGGTCGGCGTGGTGCTGGACTACGGGACGACGGGCGACACCCGACCGGGTCAGCAGCCGCCACCCGCCCGAGGAGCCTGCGCGCGGGTGCCGGCCGGGTCCGACGGCGTCGCGGTGCTCGCGGCGGTGGCCACGATCCGCTTCCGCGCCGACGGGCTGATCTGCGCCTTCGACTCCTACCCGAGCACCGGCTGCGTCGACCTGGTGGGGGCCGCGGCGCCGAGTCCACCACCGGCGTCGGACACCCCGGCGCCCCCCTCACGGTCCACCGCGACACCCACCGGGCGCGCCCCGCACAGCGGGAGGCCGGTGGCGATCCCGACAGCGACGGGCGGCCCGTCGGCCGTCGGCGGGGGCAGCCGGCCGGCCGCCACCGGCACCCACACCAACGCCAGCGCCAGCGCCAGCACCCACAGCAACGCCAGCGCCGGCACCGCCAGCACGCACACCACCGCCAGCAGTGCGCCCGCCGACGCCGCCGCCACCCCGACGACGCGTCCGGCCGGCGGGCCCGGTGGCCGGACGGCCACCTCCCGGATACCCGCGCCCGGCCGGCGCCCGACGCCGACGGTGACCCCCGGACGGGTCGCGAGCCCGACGACGACCGCGGGAGCGGGTACGGCGACACCCGCGGCGACGCCCCGCCCGGCCGCCGCGGCCGGAGTGGCCGGGGTGGCCGGGCCGAGCGCGGCCGCCCTCGTCCTCACCGGCGACCGGCGTCCGGGCGGCGGCGTGGGCGGCAGCGGCGCGACGTCGACGGCGGTGGGTGGCGGTCTGGTGCTCCTCCTGGGCGGGGCAGCCACGACGGTCGCGGTCCGCCGGCGTCGCCGCGGGACCGCGTGACGACGTGACGGCGACCGGCCCGGCCCAGGACCGGTCGCGGAACCGTATGCGGTCGTCGAACCGGTCGCGGTCGCTGATCCGGTCCCGGACGCGGATCCGGTCCCGGACGCGGACGCGGACGCGCCGGGAGCTGCACCCGGTGGCCTGGTGGCTGTGGGCGCTCGGACTGGCCGCCGCCGCCGCCCGGACGACCGACCCGCTGCTGCTCGCGCTGGTGGTGGCGGTGGCCGGTCTCGTCGTGGCGGCCCGGCGGACGCAGGCGCCCTGGGGTGGCGCCTACCGCGCCTTCCTGCTGCTCGGCCTCGGCGTCGTCGTCCTGCGGACGGTCGCCGCGGCGCTGCTGTCACCGGTCGGCGGCGGCCGCGTCCTGCTCGACGTCCCTGCGGTGGCGCTGCCCGCGGTGTTCGCCGGTGTCCGCCTGGGCGGCCCGGTCACCGTCGACGGGCTGGTCGCGGGAGCGGTCGGCGGGCTCCGGCTGGCGGCACTGCTGGCCTGCGTCGGCGCCGCGAACGCCCTCGCGCACCCGCTGCGGCTGCTGCGGGTGGTGCCGGGCGCGCTCTACGAGGTGGCGGTCGCGACCGTCGTCGCCGTGACGGCCGCACCGAACCTGCTCACGGCCGCGGCCGACGTCCGGGCGGCTCGTCGGCTGCGTGGCCGGGCGCCGCGGGGCCTGCGGTCGATCGCGGAGTCGGCGGTCCCGGTCCTGCACGGGGCGCTGGAACGCTCGCTGCGCCTGGCCGCGTCGATGGACGCCCGCGGCTTCGGCCGCCGGGCGCCGGTGTCGCGGAGTGGCCGTGCTCTCACTGTCGGGTGTGGGCTCGGTGGGTCAGTCGCGGCACTCGGCGGGCTGGTCCTGCTGCTCGACGCATCGGCGCCGGCCGCCGGCTCGACCCTGTCGGCCGCCGCACCGGGCCTGACGCTGGTCGGCGCGGGGGTCGTCGCGTCGGCCTGCGGGTTGGTGCTCGGTTCCCGGCGGACGCTGGGGAGCCGGTACCGACCCGACCCGTGGCGGGGTCCGGAGTGGCTGGTCGCCGCGACCGGGATCGCCGCCGCGGCATCGCTGGCGGTGACGGCGCACTCGCGCTGGGCGGCGTCGCTGGACCCGTCGACGGTTCCGCTGGGAGCCCCGGGGCTGCCTCTCCTGGCCACCGCGGGGATCCTGGTCGCCGCACTGCCGGCGCTCCTCGCGCCGCCGCCGGTCGAGGCCCTCGCCGTGCGCTCGAGCCCGGCACCGGCGACACCGTCCGCTGGTCCGCCGACCCGGACAGCCGGCTCGCCGGCGGTGCGCGCGTGATCGTCCTCGACGGGGTCGGGGCGGTGTTCGACGGGGCCCGGGAGGCGCTCTTCGCCGGTGTCGACCTCACCCTGGACGAGGGCGAGCTGGTCGTCGTGGCGGGCCCGACCGGTGCCGGGAAGTCGACGCTGCTGGCCACCCTGAACGGCCTGTTCCCGCATACGACGGGCGGGACGCTGCTCGGCCGGGTGGTCGTCGGCGGCCGCGACACCCGGACACACCACCCGCGCGAGCTGGCCGACCTCGTCGGGTGGGTGGGTCAGGACCCGGCGGCCGGTTTCGTCACCGACTCCGTGGAGGACGAGCTGGCGTACGGGATGGAGTGTCTCGGGGTGGCCCCGGCCGCGATGCGGGCCCGCGTCGAGCACCTGCTGGACCTCCTGGGGATCGCCGAGCTGCGCCGGCGCCCGCTCGACACCCTGTCGGGCGGCCAGGCCCAGCGGGTCGCCATCGGTGCCGCTCTCGCGGCGGGCCCCCGGGTGCTGGTGCTCGACGAGGCGACCTCGGCACTCGACCCGACGGCCGCCGAGGACGTCCTGGCTGCCCTGACCCGCCTGGTCCACGACCTCGGCCACACGGTCGTCCTCGCCGAGCACCGCCTCGAGCGGGTGGTCCAGCACGCCGACCGGGTCGTGCTGGTCCCCGGGGCCGGCGCGGCCGTCCGGATCGGTGACGCGGCCGCGGTGCTCGCAGGATCGGTGGTCGCACCGCCCGTGCTGCGACTGGCCGCCCTGGCCGGCTGGGTGCCGCCGCCGCTGTCGGTCCGCGACGCGCGTCGGGTCGCCGGTCCGCTCCGGGCCCGGCTCGGCGACGGGCCGTCACCGGCGCCCAGCGGACAGGAGTTCCCGGGGCGGAGCGCCACCCACCCCGGCCCCGGCCCCGGCCCGCTCGCGACGCTGCGCAGTGTGCACCTGGCCCACGGCGCCACCCCCGCCCTCGTCGGTGTCGACCTCTCCTTCACCGCCGGCACCGTCACCGCCCTGATGGGGCGCAACGGGGCCGGGAAGTCCTCGCTGCTGGCCGTGCTCGCCGGGCTGGTCAGGCCGCGGGCCGGGCGGGTGCGGGTCCGGCTGCCGGGCGAGGACGATGTCGCGGCGATCGACCCGGCCCGGGCCCGTCCGGCCGACGCCCTGCGCCGCGTCGGCCTGGTTCCCCAGGACCCCGGCCACCTGCTGTACGCCGACTCGGTGGCCGCGGAGTGCGCCGCCGCGGACCGCGACCTGCGGCTGCGACCGGGCAGCACCCGTGACCGCCTCGAGGAGCTGGCTGCCGGGATCCCTGGCGACCGCCACCCCCGGGACCTCTCGGAGGGCCAGCGGCTGTGCCTCGCCCTGGCCGTCGTGGCGGCGGCCCGACCGACGCTGCTGCTGCTCGACGAGCCGACCCGGGGTCTGGACCAGCCCGCCAAGGAGGTCCTCGCCCGGATCGTCGCCGAGCTCGCCGGGTCCGGGCACGCGGTCGTGCTGGCGACCCACGACGTCGAGCTCGCCGCGGAGGTCGCCGACCGGGTGCTGCTGCTCGCCGACGGCGCCGTCGTCGTCGACGGCCCGGCCACCCAGGTGCTCACCGGGTCCCCGGTGTTCGCCCCGCAGGTCGCCCGGATTCTGGCGCCGGCGCGCTGGCTGACCGTGGGTGCCGTGGCGGACGCTCTGGCGAGCCGGCCGGTCGACGTCGGGGCGGGTGCGCGGTGAGCCCCCAGCGGCGGGAGGAGCCGCGGGACGTGCCGGTGGCCACCCGACACGCCCTGGCGCTGCGTCCGTGGAGTGCGCTGGCACTGGTGCTCGCGTCCGCGGTGGGCGTCCTGGCGTTCGCCTGGCCGCTGCTGGCGGCGCCCGGCTCGGCGCTCGCCTCGTGGGCGCAGACGCCGTGGCTGGTCGCGGCGCTGCTGGCCCTGGTGCTGGCGGTCGCGCTGGCCGAGGTCGGGGAGGGCGTCCTGGATGCGCGCGCGGTCGCGATGCTCGGCGTCCTCGCGGCGGTCGGCGCCGCCCTGCGGCCGCTGGGGGCCGGGACGGCGGGGATCGAGCCGGTGTTCGCGCTGCTCATCCCCGCCGGGCGGGTGTTCGGGCGCGGCTTCGGGTTCGTCCTCGGTGCGGTCACCCTGCTCGCGAGCGCGCTGCTGACCGGCGGGGTCGGTCCGTGGCTGCCGTACCAGATGCTCGGCGCCGCCTGGATCGGGCTGGGTGGTGGGTGCCTGCCGCCGCTGCGGGGACGCTGGGAGGTCCTCGTCCTCGCCGGCTACGCCCTGCTCGCCGGGGTCGGCTACGGCGTCGCGCTGGACCTGTCGATCTGGCCGTACACCGCGGTGGGCGTGGCTGGACTTGCGTACGTCCCGGGCGCCCCGGTCGCGGCGAACTCACTCGGACTGGTGCGCTTCGTGATCGCGACGTCGCTGGGCTGGGACCTCGTCCGGGGAGCCACCCTCGCGGTGCTCACCCTGCTCGCCGGGCGCCCGGTGCTCCTCGCGCTGCGCCGCGCCGCGCGGCGGGCCGCCTTCGTCCCGGCCGGGAGTATCAGGGCTGGCGGCTGACGACCCGGGCGCCCGCCGCGGGGGCGGTGGTCGCCACCACGGCCCGGGCCACCGCGCAGTCCGCGAGGGCGGCTGCGAAGGCCGTGGCGGCGTCGCGGTCGGCGAGCAGGAACGCCCAGGTCGGACCGGATCCGCACAGCACCGCGCCGAGCGCGCCGAGGTCGAGCCCGGCAGCCAGGCACCGCCGCAGGTCGGGCAGCAGCGACAGGGCCGCCGGCTGCAGGTCGTTGACCAGCGCCCGGCCGAGGGCCGCGGGGTCACCGGAGCGGACTGCGGTGAGGACGCCGGCGGGGACCGCCGGGTCGATCGGCGGCGGCAGCGCGCGCACGCCCCGACCGACGCCGGGCCCACGCGGGCCGTCGGCAGCCGCCGGACCGCCCGCGTCGCCGCCCCCAGCGCCGCTGCGACCAGCGCCGCCGCGACCGTTGCCGGCGCCGCCGCGGCCGCTGTCCCCCGGGAGGCCCCCACCCTCCGGGACGCCGCCGTCGACGGGCCGGCGGACGACGCCCGGGTCCCGGCCCGGCTCCGGGACGCGCGGCAGGCCACGGATCCGGGTCAGGCCGGTCCCCGCCGGGTGGCCGCCGCGGTGCAGCACCCCGAGGCGCGACCCGCGGTCGGCGCCCCCCGGCGCAGGAGTCGCCCCGGGCGGTGCCTCGACAAGGGCTCTCGTCCGCGCGACGGGCGGGCCGCCCGGCCCGGCGGGGCCGCGGAGCCGGTCGAGCTCGGCGAAGACCGACGGCGTGGGGAGGCGGCTGTCCGCGAAGGCGAGCACCCAGTGGAACTCCCCCCGGGCGAGTGCCGGCGCGAGGACGTCACCGCGACCGGTGCCGACGGCCGTCCCGCCCCGCAGGCTGAACGGCACGTCCGCGCCGAGTGCCGCTGCCAGCTCGACGAGCTCGGAGCGGGGCAGCCTGGTGCGCCACAGCGCATCGGCGGCCACCAGTGCGGCCGCGGCGTCGGCACTGCCCCCGGCCAGGCCCGCGGCCGCCGGGATCGCCTTGTGCAGCGCCAGGCCGACCCCGTCGACCCCCAGGTCGCGCCCGACCCTCTCGGCCAGCAGGTGCACCGCCCGGACGGCCAGGTTGGACGCGTCGGCCGGGACGCCGGCGGTCTCCGGACCGGACAGCTGCACGTCGACACCGGGCACGCCGGGCGTCGCGCGCAGCGTCACCTCGTCGGCGAGGTCGAGTGCCTGGAAGAGGGTGGCGAGGGCGTGGTAGCCGTCACGGCGACGCGCCCCGACCCGCAGCGCGGGGTTCAGCTTCGCCGGCGCGGTCGCGGTGAGCGCCGCATCGACACGGTCGACACGGTCGTCACGGTCGTCCTGGACAGCCCGGGCGGGGTACGGGCTCGTACCGGCCGCCATCGCGTCAGGCTCTCACGGGCGCGCCGACGCCGCGGCGGCCGACGGCGGGCCGGGCGTCGTCGGCTGCCCGTCGGCCGGACCGGTCGGGGCGCTGACGGTCTTGGCGAGGGCAGTCGTGGCGAGGGCTGTCCTGGCGAGGGCGACGAAAGCCTCGACGCCCAGCTGCTCGGCCCGCGCGCCGGGATCGAGTCCGGCTGCTCGCAGGTGCTCCTCGGCCACCACGGGCGAGCCGAACCAGGACGCCAGCCCGGCCCGCAACGTCTTGCGGCGGTGGGCGAAGGCGGCGTCGACGAGGGCGAACACCTGCTCGCGCGGCGGGTCGGCGGCTGCGCCCTCGACGCCGGTCCCGAGCGGCCGCGGCCGCCGGACGAGGCGGACCAGCCCGGACTCGACGTGCGGGACCGGCCAGAAGACGTTCGGGCCGACCGACCCCACCCGACGGGTCTCACCGAACCAGGCCGCCTTCACCGACGGGATGCCGTAGGTGCGCGAGCCCGGACCCGCCGCGAGGCGGTCGGCCACCTCCGACTGGACGAGCACCAGGGCAGTGGTCACGCTCGGGAAGCGGGCCAGGCACTGCAGCAGCACCGGGACCGCGACGTTGTAGGGGAGGTTGGCGACCAGGGCCGTCGGCAGGGGGCCCGGCCGTGCTCCCGAGGGCTCCGGCCCGGGCTCGGACAGCTCGCGGTGCCCGGCCGGTGCGACGAGCGACGCCGGGCCGGAGAGCTGGAGGGCGTCGGCGTGCAGGACGGTGAGGCGGTCGGCGAGTGCGGGGGCATGCGCCCGGACCGTGTGCGGCAGCTCCGCGGCCAGCGCGCCGTCGATCTCGACCGCGACCACCGCCGCGGCGACCGGGAGCAGTCCGAGGGTGAGCGAGCCCAGGCCGGGTCCCACCTCCAGGACGACGTCGTCGGGAGCCAGCTGCGCCAGGCGGACGATGCGGGTGATGGTGTTCTGGTCGATGACGAAGTTCTGGCCGAGGGACTTGCGCGGGTCCAGCCCGACGCGCGCGGCCAGCTCCCGGATCTCGACGGGGCCGAGCAGGGAGCTCACCAGTCGCCGTACACACGACGGGTGGTGGCGTTCAGCGCCGACGCGAGAGCATGGATCCCGGTGTCGGTCACCGCGGCCAGGCAGCGGACGGTCAGCGGCACGAGGTAGCTCGCGTTCGGCTGTCCGCGGTGCGGTACCGGCGTCAGGAACGGCGCGTCGGTCTCCACCTGCAGCTGGTCCAGCGGCGTCACGGCCGCGGCGGCGCGCAGTGCGTTGGCGTTGGCGAACGTGAGGTTGCCCGCGAAGGACAGGACGTAGCCGCGGTCGGCGCAGGCGCGGGCGAATGCGGCGTCCCCGGAGAAGCAGTGCAGGACGGTGTGCTCGGGCGCGCCGACCTCGTCGAGGAGGTCGAGCACGTCGGCGTGGGCGTCCCGGTCGTGGATCTGCAGTGCCTTCCCGTGCCGGCGCGCGATGTCCACGTGGGCGGCGAAGCTGCGCCGCTGGGCCGCCACCGCGGCGGCGTCGGACCGGTCGGTGCGGAACCAGTCGAGCCCCGTCTCGCCGACGGCGCGGCACCGCGGGTCAGCGGCCAGGGCGTCGATCGCGGCGAGGGCCTCGTCGAGCAGGCCGGCGGCGGCGAGCCCCGGCGCCTCGTTCGGGTGGACAGCGACCGCGGCGACGACCTGGCGGTGCTCGTGCGCCGCCCGGACGGCCCAGCGTGAGCTCTCGACGTCGGTGCCGACCGTCACGATCCGGTCGACGCCGACCGCCGCAGCCCGGGCGAGTGCCTCGTCCAGTCCGAGAGGTCGGCCGGCCGTGCGGGACGAGGCAGGGGCGTCGTCGGGACCGGTGCCAGACGCGGTCTCGGTCTCGGTGTCGGTGTCGGGGTCTGCGGCCGGATGGGCCAGGTCGAGGTGGCAGTGGTCGTCGACGACCGGCACGCCCAGCGGGGTCGGCGCCGGCGGCGGGTCCCCACGTCGTCCGGCGTCACGGGGCACCCGTCGATCCTCCCGCACCGGTCGCGACAGCCGGCGGCGCGGCCCCGCACCCGACCCCGCACGCGAGCGCGACCGGAGCCGGCGCGGGCCGGGTCAGCTGAACAGGTAGGTGTCGGTGAAGTCGTTGCGGAAACGGCCCGTCGGGTCGAGTGACTGCGCCAGGGCGCGGAAGTCGGCCAGACGCGGCGTGCACGACGCGACCAGCGCCGGGTCCATCGTGAACACCTTCCCCCAGTGCGGCCGCGGCTCGAAAGGCTCCAGGCGGGCCTCGAGCTCGGGCAGCAGCGCCTCGACGGCGGCCTGGTCGCGGGTCCAGGTGAAGTGGAACGCGACGCTGTCGCGCCGGTAGGTCGGGCTGAGCCACAGCTCGTCGGCGGCGACGGTACGCAGCTCGGAGACCAGCAGGACCTCGTGCAGGCGCTCGCCCATCGGCGTCAGCGCCCGCAGCGCGGCCACCGCGTGCTCGCGGGGCAGGAAGTACTCGGTCTGGATCTCCTCGCCGGCACTCGGGGTGAACTCGAGGCGAAAGTGCGGCAGCCGGTCGTACCAGGGACCGGGAACGCCCTGCTGGGCCGTCGTGTAGAGCGCGTCGATGCCCGGGATCATGTGCCGCTCGCCGTCGGCGGGGATCGCGTCGTAGAAGACGGCCGGGACGCTGTCGGCCCCCGTGTCGGCCGAGTCCCCGACGCGCGCTGGTCCCGCGGCGGCCAGCGGCAGCCGGGTCTTCAGCCAGACCTGGTGGAAGGAGCGCTCTCGCCAGAGGGTGAACAGGCTGACGCTGTAGGCCGCCGCGAAGATCTCCTCCGCATGCGCCTCGAAGGCGTCGAAGGACAGCCCGTCATACACGTCCTGGCGCACCCGGTACGCGGGCTGGACGTCGAGGGTCGCGCGGGTCACCAGACCGAGAGCGCCCAGGGCGAGCACCGAGCCCGCGAAGGTCTCGGGGTGGGTCGTCGCGTCCAGGTGCACCAGCTGGCCGTCGGCCGTCATCATCTCGATCCCCGACACCGCCGTGGCCAGGCTGCCGTTGCCGATCCCGGAGCCGTGGGTCCCGGTCGCGCAGGCGCCGACCACGGAGATGTGCGGCAGCGACCCGGTGTTGTGCAGCGCCAGCCCGGCCTCGTCGAGGGTGCGGTAGACGTCCCCGAAGCGGACCCCCGCCGGCACCGTCACCCGCGACGCCGCGGTGTCCAGGACGACCTCCGTCGAGAGGTCGGCGAGGGACACCATCGTGTCCGGGGAGTCCGCGATCGCGTTGAAGGAGTGCCGGCTGCCGACCGCACGGACCCGGCGGCGGCTGGTCACGATGTCCCGCAGCTCCGCCACGGTGTGCGGGGAGTCCACCCGGGACGCGGAGAACGCCACGTTGCCCGACCAGTTCGTCCCGCTGCCGGTCATCGTCGCCGTCATCGATCCCGCCCGTCGTCTCCCGCCGGCCCTGGCGACCGGCCACCCACGCGACCACCGTAGATCCCACGCTCGCTGGTCATCCCGGCGGCAGGGGACCGGGACGCGACCGGCGACGGGTGACCCGCCCGGCCGGTCAGCCCGGGACAGCCGGGGCGACCGGGGCCCAGGACGGGCCGGTCGCGGCGAGGGACGGGTCGAGCTTCGCCACCAGCGGTGTCGGGCGGGACAGCGGCCGGCCGACCGGCAGCGGGAGGCGCCGCCACTGCGCCAGCTCGGCGGCGTACTTCCCTGTCAGGACGGGGTACGGCCGCCCGAAATCGGGCAGCTGGACGCCCTCCGGCTCCCCGACCACGGTCGAGATGTCGTCGACGACCTCCCGGATCTCCGGCTGCGCCGCCCAGACGCCGACACCACCGAGGGCCTCGAAGACCGCCTGCGAGGAGTGCGGCAGGAACGGGGTGAACAGGGTCTTGACGTCGTCGACGACCTGCAGCGTCGTGTGCAGGACGGTCGCCCGCCGGGCCTGGCCCGCGTCGTCGGACGGCAGCTTCCACGGCGCCGTCTCCGACAGGTAGCGGTTCGCCGCGGCCACCACCCGCATGACCTCACCCGCGGCGGCCTTGATGCGGCTGCGCGAGAGCAGTGCTCCCACGGTGTCGAAGGCGGCCGCTGACTGGTCCAGCAGGGCGACGTCGACCGCGAGCAGGGTGGCCGGCTCGGGCACCGCCCCGAACGCCCGGTGGGCCATCGAGATCGACCGGTTCACGAGGTTGCCCCACTCGTTGGCGAGCTCGGCGTTCGTGCGGCGGACGAACTCCTCCCAGGTGAAGTCGGTGTCCTGGGTCTCCGGACCGGTGACCGCGATGAAGTACCGGAGCGCATCGGGTCCGAACTCCCGGAGGAAGTCCCCGACGTAGATGACGACACCGCGCGACGTCGAGAACTTGGCACCGCTCATCGAGAGGAACTCACTGCTGACGACCTCGTGCGGCAGCGCCAGCGGGCCGAGGACACCCGGCCGGCCGCCGCGGTCCCCGGCGCCGTTGTGCCCGAGCAGCTCCGCCGGCCAGATCTGCGCGTGGAAGGTGATGTTGTCCTTGCCCATGAAGTAGGAGGCGCGCGCGTCCTCGCCGGACCACCACTGCTGCCACTGGTCGGGGTCCGTCCCGAAACGGGCCGCCCACTCGATCGACGCGGAGAGATACCCGACGACCGCGTCGAACCACACGTACAGCTTCTTGTCCGGGCGGTCCGACCAGCCGTCGAGCGGGACCGGCACCCCCCAGTCGATGTCCCGGGTGACCGCCCGCGGGCGCAGGTCGTCGAGCAGGTTGAGGCTGAACCTGAGGACGTTCGGCCGCCAGTCCCGGCGCCCGCGCAGCCACTCCCCCAGGGCGCCGGCGAGGGCCGGCAGGTCGAGGAACACGTGCTCGGTCTCGACGAAGACCGGTGCCTCGCCGTTGATGGTGCTGCGGGGGTCGATCAGGTCGGCCGGGTCGAGCTGGTTCCCGCAGTTGTCGCACTGGTCACCGCGGGCGCTGCCGTAGCCACAGATCGGGCAGGTGCCCTCGACGTAGCGGTCGGGCAGCGTCCGCCCCGTCGACGGGCTGATCGCGCCGGTGGTCGTCCGGGGCACGAGGTAGCCGTTGCGGTGCAGGGTCCGGAACAGCTCCTGGGTGACCGCGTAGTGGTTGCGCGTGGTGGTCCGGGTGAAGAGGTCGTAGGACAGACCGAGGCCGGCCATGTCCTCGACGATGACGCGGTTGTAGCGGTCGGCGAGCACGCCGGGCTTGACCCCCTCGGCGTCGGCCTGCACGAGGATCGGGGTGCCGTGCTCGTCGGTGCCCGACACCATCAGCACGTCGTCGCCGGCCATCCGGTGGTACCGGCTGTAGATGTCGGAGGGGACCCCGAACCCGGAGACATGGCCGATGTGGCGGGGGCCGTTGGCATAGGGCCAGGCCACCGCCGTGAGGACGTGGGACACGGGGCGATCCTAGGGAGCGCATCGGCTGTCGCCGCGGGTTCCGTACCGACACCGGAGCGGGTGGCCGGACCCGGCGCGCGGTGCCGTGCGGCAGGCGCTACGTTCGAACACATGAGCGAAGAGCAGACCGACACCGCCGACAAGCCGACCCCGGGCAACAACTCCGCGGGCGTCGCGGGCGGCGGCGTGGGCGACCCGAGCAAGGACCCGTCGGACTGGGTGACCGGCGGTGAGCCGATGACCGGCCCTCAGAAGAGCTACCTGGAGACCCTCGGCCGCGAGGCCGGCCGCGAGGTCCCCGAAGACCTGGACAAGGCCAACGCGTCGAAGATGATCGACGAGCTCCAGCAGGAGACCGGCCGCGGCGCCTGAGCCAGCACGTCGAGCTCGCGCCGCGGGTCGAGCCTGCGCTGTGATGAGGTGCAGCGGGTGAGTACCCGGTTGGTCAGCGTGGTGGTCGACTCGATGGACCCGGCGCGGCTGGGCCGCTGGTGGGCAGCGGTGTTCGGCTGGGAGGTCACCTTCGGGGTCGACGGGGAGACCTGTGTCGAAGCGGTCGGCCAAGGGGTCGGTGCCACTCCGCCCGAGCTGACGTTCGTGGCGGCGCCGGCCGCCTCCCGCTCGGGTCCGGTCGGACTGCACCTCGACCTGGCGACGGTCACGACGTCTCATCAGCGCGACGTGGTCGACGGACTGCTGGACAGCGGAGCCCGCCACGCCGACGTCGGTCAGCCCCACGACGCGGCCTACGTGGTCCTGGCCGATCCGGAGGGCAACCCGTGCTCGAGCCGCGGGTCGAGTACCAGGACACCGGCCCGATCGCGGCCGTCGTCCTGGACAGCCTGCGACCACCGGAGCTGGCGTCCTTCTGGACCGCAGCGGCGGGCTGGGCCCGCGTCGACGGTGACGAGCGGCTCGTCCGTCTGCGGCACCCGGACGGGACAGGCCCCTACCTCGAGCTCATCCGGGTCTCGGAGCGGCACGTCGGCAAGTTCGCGCGGCACCTGGACGTCGCGCCGCCGCCGGACGGTGAGCAGACCGTCGAGGTCGACCGGCTGGTCGGCCTGGGCGCCCGGACGGTGGACGTCGGTCAGCTCGACGCGGCCGGCGACCGGCTCCCCGGCACCACCTGGGACGTGCTGGCTGATCCGGAAGGCCACGAGCTCTGCGTTCTGATACCCCGGTGATCGACGACGGCGCTGCCGTGGGTGCGGACCTGTCGGCTCGGCGTCCTCGGTAGGCCGCCCGGCGTCCCTGGTCAGTACCTGGTTGAGTCGCACGGCTGGCACGATCGCCGGATGGCGCGCTCCCGGCCCGGCTCGGCCAAGCCGGTGGCCACCGCGCCGGTGACGCTGGCTCCCGTGGTGCTGCCCGACCTCGTCCCGGCCGACCGGCAGACGTTCGGCGCGGCGGAGCCTGTCGAGGCCCTGGTGTTCGCCGGTGTCGACCTGTCCGGTCTCGTCCACGACGACGCCGAGCTGCTCGACTGCCGGCTCACCGGGTGTCGCCTAGACGGCGCCCGGCTGCGGCGGGGGCGGCTGGTGTCGTGCGTGCTGTCCGAGCTGCACGCCACGACCCTCGACGTCGCCGACTCGTCGTGGCGCGACGTCCTGCTGAGCGACTGCCGGATCGGTGCCTTGACGGCGCACGGGCTGCAGCTGCGGTCGGTCACCGTCCGCGGGGGCAACCTCGACTTCGTCAACCTCCGCGGCGCCGACCTCGACCGGGTCCGGTTCGAGGGGTGCCGGATCGGCGAGCTCGACCTCGGTTCCGCCCAGGTGCACGACGTGCGCCTGGACGGCACCGAGGTCGACCGCCTGGTCCTCGGCGGCGCGTCCTGCGCCGACGTGCACCTCGAGCAGGGGGTGGTCGGGGTGGTCGAGGGCGTTCCCGGGCTCCGCGGGGTCACCGTCAGCCGGTCGCAGCTGGACGCACTGGCACCGGCCCTGGCCGCGCACGTCGGCCTTGCGGTCGCTGCGGACTGAGCGCGCCGAACCCACCCGGGCCGGCACCTGGACCTCGCCTCGGACCAGCCAGCGCAGACCGCCCGGCGCGGGCGCGGTTGCCTGCACGCCGCTCGTCGTCGAGGGTGGGTCCGTGCTCATCGACAAGCAGCGTGTCCTCGGGATGATCGCCGACCACGGTGACCAGTCGAAGCTCCACATGGCCGAGAACGACCTGGACGATCCGGTCGACACCGACCTGCACGCAGGTCTGCTGGGCCGCCTCGGCCTGGACCCGGCGGTCTTCGCGGCCGCCGACCCGACCGACCACCTGGGGACCGGCAACCCCGACCACTGATCCCGCCTGGCTGCGCACCCGACCGGGTCCTGCCGCGCGCCGTCCGGACGACGCTCGACACCTACCAGCCGGTGGGCAGCGGCCGTCCCTCGTCGTAGCCGGCCACGGACTGCACGCCCAGCACCGCCCGGTCGGCGAGCTCGGCCAGCGTCCGCGCACCGGCGTAGGTGCAGGCACTGCGCACGCCCGAGGTGATCTGGTCGAGGAGGTCCTCGACCCCGGGCCGCCGCGGGTCCAGCAGCATCCGTGAGGAGGAGATGCCCTCCTCGAACAGCCCGCGGCGCGCCGCGTCCAGGGCACCGGCGCTGCGATCGCGGGCGGCGACGGCCCGCGCGGAGGCCATGCCGAAGCTCTCCTTGTAGGCGCGGCCCTCGGCGTCGCGGTGCAGGTCACCGGGGCTCTCGTAGGTGCCGGCGAACCACGAGCCGATCATGACCTGCGACGCACCGGCGGCGAGGGCGAGGGCGACGTCGCGGGGGTGGCGCACGCCGCCGTCGGCCCAGACGTGGGCACCGACCTCACGGGCCGCGCCGACGCAGTCCAGCACTGCCGACAGCTGCGGCCGCCCGTAGCCGGTCATCATCCGGGTGGTGCACATGGCGCCCGGGCCGACCCCGACCTTGACGATGTCGGCGCCCGCGGCGACGAGGTCACGCACCCCGTCGGGAGTCACCACGTTGCCCGCCACGACCGGGACACCGGGGTCGAGGGCGCGCACGGCGACCAGGGCGTCGAGCATCTTCTGCTGGTGGCCGTGGGCGGTGTCCAGGACCAGGGAGTCGACGCCGGCAGCGAGCAGCACCTTGGCCTTGGCCGCGACGTCGCCGTTGACCCCGAGAGCGGCCGCGACCCGCAGCCGGCCGAGACCGTCCAGTGCCGGGGTGTAGATCGTCGAGCGCAGCGCGCCGGTCCGGGTCAGGGCACCGACCAGGTACCCGTCACGCACGACCGGCACGAAGTGGCGGCGAGCCGTGACGAGGGCCTCGAACGCCGCCGGCAGCCCGTCGCGCTCCACGACCGTGGCGTCGAGGGTCACCGGGTCGCGTGACATCACCGGTCCGAGCGTCGCGTAGCGGTCGACGCCGGTCAGGTCGGCCGCGGTGACGACCCCGACCGGGCTGTCGCCGTCGACGACCACCACGGCACCGTGCGCCCGCTTGGACATCAGGTGCAGGGCGTCCAGGACGGTGTCCTCGACGCCGAGGCGGACCGGGGTCTCGAACACCGGGTGGCGGCTCTTCACCCAGGAGACGACCTCGGTGACCACGTCGAGGGGCACGTCCTGCGGCAGGACGGCGAGCGCACCGCGCCGGGCGACGGTCTCGGCCATCCGCCGCCCGCTGACCGCGGTCATGTTGGCGACGACGACGGGGACCGTGGTCCCGGTGCCGTCGCCGGTCGCCAGGTCCACGTCGAGCCGGCTGGCGACGTCGGACCGGCCGGGCACCAGGAAGGCGTCGGCGTAGGTCAGGTCGTGGTCGGGGGCCCGACCGGTGAGGAAGCGCACCGGTGAACGGTAGGGGACGCCCCGGCGGGAGTGGCTCAGCCGTGGCGGGCGGCGACGACGGCGTCGAACACGGCGCGGCGCGGCACGCCGAAGCGGGCGGCCACCGCGGCCTGGGCGGCCTTCCGGTCCGTTCCCGCCGCGACCGCCGCGGCGACCGCCGCCGCCAGCTGACCGGGCTCCGCGTCCCCCGCGGGCGCCGGGACACCACCGACGACGACTGTGACCTCCCCCAGGACCTCCCGGGCGGCGGCCCAGCGGGCCAGCCCGCCCAGGCCGTCCCGGACCACCTCCTCGTGGGTCTTGGTCAGCTCACGGCACACCGCGCCGGGCCGGTCGATGCCGAAGGCGGCCGCCATCGCCGCGAGGCTGGCGGCGAGGCGGCGGGGGGACTCGAAGAACACCAGCGTCCGGGTCTCGGCGGCCAGTGCTGCGAGGGCGCCGGCCCGCTCCCCGGGGCGGCGCGGCAGGAAGCCCTCGAAGCACCACCGGTCGGTCGGCAGACCGGACACGGCGAGTGCGGCGACCGGCGCCGACGGGCCCGGCACCACCGTCACCGCCACCCCCGCGGCAGCGGCCTCGCGGACGAGGACGAAACCCGGGTCGGACACCGTCGGCATCCCGGCGTCGGTGGCGAGGGCGACCACCGCGCCGCCGGCAGCGGCGGCCAGCAGGTCCGCGACCCGCGCCCGCTCGGTGTGCTCGTCGACGCGGACCACCCGCCCCGTCGGCTCCACCGCGAGGCGCCGGCACAGCGCGCGCAGCCGCCGGGTGTCCTCCGCGGCGAGCACGTCGGCGCTGGTGAGGATCTCCCGCAGTCGCGGCGAAGCATCGCCGGTGTCCCCGATCGGGGTGCCCACGAGGACGATCCGACCGGGCCCCGGGGCGGCACCGCCGGACGTCGACACCCGGGCCATCCTGGCGGACCGCCCGGGGGAGGTGGGCGGACGGGCCACCCGGATCTGGCCTTCGCGGACCTCGCGTGGAGGCGCCTGCGGGGTCGGGGCCCGAACGGGGCAGAGTCGGCGGACAGGGGTCCTCCCTACGATGCTCGACCGTGGCCCTGACGCTGACCGACCGCGTCCCGCTCGGCCGCGACGTCTCCGGCGCACCGCTGGCCCCGCTGCGCGACCGCTTGGTGGCGGCCGTGCCGGCGACCAACCCGCTGTGGTGGCTGGTGTACCTGGCGCTGACCGCGGCCGGGGGGGTGCTGCGGTTCGTGCACCTGGCCACGCCCGCGTCGTTCGTCTTCGACGAGACCTACTACGCGAAGGACGCGTGGTCGCTGCTGCACTTCGGCACCGAGCGCAGCTACCTGACGACCGCCAACGCCCAGCTGCTCGCCGGTCACGTCCTCGACCAGTGGGCGCACACGAAGCCGGCGTGCTCGGCCACCACCGCGGCGTCGGCGCCCTGCCCGGAGTACGTCGTCCACCCGCCGGTGGGCAAGTGGATGATCGCCCTCGGCGAGCGCGCGTTCGGCATGACCCCGTTCGGCTGGCGGTTCGTGCCGGCGGTCTGCGGGACGATCGCGATCCTGCTGGTCGGGCGGCTCGCGCGGCGGCTCACCCGCTCGGACCTGCTCGGTGCTCTCGCGGCGCTGCTGTACGCGGTGGACGGGCTCGCGATCGTCGAGGCCAGGACGGCGATCCTCGACTCCCTGCTCGCGTTCTGGCTGCTGCTCGCCCTGTCCTGCCTGCTGATCGACCGCGACGTGGCCCGCCGCCGACTCGCCGACCGGGCGGCGCCGCCCGGCGCTGGCTACCCGGTCACGGCGCTCGGGCCGCGCCTCGGCATCCGCTGGTGGCGCTGGGCGGCCGGGCTGTTCTTCGGTCTCGGCTGCGCCACGAAGTGGAACGGGGTCTTCCTGCTCGCGGTCATGGGCGTGCTGACCTGGCTGTGGGACGCCTCGGCCCGCCGGGCGATCGGGCTCCCCCGGTGGCTGTCGGCGTCCTTCCTGCGCGACGCCCCCGGTGCGTTCCTGTCCCTCGTCGGGACGTCGGTGGTCGTCTACGTCGCGTCGTGGTCGGGCTGGTTCGCGACCACCGGCGGCTACAACCGGTCGTGGGCGGCGTCCAACCCGGCGGGCACGGTGGGTCGGCTCCTCCCGTCGGCGCTGCGGTCGTGGTGGAACTACCACCAGCAGATGTACCAGTTCGACACCACCCTCAGCACCCCGCACCCGTATGCCTCGAACGCGATCGGGTGGCTGGTCATGTACAAGCCGGTCGCCTTCGCCTACACCGGCGGCCTGTCCGCGTCCGGGGTCGCGACGACCGGCGGCTCGTGGGTCCGAGCCGTGCACGCGGCCGGGACCCCCCTGCTGTGGTGCGGATCGTGTGTGGCGCTGCTGGTGTGCGTCTGGCTCTGGGCGGGTGCCCGGGACTGGCGGGCCGGGTTCGTGCTCGCCGGGGTCCTCGGGACGTGGGTGCCGTGGCTGCACTACTCCCACCGCACGATCTTCAGCTTCTACGCGATCGTGGTGCTGCCGTTCCTCGTGCTCGCTGTCGTCCTGGTGATCGGCCGGCTGATCGGACCGGGGGCCGTGGCGGTGGCGGGCACTGATCCGACGGGCACGGACCCGGCTGGCACGGACCCGGTCGGCGCGGACGCGGCTGGCGCGGACCCGGCTGGCGCGGACCCGGCTGGTCCGTACGCGGCTGGTCCGTACGCGGCTGGCATGGACCCGGTCGGCGCGGTGGCGGCTGGTCTGGACGTGGCTGCGACCACCCCGGTTCAGGCGGCCGGCAACCGGCGGGTGTGGGCCGGTGCGGTGTGTGGTGTCTACATCGCGCTGGTGGTCGTCAACTCCGCCTACGCCTACCCGATCCTGACCGACGAGCTGATCCCGTACAGCTCGTGGCTGCACCGGATGTGGTTCAAGTCCTGGATCTGACGACGCCTCCGACCGCCGGGCCGGCGCAGACCGACTTGTCAGGACTCGTCAAGCGTCCGACGAGAGACCTCGGGGAGCCGATCGGGTGGAGCTGAGGGGATTCGAACCCCTGACCCCCTCGATGCGAACGAGGTGCGCTACCAGCTGCGCCACAGCCCCCGACGTGCCCGGGACGGTACCACGCAGGCCTCCTCCGACCGGCCTGGCACCCCGCTCGCGCGGCCTCCGGACAGGCCGGCCGACAACCTCCGGGAGCTGCTCCGGCGACCTCCCCGGCACGCTTCGTCGAGACGCCACCAGGCCCGGGCGGCACCGGTCAGACAGCGACTCCGACCGTCATCTCGTCGCCTTCGAGTGCGTCCGGTCCCGCGCCCGCCGACGTGTCCACCTGGTCGCGTGCCGCCGGACCTGCGTGGCTCCCGTCCGCCGCCCCGAGCGCGCCGCCGGTCGCGGGCGGGCGCGCCACCAGGCCGATCGCGATGCGGGCGGTGTCCTCGCCGACGGCCTGTGCGGCGGCGGTCCAGGCGCCCGGACAGCCGAGGTCGATGCGCGACACGACCCGGGGAGCCCGCGGGGCGGTCACGTAGGTCGGCAGCGGGACCGGGGTGGGCTGCCACTGGCCGGCGCCGGCCGCCGCCGCCCCCGCCGGGACGCCCTCGGCCGCGGCCGCCATCGCCGGGATGGACCCGCCGCCGGCCGGCGCCGTGGTGGGTCCGACGGCGACGGTGCCGGTCCGAGCGACGGTGCCGGTCCGAGCGAGCACGAGCTGGCTCGCCCGGTCATCGCGCGTCAGCAGGTCGACACCGGGCAGCTCGACCCACACAGGTCCCGTCGCGGACGCGGGCCACGCGCTCGCGCCGTCCTCGGCCCGGACGAGCACCTCCGGACCGGCCGACTCGACCGGACCGGCCGATGCGGTCGGGGAGGCGCCGGACAGCGGACCGCCGGCGTGTCGACCGGCGGCGGCCCGCTCGCCGTCGCGTTTCCGCCGCCGTGACTGCCGGCGGGACCGGCGCCCGGCCCGGGCGGCGAAGGTGACGAGCACGAACCAGCCGGCCGCGAGGGACGCCGTCCCGACAGCGGACCACCACGGGAGCCGGTGGCCGGCCGCTCCCGCGGCGGCCGTCGACGCCACGACGAGCAGGGCGAGCAGGATCCGGCGTCGACGTCGCGTCGCCCGCGAGGGACGTCGGACCGCCGGCTGGACCGAGACGACGGCGTGGCGGCCGGTCGTGCCACCGGGCGCGACGATGCCACCGGCTCGCCGCCCGACGGCCCGGTCCACGCCGCGGAGCCGGTGCCCGCTCCCACCACGGCCGGCGACCCGGCGAGCACCTCGGAGACCGGGGTCGAGGATCCGCTGCCGCGAGGACGGCGGTGCCTCACGTTCCGCGCGCGCGATGCTCCGACGGTTGAGCCAGCTGCGGCTCAGGACCACGATCCAGAGCACGCCGATGCCGCCGTAGAGGAGTCCGGATCCCACGCCCTGACCGTAGGAGTCGACACCTCGCCGGCCCCGCACGCGCGCCGGTGTGTCCGCGTCGGGACGGCGGGAAGAGCGCTGCTCTCACGACGGGTCCGCAGGGAGCACTGCTCTTGCCGACCGCCCGATCTCAGCGACCGCCCGATCTCAGCGACTACCCGACACCGGGCCTGTCCGCTGCGCGTGCCAGCGCGCCACCATCCCGCCCGGGACGTCCTCCGCACACAGGGAGAAACCGAGGTGGTCACGCCAGGCGCCGTCGATGTGCAGGAAGCCGACCCGCAGCCCCTCCTCGCGGAACCCGAGCTTGGCCACCACTCGGAGACTGGCCGCGTTCTCCGGTCGGATGTTCACCTCGACGCGGTGCAGTCCGGCCACGACGAAGCAGTGGTCGACGGCGAGTGCGACCGCGGTGGGCACGATCCCTCGCCCCGCCACGTCCCGGTCGACCCAGTACCCGATCTGTGCCCAGCGCGCAGAGCCCCAGGTGATCCCGGACACGGTGACCTGCCCGACGAGGCGGCCGTCGTAGGTGAGCACCCACGGGAATCCCCGGCCGTCGCGACCCTGCCGGCGGAGGTCGCGCACCATGGCCGCGAAGGTGCGGGTCTCCAGCGCCTGCTCGGGCGCGGTGGCCTCCCAGGGCCGCAGCCACGACGCGTTGCGGGCGCGGACCGCGAACCAGGGCTTGGCGTCCTGGCGGGTGATCGGTCGCAGCTCCACCCGCCCGTCACGCAGCCGGGCCGGCCAGGCGCCCCGAGGGTCCCGGCCCGCCGCACCGGCTGCCCCGCGACCGGGGCGCGAGCTCAGTGCGAGCCTCCGCGGGAGTGCCGGACGATCTCGCCCAACAGCGGCCCGAGGACGCTCATGGCATCACGCACCGCGCCCGTCGAGCCCGGCAGGTTGACGACGAAGACCCGGCCGGCAAGGCCCGCGACCCCCCGGGAGAACACCGCGGTCGGGACACCGGCCGCCACCCCGGTCGACCGAAGCAGCTCGGGGATGCCGGGGATCTCCAGGTCGAGCACCCGGCGCGTCGCCTCCGGCGTCCGGTCGTCGCGCGACAGGCCGGTGCCCCCGGTGGTGATCACGACGTCGTAGTCCGCCGCCACCGCGGCCGCCAGCACGTCGGCGAGGCGAGGACCGTCGGGGACGACACGGGGACCGTCGACGCTGAGCGGTCCGGGCACCTCTCGGAGCAACGTCGCCAGCAGGGGACCCGAGCGGTCTTCGTAGACCCCGCTCGCCGCCCGGGTCGACACCGTGATCACCAGTGCTCGCACGGGTCCGGGCACGTCGGCCGGTGCCCCGGCTTCGGTGCCCGCGGGCGCCGGCTGCGCTGCGTGCTCAGCGTGCACCGCGTGCTCGGCGTCCACCGTGTGCTCGGTGTGCACCGCGTCCGCCGCGTCCATCGCGTGATCTGCGTCCGTCGCGAGGCGGATCACGAGGTGCGCTCCTCGGTGACGGTCCCCGCGGCGGCCGAGGTGGCCGGCTGGGCCGAGGTGGCCGACGGTGCCGGCAGCGCCGACGTGGCCGGCAGGGGACCGCGCGACCAGTCGGGCGACGTGCCGCCGGCCTTCGACACCACCGCCACGTCGGTGATGGTGGCTGCCGGGTCGAGTGCCTTCACCATGTCGACGACGGACAGGCCCGCCACCGCGACCGCGGTCAGCGCCTCCATCTCGACGCCGGTCCGGTCGGTCGTCGACACCTCGGCTTCGATGTCGACGCCGCTGTCGGTCACGACGACCTCGACCCGTACCCCCGAGAGCCTGATCGGGTGACACAGCGGGACCAGCTCCGGCGTCCGCTTCGCGCCCATGATCCCGGCGATCCGGGCGACCGCGACGGCGTCCCCCTTGGGCACCTCGCCGGCGCGCAGCGCGACCACGGTCGACGCGGACAGGAGCACCCGCCCCCGGGCCACGGCCCGCCGGGCGGTCTCCCGCTTCGCCCCGACGTCGACCATGCGCGCTGCGCCGGTGCCGTCCAGATGCGGGAAGGGCGTGGCCGCGCGGTCACGGCCCGGCTCCGGCGGCCGGCCGCCGTCAGTTCCTGCCGCTGGTCCCGTCACGGCAGCAGCGGCGTCGTCGGAGCGGACCCGTCGAGCACCATCGCGTCCAGAACGGACCCCGCGGGCAGCCGGCCGGCGCCGGCCGGGACGATCACCAGCGCGTCGGCCGCCGCGAGTCCGGCGAGCAGGTGCGACCCGGTACCGCCGGTGCTGCGGGCGATCCCATGGTCGAGACGCACCCGCAGGAACTGGGTCTTGGCGGCCGGCGCGTGCACCTCGTCGGCCAGCCGGACGCGCACGGTCGGACGGAACAGGTCGTCGCGCGCGGCCAGGCGGCGGATCGCGGGGCGCGCGAACACCTCGAAGCTGACGTAGGCGCTGACCGGATTGCCGGGCAGCGCGAACACGGGCACCCGGTCCTCGCCGATCACGCCGAAACCCTGCGGCATGCCCGGCTGCATCGCCACCGGACCGAACACCACGTCGCCCAGTGTCGGCAGCACGTCGCGGACGACGTCGTACGCCCCGACCGAGGCCCCGCCCGTCGTGATGACCAGGTCGGCGGGTGCGAGCCGGTCGGCGAGCACCCCGGAGAGCACCTCGGCCAGCTCAGCGGCGTCGTCCCGGACCGGGGGCAGGCGACGCACGACCGCGCCCGCCTCGGTGGCCGCCGCGAGGAGCATGGCGGAGTTCGAGTCCGCGATCTGGCCTGCTCCCAGCGGAGTGCCCGGCTCGTGCAGCTCGCTGCCGGTGGACAGCACGACGACCCGCGGCCGCGGTCGGACGAGGACGGCGGGGAAGCCGGCAGCCGCGAGCAGGCCGATCCGTCGGGGATCCAGCCAGGACCCCGCTGTCAGCACGGTCGCTCCGGCCGCCAGGTCGCTGCCGGCGTCGCGGACGTACCCGCCGGCGGTGGTGGGCCGGTCGATCCGCACCTGCGCGGCGCCCTGGTCGGTCCACTCCTGCGGCACCACGGCGTCCGCGCCCGCCGGCAGCGGGGCGCCCGTCATGATCCGCATCGCCTGGCCGGGACCGAGCCCCTGCCCGGGCCCCGGCGTCGAGCCGGCGGCGAGGTCGCCGACGACCGACAGCAGCACCGGCGCGCCGGGACCGGCGGCCGCGACGTCGACGGCCCGGACCGCGTAGCCGTCCATCGAGGAGTTGGTGAACGGCGGGAGGTCGTAGGTCGCGACGGCATCCTGCGCCAGCAGGCACCCCGCGGCGTCGACCAGCGTGCAGACGCGGGGCGCCAGCGTGCTCACGGTGTCCAGGACGACGCGCAGCTGGTCCGCCACCGCTCGCATGCCGCTCCGCTCCCCGATCCGGTGCGATGACCCTAACGGCGTGGACCGACACTGACGGCGTGGACCGACACTGACGGCGTGGACCGACACTGCCTGTCTCCCGCGGTCGGCTCCGTGGCGGCGGCCAAGACGGACCTGCGCCGAAAGGTCTCGGCCCGGCGGGTCGCGCGGGTGCGCACCGATCCCGACGCGAGGCCGGCGGCCGGCCGCGCGGTCCACCGGCTGCTCGCCGAGACGCCGGAGCTCCGTGCGCTGCAGGCGGGGGACACGGTCACGGCCTACCTCGAGCTCGCCACCGAGGTGCCGCTGGCCGCCACCAGGGCGGCGCTGGCCGCAGCCGGGGTGACGGTGCTGGTGCCGCGGGTGCTCCCCGACGCCGACCTCGACTGGGTGCGCTGGACGCCGGACACACCGGCCCCTGCGAGCAGGACCGCGACCGTGACCGGGACCGCCGAGGACCTGGGCCCGTCGGCGCTGGTGGCGGCGTCGGTGGTCCTGCTGCCCGGCATCGCCGGGGACCGCGACGGGCGTCGCCTCGGCCGGGGCGGCGGCTCCTACGACCGTGCGCTCGGACGGCTCCCGACGGGTTCCAGGCGGCCGTGGACATGTCTGGTGCTCTACGACGACGAGGTCGTCGACATGGTGCCGGTCGACGTCCACGACGTGTACGTGGACGCGGTCGTCACACCAGGCGGCCTGGTGCGCCGTGGCTGAGTCCTCCGGCGGCTAAGGTTGGCACTCGACCGCCAGGAGTGCCAGACCGCTCTGATCTGAACCGCCTGCGTCCCGGGCGGCCTGGGGTCCGGACGGCTCTGCGATCCAGGTGTTCCTGAGTGCCTGACCGCCGTGAGTTCGAGACCGTCATGAGTTCCACCAGGCCGTGACCGGCGGCGGGAGTCGGCAGCCAGCTGCCGGTGTCGCCGTTCCCGCGCAGGTCACCGCAGCTGAGACCAGGAGACGTCGTGCCGACCTACGAGTACCTCTGCACCGACCAGGGCCACCGTCTGGAGGTCGTGCAGCGGTTCACCGACGACGCCCTGACCGTGTGCCCGGAGTGCGGCGGGCACCTGCGCAAGGTCATCTCGCCCGTCGGGATCGTCTTCAAGGGCTCGGGTTTCTACCGCAACGACAGCAGGTCGGGTGCCAAGAACGGCGCCGGAGCAGCCGGTAAGGACGGTGCCCCGCCCGCCAAGGACGGCGGATCGGCGTCGGACGGCTCGGCGGGCGGTGACGCCGGCGCTGCGAAGGACGGTGCCGCGGCCAAGGACGGTGCCGCGGCGAAGGACGGCGGCCCGGCGAAGGACGGTGGGCGCGCCGCGACGCCCGCAGCGGGGACGCCGTCGCGCGAGGGTGGCTCCCCCGGCACCCCGACGTCCGGCGGCACCGCGGGGAGCACCTCGACCGCGGGCTCGAAGGGGTCGGGCAGCGGGTCGTCGGGTGCCGCGTCCCCGGCCTCGAAGAGCTCCGCCGGCTGACCACCCGGCCGTGGCGGCCGTCCTCGACCGCTGCGCGGGACGGGCGTCCAGGCCGGCCGCCGGTCCGCGCTCGTCCGTGGTGGTCCGTGCTCTCGCGCGCTCGTTCCCAAGGGTCGCCGCCCGGGCCGTCGTCCACAGGGTCGCCGCCCGGCCGTCGTCCACAGCGAGGGCGGCCGCACTGTGACGTGCCCATCAGCGCTCCCTACCGTCCGCCGCATGGACAGGACACCGGTCGCCGAGCGACTCCACCGACGGGACCGACCGCCGGCGCCGGCACGGCCGGGCCCCGCGGGCCGCGGGCGCTCCCCGGGGCGCCGTTCGCCCGCGGAGCACTGGCTGGCCGTCACCCGAGCGCTGTCCTGGCACCGCCGCCTCGTCGCGGCCGCACTCGCCGCCGTCGCTGTGCTCGCGGCCCTCGACGTGCTCCGGCCGGCACCGGTCCTCGGCGTCCCGGTCGTCGTGGCGTCGCGGGACCTTCCCGCGGGGGCTCGGCTGGACGCGACCGAGCTGACGGTGGTGCTCGAGCGGCCGGGCACCGCTCCCAGCGGCTCGGCCCGCTCACCGGCCGAGCTGACCGGGGCGCTGCTGGCGGCACCCCTGCGGGCCGGCGAGCCGATCACCGATGTGCGGCTCGTCTCCGCCGCCCTCCTCGCGGCCTACGCGCCCTCACTGGGACGCGACGTGGGTGAGGCCACCGTGCGCCTGTCCGATCCTGGCGGTGTGGCGACCGTGACGGCCGGCAGCCTCGTCGACGTCCTGGCCGCCACGACGGCCGGACCTCGAGCGGGCGCCCCGGCTTCCGTCATCGCGGCCGGCGTCCCGGTCCTGGCCGTCCCCGGACGGGCCGCCGGCCCGACCTCCACGGGCGGCGGGCTGCTCAGCGCCGCCGCCAGCCAGCCCGTCGACTCCGCCGGCGGGCTGCTCGTGCTCGCTGTCACGCCGGCGACGGCTCGCCTGCTCGCGCAGGCTGCCGTCACCTCGCAGCTCTCGGTCCTGGTGCATCCCCGGTGAGCTGCGCCGGCCCGAGCCGTCCGCGTGGTCCAGCCGGCCGGGCGGGCACCGTGAGGCGACCGGGCCGGGGCCGCCGTGACCGGCCCCGGCCGCGGTGGGCGGGCGTCAGGCGCCGTGATGTGGCGGCACGTCCCGCAGCAGTCGATCGTCACCGCGATCGGCTCCCGCCTCGGCCGGGTCGGACGTGTCGTCCGCATCGTCGCGAGGGACCAGCGGCGTCTCGGGGAACGCCGTCCGGGCCGGGTGGTCGACCGCCTCGGCAGCGGCAGGAGGGGCCACGGTGAAGGGCTGGACGCCCCACGTCCCCGACCACCGGTCACCGGGCGCCAGGACGACCAACGACGTCCCGGAGTTGAACGCGTCGGCTGGCGCGGTCATCGGCTCGATGGCGAACGAGCGCCGGAACCGCTCCGCGTGCTGGGTGTCCGAGCTGTACACCTGCAGCCAGTCGAAGGCCGCATCGGCCCAGACCCGCACCCCCCGGCCGTCGGCACCGGTGACCGAGGCCCGCACCAGGCCGTCGGGGTCGCGGGCGAGGTCGGTGTAGGCGGTGTCGAGCACGGTCGACCCGAACCGGCGCCCGTCGCGGAAGTCGCGGTCGGTGCCTGAGACCGGGCGGGTCGCCAGGGGCAGCAGCCGGTCGTCGGTCGGGACCCAGGTCTCGGCCGGCACCTGCAGCACCTGCTCGTCGACGCCGGTGCCGGCGTGCAGGTAGCAGTGGGTGGCGAGGGAGAACGGCGCCGGTGCGTCACCGACGTTGAGCGCCTCGTGGGTGACCCGGAGGCCGTCGCCGGTCAGGTCGTAGGTGGTGCGCAGGACCACCGTGAAGGGGTAGCCGGCGCGGGCGTGCACCGTCGCGACGACGACGAGGTGGTCCGCCCGCACGTCCTCGGCCACGACGGGCAGCCACCGCACGAGCCCGTGCAGCGCGCACCCGGTCGCCGGTTCGGAGATGTCGAGCTGGTGGTCGTGGCCGCCGAAGGAGTACCGCCCGTCACGGATGCGGTTGCACCACGGCGCGAGCACCTGGCCGCGGCAGCCCGGCGGCAGCTCGCCGCGCTCGTAGCCGTCCAGCACGTCGACGCCGCCCGCGGTGTACCGGCGCAGCCCGCCACCGACCTCGACGACCACGATCTCCTGGTCACCGTGGTGCAGGACCCACTCGCGCCCGCCGACGGGTACCGGGAGGTCTCCTGGGACACGGGTCCCCGGTCCCGGCTGTCGCGCCCCGGTCCGATCCAGGGCGCCCTGCGTCGACTGCCCGGCCGCGGCATGCTCGATGTCCACCGGACGACCGTAGTCAAGGGGTCCACCCCGACCGTCCCGACCATCCCGACCGTCCCGACCGTCCCGACCGTCCCGACCGTCGGGAGGTGGCGTCGAGGGGTCACTCGCACGGTCGCGCTGTCACCGGCCGTGAGCTGCCCCTGACAGCGACGCGATCACTAGGCTCGCCATCCGGACCGGGGCACGGGTGGGCGATGGCGGACCCACCGTCGTCCACCGCATCGCCTGCCCGGTCCAGTCCGCATCGGCTGCGCGCACGAACCACCCCGGCACCACTGCCGACCCGAGCTCCAGGAAGGGGCCTTCGATGGCCTTCGACATCGCGCGCTACGCCCGGACGGCGACACCGGTCAAGTGGGACGACATCGACCTGACGTCGTCGTTCGCGGAGAAGCCCCTGTCCCGAGCTGCGCTGCGGTGTCTGCGGTACATGTGCGACATCGAGTCCTACACGGTCTGCTACCTGCGCGACCTGCTGGTGACCCCGTCGCACACCGACCCGGACATCACGACGTTCCTCACCATGTGGGGCTACGAAGAGTACTGGCACGGCGAGGTGCTGGCCGACGTCCTGGCCGCGCACGACATCCCGACGGGGAACGCCCACCAGCGTGCGGTCCGCACCGCGCACAAGATCCGCAGCCGGATCTCCCCGATCCAGCAGGCCATCCTGGCGAACATGATCGGCGACGACTTCATCGCGACGCACATGACCTGGGGTGCGGTCAACGAGTGGACCACCTTCGCCGGATACCACCGCCTCGCGGAGCTGGAGGGCAACGCGACCCTCACCGAGCTGCTCGGCCGGATCGCCAAGCAGGAGACGCGTCACATCGCGTTCTACGCCAGCCAGGGTCGGGACCGGCTCGCCGCGAGTCCCCGGGCCCAGAAGATCACCCGGTTCGTCCTGGACAAGTTCTGGAACCCGGTCGGCTCGAACGTCATGCCGAAGCCGGACACCCGCCACCTGCTCACCTACCTGATGGGCGGACCGACCGGGCGCGAGCAGGCCCGTCGGATCGACTCGCACCTCGACGACATGCCGGGGCTGTCGGGGCTGCGGATCGTCGAACGCTCCCTGATCGCGCGCGGCATCCCGGCGTGACCGACGCGGCTCGGCTTCGGTGACCCCGCCCGAGCCGGCCCGGCGGGAGCGCGCGATGGACAGCCGCCCACTCGGAGACCAGCGGCACGACGACGAGCGGCGTCCCGACAGCGGGCCTGCCGACGAGCCGCTTGGGGAGCCCTCCCGCGAGCCGCCCGGCGATGACCGGCCCGCCGGTGAGCGCTCCGGTGACGTGCCGTCAACGGGGGCGCGAGCACGGGCGACCGGTGGCCGCGCCGGCCGTCCGGATGCCGCCGGCCTGCGCGCCGCGCGCCTCGACGCGACCGACCACGCGCTGATCGGTGCCCTGCAGCAGGACGGGCGAGCCTCCTACGCGGCGCTGGCGAAGGAGGTCGGGCTGTCGGAGGCCGCGGTCCGCCAGCGGGTCCAGCGGCTGCGCGACTCCGGTGTCATGCAGATCATCGCGGTGACCGATCCGATGACCGTCAACCTCGCCCGCCAGGCCATGGTCGGGGTCCGGGTGGAGGGCGACACCCGCGACGTCGCCCGCCAGCTCGCCGCACTCGCGCAGGTCGACTACGTGGTGCTGTGCGCCGGGTCCTTCGACATCCTCTGCGAGATCACCTGCGAGAATGACCAGCAGCTGCTGACGCTGCTCAACACCGGCGTCCGCGGCGTTCCCGGCGTCGTCTCGACCGAGAGCTTCGTCTACCTCCAGCTCGCGAAGCAGACGTACGCCTGGGGCGCACTGACCGGCGATCCGGCCACCCCGAGACCAGCCGATCGCGGAGAGTCGTAGCAGCGCACGCGGAGCCGAGCGGTCCTCCGACCGACCGCCGGTCGTGCCCGCGGACTGGGACGCGCCCGGACACCCTTCCGACGCGGTCGACGTCCCGGTTACCGTGCCCGGGTCCACCGGTCGGTGTCGGGGGACGTCGGCCCAGCGGCTCCGCGCTCCGACGTCCGGCGTCACGGCCGGTGCTCCGTGAGCATCGTGGCTGGACCGGGAGGCGTCGTGGGTGTGTCCTATCGCGGGTTGTCGCTGTGGCTGGACACCCTGCCCGAGCCGCTGGTCGCGCGGCCCCGCCTCGACCGCGACGTCGAGGTCGACGTCGCCATCGTCGGAGCCGGCTACACGGGGCTGTGGACCGCCTACCACCTGTCCCGAGCCGATCCGTCGCTGACGGTCGCGGTGGTCGAGCGCGAGATCGCCGGTTTCGGGGCGTCGGGCCGCAACGGCGGCTGGTGCGTCGGGGAGTTCGCCGCCCACCCGCCGGCGGTGGCCCGCCGCTACGGCGAGCCCGCGGCCCGGGCGATGATCCGGGCGCTGGCCGCCACCGTCGACGAGGTCGGGGAGTTCTGCCGCCGCGAGGACGTCGACGCCGAGTGGGCGAAGGGCGGGACGATCACCCTCGCCCGCAGCGCACCCCAGGAGCGGCGGCTGCGGGCGGAGGTCGAGGAGGACGAGCACTGGGGCATCCGGTCGACCTGGCTGTCGGCGTCGGAGACGGCCGAGCGGCTGCATGCGACCGAGGTCTCCGGCGCCCGCTGGTCCCCGGACTGCGCGGCCCTGAACCCCGGGAAGCTCGTGCGCTCCCTCGCCGACGTCGTCACCGCCCGCGGCGTGGCCCTCTACGAACAGACCCCGGCTCTGTCCATCGCGCCGCACGAGGTCCGCACCCCCGCCGGGACGGTGCGCGCTGCGGTGGTGGTCCGCGCAACCGAGGGCTTCACCCCGGCCCTGCCCGGTCACCGCCGCGTCCTGGCGCCCGTCTACTCCCTCATGATCGCCACCGAGCCGCTGGCCGACCGGGTCTGGGACCGGATCGGCTGGAGCGGCCGGGAGACCCTCGCCGACGGTCGCCACCTGATCATCTACGCGCAGCGCACGGCCGACGGCCGCATCGCCTTCGGCGGCCGCGGCGCGCCCTACCACCTGCGGTCAGCGGTGCGCCCGGCCTTCGACCGCGACCCGACGACGTTCGCGCTGCTTCGGCGGACGATGGTGGAGCTGTTCCCCGACGTGGCCGACGCCCGGATCACCCACCGCTGGGGCGGCCCGCTGGGGGTGCCGCGCGACTGGTTCCCCTCGGTCGGTCTCGACCGCTCCACCGGCCTCGGCTGGGGCGGCGGCTACGTGGGTGAGGGGGTGGCCGCGTCGGCGCTGGCCGGGCAGACCCTCGCCGAGCTGGTCACCGGGCAGCAGACCGTGCGGACCGCGCTGCCCTGGGTCAACCACCACTCGCGGTCGTGGGAGCCGGAGCCGCTGCGGTGGGCCGGGGTCAGCGCGGGTCTCACGGTGATGACGGGCGCCGACCGGGCCGAGCACCGCACCGGGCGGTCGTCGAAGCGGGCCGCGGTGTTCGACCGGCTCGTCCGCGGCTGACGGTCGGCGGCGCGGCGCGGCGCACCCGGCGGCGGCGGATTGTGGGTCGCCAGTCGGCCAGCGACCGGCGATCGGCGACCCACACTCCTCGGCCGCGACAGACTTCGAGGTCTAGAGGCGCGCCCAGGCCTCGGTCAGCGTCGCCCGCAGGATCTGCTCGATCTCGTCGAAGTGCGTCTGGTCGCAGATCAGCGGCGGCGCCAGCTGGATGACCGGGTCACCCCGGTCGTCGGCACGGCAGTAGAGCCCGTTGTCGAACAGGGACTTCGACAGGAAACCACGCAGGAGCCGCTCGGACTCCGCGTCGTCGAAGGTCTCCTTCGTGACCTTGTCCTTCACCAACTCGATGCCGTAGAAGTACCCGTCGCCGCGGACGTCGCCGACGATCGGGAGGTCGTTCAGCTTCTCCAGCGTGGCGCGGAAGCCGTCCTGGTTGGCCCGGACGTGGGCGAGGAGGTCCTCGCGCTCGAAGATGTCGAGGTTGGCGTGCGCGACCGCGGAGGAGACGGGGTGCCCGCCGAAGGTGTAGCCGTGGCTGAAGGACGCCGAGCCCTGCAGGAACGGCTCCATGATGCGGTCGGACGCGATCATGGCGCCGATCGGGGAGTACCCGGAGGTCATCCCCTTGGCGCAGGTGATCATGTCCGGGACGAAGCCGTAGCGCTCAGCGGCGAACATCGTGCCGAGACGACCGAACGCACAGATCACCTCGTCGGAGACGAGCAGGACCTCGTGGCGGTGGCAGATCTCGCGCACCCGCTGGAAGTACCCGGGCGGCGGGGTGAAGCAGCCACCGGAGTTCTGCACCGGCTCGAGGAACACCGCGGCGACGGTGTCGGCGCCCTCGGCGACGATCATCGCCTCGATCTGGTCCGCGGCCCACACCCCGAAACGCTCGAGGTCGTCGCCGTGCTCGGGAGCGCGGTAGAAGTTCGTGTTGGGCACCTTGAAGGTGCCCGGGACCAGCGGCTCGAAGTACTTCTTGGCATCCGGGATCCCGGTGATCGACAGCGCACCGGCAGTCGTGCCGTGATAGGCGATCGAACGGCTGATGACCTTCGTCTTCATCGGGCGGCCGGTCATCTTGAAGTACTGCTTGGCGACCTTCCATGCGGTCTCGACGGCCTCGCCGCCGCCGGTGGTGAAGAACACCCGGTTGAGGTCGCCCGGGGTGTGCGTGGTCAGCCGCTCGGCGAGGGTGATCGCCTGCGGGTGCGCGTAGCTCCAGAGCGGGAAGAACGCCAGCTGCTCGGCCTGCTTCGCACCGGCCTGCGCCAGCTCGCGGCGGCCGTGGCCCACCTGGACGACGAACAGCCCGGCCAGGGCGTCGAGGTAGCGCTTGCCGTGCTGGTCGGTGATGTAGGCACCCTCGCCCTTCACGATCACCGGGACATCGGCCTCAGCGTAGGAGCCCATCCGGGAGAAGTGCAGCCACAGGTGGTCCCGGGCCTTGGCCGCGAGGGACTGCTCGGGCTCCACGGCCGGGTCGGTGTGGGGAGCACCGTCGACGGCGGCGGCCGGTGCCGGGGCGGGGCCGGCCTCGACGGTCCCGACGTGGGTGGTCGCGGGGAGTTCGGTCACGAGCTGCTCGGTCGCGGTCATGTCCTCGGCTTCGTCCTCGTCCCGCACGCAGCGGGGGCGACCCGGCGCGGGCCACGTGCCGATGGTCCGCCACGACCCCCCGCCTTGTCGAGTCCCCACTCGGCGCGCCCACGGAAAGTCGCGATCCAGTGCGCCGTCGACGCGCGATCCGGCACAATGGAGGACGTCGAGCGCATCGATCCGCAGCAACGGCTGGTCGGCACGGTCGGCACGGCGAGCACAGCACACCAGCCACGTCGCTCACCGGGCCGGGCCGAGCTGCCGGGGTCGGCGGGTCGCGGTCCGGGGTCCGTCCCGGGCACCGCATCGGCCGGCTGGTGGCGTGCTCGGGGAGGTGTCACGGTCCGTCAGCTCACGCGGCGGGCCGAGAACGTCGGACGGTGGTCGCCCGACACGTCGAACGGGAGTCAGAACGTGCGCATCGGGGTCCCGCGGGAGATCAAGAACAACGAGTTCCGGGTCGCGCTGACCCCGGCCGGGGCCGACGAGCTCGTCCGTCACGGGCACGACGTCGTCGTCGAGACCGGTGCCGGGGACGGCTCGTCGCTGCCCGACGAAGACTTCCTCGCCGTCGGCGCGAAGGTCCTCGGCTCCGCGGACGACGTCTGGGGGACCGCCGACCTCGTCGTCAAGGTGAAGGAGCCCATCGCCGACGAGTTCGCCCGGATGCGCGACGGGCAGGTCCTGTTCACCTACCTGCACCTCGCCGCCGGCCCGGACTGCACGCGGGCGCTGCTGGACGCGGGCGTCACCGCCATCGCCTACGAGACGGTGCGGCTGCCCTCCGGCGCGCTGCCGCTGCTCGCGCCGATGAGTGAGATCGCCGGGCGTCTCGCCCCACAGACCGGTGCGGCGGCACTGCTGCGCCCGGCCGGCGGGCGCGGGGTCCTCCTCGGCGGCGTGCCCGGCGTGCGTCCCGGGAAGGTCGTCGTGATCGGCGCCGGGGTCGCCGGCTCCAACGCCGTCGCGATCGCCGCCGGGATGCGTGCCGAGGTCGTCGTCCTGGACCGGTCGGTGGCCGCGCTGAAGGTGATCGACGAGCTGTACCACGGTGCCGTCCGGACGGTGGCCTCGTCCTCGTTCGCCCTCGAGCGCGAGCTGCTGGACGCGGACCTGGTCGTCGGCGCGGTGCTCGTCCCGGGCGCGAAGGCCCCGAGCCTGGTCAGCAACGACCTCGTCTCGCGGATGAAGCGCGGCAGCGTGCTCGTCGACATCTCGATCGACCAGGGCGGCTGCTTCGCCGACTCCCACCCGACGACCCACGCGGAGCCGACCTACCCGGTGCACGGGTCGCTCTTCTACTGCGTGGCCAACATGCCCGGTGCGGTGCCGCACAGCTCCACCTGGGCGCTGACCAACGCCACGCTGCCGTACCTGGTCGAGCTCGCCGACCTCGGCTGGAAGGACGCGCTGCGGGCCGACCCGACGCTGGCGGCCGGGCTGTCCACGACGGCCGGCACCCTGACCTCGGCGCCGGTCGGAGCGGCGCTGTCGATCCCCGTCGTCGACCCCGAGCAGGTGCTCGCCGCCTGAGCGCCGGCCGAGGCGGGCCCGGCCGGATGAGCAGCGTGCTTGGCGTCGACGTCTGCCGCGGCGCCTGGGTCGGGATCCTGCTCGACCCGGACCCCCACCCGGTCGGCGGCGGCGACGGCGACGTCAGCAGCGCAGCCCGCGTCGGCATCGTCCACGGTCTGTTCGCCGAGCGGGTCGCCGACCTCGTGGCCGAGGCGGAGTCGCGGGCGTCGGGAGGTCTGGCGGTCATCGGCATCGACATCCCGATCGGGCTGCCCGACGTCGGCCGGCGGAAGGCTGACGGACTCGCCCGCGCTCTGCTGGGACCGCGGGCGGCCTCGGTCTTCCCGGTTCCCGTCCGGGCTGCCGTGGAGGAGCCCGACCACCCCCGGGCGTCGTCGCTGAACGTCGCCCTGGCCGGTGTCGGGATCTCCCGGCAGTCCCACGGTCTGCGCACCGCGATCCTCGATGTCGACGGCTGGCTCCGCTCCCGGGTGGCGGGTGGGACCGGAGCCGGGCCGGTGGTCGTCGAGGTGCATCCCGAGCTCAGCTTCGCCACCCTCGCCGGCGCCCCGCTCCGCCACGGCAAGCGGTCCTGGTCAGGGGTCGAGCAGCGCCGGCTGCTCCTGGACGGTGCCGGGATCGCCGTGCCGGTGGACCTCGGGCTCGCCGGGAGCCGAGCCGCACCCGACGACGTCCTCGACGCGGCCGTCGTCGCCTGGACTGCCCGCCGGGTGGCGGCCGGCACCGCGTCGTCCTACCCCGAACCGCCCGAGCGGTTCAGCGACGGCCTGGACGCCGCGATCCGCGCCTGACCCGCACGCGCCTCGGCGGTCGCCGGCCTCCGCGTGTCCGGGATCGACACCCGACGGCCCGGTCAGCACCCGAACGGCCCGGTACGCCCCGTCGCCGGCCGATCCGGGACAGGGCCGCCCAGGACGGGTCAGATCTCCACGTTGCTCATGACGTGCTTGATCCGGGTGTAGTCCTCGAGCCCGTACACCGACAGGTCCTTGCCGTAGCCGGACTGCTTGAAACCGCCGTGCGGCATCTCCGCGACGATCGGGATGTGGGTGTTGATCCACACGCACCCGAAGTCGAGCGCCCGCGCGGCGCGCATGGCGGTGCCGTGGTCGCGCGTCCACACACTCGACGCGAGCCCGTAGTTCACGCCGTTGGCCAGGCGCAGCGCCTCGTCCTCCTCGGTGAAGGTCTGCACCGTGATGACCGGACCGAAGATCTCGTCCTGGACGGCCTCGTCGGACTGCTGCAGCCCCGATATCACCGTGGGGGCGAAGAAGTAGCCCCGGTCCCCCACCCGGGCGCCGCCCGCGGCGAGGGTCGCGTGGTCGGGCAGTCGGTTGAGGAACCCCGACACGCGGTCGAGCTGGTCGGCGTTGTTGAGCGGCCCGAAGTCGGCGTCCGCGGTGGCTGAGGGGGCACCCGTCGTGGTGGCGTCGGCGGCCTCGGTGAGTGCCGCCACGAACTCCTCCGCGATCGAGGCGTGCACCAGCACCCGGGTGGCGGCCGTGCAGTCCTGGCCGGCGTTGAAGTACCCGGCGGCGGCGATACCGGCGGCGGCGCGGGCGATGTCCGCGTCGGCGTGCACGATCACCGGTGCCTTGCCGCCCAGCTCGAGGTGCACCCGCTTCACGCCGGCGGCCGCGGCCTGCGCGACCTGGATCCCGGCTCGGATCGAGCCGGTGATCGACGCCATGTCGACGTCGTCGTGCCCGACCAGCAGCGCCCCGGTGTCCCGGTCGCCGGTGACGACGTTGAACACTCCCGGCGGGAGGTGCTCGGCCAGGACCTCGCCCAGCAGCGCCGTCGACGCCGGGGTGGTGTCACTCGGCTTGAGCACGACGGTGTTCCCGGCGGCGATGGCCGGCGCCCACTTCCAGACCGCCATCATCAGCGGGTAGTTCCACGGCGTGACCTGTGCGCACACCCCGACCGGCTCGCGGCGGACGTAGGAGGTGTGCCCGGCCAGGTACTCCCCCGCCGACCGGCCCTCCAGCAGCCGCGCGGCCCCGGCGAAGAACCGGATCTGGTCGACCGCCGGGGGCAGCTCCTCGGTGCGGGTCAGCCCAAGGGGCTTCCCGGTGTTGCGGGACTCGACGGCGACGAACTCCTCGGCGCGGGACTCGATCGAGTCCGCGATGCGCAGGAGTGCGAGCTGGCGCTCGGACGGGGTCGCATCGCGCCAGCCGCCCGCGGCCCGGCGCGCGGCAGCGACGGCGGCGTCGACGTCGGCCGCGCCGGACAGCGGTGCGCTGGCGTACACCTCGCCGGTGCTCGGGTCGACGATGTCGGAGTAGCGACCGTCGGCGGGGGGCCGGGCGACGCCGTCGATCACGTTGGACAGGACGGTCTTCTCGGGCGTCTCGGTGCTCATAACGTCTCCTCGCGGGTCATCGGCGGACTGCTGCTCCACGACTGCTGCTGTGCGACTGCTGCTGTGCGTTGTCACACCGACACCGGGTGGCCGGACGGCGCGGCTCGCCAACCGGTGCAGCCGGGGCCGCCGCTGCGGTCCGGCGATCGTCGCAGACGCCGCCGCCGACGACCAGCGCTGCGCCGGGCGGTGGCGACCCGGGGCACCCGACCGGTCGGGTGGCAGGAGCGCACGGCGCGATGATGGCCCGCGGCGCCCCGACCGGCGCGGAGCGCTGCCCGGACCGGGGACACCGGCCGAGGAGGGTGGGGTCATGACGACAGCGACGCAGGACGACGGCGTGACCGGCTTCTGGGTGGGTGGCGAGCGGCGCACCGGCACCGACACCGTCGAGGTCCGCCATCCCTGGGACGGGCACCTGGTCGGCCGCGTCGCCGTCCCCGGGGACGGCGACGTCGAGGACGCGGTCGCGGGCGCCGCCTCGGTGGCGAAGGAGCTCGCCGCGACCCCCGCCCACGTGCGGGCCGAGGCGCTGGCCCACGTCAGCCGGCGCCTGGCCGAGCGCCGCGAGGAGGTGGCCGCGCTCATCACGGCCGAGAACGGCAAGCCCGCGGTGTGGGCGCTCGCCGAGGCCGCGCGGGCGGTGTCGGTGTTCCGACTCGCCGCGGAGGAGGCCCGCCGGGCGTCGGGTGCCGTCCAGCGCCTGGACACCGACCCGGGCGGTGTCGGGCGACTCGCCTACACGACCCGGGTGCCGCGGGGACCGGTGCTGGCGATCTCGCCGTTCAACTTCCCGCTCAACCTGGTCGCGCACAAGGTCGCCCCGGCCCTCGCGGTCGGCGCGCCGATCCTCGTCAAGCCCGCGCCGGCGACCCCCCTGTCCGCGCTGCTGCTCGGGGAGCTGCTCGCCGAGACCGACCTGCCCGCGGGGTCGTGGTCGGTGCTCCCGGTCCCGAACGCCGCGATGCCCGCCCTGGTCGCCGACCCGCGCCTGCCGGTCGTCTCCTTCACCGGCTCGGACACCGTCGGCTGGCAGATCCGCGACGCCGTGCCCCGCAAGCACGTCGTGCTCGAGCTCGGTGGCAACGCGGCGGTGGTGCTGGCGCCGGACTGGGACCGGCCCGGTGATGTCGAGCACGCCGCGGCCCGGGTGGCGACGTTCGCGATGTACCAGGCGGGACAGTCCTGCATCGCCGTCCAGCGGGTGTACGTCGCGGCACCGCTCGGGGACCGGTTCACGGCAGCGCTCGTCGAGGCGGTGGCGGCGCTCGGCGTCGGGGACCCGACGGCACCCGGGGTCCAGGTCGGACCGCTGACGAGCGTCGCCGCCGCCGAGCGGGTGTCGGACTGGGTGGCCGAGGCGGTCGCGGCGGGCGCCCGGCTGCGGTGCGGCGGCACCCGTGACGGGGCCACGGTCGCCCCGACGGTCCTGACGGGCGTGCCGCGCGACGCCCGGGTCAGCGTGGACGAGGTGTTCGGCCCGGTGGTGCTCGTCGAGGAGGTCCCCGACCTGGACGCCGGGTTCGCCGCGGTCAACGACTCCCGGTTCGGCCTGCAGGCCGGGGTCTTCACCCACGACGTCGCCGTCGCGTTTCGGGCCCACCGCGAGCTCGAGGTCGGCGGCGTCGTCGTCGGTGACGTGCCGAGCTATCGCGCGGACCAGATGCCCTACGGGGGGATCAAGGACTCCGGCACCGGCCGGGAGGGCGTCGAGGCGGCGATGGCCGACCTCACCGAGCAGCGCGTCCTGGTGCTGACCGGGCTCGAGCTGTGACCGGCCCCGGGTCTCTCGGGCCCCGGGCCACGATGCCGGCGCGGACGGCTCACTTCCGCCCGGACTGCCAGTTCATGCCCCAGCCGTACGCCTCGTCCAGCTGGCGTTGCATCCCGTTGATGTAGCGCACCTCGCGTCGGACCCGCAGCTGGCCGCCGACGTTCTCGAGCAGGGCGATCGCGCAGGTCTTCGACGACGGGTCGTGCTCGTCGAGGCTGATCTCGATGGGCGGTCCGTCGGCGGGGGTGAGGGTGACCACCGCCGCCGCCTGCGCCCAGTTGGGCGTGCCCTCGTAGATGAAGGCGAACACCAGCAGGCGGCGGATCGACTCGATCTGGGAGAGGTCGACGGTCAGGTTCTCCCCGCCCTCGCTCGATCCCGAGCGGTCGTCCCCGTCGAGGGTGACGACCGGCCGGCCGCCCACCCCCTCCTGGGAGGCGAAGGCGTTGCCGAGTGCCTGCACCACGCCCTTCTCCCCCTTCGCCAGCTCGTAGAGGCAGGCGAGGTCGAGGTCCACCGCGCCGGACTTGCGGAACAGTCCCTTGGCCTTGCCCGCGTTCCACCGCAGGTTCACCCGCAGCTGCCCCCCGCTCTGGGTCTTGGTGAGGGAGACCGTCGGTGAGCTCTTCGTGAGGACGACCCGGTCGGACATGGCGCCTTCCTTTCCGGTGCTGTCTGCGTGGTGTCGGCGTGGTGTCGGCGAACGGGGGACGGACCTGCGCCGGGTGTCAGCCGGTGGTGCCGGCGGACGCGGTCGGCCGCCCGGCGGCGACGGTCGGGGCCGAAGCGGCGGCGGCCGGCGGGTCCTCACGGCGGTTGCGGACGAGGGAGCTGATGAACGCGGCGACGATGAACCCGACGCCGATGAGGCCGGTCACCGCCTCGGGGACGTGGTGCTCGATGCTCACGAGCAGCAGCACGGCCAGCGCGGCGATCGCCCAGTGGGCGCCGTGCTCGAGGTAGGGGTACTCCGACAGGGTCCCCTCCCGCACCAGCAGCAGCGTCAGCGACCGGATGAACATCGCCCCGATGCCCAGGCCGAGGGCGATGATCACCGGGTCGGAGGTGATGGCGAAGGCCCCGATGACCCCGTCGAAGCTGAACGACGCGTCGAGCACCTCCAGGTAGAGGAACAGCGCGAGGCCGGCCTTCCCGCCGGCCAGGACGACCTGTCCCGCCGTCCTGGCCCGGTCGCCCCCCATGAGCTGCGGGCCATCCGTGGGCCGACCGACCGCGTGCGCGCCTGTCGGGTCCGGCGGGCGGGACCGCTCGGCCGTCTCCTCCGCGACCTCCTCGGTTGCCTCGGTGTCGAACAGCTCCCCCAGGCCGTCGACGGCGAGGTAGGTGAGCATGCCCAGCAGGCCGGCGGCGAGGACCGCGGGGCGGTGGGAGCTCGCGAAGGTCTCGGCACTCGCGTACAGGACGACGCCGGACACGATGGTCGGCATCGCCTGCAGCTTGCCCATCCGGGCCAGCGGCTTCTCGAGGAAGCCGAGCCAGTAGATGTCCTGCTCGGCGAAGAAGTACGCACACACCAGCATCAGCAGGAACATCCCGCCGAAGGCCGCGATCGCCGGGTGCGCGTCGTTGAGCAGCGAGGTGTAGGACCGCGGCTCACTGGACGGTCCCTGGGCGAGTGCGAGGCGGACGGCCGCGACGGGCGTCAGGTGCGCGGTGATCCCGACGATCAGGAGCGGGAACACGAGCCGCATCCCGAAGACGGCGATGAGGACGCCGACGGTGAGGAACATCCGCCGCCAGAACTCGTTCATGCGGACGAGCACGGCCGCGTTCACGATCGCGTTGTCGAAGGACAGGCTCACCTCGAGGACCCCGAGGATCGCGGCGACGCCCAGGCCGGCCGGACCGCCGTACACCAGGGCGAGCCCGAGGCAGAGGACGGTGAAGCCGAGGGAGAAGCCGAACGTACGGAGGAACACGAGCATCCGATCCGGTCGTGGGGGTCAGGTGCCGGGCCGGCGCCGGCGGGCGGCCCCGCCGGCTCGACGCCGTTCGTCGGGTCCGTCCGTCGGGGAACCGCCCGTCGGGACACCGAGTCGGGAGGCTGTCAGTCGGGTGGCCAGGCTGTCGGGTGGCCAGGCTGTCGGGTGGCCAGGCTGTCGGGTCAGGCTGTCGGGTCAGGCTGTCGGGTCAGGCTGTCGGGTCAGGCTGTCGGGTCAGGCTGTCGGGTCAGGCTGTCGGGTCAGGCTGTCGGGTCAGGCTGTCGGGTCAGGCTGTCGGGTCAGGCTGTCG
>JAABVA010000303.1_pt1 | contig 63873 bp, 50 predicted proteins | sample 5560331 | NCBI WGS metagenome assembly JAABVA01 (sample SAMN12812661, study PRJNA571458) | rock metagenome | isolation source: Antarctica rocks | place: Antarctica: Victoria Land, Mt New Zealand sud | collected 2016-01-07
GATCGTGGAAAGGCTCGCGGCGTGAGCGCGTGGGCAGGCGGCTATGTCGCCGACGTCGAGTATATCGCCGGCTACTACCGGCAGCAGTCGCCGCCGCACCTTATGCTGGCCGGGCTGCTGGGCGGCGTCGACAGCCGTCCGCCGCGCGGCTCGGATACGGCGCACTACGTGGAACTGGGCTGCGGGCACGGCATGAATGCAGTGCTCGTCGCAGCCGCCAACCCGGCCTGGCAGGTCACGGCGATCGACTACAACCCGGCGCACATCGCGGCCGGCGTCGCGCTGGCGCAGGCCGCCGGCCTCGTCAACATCACCTTCCTGGAGGCCGATCTCGGGCAGTTCGCCGACAGCGCGCGGGGCGCGGCACTCCCCACGGCCGACGTCGTCAGCATGCACGGCGTTTGGAGCTGGGTCTCGCCCATGGTACGCGCCGGCATCATCCGCCTGCTCGCCGGCCTAGTGGCGCCCGGCGGCCTTGTGCACCTTAGCTACAACGCCTTGCCCGCCTGGCAGGGCGGCATCGGCCTGCAACGCCTGATCTACGAGGCGGGCCGGCGCAGCGGTGGGCGCAGCGACCGCCAGGTGAGCGCCGGGCTGGAATGCGCCCGCGCCCTGCACGCGGCCGAGGCCCGGCACGTCCGCGCCGACCCGTTCGCCGCCAGCCTGCTGGACTATGCCGCCGAGGCCGCCGTCGGCTATCTCGCGCACGAGTACATGAATGCGAGCTGGTCGCCGTGCTTCCATGCCGACGTCGCCGTTGCAATGGCGGATGCCAAGCTCGACTGGGCCGCCTCTGCCAACCTGCTGGAGACCTTCCCCGACCTGATGCTGTCCGAGCAGCAGCGCGTCCTGCTCGACCGGTTCGACGATCCGGTGATGCGCGAGCTGGTGAAGGACATGTGCCTGCCGCGGCAGCTTCGGCATGACACGTTTGTCCGTGGCGCCCGGCGCCTGTCGGATTTCGAGCGGGACGCGGCGCTGAAGGAGCTCACGGTCGCCCTGACCGTGCCCGCCGCGGAGTTCGTGTACGAGCTTGAGGTTCCGGCGGGCCAGGCCGAGCTTGGCCCGGCGTTCCGGCCCGTCGTGGCTGCGCTGGAGAACGGGCCGGCAAGCATCGGCGCCTTGTTGGCCTTGGTGCCGGGCCACAGCAATCCGGCGGAGCTTTCGGCCGTGCTTGTCGGCACAAATCAAGCGATGGTCGTGCCCCGGCCCGGCGCCCCGCAGGCAGCGGCGGCCGATCGGTTGAACCGGGTGCTGGGCCACAGGATCAAGACCGTAGCCGGACCGGAGCCGTCAGGCGGCCTTGCATCCACTGCGCTCGGCACCGCCCTGCCGGCCACCCGCCTTGAACAGTTCGTCTGCGCGCGGATGCTAGACGGCGGGAATAGCGATGACTCGGACATCTGGTTCAAACAGCTGAGCGCCGATATTCCGGAGGAGAAGCACGACATCCTGCGCCGCATGATCCGCGATGTCGTCACCAAGCGATTGCCGGTGCTGCGCAATACTGGCGGGCTACTTTTCTAAGAATTCTTTAAGGAAAGCACTTCGCCTTCACCTCCGTTCATGGATTTTCGGAGATCATCGCTCCATCCCCCACCGGCACGACCTGGATGGCGACGGCTGTGACGTTGTCGGTGGCCTGCGCCGTCAGCGCCGCCAAGATCAGCCGCTCGGCCAGCGCGTCCTCGTCAGCCCCCAGCAGCTCGGCTATGGCGTCCTCGGTCAACGCCTTGAACAGCCCATCGCTGCACATCAGCAAGCGGTCGCCCGGCAACAGCGTGCCGGAGCGCTTGTCCAACTCGAGCTCAGGCATGTCCGCGCCGAGCGCACGGGTGATCACGTTGGCATGGGGATGGCCCTCCGCCTCGGCCGGAGCCAGCGCGCCTGAGTCCACCAGATCCTGCACCAGACTATGGTCGCGGCTGATCTGCACCAGCTTGCCGGCTCGCAGCAAATAGGCGCGGGAGTCGCCCGCCCAAAGGCACGCGAAATGCTCATCCCGTGCGAGCAGGACAACCACGGTCGTGGCGACCACGGCGCCCTCGCCCCGGCGCGCTCCCTCGGCCCGCAGCCACTCATGCGCTGCTGCAAGGCGCTGCCGCACCTCCAGTAAAACCTCGGCCGCCGACAGGCCGGGCGGCATCGTTTCCAAAGCCTGCAGCACATGGGTGGACGCCACCTCGCCCGCCTGATGCCCGCCCGCTCCGTCCGCCACGGCCCAAACCCCGAGGTCGGGCCGGTTGACGAAGCCGTCCTGGTTGTTTTGCCGAACGGTTCCGCAATGCGTCGCGGCCCAAGACCGGAAAGAACTGGCGGAAGCGACCGTGTGGACGATGCCGGGCTCGCCCGTGGACCCACTCATGAATACGCCTCCAACGTTCCCCAAGCATTGTCGAGCATGGCTGCGAATACCGCGCCCTCCGGCAAAGCGGAGGTGGCGATGGTTGTCGCCGCCACGCGGGTGCCGCCATCGGTCCACCAAGTCGCGACATCGAGCCGCAGGTCCCGGGACGGCGCTGCCGAACCCGCGCCGAATGCCGCGGCGATCCGGCGGCAGAGCGCATCCGGGTTGAGGTCGTGCTCCAACGCATCCAATCCCGCCTGCTCGGCCTCGGCGAGGAAGCCGCCTGCCGCGTCGTCGGTCAGCAGGCCGGGGTCGCCGACCGCGGCGATGGTCAACGGGAAATAGCGTCCCGCGCGATCCACGCTGGGCAGCCAAAGGCCCAACGCCGCGCCGTCGCCGCACAAGCCCGGCGGCAGGCTGAAGCGCCAGACCGGGGCTTCCAGCCAGGCGGCGGTCCAATCGGCCGCGGCCTCGCGGGTTGCGGAGATGCCGCGCTGCCACCAGGCGTCCCACGGGTCGACGAAGCCGCGCGGCAGGCCGAGCCGCACGAAGTCGCCCCGCGCCGGCAGCTTCCCATAGAAGCCGGTGACCGCGATCATTGCACGGTCGGACAACGGAAGTCCTGCAGGATGCCGGGCGCGAATGGGTTGAGCACGGAGCCGGCACGGATCTCGAATGTCGCCGTGCGCTCGCCGAGCTGGAAAGCCAGGTTATACTTCTCAGGTGAGCCGGCTTGGGTCAGCTTGCCCTGGCTGAACAGGCGATACATGGCCCAAGGCCCGGTCTCGGCCTGCACGCCGGTGCCTCCGGCAGGTGGCGGGTCGAACACTAGCCGCACGCTCTGCATGCGCGTCGGCCCCGGCCAGGTCACCTGCGTCGCCCGCGGCGGGCCGTGCACGAAGATGACGGACGTGCCGTCGAAGTCGAGCGTGACCTGGCGCGCCCCGGCGTCCGCGTTGGTCGGCGTAATATCGAAGCGCACGCTGGGCGTGGTCCCGCCGCCCGAGAAGAACAGGTCGCGGATCACGGCCGCGCGCTGGAACTGCGCCAGGTCGGCCGGCGAGACCGGGGCCGGCACCCCGTCGGCGGGCTGCGGCTTCCAGACCTTGCCCGACGTGTCGACATAGGGGCGGAGCTGGGTGTTGAAGAATCCGTCGATCTGGCCGCCCGGCGCGAAAAGCTTGCCGAAGTCGTCCATCGGCGTCTCCAGCTTGGCGCCGGGCGTGAACGGGAAGCGGCCGTTCACCACGACCGGGCACAGCGCCGCCGGCCCGCCGGTGCCGTTGAACGCGGCCGCCACCTGCTGCCGCGCCCCGCCGCCCCGCAGCACCGTGCCGGAGGACGCCATAGCGATCAGCCAGCGCGCCAGCGGCTGCGGCTGACGCTGGCCCTCGGCACGCAGCGCCAGCGCAGGATCGTTGCCGGTCGAGGCGACGGCTGGCGCGGCGTTGCCCAGCGGCGCCCCGGCCATCTTCGCGAGCTGTTGCTGCAGGTCGTTCAACGCCTTCAGGACCTGCTCGATCGGTGCTCCGGCCCCGCCGGCGACCAAGTCGCGCAGAGGCTTATACCGCAGGTCGATCTCGTGCCCCGGCGGCAGGGCTGGCGCGGCACCGGCCGCCAGGCCCAGCACCCCCGGCAAGCGCGAAGCGGCGTTGCCGACCGCCGACTGCGCCGCAGCCTGCACCAGGGCCACCGCCCCAGCAGCGCTAGCCGAGGGGGGCGGCGGCACGGAAAGCGTGAGCTGGCGCGCGGCGGAGGCCAACACGTCGCGCATCGGCGATTGCGGGGAGGCCAGGATATAGAGGTCCTGCGCGGCCTGGGGCAGGCTGCGTAGCGGCACGACGTTCAGGTCGAGCAGCATCACATCCCAGGCGGCAGCGTAGTCCGCCTCGTAAAGCGCGATCACCTGGGCCTCCAGTGCCCGCATCTGCGACGCATTGGTGCCGATCTCGGCGCGCTGGCCCAAAACCCAGCTTTCGGACGCGACCTCGAGCGAGGCCGGGCCGAGCGCCGGCAGCAGCACGTTGTGGAAACCCTCGACCGTGAGGAATCCCGGGATACCGTCGGTGAGCGGCTTGCCGGAGGCGCGCACAAACGCCCGCATCCCGGCCGGCCCCAGCGCATCGCTCGGCAGCCAGGGGGCGACTCGCAGGGCGGCGGCGGATGGCTTGATCCGCGAGTACACCCGGGCGGCGAGCGGCACCCGGCTGAAGGTCGCGCGCGCCTGGGCCACCAGCTCGCTATCCAGCGACACCGGCGGCAACGGCTCGGCGAGCAGCGCGTCCAGATGGCGGCCCAGCGATTGCAGCAATGACGCGTTGAAAGCGCCGGGATAGCCGGCCTGCCAGTCCAGCGTCATCCACTCGCGCACCAGGTCGCGGTCCAGCGGGCCGGCGCCGCCCAGCATCAGATAGACGCGCGTGGCCTCGTAAAGGAACTCTGGGTTGCCGATGTTGCCGCGCATCTGCGCCTCCAGCCGCCAGATTAGGCGCGGCAGCAGCGCGTAGCTGAGGGCATGGCGATAGACGGCGCGCGACCCGGCCCCGAGTTTCGCCCCCTGCGACAGGCCGAACACGCGCGATCCGAAGGCGGGCTGGTCCGCCTCATGCGGCAGGGCGCGCGCGGTGTCCAGCAGCGGCGCCAGGCGCGGCAGGTCCGCGTCCGCCACCGGATTGAGCGGCAGCGTTCCGGCCGTCGCCTCATACCTGGCCAGCGCCGCCGCGGACGCGTCAAGCTCGTTTTGGCCCGACTGGCGGCTCGCCAGCAGCAGGCCGCCCGCCAGCCCCGTCAGCAGCACCACCGCTGCAAACGCGGCGAACCGCAGCGCCATGCGGCGCCGGACCGCGCCGGGCGGCTCGCTGACCAGCATCGCCTCGCCGAAGATCACGTCCCGCAACAGCCGGCCGAGGAAGTAGCTCCTTCCGCGCTCGGGCCGTAGGCTGGGCGCGCTGCGCTGGTCCAGCCCGAACGAGCGCGCCATCGCGCCCGTCAGCCGGTCGATCGGCGTGCCCTCCTGCGTTCCCGAAGTGAAATACGCGCCCCGCAGCAGCGGCGCCGGATCGAGCCGGGAGCCGCCGAACGCCTCGTTGAGGAAAGCGGTCAGCGGCTGCTCCAGCGTGGCGACCTGCGTGGGGAACCCGGCGATCAGCGCGCGCCGCTCCGGGCTGCGCTCGGTTTGCAGCCGGTCGAACAGCCGCTCGTTCAGCCGCCCGACCAGCAGCCTCAGCTCGGCGGCGAACCCCGCGGCCAGGCCCACCTCCGCCTTGGGCAGCCCGAACGTGGCGCCCCAGACTTGATCGCGCCTCTCCCGGTCCAAGTCGTCGAAGAACTCGGTGAACCCGGCGATCAGGTCCGACTTGGTGAACAGCGCATAGATCGGCATGCGGACGCGAAGCTTCGCCTCCAGCTCCTTGATCCGGCGGCGGATGGCGCGGGCGTGGGACAGGCGCTCCTCCGCCGGGGCGGCGGCGACGTCGCTGAGCGCGATTGCGACCAGCACGCCATTCAGCGGCTGTTGCGGCCGGGTTTGCTTCAGCAGCGCCAGGAACGCCTCCCAGCCCGCACGGTCCACGGCGGCGTCGGAGTCCTGCGTCGTGTAGCGGCCCGCCGTGTCGATCAGGACCGCATTGTCGGTGAACCACCAGTCGCACAGGCGCGTGCCCCCGACCCCGGCAACGGCGCCCTGCCCCATCTCGGCGGCGAGCGGGAAGTGCAGCCCGGCGTTCAGCAGGGCCGTCGTCTTGCCCGCCCCGGGTGGTCCGATGATCGCATACCACGGCTGCTCATACAGATAGCCCCGCTTGCCGCCCGCCTTCTTCAGCAGGGCCAGCGCCTTGGCCAGCTTGTCGCCAAGGGCCGCAGCCTCCTCGTGCGAGGCAACATCCGGACCGGGCTCGGCGGAGGTCGTCGTGAGGCCCGCGACAAGGGTGCGGTCGCGGCGGCGCCGGCGTGCATCGAGCAAAAAATTTGCGCCGGCCCAGGCCGACAGCAGCAAGGCCACAATCAGCAGCCGCGGCGGCCAATCCTCCAAAGGCGAGAGCAACGGGCCGAACAGCCACACCAGCAGGGCGAGCAGGGCAACGCCGACGAAGCTCAGCGTCCAGCGCGAGAGGATGACGCGGAGGACGGCCTTCATCGCCTACAAGTCCTGCCGATGCAGCACGACCTCGATGCGGCGGTTCTGCTCGCGGCCTTCCGGCGTCGCATTGGACGCGATGGCCTCGGCGTCGGCGCGGCCCTCGGCGCTGATCCGCCCCGCCTCGCCGGCCGTGCTCGCGATGCTGACGCGCGCGGCCTGCGCACGGGCGGCCGACAGGGTGAAGTTGGACGGGAAGGCAACCGTGCGGATCGGCTGGTTGTCGGTGTAGCCGATCACCTGGACCGTGCCGGGCTCCTCCTTCAGCGCCAGTCCGATCCGCTCCAGCAGCGGCTTGAAGCTTGCCTGCACCGTGGCACTCCCGGATGGGAACATGCCGCGGCTGCTGATCCGCACGATCGGTGCCGATTGCGTGCCCACGACCGAAACCAGGCCCTGCGCGATCTCAGGCTGCAGGAACGCCCGCAGCCGGTCCATGGCACCCGGCGGCAGCGGCTCGGGCGACGGCGGCAAGGGCCGCACCAGGGCGGCGCGCGTGATCCCAGGCATGGTGGATGGGGGAGCTGCCAGCAACCGGGCATACAGATCGTCGGACGCCGCGTTGAGGCCGTTGGTCGACCAGAGGAACAGCCCCGCGACCGCCGCCAGTCCGGCCGTTGCCACGACCCATAGCGGCACGCGGGCACGCGACGGGCGATATGGCGCCGCTACGCTCTTCCAATGCGGCGCCAGGTCCGGGTTCGACGCTGTACGCTGCCGCGTGATGATGGCGTAGGTCTCTTCCCGGATGCGGTCGATGTCCCCGGGGCCGCGCGGCGACAGGCGATAGCGGCCGATGAAGCCCAGGGACAGGCAGAGATACATCAGCTCGATCACCGGCATGAACCGGCCGGGGTTCTCCCGCATCTGCTTCAGCAGGTCGAAGAACCGCTCGCCGCTGCGCACCTCCTGGTGGAAGGTCGAGACGAGCGACCGCGCGTCCCAGCCTCCCGCGCTGCCCCAGGGCGTGTTCAGCACGACGTCGTCCAGGCTGGCACAGAGCGCGTAGTGCGCGGGGCGGAGCTGCTCCATCGGCACGCCGGTGTCGCGGGCCTTCTGCTCGAACGTGCGGATCTCGCGCACGGTGCGCTCGCGCAGGTCGCCGGTGTCGGGGGCGTGGGCCGTGTTGCGCAGCCGGGCGAGCAGGAGCAGGAGCGGCGAGGCAGCTGCAGCCAGGGGCGTCGTGCCGATTTCCAGGGCCTCCGTGCCGTCCGCGACCGGGTCCGGGTGCCGGGGCTGCGGGGTGGCCGGCTGCTCCCGCTGCGATGGCGGGGTGGTCGCAGAGCGCCGGGCGGTCCCGCCGGGGACGGGGCGGATGATGGTGCGGTCGCTGTCTTCGGGCTCGAAAAACGGGTTGTCGCTCATGATGCTGCGCCTCGCGGGCCGGCCGTCAGCTACGGATCGCCCAGAGCTCCAGGTTCAGGTTGGGGAAATCGCCAGACACGTGGACCGCGAACCCGCCGGACGCCTGCATCTGCTGCCAATGCGGCGAGTTGCGGTCGAGCTCGAAATAGGTGGCGCCGGCGTAGAACGGCAGTTGGCGCGGGGCGACCGGCAGCGGGCGGACCGCTATGCCCGGGAGCGCGACGTTGACCAGCTCGCGGATGTGCTCGACCGCGCCGATCTTGACCTGGGCCGGGAACAGGCGGCGCAGCGTCTCGGTCGGCACGTCGGCCTGCACCGTCAGTACGAAGCTCGCCGAGCGCAGGATGCCGCGGTCGGTGATCGGCCCCACGCGCACGCCATGCCGCCGCTCCTGCAGCGGGATCGCGGTCGCGGTCTGCTCGATCACCGACGACAGCGAGCGGCGCAGGTCGGCGATGACGGGCGCGAACGAGCGCTGAAGGTCGTCGTGCCGATAGGCCGGATAGTTGGACGGCCGCCGGGTCGCCTCCGTAAAGGTCGCGAAGTCGCCGGCCATCTGCACCAGCGCCGTATAGAGGTCGACCGGATGGACGTTGCCCGCGTCCGCCCAGTGGCTGAGCAGCTTTTGCCCGCGGTTGACCGACTGCAGCAGCAGGAAATCCGAAACGTCCGCCACCCCGCGGGAGCCCGGCGCCGTGAGCCGTGCCGCCAAGGCCTCGCCGCGCTGGTTCAGCATGCCCGAGAGCTCCGCCAGCAGCCCGGCTAGCGGCGCCGACGCCGAGCACACGAGGGCCGGCGGGATCCAGCGGTCATCGAGCGTCGCACGCCGGTCGGAGGCGACCTCGACCACCCGTGCCAGCCCGATGCAAAGATAGCCGGAGCGGTTGTCGGTCTCGAGCATGTAGCGCAGCCGCAGCCGGCCGACTTGCAGCCCGGCCGGCTGCGGCGAGGCGGAGTGCGTGTCATAGGCCTCGAACTCGCGCAGGTCGTAGCGGCCGGCGGGCGCATTGTCGAACGAGACCTCCGCCGCACCGGGCTGGCGGATCGGCAAGGCGAGATAGACGACGGCGTTGCGCGTGTTGTCAGGCAGGTCGAACGGGGTCGGGTGGTCGGTCTCGCCCGGCAGCGCGAACGGCGTGCCGTCCTCGAACACGCCGCTGCCGGAGGCGAGGGCGAACTGTCCGGTGGCGAGCAGGTCGCGGTTGACCGCGCCGTCCACCAGCCCCCAGCCGTGCGGGCGGAGGGCGGCGGTGCGGCCGCGCACGACGCTCTCCAGCCAGCGGTCCTGCTGCTGGAAGTGCTGCGCGCGCAGGAACATGCCCTCCTGCCAGACGACGCGGTTGGTCCAGGTCATGCGTGCATCATGCGTTGCGGGTCATTGCGGTATTTCATTTCACGGGCGCGAGCGTGGCCCGGATTCCTGTGATGTCGAGCTGCAGCTTGGTCGTCCCGTTGGCGGCGATCGGCTGGACCGCGCGCCAGGCTGCGTGGTCGATGTCGCGGAACAGCACCGCCACGCCGAGGAACTGCACCCCGGCCTTCGGCATGCGCGCGATGTCGCGGGTCTCGCCGGGGCGCAGCACGAACTCCTCCGACCCGGCCGCGTCCTCGCCGAGGGTGGCGGGCTCCCGTTCGGTCAGCGCAAACACGTCCGCGCGTTCGAACTTCGCGCTTGCGGTCAGGAAGAACAGTTTGATGGCCACCGGCGCGGGCTGCCCGGCAGTATCCGGGTTCTGGTCGGCAGCGCATTTGATGGTGAGGTCGAGCGCGGCAGGCGGCGGTGGCGGCGGTGGTGGCGGCGGCTTTTCCCCGCAGGACGCGAGCAGCATCGTCGTAAGCAGACCTGGCGCAAGCAAAAGCGTCCGGCGGTTCAAGGGCGGCCCTCCCGGCCGAGCGCCTCGCGCAGCGCCTGCTCGTAGGCGCGGGCGAAGGCCTTGCCGAAAACGCTGTCGAAGTCGTCCGACAAGGCTTGCGACACCTGGCCGTGCAGGGCCTCGAACGCCTCCCAGGCGCGTGCCTTGCGCTGGCCCGGCAGCTTGCCGAATCCGCCTTCGACGTGCCTCTCGATGGCGGCCGGATCGAACCGCGTCAGCAGCGCGCGAACGGCGGTTTGCATAGCGGCGACGGTGGCCAGCTCGTGCAGGCGCATGTCGCGCAACGCCTCCGCGATGGCCTGGTCGACGGGCATCGTGTTGCGGCGCCCGGTCCCTAGGAAGGCCGCCAGCGCGTCGTCGTCGTCGGCGGAGAACTTCAGCGGGTTGTTGCCGCTGGCGCGCACCATCGTCTGCTCGATGCGGAACTCACCCTTTATGCCGGCGCGCGCGATCAGCGCCTGGCGGATGCCCGCGACCGTGGCCCGCAGGGCGGCGCCGATTGCCTCCATGGTGCGTGCGGGATCGGGGGGCGTCGCATCGACGATGCCGGCGCCGCGCAGGAAGGCGTCGAGCAGGTTCGCATCGTGCGTCGCGGTCTTTGAAGGCAAGGATCGGGGCGAGTTGGTGGCTGAGACCGGCGTTGGCGGGATCGCCGCGGGGGTTGCGGGAGCCCTGGGGGCCGGACGTGCGGCCGGCGCCGCGGCGGCCAGGTCCAGGTCCCAGTCATCCGGGATGACCGACGCAGCGGCGGGCGGCGGGCGGAATGCGTCGTTGATGGCCGGAGCGTGGTCGGAATGGGTCGGCCCCTGGAACGGGTCGTCCTCCATGCCAAGCGGCTCGAAGTCCGCCGGAAGCCGGACGGAGTGCGCGGCCGTGCCGCTCGCACCGTCATCGTGGTGCATAGGACCGGCCTCGAAGCCCCATGCGGCCCCGGCCTTCGGCTCGTCTGCAAAAGGGTCCAGCATCTCTGGCGTAAGCTCGCGTTGCCGTCCGCCAAGCTGGGCGCTCCGAGAGGCCGGTGCCTCCTCAATCGTGACTTCGATCTCGTAGGCGCCGGTGCGTATGCGGTCGCCGCTGCGAAGCGTCCGCGGCGCGCCGGCGCCGATCGGCTTGGTTTCGTGGTTGATGAACGTCCCGTTGGAGCTGACGTCGGCGATCTGCCATTGCCCGGACCGATAGGCCAGCACGCAATGCCTCTTGGACAGGTGGCGATCGGGATCATGCAGGACCCAATCGTTGTCGCCGCCGCGTCCGATGCTGAACTCGCCCCCAGCCGCATACCTGCTTTCCGGCGCGGCAGCGTCGGGACAGCGCAGCGTCGTGAGCGTCAGGCCCAATACACCCCTCAGACGCCAGGGCCGGCTGGATCGGCGGCGAATGTCATGTTCGGGCCATGATGCGGCATCCACTCCGTTCCCACGCCAGCGCCTCGCCCGGGCCCCTTCCGGTATAGTAACCGAGATGCAGCAAAATGGTAGGAGTTTGTCTTCAGGCGGTCGCAGCCCATCATCCAGCATGGCAGGCGCCGACGAAGGCCGTATCCTTGCCGCGAGACTGCATGTATATTGAAACCGTCCAGAGTTCGCGGGGGCCGCTTGGGTCTCGTTCCATCTCCTGCCATCCTCACCACTGACGAGATGGGCCGCGTCGCGCCGCCCATCTTCACCTCGGTCGGGCAGGACGCGATGAACGCCCCCGGCGACGTCTTCGTCGTGCAATCGTTGCTGAACGACCGGCTGCCGAAGCCGCACTCGCCCGTGGGCGTCACCGGGATCGCAGATCCCGGCATGATCCTCGCGATCGAGGCGTTCCAAGCGGTCGTGATGAATATGAACCCGCCCTCGGGTCATATCGACCCCGGCAGCGCGACCTACTACGCGCTCGCCGCCCGGCCGCTGGTGAACGAGGCGCCGCAAGCCAGCCCGCGGTTCGGCCATGTCGGCCAGATACCGCCCGAGGTGGCCGAGGCCGCGGTCGCCTCCCGCATGCGCTGGAACGTACCGGCCTGCATCACACTGGCGCAATGGGTGGTGGAGAGCGCCTGGGGCGCCGCGGTGCCGCCGGGCAGCAACAATCCGTTCGGGATCAAGGCGCTCGCGTCGCAAGACGCGGTGGAAAGCCTGACCCGGGAGGTGGTTGACGGGGAGGCTGTCACCGTCACCGCGCGCTTCCGCAAGTTCGACTCGCTGTCGGAGGCGTTCAACCAGCACGGCAAGCTGCTCGCGACAGCGATGCCCTATCGCGGAGCGATGCTGCTGGTCGGGGACCCCGACGCCTTCGCCGATGCGCTGACCGGCGTTTATGCGACCGACCCGAAGTATGGCTACACGCTGAAATGGGTCATCAACAACTATGGCTTCCGGCAATACGATCCGTAACGAGACGCAAAAAACGATACGGTAGGAGACAGGAATGCGCCGGCCGTGCCATGCTGGGCATCGGAACGGAGGAGCAGGCAGCATCATGAAGGTCCCATCATCCGCGGCCGCATTCGGCCTGGCCGCTGGCGTCTTGCTTGGCGGCTCGGTGGCAGCACGCGCGCAGGGCAATCCGTCGGCCGATCAGATCATCCGGTCACTGCAGCCTGGCGGCGGCATGTTGGGCACAACCCGCGGCATCCGTCCGGTCGCCCCCGCGCTGGAGCCGCCCGGCAACGTGACGCCAGCGGCGCTGCCACGCACCGGCCCCAGTCCCGGCCCTGGACCGCACGCTGGGGCAACTGCGCAGCGTATGCCGGTTGGCGCCGCGATGCCGTCCGTGAACCTCACGGTGCATTTCCCGACCAACTCCGCCGAGCTGACCCCGGCCGCGACGCGCGTCCTGGACGAGCTGGGACGCGCCTTGTCCAGCCAGGCGCTCGCCAGCTTTCGTTTCCGCATCGAGGGGCATACCGATACCGTCGGTGCGCCGGATGCCAACAGGATGCTGTCCGAACGTCGCGCCGCCACCGTGGTCCAATATCTGGTCGAAAAATTCAACGTCGACCGGGTACGGCTGGAGCCGGTTGGAATGGGCCAGGACGGGCTGCTGGTGCAGACCCCGCCACAGAGCGCCGAGCCGCGCAACCGACGGGTGCAGGTGGTCAATCTCGGCGCCTGATACCAGCCCAGCGGACGGGTGCTTGGCTTCGTGAGCGGGAACGGCGATCCCGTCGTGCCTCAGCCGCGCCGCCGATGGCTGGCCGTCCTGCCGGCTGCGGCCTTGCTGGTTCTGGGCGCGGCCGGTTTCATGCTGTTGGGGCGCACGCCGCCGGCCTCCATGCCGCGGGCGCTCATCGGCGAGGTGTTTCAGGTCGCGGACGAGGCAGAAATCCGCTCCCGCATCCCGGACACGCTGACCGTCTTCCGTTTCACACCCAACCCGGCGATCCTGGTCCTCGATTTCCCGGACCTGGCAAGCCAGGGGCGCATGCTCAACCGCGTTGCCGCCTGGGCGGAACGGGCCGGGCCGCCCCGCAACCGCTTGCTGTCCGACACGGAGCTGGACAGCGCCATCCGCGCCAGTGCGAGCACGCCCGAAACCTATTATCTCGGCCACGACTACCGCCGCGCGGACCTGCTGCGCTTCTTTGCCCTGGCGGACCGGGACCACGTCGCCTTGCGGCCGGAGGAGGACCGCCTCCGGCGCTTGCTGGAGCAGGCGGATGCCGGCCCGCCAGAGTTCGGGGCGCTGCTCAGCCTGCCGCACGCCGGCGCGGCTGTGGACGCCACCGACCGCGCCGTGATTCTCCGGCACGAGCTGTCGCATGGCGAGTACTTCACCAGCGCGGCCTATGCCGGCTTCGTCGCGTCCGTCTGGCATACGGTGCTCACCGACCGGGAGCGTGGGCTGTTCCGCAGCTATCTCAGCCTTGAGGGCTACGATCCCGGCCTGGAGGACCTGATGATGAACGAGGCGCAGGCCTACCTGATGCACACGCCCGACGCACGCTTCTTCGATGAAAAGCTGCTCGGCATCCCGGCTGCGCGGCTGGCGGCCATTCGTGCGGCGTTCCGGGCGAGCATGCCGCCGGGCTGGCTGCGCAGTGCGATGGACGACCTGGCCTGGGTGCCGCCGCGCAACGCGGCCCGGCCCCGCCGGCGCAGTCATGGCCGCGTGTCGAGCAACATCGCGCTGGCGGCCAGGCTGCCGCCACGGCGGCGGATGGCGTCCATCGCCGCCTGCAGGTCGCGCAGATAGGCGGCTGCCGGCTCCTCTTCCGGGCGGGCCTGGGCAAAAAGCGGTGCGGTGGACACTATGGCGGTGATCATGTCGATTCCGAACGGTGCGCCGACCCTCCATCCGTCGAAATCCGGCCGTGGCCGCCCCAACTCGGCTCGGGCGCCAGCGGCGAAGGTCCGATGCGGGTAGGCCGCGCTAGGGACGAGGTGCATCACCCTGCCATCTGCCTGCAGATAGTCGACCTGCACGTAACCGGCAAAATTCGGCAGCGTGACATTGAAGGCGATCAGCGCATTGTCCGGCAGCGCCGATCCCCCATCGGGAAAACTGAGTTGCGCCCGTGCCTCGGCCGGCCCAGCGCCGCCGGCGATGGGGCGCAGCGTGTCGAGCGCGTGGCAGTATGGGCCGTCGAAGGTCGCGACGCGCCAATCCGTCGCCGCCAGCCCGGCGTCGTCGACGGCCCGGCGAAGGCTCTCCTGCGGCTCACCCGCTCCGGCCAGTCCGGCAATGCTAGCCAGGCCAGTTTCGGACAAGTCGCCGCTGGCCAGGGTGCATCGCAGTCCGGTCACTGCGGCTGCCAGTGCGGCCCGCACTGCGCTGGTCGGCCGGGCGGGCGGAACCGCCGCTGGCGGGATGGCAACCGGCTCGGCGGCCGGCGGCACGATGGGCACGTTGGGCGGGATTGCTGGCAGCGGCGTCATGGAGGCCGGGTCTGCAGATGGCGGAGCGGCGGGCGCGGACACTGAAGGCGGCAGGACGGCAGGCGCTGCGAGCTGGCCTGGCTTCTCGGTTCGCGGCGGCTCCGGCGCAGCCATGGGAAGCGGCGTCGGAGGCGGTGCGGCGGGCCGCAGCAACCAAGCGCCGGCCCCGGCCAATGCGAGCAGTGCCAACGCGCCACCGGCCAGCATCGGCTTCTTGCCCGGTTGCCTCGGCAATGCGGCTGGCTTGGCCGGCGGCGCTTGCAGGGTCGGGCGCGGCGCGATGACGGTAGCGTCCAGCCCAGCCCGGTCGTCGCGGCCGTCGCCTACGCCCGTCACGCCCTGATGCAGCGCCCAGGCGAAGTCCTCGACGCTGGAATAACGGTCCTCCGGCCGTCGCGCCATGGCCCGCGCGACGACCGCGTCCAGCCCGGGCGGCGCGGTCACCGAGAGCTCGGATGGCCGCGGCGGTACGGTATGCAGCGCCTTGTGCATGATCGTGGTCAACCCGCCATCGAACGGACGCTCGCCAGTCAGCAACTGATAGAGCAGCACGCCGCTCGAATAGATGTCGGTGCGGCGGTCCACTACCTGCCCCATGAACTGCTCGGGCGACATGTAGGCGGGCGTGCCCATCACCGTCCCCGCCTGGGTCATGCTGCTGCTCTCGATCCGCGCAATGCCGAAATCGGCAAGCTTGGCCCGGCCATCTTGCGCAATCATCACGTTGGCCGGCTTGACATCGCGGTGCACCACGCCGCGCGCATGGCTATAGGCCAGCCCGGCCAGGACGTCGTCCATGAGCCGCAGCGCCTCGGACAACGGCAGGCGCTCGTCCGCCGCTAGCCGCTCCTTCAGGCTGGAGCCCTCGACGAACTCCATGACGATGTAGGCGAGCTCGTCCATTTCGCCGTAGTCGAACACGCCGACGATGTTGGGATGGCTGAGCCGCCCGGCCGCCTGCGCCTCCCGCTTGAACCGGGCCAGGGCCGCCTGGGTCTCGGGATCGTTGGCGTCCGGAAGGTGGACGGTCTTGATCGCGACGCGGCGGTCGATGGCCGGGTCCCAGCCGTCGTAAACCGTGCCCATCGCGCCCTTGCCGAGCGTCCCCCGGACCTCGTACTTGCCAAGCCGCGCGCCTGAAACCGGGTTCAGAGCCCTGCCAGGGACGGCCATTCGCCCAGCCTGGCTGTCGCGGTACGGCCGCGGCCCTCGCCGATCAACGCGAACGGTGCCCAGTAAAATGGATGCGCAAGCTGCGCCGGCATACCCTTTCCGGCACCGTCCAGAAGCGACAATTGCGCGCTGCGCAGGGCACCCGCCGCGCCGTCGGGGTCGCCCGCCTTGAAGCGGCGCATCGTGTCCGCGACCAGCAGCGCCGCGGTCTGGTCGTTGACCGACCAGTGCGTCACCATCATGGACCGCGCGCCGGCGAAAAAGAACGCGCGCGCCAGCCCCGACAGGCTCTCGCCGCCGGTCGCGCCGCCGGGGCCGCCGGAGTTACAGGCCGACAGGATGACCACGTCGGCGTCCAAATCAAGGCCCATGACGTCGGCGGTGGTCAGCAGCGCACCCGCGGCGTCCGGCGCGCCGGTTGGGGCGGAGGCGACGATGGCCGGCTCGCTTTGGCAGCGCAGGTCGGTCGGCCACAAGGCGTGCGTGGCGAAGTGCAGCACGCGGAAGGTCTTCAGGCTGGCCCGGCGCACCCGGACCGCAGTGAAGTCCGCGCCCTCTAAGGCATCGGACGCCGAGCCGCCCAGGAGGGCGCGGGCCGCATCCAGTTCGCGCCGGGCAAAAGGCAGCGGCGGCAGGCCAGCGAACAGCCTGGCGCTGTCCTCACATGCGCCGCGGGGGAAGCTGCGTTCGGCCTGCTGCAGGGTGACGGGGCGGAAGTCGCCGAAGCCGAACCATGGCCGGCCGGCGCGCGAGGTCCCGGCGACGCGGCGGAGCGAGACGAAGTTGGCCGGCGCCGGTACATGCGTGACCGCCATGCGCCGGATCAGCCAAGGGGCAGCTGCTAGGCTGTCCGGACTGGCCGGCCCGGTCAGCAGCAGGCCGAATGGCAGGGACAGCAGCGGTCCGGCCGGGGCGACCACGAGCGAGCGGACGCCAACGAGCCGCGGCTGCAGCCGGCCGAGCGTATCAGCGTAGATTTGCGCCGCGGCCTCGACGTCGAAGCGCGGAACGCCCTCGCGGCCCGGCTCGATGGAGGCGCGCACCCGTTTGACCAGCGCCGCCATCTTGGGCAGGCCGGAGCCGACCGGGGCTGTCGCGATCTCGTTGTCACGCAGGACGAACACCCAACCGCCGGTGTTCGTCAGGGTGATGGAGGCGAATGCCTCGCCCGGCGCCAGCGCCGCCAGCACGTCAGCCGCCCGCGCCAACTCCTGCACGAGCTGGCCGTATTGCGGCGCGGCCGCCTGCAGGGCCGCGTCGGCGTCCGCCAACTCGGTCCGCGCCTCCGCGACGCTGCGGGTCAGCTCCGCCGCCGTCTTCGGCTCGCCCGCCGATCCATCGCGCACTCCCGGCGCCGACAGGGCGTCCCGCCGCCGCTCCAGCTCCGCCAGGACAGCGCCGGCGTCCTGCTGGCGGCGGATCGCCTCCCCTACCCTGGTGTCTTTGGCATTTGCGGTCAGCCGGGCGGAGGCGAGCGCGATCTGCTGGCTGGTGATGCCGCCCTGCACCATCTGCGAGGCCTCGAACATCTCCGCCAGCAAAGGCTGCCGTCTCGCCGGGCCGCGCTCCGCCGCCGCGGCGTAGATGCCCAGGCATGGCGACATCAGCTCGGCCGTGGTCGCAACCTTCAGGTCGCGCAGCAGCCCGGCCGCATGACGGCACAGCGCGAGCGCTTCGTTGTCGCGGCCGTCACGGTCCATCTGGACGGCGCGCAGCAGCTCGGTGGCGGCCAGCGGACGGGTGCCCGGCTGCGATTGCTCGAAATCCGCCGAGGCATGGGTCATGCCGCTGAGCCCCGCCGCCCCCTGCACGTCGGCGATGGTCGCCGCGGTGCGATACAGCCGCGCGGTCAGGTTGCGCTGGCGCATCCCATAGCCTGCGGCCAGCGCGTCCGCCGAGCGGATCATCGCCTCCGCCTCGGCTGGATGGGCCAGGTTGCGCTCGGCGATCGCCTGGTAGCGGCGGGTCTCGACGACGCCGATGAGCGCCGCCTGCTGGCCCGGCTCCAGCACGATATCGCTGGCCGTGGCAGGCGCCCCCTCGTTGCGGCGTCCGGCTATAATGGGCATCCGGCCGACGCTGGCGCGGACGGCCAGCATGTCCGGCGGCAGCGACGCCGCATACGCCGCCTCCGCGCCGCGCAGCAACTGTAGGGCGTCGGCGTCGCGACCCTGGTTGATCGCGTTCAGCGCACGGTAGTGCAGCAGCCGGGCGCCGAGCGTCGCATCGGCTGCGCGCGGCACGAGCAGGGTGGCGCGGGCAAAGCCAGCGTCGGCCTCGGCGGTGCGGCCCTGGTTCGACATCTGCAGGGCCAGGTGCATCAAGGCATTGGCGATGTTGGGGTTGTTCTCCCCAAGGGATTTCTGCTGCAGGACCAGCGCCGCGCGGAACGCCTGCTCGGCATTGACATAGCTCTCGGCGAGGTTCGCCCGGGTGCCGGCAAACATGAGCTGCTCGTATTGGCCAACGTCGCCCGCGCCGAAGGACTGCGCGGCCAGGCGTCCGGCCATCAGCGCATCGGCCTGGCCCGGCGGCGCCACGGCTGCTGCGGCGGCAGTCACGCGGCCCGAAAGCACGCCGATTGAGCGCTCCAGCACTGGCAATGCGGGCAGGATGCCGTCGGCGAAATACGCGGTGCCGCCGACCGAGGCGGCCATCGCCACCTGCGGCCAGCCACCGACCCGGCGCGTGCACGACAGCACGACGACCGGCACGCTGCCCATGATGGTGGACGGCGCCGGGTCGCCGCAGTCGAGGCGGCTGTCCAATGCGCCGCGCCATGGGCTCGTGGTGGCCAGTTCTGCCAGCGACTCCGGACCGGCCGCACCGCCACGGATGACATGGCCGCTCGGCTGCTGCCATGTGCCGCAGAAAATCGCGGCGCCCGTGCCCTGCGCCTGCTGCATGCAGGGCTCGCCGGCGGTGTTGCGGCCGATCCCGACCGGCTCCGCGGCGCTCTGCGCGGAGCCGCCGACATAGGCCTCGGGCGGCGGACCGGCGCAGGCCGCCAGCAGGGCGGACATGAGCAGCGTTGGGATGCTAAGGCGCATGGTCAGTAGTCCCGATCCGAGATGTTCGGCAGGAGGAAGGTTGGATCGTCGCGATCCCGGGTCACCGACAGGCTGAGCACGTCCAAGGTCAGGATATCGGGCCGGAGCAGGCTTTCCGGTGCAAGAAGGCTCTGCGGCGCGAGGAAGGTGGGCTGCACCGCGCAGGCGAAGGACTGGATGGCGCAATTGTTCAGCAAGTATCGCCCGTCGAAACGCGGATCGATGCGTGACGCCTGCGCTGCCCCGGAGGCGTTCTGTCCCGCTACGGTGCCGGTCAGGTTGGCCCGTCCGCCGCTGCCCAGCACGAGGAGGTTGGCCGCGTGGAGCTTGCCAGTCGCCGAGCCGGCGCCCAAGGACAGGACCAGGTCAGTCGTGGGCGCCGACAAGTCGTTGAGGCTGAGCGTGCCGCCCGCCGCCGGCAGGTCGATACGCAGCGTGGCGGTCGTGCCCAGGAGCGGCAGCACCGACGTGGTCCCCGATTGGATGAAGCGCCCGTTGCCCGCGGAGTCCACCCGCACCTGGAGAAAGCTGCCGGGCTGGGTCGGCCCGGCCGCGCGCTGCTGGGCCAGCGGTAGGCCGTCGGTCGTGAGCGACCCCCCGGCCAGGGTCATTTGCCCGGTCGCCACGATCCCGATCGAGGCTGAACGCAGCGGCCCGTTGATGGTGAGCGGGCCAGCGTCCACCACGGCGAGGCTGCCGTTGCCGACGCTGAACGGCCCGAGTTGCCCGATGACGGCGTAGCCATTGGCGCCGATCGACGCGCCGGACCCAGCCAATCCCGTAAGCGTGCTGGCATTGAGCGTGCCGCCCGTTTGCTGCGCACGCCCGGCAACGCTTACGTTGAGCGTGCCGACGTCGACCGTCCCGGCAAAGGCGACATTCGGAGCGGTCAGGCCAAGCGTCCCAGCCTTGACCGGACCTGATATCACCAAGTCCTGCGCGTCCGTCAGCACCAGCCCGCCCGGCGCGCTGAAGCTCCCCAGTTCGGCCACGCCATTGGCCCGGGCGAGGTTCGCCGTGCTGGCGCTGCCGGTCAATGTGGCGGCGTTCACCACGCCATCCGCGCTCTCGGTGATCGCACCCGTCGCGGCCAGGCGGACCGTGTTGCCGGTCACGCTGCTGTTCAGTGCCAAATCGCCCGTGACGCCGAGCGTAGCCACGCTGGCGGCGAGCGGACCGCCGATTGTCAGCGCCTGCAGGTCGGTCAGGCTGAATGCGCCCGTTGTCGTGAATGCGCCCAGCGTCGTGATCTGGTTTGGGCCGTCCAGCGCAGCGCTGGCGGCGTTGCCGGTCAGCCTGCCGACGCGAATGGCACCCGAGCCCGTCTCCATGATCGCTCCGCCGCTCTCGAGGTCCAGCACGGACACGTTCGACAGGTTCAATGCGCTCGTAATCGTAACCGGCCCGCCCGTGGGCACGCCCAGCACCAGCGTCGTCGCCGTGACCGGCAGGCTTGCGCCGATGGTGCCGGATACCGTCAGCCCGGCCGGTGACAACGCCGCGATCCGCACCGTGCCGCCCGGCGCAGCCAATGACCCGGCGGGGACGGAGTTCAGCGTGACGATGTCCAAGCCTATCGTGCGGCCCGTGCCGGCAGACACCGCGCCGCCGATCGTCAGCGGCGCGCTGTCCGTCAGCAGCAGATCTCCCGTGCCGGCGGCGAACGCGCCCAGGGTGCCGACCTTGTTGCCAGCCTGACCGAAGCTTGCCGACCCGGCGCTGCCGGACAGCGATCCCACTTGGAGGCTGCCGCCGGGCTGGGTGATCGTTCCCGAGGCTTTGGTCACCAGCCCTGCGCTCGCCAGCGTCCCGGCCAAAGACAGGTCGCCGGCGACGGTCAGCGCGATCTGCGTGCCGTCGTTCATGGGCCCGGTCACCGCCAGGCTGCGGCCGTTCGCCAGCGCAAAGCCGCCCGTGCTCTGCGCGCTGGCGATCGTGCGCACGCTGTTGCCGGCGCTCCCCAGCGACGTCGTGGCGCCCGAGAGGCTGGCCAGCGCCCCGGTGGCGATCGTGCCGCCGGTCTGGGTGATGGTGCCGAGGGCCTCGTTCGGGATGGACGCCGCAGTCAGGCTGATGGCCGGGGCCGTCAGCGTGCCGGAGAGCGCCAGCGGCCCCACGCTGCTCAATGCTATGGCCGCCTCGTCCTTTACAGTGCCAGCAACCGAGAGGCCCTGGGTGGCGGCGAGCGAGAGGCCAGCCTTAGTGGCGAAGTCCCCCAAGATCGCCACGCCGATGGAGGCAAACGAGGCTTTGGCCGCGCTGCCGTTCAGTCTCGATACCTGCACTTCGTTGCCGGTCTGGGTAATCGCGCCCGTCGCGGTGGTAATGAGCGCGGGCGGGCTTGCGTCGTTGAACGATCTCAGGTTGCCGGTGATGCCGAGGTCGCCGGTCACGTCCAACGCGATCCGCGCATCGTCGAACAGCCCCGCCACGGCCAACGAGCGCCCGTTCGTCAGGGAGAAGCCGCCTTTGCTGCTGAATGCGACGCTGCCGATCGAGTTGCCGGTGGCCGTCAGGCTGGTCGGCCCGTAGGACCCCAGCGCATCGGCTCCTCCGGACAAGCTATCGGTGACCAAGCCCCCAGCAGTCTGGGTGATGCTTCCGCTTGCTATCTTGGCTCTGGCGTTCGTGTTCTCCGAAGCGGCGAACACGTCGTGGGCACGAAGCGAGATGGCCGGGGACGTCGCAGTGCCGGACAGGGTGATCGGCCCGTAGACGTCCAAGCCGATGCGCGTCTTGTCGGACACCGCCCCGGCGACGGTGAGCGGAGCAGGATCGCCCGGGCCGCCCTGGAGCAAGGTGAAACCCCCGATGCTGACAAAGCCGCCCAGCGTGCCGATGCGGCTGCCAGGACCCAGGTTGACGCTGCCCGCATGGCCGGTCAGCGTCGCCGCCTGCAGGCTGCCGTCGGCAAGCTGCTCGACCGCTCCGGGCATGGCGAGGGCAACGGCGCCAGCGCGGACCGCGGCGTTCAAGGTCAGCCCGCCCGCGAGCAGGGCCAGGCTCGCGTCGCCGGTCTGGACCGCACCTGAGACGTTCAATGCGCCCGCGTTGGTGAGCTGGAACGCGCCCGTCGTGGTGTACGGGCCGAGGTTGGCGAGCGTGGCGTTCGGCAGCGACAGGCTTGTTGCGGCGCCGGTCAGCGTGGCTGCCGCGAGCGTGCCGCCAGCCTGCGTCACCGCGCCGGACGCGGTCAGCGCCATCGTGCCCGGAGCGGACAAGGAGCCGGCGGTCTGCAGCAGGTCGCCGCCGGATGCGGTCAACGCGACGCTGGCCCCGCTAATTGTTGCGTCGGTCGCGAGTCCTGCCGCCCTGATGGCCAGCGCGCCTCCCGCAGCGACGGCGCCGCTGACCGCGAGCGGCCCTGCCGCCGTCAGTGCCACGGCGCCGGTCGAGATGTAGCCGGTCAACGTGCCCGGCACCGGGTTGCCGCGTCCGAGCGTGGCGATTGCATTGGCGCCGGTGAGCGACATCGTGCCGGTGCGGCCGACGAGATCGCCCACGGCCAGGCTGGCGGTGCCTGTGTTGCCCTCGGTGACAATGCCCGCGGTCTGCAACTGCAGCGTCGCGGCGTGGCCAACCAGGCTGATGGCCTCGCCGTTGTTGCCGATATTGATGGCGCCGGTGACGCCCGGGCCGCCGATGGCCAGGGTGGTGGTATTCACCGTGTTCAGGAATGCCTGCGACAGCGTCAGCGAGCCGGGGTCGGCGACCGACGCGCGGGACAGCGCCAGCAGGCCGAGGTTCGCGGCCGCCACATCGATCAGCTCGATCCGGCGTCCGGCCGTCAGCGGCGACAGCGTGACCGAGCCATTCGGCGCGTTGATCGAGGATGCGGCGCTCGTCAGATCGATCCGATCCGTTACCAACGTTACCCGGCCGTTGGCGGCGTTGATGGCGCCGATGCTCAACGGCACGGCATCGGTGAGCGCGAAGAAGCCGCCGGGCGCCTGGAAGCTGCCGATCGCGTCGACGCGGTTTGCAGCGCTCGTGAAAGATGCAGCGGCGGCCGTGCCGCTGAGCACCGGGCTTACGATGGACGAACTAGGCGTCTGGACGACGCTGGGGGCTGTGAGCGTGACGGCGCCTGTTTGGTTGACCACCTTGCCATTGATGACCAGCGCCGGGGCGTTGGTCAGGTTCAGGCCAGCGTCGGTCGTGGCGTCGCCGAGGGTGGCGACGCGGTTCTGGTCGTTGAGGTTGGCGGCGCCCGCTTTCAGCGTGAGCGTGGTCGCGCTGATGACGCCTGCGGTCTGATTGATCCCACCAGGCGAACTTCCCCTGCCTGTGGCGGTATCCATCGAGACCGTCGCGCCTGCCACGTCCGCTCCAAGCGTCAGATCGTGGCCGAACCCTCGATTTGTCGACAAGGTTACATTGGCCAGGCCGCTGCCGGCGGTCACTGGGCCGCTCACCAGCGAGTTTGCTGCTGCACGGAATGCGAGGGCTCCGTTTGTCTTGAAGCCGCCGAGTTCGGTCACGCCGTTGTCCTGGGCGCCGAAGGCCAGCGTATCGGCTTGCCCGCTGACCTTGCGCACGGTCAACGCACCGCCCTGCGTGACCGCACCACTGGCAGCAAGGACCAGCGTGCCATAGCCGCCGTGGGTTTTCAGGTCGATCGCCTCGCCCAGCCTACCAAGCGTGATGCTCCCCGCCTGCGGCGTTGCCTGTGTGGGTGACTGCGAAGCCAACTGGAGCGTGGCGGCATCCGTGTTCGACAACTCGTTGAGGGTCAGCGACAGAGGAGCCAAGATCTTCGGAGGAACAGCAGGATTTATGGAGCTTGTGACCTCGACTCCACTATCGGGCGTGAACTGGGTGATGGCGATCGTGCCGCCCGGCGCCGAGATGGTGGCCGGGACAGGAACCGGCACAGGGTTAGCGGTGTCAGTATTGCCTGTATTGCGGCTGGAAATCACCAGGGTATCCACGGTAAGCGAGACTGTACGGCCGGGCTGAACGGATATGCCGCCACCCTGGGACGGGCTGTTGCCGATGACCAACTTCACGCTGTCCACGAGCGTGAAATCGCCGGCCGCACCGGTCACGGCATACTGGGGAAGAGTCTGGCTGAATGTGCCGACGGACCCGATGGCATTCGTGCGCGAAGGCAGCGAGGCTGAACTGGAGGTGCCATTCAGGGTCCCGGCAGTGATGCCGCCGCTCGTCTGAACCAGCGGGCCTGTCGTCTTGATGTCGAGGATACCACTACGCAACGTGCCAGCGAGCGTGATGCCGCCGGTGCCAGCATGAAGGGTAATCGGGCTGCCATTCGTGGGCACCAAATCTCCCAGGACGGTCAGCGCCCCGGCCAGATTGAAGCCCGGGATCGTCGGAGATGCGGCGTAGAGGCTCAAAGTGCCGTATGTCGCGAGCACCGAGTTCGCGCTGACCGTCAGGTTGTTGCCCGCCTCCAGGAACAGTGACTGGCCGCCATTCGCCAGCGTAAGCGAGGTCTGGACCGCAAGGTCGTTCACCGCCTGCAGGTGAATGACTCCGGTCAATCCCTCGACCGTCGAGCGCGTGACCGTGTCGGTCGTCCCCGCGCCGCATCAGGCACAATCGTGAGGTTATAGGGGTCGAGCAGGATCGCGCCCATCTTGCCTTTCGGCGCAGACGCGTCCGCCGTGCCGGTGAGCATGAAGCCGTGCTTGCCCGACATCTCCAGCAGCCCGCCATCGCCGCCCTCCGGCCCGCCGCGGGCCGTCAGTACGCCGCCGATCCGCGTGTCCTGCGTGCTGAGCACCGTCACGTGGCCGCCATTGCCCCGCCCCGTCGCGTCGGCCGACGCACGCGCGCCGGTGGCGACGCCGACGCGGGCGGAGGTGCCAAGCGGCGCCGCCCCGGTGCCGCGCGCCCGGGCCAAGGTCGTGCCGACCGCGACCGTGCCGCCGCCGGACTGGCCCGACGCCGTCACGTGCGCGCCGCCCGCCAGCGCCGTGGTGCCGTCCGCCATCGCCAGGACCTCGCCGCCGGCGCTGCCGGGCGCTGTCCCGTCCGCCAGCAGACGGCCCTCGACCACGACCGAGCCGCCGGTGCCGGTCACCTCGATCCGCCCGGTCCGGCTCCCCACGCTGTTGGCTTGGATGCGCCCGCCCGCCCGCACCAGCGCCTGCACCACGCCGTCGGCTGCGGCAGCCGTCAACTGCACCACGCCGCCATCGGCGACGATCGCGCCCGTGTTGGTGACCAGCGCCGTCACGGGCTTGCCGTCGGCGCCACGCGGCGCCTGGCGGACCTGGCCGGTCACGTCGATCGACACGAGGCCGTCGCCGTACATGTCCAGCGTATGCGCCTGCGCGCCGGCCAGCACGACCTGGCCCAGCCGCGCATTGATGACGCCGGAGTTGCTGACCGACGGTGCGACCAATGCTGCGAGACCGGCCTGCCTGACGGTGATCGTGCCCCGGTTCTCGATCCGTGCGTCCGGCCTCGGCGCCTGGTCGAACACCATGCGGCCGGCCATGAAATTCCGGTTGGTGATGCCCGGCGCGCTGACCACGATGCTCTGCGCATTGACCTGCGCACCCGCGTGGAAAATCACCCCGGACGGGTTGGTGATGACGATCTGCCCATTGGCGTGGATCTGCCCGGCGATCGCCGACGGGTCCGGCCCGGTCACCCGGTTCAGCGTGATGGCCGCGGCGCTCGGCTGGGCAAAGTTGACGCTTTGCCCGCTGCCGACATCGAAGCTGTGCCAGTCGATGGCCGCCCGGCTGGTGGACTGCGCGATGTTGGTGGCCGTCGCAGTGCGGGCAATGGTCGCGCTGCCGCCGACCACCTGCCCGCCTTGCGGCCGCGCCATGGCGGCAGGCTGCGCCGCTGCCGGCAGGGCCAGGACGATGCACGCGGTCGCCTGCAATGCGGTCGTGCATAGCAGGGCGGCCCGGTTGCGCCGCATCGTCCCGACCACCGGCATTGCCGTCCGCGCCGTGCGCTTTGCCATTCCTGCCGTCTCCCCTAAAGGGCGTCGTTCAGAATCGCGTCAGTATCCGCCAATAAGCCGCATCCGCCTTGAGCGGACGGACGACGCCCGACGTGCCGGATGGCAGCCGGGTGTTGCGTATCACGCCCTCGACGTCGAACTCGGTATAGCGCGTTAGATTCGCTCGCGCACCAATTCCTTCGGACGACAGCCGGACGTTGAGGTCCTGCCGCTGGTTCTCGAAAGTCTGCCCCCGGTCATAGAAGGCGTAAAGCTGTGTCGTGACCGGTATGGTCCGGCCGAACAGCATGAGGTCGATGCCGGTATTCAGCTGCAGCTCAATCGAGCCGTCGACCGCGTTGTCGCCCGCCGCCTCGCCGGAGTAGAAGCCGCGGTTGATCTCGCTGCCGCCCAGGAAGAACTTCTCCGACGGCAGCAGCACGCTGCCGCTGCCCTGGCCCAGCAGCCGGGCGCGCAGGGCGACGCTGGCGTTGCGCCATGGGGTAAACAACGTTTGGGTGCGCGACAGCTCCATCGTGACCTTGGTGAAGTCCACCCGCTCGTTCTGGCGGTTCGGGGTCAGGTCGCCATTGCGGGTGCCGCCCAGGAACGGCAGGCCCTGCGAGACGCGCAGGCTGGCGAAGTTGACCGCCGGGCGTTCGCCGCCGAGCAGGATGTCGTTCAGCGCGTATTCCGCCCCAAGGCGGCCGATACGCAGCGAATCCCGGCCGGTCCGCTGCGCCTGGCCGTCGGGTCCGCTGTTGGTGCGGACCTCCGTCTCGATCGCCTCGAGGTTGGCCACGAGATTGAGCGTCTGCTGCCGTTCGCGGATGAGCGGATAGACGGCGGCCGCACCGAACGTCGTGGTCAGGCCCTTGTAGCCGATCGCACGGAGGAAGTCGGACGGGTTCGCCTCGCCAGCACCGCCATAGATCCGCACATGCAGCCCGGAGCCGCCCACGAACACGTCGGTCGAGGCCTGGCCGAAGTTCTGCGTGTTGCCGTTCGTATGATAAAGTGAGACCTCGGTCCGCTCGCCGAACTGGGTGACGCTGTTGAGATCCAGCACCAGCAACCCCTGCTGCGGCCCGGTCTGGCGAAAGGCGCGGTTGTCCACCGTCAGCAGGCCGTTGACCGCCTGCCGCTGGACCTGCGCCACGAGGGTCAGGGCGCCGGGGTCCTCGTTCGAGGGGCGCAGCACCGCCTGCAGGGTGACGCCCGGCACGTCCTGCGCGAGCAGCAGCCAGCGTTCCAGCGTAGCATTGTCGATCGGCCGCCGCTTGGTGAGGTGGTCGAGGAAGCGCAGCACCTGCACGCCGGCCGGGCCGATGTCGCCCTCAAGCTTGACCTCGGCGATGCGTCCTTCGATCACGTTGAAGCGCAGGTCGCCGTTCTGCCCGACCGTGGCGCTGACGGTCGTCAGCACGTAGCCGTCGCTGCGATACATTGAAAGGACTGCGGCCCGCGCCTCCTCGATCCGGGCCAGAGGAACGGCGCGCCCAACAAGGCCGATGGTCAGCGGCGCGAGCCTTTGCTCGGGATAGGCCGTCACGCCCTCGATGGCGACCCGGCGCACCGCGACATTGGCGGCCGGCACGGGATCGGGCGCGACCGGCGCGGTCAGGCCAGGAACCGGCGGCGCCACGCTGGGAGCCGCGGGTGGCAGGATTCGCGGAATGGGCGAGCCCTGCGGCACGACGTTCCCATCGAACGGAGCGCCAGGACGCTGCGCTGCGGCCGGCAAAGCGACAAGTGCTGTAAGCGCAGCAGAAACGATGAGCAGATTGGCTGTTGGGAAGCTGCTGCGCGGGCATGCTTGAGTTGGTGGATGCACTAAGCCACCTGCAAAAAGGTTAGTCGTTATTTAACGTTATGCATATAAGCGTGGGATCGTCATCCTTGATCATACAAGACGATCTGATTCTGCAATGGAATGGCCGGTTGGCAACACCGGTGTGCAGCTTGTGGAACACGGCCTCAGACTCTCGTGCCTGCGAACGCTATGTGGTTTCAGCCATGAAATTCTTGTTCGTCCACCAGAACTTCCCAGGCCAGTTCCTGCATCTGCTGCGCCACCTGGTGAAGCAGGCTAGACATGAGGTCCTGTTCATCACCGAAGCGAATCCCAACCACATCCCCGGCGTGCGCAAGCTGGCCTACGCCGTACGGCCCCCGTCCAGCCGGACGCACTTCGACGCGGCCGACTTCGAGGCCGCCATGCGCCGCGCCGCTGCCGTCGCCGAGCTCGCGGCCAAGCTGCGGGATGCCGGGTTCGACCCGGACGTGATCATCGGCCATGAGGGCTGGGGCGAGATGCTGAACCTGGGCGACGTGTGGCCCAGGGCGCCGCGCATCGGCTACCGCGAGTACTTCTACCACCTGGACGGCGCCGACGTGGGATTCGACCCTGAGTTCCCGACCCCGCCGGCGCTGCGCGCACGGATACGCGCGAAGAACGCGGTCGACCTGCTCGCCCTGCTCGGCCTCGACCCAGGGGTGACGCCCACGCTATGGCAGCGCTCGCTCTACCCTGGCTGGGCGCAGCCGGCCATCGCGGTGGCGCCGGACGGGGTCGATCTCGATCGATGCCGTCCCGACATCATGGCACGGGCGCGGCCCTTTTGCCTGGGCAGGATACGGGTCATGCCGGGTGAACGCCTGGTCACCTATGTGGCGCGCGACCTCGAGCCCTATCGCGGCTTCCACGTGTTCATGCGCGCCCTGCCGGCGATCTTGGCGGCGCGGCCCGATGCCCAGGTCGTCTGCCTCGGCGGCGACGGCGTGAGCTATGGGCTGCCGCCCTCGCATGGCACCTGGCGTGGGCGGCTCTGCGCCGAGCTGGGCGGGGCGCTCGACCCGGCGCGGGTGCATTTCCCGGGGAGGGTGCCGTTCGCCGACCTCGTGCGGATGCTGCAGCGTTCGGACGTGCATGCCTATTTATCTTATCCCTTCATCCCATCTTGGTCCTTGCGCGAGGCGCTGGCGTGCGGCTGCACTGTCGTTACCGGCGACACCGCGGCCATTGCGGAGTTCGTGCAGGACCGCGTGACCGGCGCGCTCACGCCGGCGCTCGACCCGGCAGCACTGGCGGACCGGGTGCTCGGGCTGCTCGATGACGAGGACGAGCGAATGCGGCTCGGCGAGGGGGCGAGGCGGTTTGCCGAGGCCGGGATGCGGCTGGATATCCATCTCGCGGGCTATGAGGCGGTGATCCGCTCGGCGATGCGGCAGTAGGGAAGAGTGCAGATTCGAAAAGATCGTTGCTCAGCACCAGGGGACGCTCAGCAAAACTGCGCGGAACCATGACGAAATCAGCTTCGCGGACAATTCGCTCGACAGCGCTCATAGGCCCAACGTAAAGCTCCTGCCTAGCTCATGCGCTCAAGCCAGGGCTGGAATTGCCTTATACGGCGCTTATTGCCCGACAAGGACACGCCATGAAAACCTACGTGGCTTCGGCGGCAACATTGAGCTGGATAGATAGCCGAACGGGGCTTCCGGAGGTCGACCTGATCCCGCCGGGTCCAACAGTCAGCCGTGGGGCGATAACAGGAAATCGTGGATATCGCTTTGCAAGCTTCCTTGATGTCTCGACCGAATTCGACGAGGCCAGAAGCACGATCACCGGTCATACCGTCCTACCAGAGACTGGGATTTACCGGGCGCCCTCCTTTCTTCATCTTCCCTCGTGGAAGTTTCCGGTCACGACCGAGGCAGCGACTGGACACGAGCCGCTCACCTTTATCCAGGTAACCGGAGCACGCACGATTAGCCCTGAAATCGGCGGGGCTGGAGGCGGCGGCGTCGTAGGTGCTGGGGTCGGTGCTGGAATTGGCGTGTGGGCCTTCGGTTGGGGCGCGCTGCCGGGCGCTGCGATTGGTGGTGTCATCGGCGGCCTGACCGGCGAGGCTGGAACCCATGCGATAACCGGGTTTCCGCCAATCTGGAGCGAAATGCTGATTTCCATCTTCAACGATGGCCGGGTCACCTATAAGTTGCTACGTCATAGCCTGTTTCCAAGCTTGAGCTATTATACGCCCGATCCTTCAAGGCCGGGCGACTATCGACGCACCCCGGTGAATGCGGCTGGTCTCGCCTATTATGATGGCATGCCAAACCTAAACCGCTGGAAGCGCGAGGGCTGGGGACCTATCCCGAAAGGCTTCATTACCGGCCCGACGCCCGGAAACCCCTGGAACGACCCCAAAGGATTGCTGTAGCAGTCTGACGGTCATTTTCCGCAGGCCTATGCGCCGTCCAGCTCGAATGCCGGCACAACGATCGCGGCGCCAATCCGCGAAACAGAGGGATCGTCAACATGTCGGTAGGCGCCGTATCCGAAAGGGCCGTCCTGAACAGCGACCACGCGCTGTTCCGCGATCAGGTGCGCCGCTTCATCGAGGCGGAGATCACGCCGCATCATAGGCAATGGGAGCATGACGGCGTCGTGCCGCGCGCGCTGTGGCAGGAGGCCGGACGGCATGGGCTGCTCTGCTGCATGATGCCCGAAGAATATGGCGGCTCCGGCGCCGATTTCGGCTTCTCCGCCATACTTATCGAGGAGCTGACTCGCGCCCACGCCAGCGGCATCGGCTTCCCGCTCCACTCCGACATTGTGGCGCCCTACATCCTCCGCTACGGCACCGAGGAGCGCAAACGCGGGTGGCTGCCGCGCATGGCGCGCGGCGAGATTATCGGCGCCATCGCCATGACCGAGCCGGGGATGGGCAGCGACCTCAAATCCGTCCGCACGACGGCGCGGCGCGACAACGCGGGCTACGTGCTGAACGGCTCGAAGACCTTCATCACCAACGGGCAGAACGCTGGCCTCGTGATCGTGGTCGCAAAAACCGACCCGGCGGCGGGCCGCAAGGGCATCTCGCTGCTTTGCGTGGAGGAGGGGACGCCCGGCTTCACCAAGGGCCGCAACCTGGAGAAGATCGGCCTGCATGCCCAGGACACCTCCGAGCTGTTCTTCGACGACGTGCATGTCCCGGCGGCAAACCTGCTCGGCGAGGAGGGGCAAGGCTTCCGCTATCTCATGCACGAACTCGCGCAGGAGCGGCTGATGATCGCCCTCCGCGCCGCGGCATCCATGGAGACGATGCTGGCGGCGACGGTCGCCTATACGCGGGAGCGCGAGGCGTTCGGCGGCAAGGTGTTCGACTTTCAGAACACGCGGTTCAAGCTGGCGGAGGCGAAGGCCCAGTCAGAGATGTTCCGGGTGTTTGCCGACCATTGCCTGGAGCTGCACCTGCGCGGGGAACTTACGCCGGAGCGCGCGGCGATGGCCAAGCTGAACGGTTCGGAGATGCAAGGGCGGCTGCTGGACGACTTCCTGCAGTTGCATGGCGGGTATGGCTACATGTGGGAATACCCGATCGCCCGCGCCTGGGCCGACGCCCGGGTGATGCGGATCTATGGCGGAAGCTCCGAGATCATGAAGGAGATTATTGCGCGGACGCTATAGCTCCTCAGCGTGGCGCCATGCGCAGCGCGCCATCGAGCCGGATCGTCTCCCCGTTCAAATATGGATTCTCCAGGATCTGCAAGGCAAGCTTGGCGAACTCGTCCGGCATCCCGAGCCGCGGCGGGTTCGGCACCGCGGCGCTCAACGAGGCGCGCACCGGCTCCGGCAGCCTGGCCAGCAGCGGCGTGTCGAACAGGCCAGGTGCTATGGTGCACACCCGGATCAGCCGCGACGCTAGATCACGCGCCGCGACCAGGGTCAGCCCGATCACCCCGGCCTTGGACGACGCATAGGGAAGCTGCCCGACCTGGCCCTCATAACCCGCGATGGATGCCGTCATCACCACCGCGCCGCGCTCGCCCTCGACCGGCTCGTTGCGCGCCATCGCGGCCGCAACCAGGCGCAGCACGTTGAAGCTGCCGGTTAGGTTGAGGCGAATGATCGCCTCGTATTGCTCGAGCGACCCAGGGGTGCCGTCCCGGTCCAGCACGCGCACCGCGCCGCCGCGTCCGGCGCAATGCACGCAGGCGCGCAACGGCCCCAGCCCGGCCGCAACGGTGACGGCTGCCTCCATCTGGGCAGTGTCGGTCACATCCGCTGCGACGAAGCGGGCTGCATCCCCGAGTTCCGCTGCAATGGCCGCACCGGACGAGCTGGGCAGGTCGCAGATCACCACGCGCGCGCCGCGCCGCATGAGCATACGGGCGCTGGCGAGCCCCAGGCCGGATGCGCCCCCGGTCACGAGCGCGGCGATGCCCTCTACTTCCATGCCCTACACCTCCATGCCTCAGAGCCGCTCGATGATGGTGGCGTTGGCCATGCCGCCGGCCTCGCACATGGTCTGCAGCCCATAGCGTCCGCCGCTGCGCTCCAGCGCGTTCAGCATCGTCGTCATCAGCCGTGCGCCGGACGCGCCCAACGGATGGCCCAGCGCCACGGCGCCGCCGCACGGGTTGAGACGCGCGTCGTCCACCCCGAACTCCTTTTGCCAGGCGAGCGGCACGGCGGCGAAGGCCTCGTTCACCTCAAAATGCGCGATGCCGTCGGTCGTCATGCCGGCCTTCCTGAGCACGCGCCGCGTCGCCGGGATCGGCGCTGTCAGCATCAGCAGCGGGTCGTCGCCGATCACGTCGAACCCGGCGAAGCGGGCGCGGAGACGGCAGCCAAGCCGGGCCGCTGCCGCCTCGCTCATAATCAGCAGCGCCGCAGCGCCGTCGGAGATTTGCGAGGCGTTGCCTGCGGTCACGGACCAAGTGACCTCCGGAAACCTCTCGCCAAGTGCCGCATCCTCGAAGGCGGGCCTCAGCGCGGACAGCGTTTCGGCCGTCGTCGCCGGGCGGATGGTCTCGTCGGCCTCGACCAGTGCATTGCCGGCCGGCACTGGCACGATCTCCGCCGCGAAGCCGCCCGAAGCGGCGACCGCCGCGGCGCGACGGTGCGAGCTGGCGGCGTAGCGGTCCATTGCCGCCCGGCTCAGCCCCCAGCGCGCGGCGACGAGCTCGGCCGACACGCCCTGGCCGACCAGGCCCGGCGCATAGCGGTCCCGCACGGCGGATCCGAACGGATCGGCGCTGCCGCGCGCGCTGCCCATCGGCACGCGGCTCATGGACTCGACGCCCCCCGCGATGACGATGTCGTATGCGCCGGCCATGACGCCCTGCGCTGCGAAATGCACCGCTTGCTGGCTGGAGCCGCACTTGCGGTCGATCGTCGTGGCCGGAACATGCTCCGGGTAGCCGCAGGCCAGCCATGCCATGCGGCCCGGCCCGGCCGATTGCTCCCCGGCCTGGCTGACGCAGCCGATGATCACGTCGTCGACCTCGCCGGGATCGATGCCGTTGCGCTCCACCAGGCCGCGCAGCACGCAGGCCAGCAGGTCGTTCGGATGCACCTCCGAAAGCGCGCCGCCCTTTTTGCCGCGCCCGACCGGGGTGCGCACGGCGTCGACGATGACGGCCTGCCTCTGCATCGTCCCCTCCCTGGGTTTCCACGCTGGCATCTTCTGAAGCGTGCGTGCGGCTGTCCATAACATTCTCGGCCCTGGGTGCCGGCCATCGCTTCGCCCCCTCGCCTTCGCTGGCCGTGCACCCCTATGCTGCGGACAAGCAAAGGCTGCGAAGGGAGAATGCGTTCATGCCGCGCCTGGCGCACTGGGCACGCCTGCACCCTGACAAGCCCGCCTGCTGCTTCCCCGACTTTGGCGTCACCATCAGCTACGCCGAGCTGCACGCACGCGTCGACCGTGCTGCGCGATGGCTGGTCGGCCTCGGCCTCGAACCCGGCGCCGCCTTCGCCCTGCTGATGGAGAACCACCCGGGCGTGTTCGAGCTCGCCTTCGCCGGGCAGCGGGCCGGGCTGTATTGGGTGCCGCTGAACATTCACCTGAAACCGGCCGAGCTGGCCTATGTGCTGCGCGACAGCGGTGCGCGCGTCCTGGCAGCCAGCCCAGCCCAGGCGCAGGCGGCCGCCGCGGCTGTGGCGGGCATGGATATTCTCATCTACATCCTGGACGGCCCGCTGCCCGGCGTTGGCCTCTACGAGGCGGAGCTGCCTGGCGGGTGCCCGGCGACGCTGCCCGAGCGCCCGGTCGGCCGCGACCTGCTGTATTCATCGGGAACCACCGGCCTGCCGAAAGGCGTGCACCGCGCGCTGCTGCCCGCCGAGGAGCGGGACCGGCCGCGGCCGGCCGTGGGCGCCCTGCACGCGTTCGGCTGCGACGCCAGCACGGTCTATCTGTCGCCGGCGCCGCTCTACCACGCGGCGCCGCACCGCTTTACCCTGCACGCGATTGAGGGAGGCGGCACCTGCATCGTCATGCAAAAATTCGATCCCGTGCAGGCCCTCGGCCTGATCGAGCGCCATCGTGTCACCCACGCGCAGTTTGTGCCGACCATGTTCGTCCGCCTGCTGGCCTTGCCGGAGCCGGTGCGGCGCGGTCATGACTGCAGCAGCCTGCGCCGGGTGATCCACGCCGCCGCACCCTGCCCGGTCCCGGTCAAGGAGGCGATGATCGCCTGGTGGGGACCGATCATCTACGAATACTACTCGGGATCGGAGGCCATCGGCGGCACCGGGATCGAGAGCGCCGACTGGCTGCTGCACAAGGGCTCGGTCGGCCGGGCGACCAATGGCACGGTCCACGTCACCGACGATGACGGCCGCGAGCTGCCGCCCGGCGCGATCGGCACGGTTCGCTTCTCCGGCACGCCACGCTTCGACTACCTCAATGCACCAGAGAAGACTAAAGCCGCCTACGACCGTAACGGCTGGGCGACCTATGGCGACCTCGGCTGGCTGGACGCGGACGGCTATTTGTATCTCAGCGACCGCCGGGCCGACCTCATCATCTCCGGCGGCGTCAACGTCTATCCGCAGGAGGTCGAGGACACGCTGGCGCAGCACCCGGCCGTCGCCGACGCCGCGGTGATCGGCGTCACCGACGCGGAATATGGCGAGCGGGTCAAGGCCGTCGTGCAGTTGCGGGAGGGTGCGGAGGCGACGCCCTACGAGCTCGTCGCCTTCTGCCGCGAGCGGCTTGCGCATGTGAAATGCCCGCGTAGCGTGGATATCGTGGACACACTGCCGCGGTCGGAAACCGGCAAGCTGCTGCGGCGGGTCTTGAAGGAGCGATACCGCTCCGTCAGCGCGAAGGCAGGATGACGCGATGGGACCGCTGACCGGACTGCGCATCCTGGAGCTCGCCGGCATCGGGCCGGGGCCGCTCGCGGCCATGATGCTGGGCGACATGGGGGCGGAGGTGATCCGCATCGAGCGCCCGGCGGCAGGCGACGCGCTGATGCCGCTGGAGCCGCGGCATGACGTGGTCTCGCGCCGGCGGCACTCCTTGGCGCTCGACCTTAAGGACCCCGCCCATGTGGCGATGCTGCTGCGCCTGATCGAGCGTGCGGACGGGCTGATCGAGGGTTTCCGCCCCGGCGTGATGGAACGGCTCGGCCTGGGGCCGGAGGTGTGCCTCGCGCGCAATCCCCGGCTCGTGTTCGGCCGCATCACTGGGTTCGGCCAGGCCGGCCCGCTCGCCCAGAGTGCCGGGCACGACCTGAACTACCTGTCCCTGACTGGAGCGCTCGCCGCGATGGGCCGGCCTGGGTCGCCGCCGCCGCCGCCGCTCAACCTCGTCGCGGACTACGGCGGCGGCACGATGTTCCTGGCGTTCGGCATGGTCTGCGCGCTGCTGGAGCGGGAGCGCTCCGGCGCCGGCCAGGTGGTGGACGCGGCCATGGTGGACGGCGTCGCGGCCCTCAGCGCCATGTTCTTCGGCCTGCGTGCCGGCGGGCTCTGGTCGGACGAGCGCGGCAGCAACCTGCTGGACGGAGGCGCCCCGTTCTATGATGCCTACGAAACGCAGGACGGGCGCTATGTCGCCGTAGCCGCCCTGGAGGCCAAGTTCTTCGCCGAGCTGGCATCGCGCATCGGCCTAGAGCCCCGCTTCGTCGCCGGCCAGCGCGACCGCACCCTGTGGCCGGAGCTGCGGGCGCGCCTGCGCGACATCTTTCGCAGCCAAACCCGCGAGCAATGGGTGGAGCTGCTGGAGGGCTCGGACTGCTGCGTCACCGGCGTGCTCGATTTCGGCGAGGCGCCGTCCCATCCGCACAACGTGGCGCGTGGCACGTTCGTGGAGGCCGGGGGTACCATGCAGCCAGCGCCCGCGCCGCGCTTCAGCCGCTCGCATGCCGAACCGCCTCCATTGCGCATTCGGCCCGGCGATGAAACACGCGCCGTCTTGGTGGATTGGGGTGTTCCCGAATCAGAGATCGAGCGGGTGCTGCACAGAGCAACCCGCTGAGCGGTTTGGGAGCCGCACGTGCTTCATCCGATCTACCGGAGAATAAGGATAACCTAAAAAGGACAGTCCCGCGGCCAGCCGCAAAGCCGAAGGTTGCAGCCAGAAATGACCTTACGGCTCTCATTACCATGACTATTCAGTAGCCTCCAGGCTTTGGCCGCGTGGTTTTGACCGCTTGCTTGCCAGGAGCTGTAACTGGGGTGAGAATAGCTCACTCATTGCCAGTCGAACTGGACTGTTGAGGGACAAGCCTCCATCCGGCCGAGATGGCGCTGTCAGCTTTAGGGGATTTGCATGAGGCATCTTGCCGTCGTTCCTGCGCTGAGCCTGCTCCTGCTTGGGGCCTGCACGGTCACTGGTGCTGGTCATCCACCGGTGCCCCCGATCCGCACTGAGCAAATCCCGGCGCCGCCCAGCTCATCCGTCGTGGTGATTTGGCAGCCCGGTCATTTCGATTGGAACGGCGTCGACTATGTTTGGGTGCCGGGCGAATGGGTCGATCGCGCCGGCCACGGCACGGCGTGGCAGGATGGCTATTGGGAGGGGGGTGCCCCGACCTCGGTGTGGGTCCCGCCGCACTGGATATGACAGCCGCCGTCTTCGAACGTCGCTCCCATTCGGCCTCGCGAATCCGTGAGAGTAGTGAGCGCGAGAAGATCGTATAAGCGCCTGTTAGGGCGTATCACTCCAGGGCTAGCGTTCTCCTGGCACGAGCAAAACCTAGGCGGGAACTGCGGTGCAAACGATACTCGGCAAGTATGAGATTCGCGCGACGATCGCGACGGGGCCGATGAGCACGATGTATGAAGGCTGGGACACGGCCATCGACCGGCGTGTCGCAATCAAGGCGGTGCCGCTGGCTCAGACCGTCCAGACCGAGGGATGGCAGCATCTAACCCGCTTCAAGCGCGAGGCGCAGGCCGCAGGACGCCTGCAGCACCCGGCCGTCGTCGGAATTTTCGACTACGGCGAAAACTCGGAGTTCGCATTCATCGTCATGGAGTTCGTCGACGGCGGAAGCCTGAAGTCGGTCCTTGAGGAAGGTAGGCGGTATTCGATCGCCGTGGTCGACCGGCTGATGCAGGACATCCTGGCCGGCTTGCAATACAGCCACGACCAAGGCGTCATCCATCGCGACATCAAGCCCGCCAACATCATGCTCACCCGCGACGGGCATGCGAAGATCGCCGATTTCGGTATTGCCCGCATCGAGCATAGCGACATCACCCAGATCGGGATGGTCATGGGCACCCCGGCCTACATGTCTCCCGAGCAATTCAGGGGAGAGGTGACCAGCGCCAGCACCGACATCTACTCAGCCGGCGTCATCCTATACCAGTTGCTGACGGGCGAACGGCCGTTCGACGGCGGCCTTGCGACGATCATGCACAAGGCCCTGGGCACCGATCCGCCGAAACCGTCCGACATCTCGGGCACCGTCCCCCATGCAGCGGACGCCGTAGTGGCCCGCGCCATGGCAAAGCGGCCGGACCAGCGGTTCCGGGATGCCAAGGAATTCGCTCAGGCTCTCCAAAACGCGCTGTCCGCCAAACCGGTCAAGCCTGCAGCATGGGTGATGGGCACGGCCGGGGGGAGCATGTCGCTCGGGCGCGCGATGGCATCGGTCAACAGGGCAATGCCGTCCCACAAATACCTGGCTTCCAAGATGCATCTGTTGGCAGGGGCCGCGCTCGTCGTGCTGGCCACGGCGGGGGGAACGGTGGCCTATCGCATGTCGACCTCGCATGCTGCGCTGAAGCCGGATGAAAAGCTTGTGGGGTCAGTCGGGCCGTCGTCGGAGAAGATGAATGGCCAACCCGGCATCTTGGCCGCGCCAACCGCTCCGAACGCGGCAAAAACTGAAGCGGTGCCGCAGACGGTGTCGGTTGACCCCACGTCCACGCAGCCGACGGCATCATACCAGCTGCTGCCAGCGCAGCCGCCGCCCCTTCTGATTCCGCCGACGCCCTCGCCTCCGGATACGCCCCCGCGCGTGCTTGCACCCACGTTGCCGACGCTATCGACACCACAGTATTCGTTGCCCCTTGTCATACCGAATAAGCCGCCCCAGCCGCCGAAGCCAGCGCAGGCTCTGCGCAAGAATACGCCCGTCCCGCCTCGGTCAATCATGAGGCAGGTGCCCGATCCCGGGACCGAAACCGCGGGGCCTCCGCAGCTCGCGGCGCCGTCAAGCCAGCCTAACGGCAGCCAGGCTGAGCGCCGGCCGAAAGACGCGGCCGCGCCGCCAGATACGGCCAAAATGGCGGAACGTGAGACGGCAGCTACAAGCCCGCCGGTCGCGCCTCCGGAGAAAAGCGCGCCGCTGCCTACGTTCGGCACATACGGCTATGTCAATGGTCGGCGCGTTTTTATACCTCCAGTCAATTGAGTTCGGTGACGTCGGCGGTGTCAGCTCCGGTTGTCGCTCTATCCACGCTCAGCCGGGTTCCTGATCCCAGGGCGGCGGGTCGCGGAAGCGGCTCGCGAGGAAGTCGACGAAGCTGCGCACCTTCGGCGAAAGGTGCCGCGCCGAAGGATAGACGGCGTTCACGCTCAGATCGGCCAGCCGCCACCCCGGCAGCACCTGCACGAGGCGGCCCTGCCGCAATGCTTCGGCAACGATGAACGTCGGCTGCAGGATAATGCCCTGGCCGGCCAGGGCGGAGGCGAGCAGCGCGTCGCCGTTATTGGCAACGAGGTTGCCGGATAGCCGAACCTCCTCCTCACCATATTCATTCTGAAAGCGCCAAGCATTGATGTCGCCGGCATAGGCATAGAGCAGGCAGTTGTGCTTGCGAAGGTCCGCCGGCATGCCGGGCCACCCGCGACGCGCCAGATAGCCCGGCGAGGCGCATACAGCCAGGCGGCAGGCCGAGAGGCGCCGCGCCACCAGGCCGCTATCTGCCAGTCGCCCGATCCGCACCGCCACATCGTAGCCCTCCTCGACCAAATCCACGACGCGGTCGTTCAGGACCATCTCGACACGCACGCCGGGATAGCGGTCGCAGAACCCGGAGACGGCAGTGGAAAGATGGCGCGCCCCGAAGCTCATGGGAGCATTGACCCGCAGCGTCCCATGCGGCTCCGCCTGCCGGTCGGAGGCGATAGTGTCCGCCTCCTCCAGTTGCTCGAGGATTGCGCTGGCGCGGGCATAGAAGGCCGCCCCGGCCTCGGTCAGGCTCTGCCGCGCAGTGGTGCGGTTCAGCAGCCGTGTGCCAAGCCGGTCCTCCAGGCCCTGGATGTAGCGTCCGACCATGGCCGGGGTAATCCCAAGCTCACGAGCGGCGGCAGCCTGGCTGCCGCGATCCACGGTCCGCACGAGCGCCGAGAGTTCGACGAAACGATCCATCGTGTCGATATAGTGGGTATCGAGCGCATCGAGTAGGTCGCTATTCCCTATACCTGACCCACGCGGCAGGTTGCAGGTCACACTTGGTCGGAAGGCGCAGGACACTATGGAGACACGCTTGAAGGGGCCGCCGCGCCTGCAAGCCTTGGATGGCGAACCCGAGTGGCTGCGCGTCGGCAGCGTATCGCTCGCGGTGCGGCGGCTAGACCGCGTGGCAGCGTTCTACCAGGACGTGATCGGGCTTGAGGTGATCACCCACGAGGACGGCGCCATTCATCTGGGCGTAGCGGGCAACGCATTGCTGGAACTGCTGCACCGGCCCGATGCCGCACCGGACGATCCGGCGTCGGCAGGCCTCTTCCATACTGCCTTCCTGATGCCGTCCCGCACCGACCTTGGCCGCTGGCTCGCCCACTTCCGGACGCTGGGCCAACCGCTTGACGGCGCGGCCGACCACCTCGTCAGCGAGGCGGTGTATTTACACGATCCAGAGGGGAACGGCATCGAGGTGTATGCCGACCGGCCGCGTGCGCAGTGGCATTGGCGCGACGGATCCAATGGGCGCCGAGTCGAAATGGCAAACCAAGCGATCGATATGGAGGGCTTGCTCAAGATTGCCGAGACGCCTTGGGCCGGCGCACCGGCCGGAACGCGCATCGGCCATGTCCATCTGCGGGTCGGGAACGTAAGCGAGGCAAGGCGCTTCTATGGCGACCTGCTCGGCATGGATGTCACCGCGGCCTGGGACGCCGCCGCGTTCCTGTCCACTGGCGGCTACCATCACCACCTCGCCGCCAATATCTGGCGCAGCGCCGGGGCAGGCCCGCGCGACCCGGCGCGGGCTGGCCTTGCCTCCATGACGCTGGAGGTAGCGAACAGCGAGGCGCTTGCGGGTATCAAGAGGCGTGCTGGCGAAGGTGGCCTCCACGATCCCTGGGGCACGATGGTGCAGCTTCGCCTTGCCGAACCAGCAAGGCCGCCGACCCTATGATAACTCCACCATCAGTGCAGCCCTAAGGAGCAAACCATGCCGACCAATGTTCTGATCTCCTTCTACTCCCGCAACGGCTCGACCGAGGCTTTGGCCAACGCCATCGCCGAGGGTGCGCGGACCGAGGGCGCGGAGGTGCGCCTGCGCCGCGCCCGCGAGCTGGTCGGTCCCGAGGTGATGTCCAAGGCGCCGGGCTGGGCGGAGCACGCCGCGCGGATGAACGCCGCTTATGAAGCGCCTACCGAAGCCGATGCGGAGTGGGCGGACGCGATCCTGTTCGGCACGCCAACGCGTTTTGGCGCCGTCTCGTCGGAGCTGAAGGCCTATATCGACGGGCTCGGCGGGTTGTGGTTCCAGGGCAAGCTGGTAGGCAAGGCGGGCTCGGCCTTCACCTCGACCTCGGGAGTGCACGGCGGCAACGAGAGCACGAACATCTCGCTGTACAATCCGATGGCGCACTTGGGCATGATCATCGTCCCGCTCGGCTATGCGGACCCGGTGCTGTTCCGGGCCGGCACGCCATATGGAGCATCCGCCGTGTCCGGTCAGGACAACAGCCCGCCGACGGCGGACGATCTCGAAGTGGCGCGTTTCCAGGGCCGCCGGGTCACGCAGGTTGCAGCGGCGCTCAAGGCGGCCGAGCTGACCCAGACCAAGAGCTGAGAGGGAGCGGACAGATGGCCTATACCGTTGTGGAGGGCAGCAGGTCCCGCACTGGCGCATTCGCCACCGAGTGGGCCCCGCGCCTGCTGAGCGTCGTGCGCATCGTCGTGGCACTGTTGCTCCTGGAGCACGGCCTGCAGAAGCTGTTCGGCTTTCCCGCACCGCCGCCAGGGGGTAGCCCTGCCACGTTGTCGTTGATTTGGGATGCGGCGGTGCTAGAGCTTGGCGGCAGCCTCCTGCTGCTGGCCGGCCTGTTCACCCGGCCGGTGGCCTTCGTACTCTCGGGCGAGATGGCGTTCGCCTACTGGCTGGCGCACGCGCCGCATAGCCCGTTTCCCGTCCTCAACGGCGGCGACGCGGCGATCCTTTACTGCTTCATTTTCCTCTACTTCGCCGCGGCTGGCGGCGGGCCATGGAGCCTTGATCGGCTCATAAAGCGAAGCGATCTTGCGTAGGATGTAAATCAGAGGCGGCTGATGACATTCACTCTGAAGGGCAAGGTGGCCGTCGTGACGGGAGCGGCGAGCGGTATCGGCGCGGCGCTCGCCGAGGTGCTGGCGGCCCGGGGCTGCGGTGTCGCATTGGCGGACGTGAACGCCGCAGGCCTGCAACAGGTGGCAACCCAAGCGCGCAGTCATGGCGTCAGCGTAAGCGAGCATCGGCTCGATGTGGCCGACGACGATGCCGTTGCGGCACTCCCTGAGGCGGTGCTTGCCGAGCATGGCCATGTCAGCGTGCTCGTCAACAACGCCGGCGTCGCATTGGGGGGCAGCTTCGAGCAGGTTTCGGCCGCGGATTTCGACTGGCTATTCTCGATCAACTTTGGCGGCGTCGTTCGCATGACGCGCGCGTTCCTACCAGTGCTGCGGCGAGAGCCGGCGGCGCAGTTGGTCAATATCTCGAGCGTGTTCGGCCTCATCGCCCCACCGGGTCAGACAGCCTACGCTGCCAGCAAGTTTGCTGTGCGCGGCTTATCGGAGGCGCTGCGGCACGAGCTGGAGGGTTCGTCCGTAGGCGTGACGCTCGTGCACCCCGGCGGCGTACGGACAGCGATCGCGAGCAGCGCACGCCGGACCGGGTTCAGCAATGCCGAGACGGAGGCACAAATGGCTGTCTGGGCCAAATTCCTGCGCCTCGACCCGCAGGTCGCTGCCAAACGCATCGTCCGCGGCATCGAGGGCCGGGAAAAACGCGTGCTGGTCGGTCGTGACGCCGAGCGCATGGCACTGGTCCAGCGGCTGTTCCCGGTCGAGTACTGGCGCGTGCTCTACCGTCGCCGCGGCCGGGCCTTGCCGAACTGACCCTTTTTTGTAATTGACCCGCTCACCCGACGCTTAGGGACCAAGCGTTGAAACCAAACGACTAAGGGCAGGTTGAACCGATGCGAGCCTCCGATTATGAAGCGGCCCGGCGAGGAGATGGACCGCTATGCGACCGTGGGAGAACTGCATGAGGGGCATTATTGTCTTTGCTATGCTGTGCCTGCAGTTCCTTGAAGGCTGCGTTGCAGCCTACCCGACCCATCCGCCGGTCCCGCCAATCCGTGCCGAGCAGGTTCCGGCGCCGCCGCGAACATCTGTCGTGATGATTTGGCAGCCCGGCCACTACGACTGGAACGGCCGTTCCTACGTCTGGATACCCGGCCAGTGGGTCGACCGTGCCGGACATGGCACGCTGTGGCAGGACGGCTTTTGGGAGCAAATCGCCCAGACCTCGCGATGGGTCCCGCCGCACTGGCTTTGACGGGGTCTGCTAAGGCTGCTGGGCGCTACTGATCCGGCGCGCGTGAGGCGTTTGCGCCGCTAGCGGCCTGCGATGAGTTCGCTGGAGCGGAAGGCTGCGCATCGGCCTCCGCTGGCGCACCCGTTTGCGGGCCAGGCTGCACGTCCAACTGCGGCAGGGCGACCGGAACTGGCGAGGGCGCAGGCGGTGGTGCCTCGGCCGCGCGCGGTTGCTGCAAGGGCAGGATAAAGGGCTGCGCCGCCGCCGGCAGGGCAAGCAAAGTAGCGCTTAGGCCAGCAAATATGCGGGCGGCGAAGATTGGGAACGCAAAGCAACGCATCATGGGCTGCTCCTTTCGGACAGGGCCCGGTCGTCAGCGGCTGAAGCGAAATGCCCGCATGCCGTTCGCGTCGGTTCCATAGGTCCCGATATACGACTGAGGCTGCTCCGGCGGATCGGACATCGCCGGCGGCGGCCGCCACTCACGCGGCGTCGGCGGGTATGGGTTTTCCCAAGCTGCCACACCGCTCGCATTAAGCGTCGGCGCCCTGGCTGAAGCGACCCGCGGCTGCATTGGCGTGCTCCGGCGCGCGGGACTCTTGGGCGGAGTTGACGTCGAAACCGAAGGGGGGACAGCCAGTTGCGGTAAAATCGGCTGTGGTAGAACCGGCATGCCCGTCTCCTCCTTCACAGTAGGCGGCTCCGGCTGTAGAGGCTCCGGCTGTAGAGGCTGCGGCTGTAGAGGCTCCGGCGCATGGGCAGCCTGGTTGGCCGGCTGCGGTTCCAATGCCACGGCGGCTGGCGCTGCGGCGGCTGGCTCATCCGGAACCATGGGCGGCTTCATGATCAGCACAGCCTGCTGACTGGGTGCCGGCTGTCCGCCGACCCCGCCGGTCCAAACCGCAAGCGCGATACAGCCAGCCACAGCCAGACCGACCCCGGTCAGCGCAACAAGCCGTCGCCTCCGGTACCATTCGCTGGAGAAGCTCGACACTATCGTCAGTGCTGGCCGTAGCCTGATCTGCTCGGGTACCTGCTCCCACGCCTGCGCTGCCGGGGCATGATAAAGCGGCTGCGAACCTTGCGGAGCATCCGAGGCCGGAAAGGCTGCGTTTACAGCCGAGACTGGAGGCACCGCTGCTGCGGGCCTCGGCGGCAACGGTGATATGATCGGGCCCGTTTCAAGGCGCTTTCGAAGATGGGCAAACTCCTCAGGGCCGAGCAGATCGAGAAAGCCCCGCTTGCCCGCAAGGACAAGCTGTAGGTTCGTCCCAGCGCGGCAGGCGAGCTGGATATATCGGAGCGCAGAAGGCTGCAGCGTATTTGCATCGCTGACCAGCAACACGATGCGGTCGCACGTCTCATCGAGCGTCGTGAGCGCCTGGAAGCCCTGCTTGAGGAACTCGTCGTTCCGGGCGCTCAGGTAGGGTTGTCCGGTCACCTGCGCCAACAGTATCGGAAGGCTCAGGCCATCCTCGAGCGTCCCTGCCGCCCGCAGCGCCCGGCACCGAAGCGTAGTCAGGCAGGCAGCTGCTTCATCCAGCAATGCGCGCCCGTCATCGCTCCTGATAAACAGGGTCACGTCGTCACCTGCGAGGATTGAGTCCAGCAGACGGCGGAGCGCATCGGGTTGGAATTTTGGCAAAGCCGTGTCAAGCATGTCCACTGCGATCCCTGCTGCCCTTGGCGTCCGCAGCACGAGGCGGCATGACGCGGTAGTCTCTTACGTTGACGCGGCTTCGGGTAGCGCGTCCTGTGATGAGCCCGGACAAATCCGGGTTACCGAACAGCCCATGGAAGCCAGCGATTACTTCATAACATATGTGTAGGGCTGTCCATATTTAAAGCCGCCCAGCCCAGGCGCATCGGATCTTCGACCAAAGTGGACTGCAGGCAACCTGCTCTGCAAGGCGGCGTTGCCCCGCCGGGCCAAGCGGGCGTTCCCCGGGCCAAACCCCGGTTCCATACCTCAATCCAAAGGAGACGCCGCCATGCCCCGGACCGCTGCCAATCTGATGTGGGCCGACGCGCTGGCCATCGTGGCGCGCGCCGACCGCCTGCACCGTGAGTTCTTCCGCCCGGCGCCATCCGGCTGGGAGCCGCCGATCGACCTGCTGGAGACTGTCGACGAGCTGATCCTGGTCGCCGCCCTGCCCGGCGTCCGCGTGGCCGACGTCGACCTCGTGATCTCCGGCGGCGAGCTCGCGATCATCGGCACGCGCCGCCTTCCCGCCCTGCCCGGCCCGACAAGGATACACCGCATGGAACTGCCGCACGGCCATTTCGAACGCCGCATCGCGTTGCCGCCCGGCGCCTACGAGCTGGCCCGGCGCGACCTGGTGGACGGCTGCCTGACCGTCGTGTTGCGGAAGGTGGCATGATGGACGCCGTCGTCCCTAACCCCGCCGAGACCGGGCTGCCCGCGGACGCGCTGATCCTGGTCGCGACCCGGGACGCCGTGCTGTTCCCGGGCGCCGTCATCCCGCTCGCCGCCACACGCCCTGCGACGGTCGATGCGCTGCAGGTGGCGGCGCGGGAAAGCCGGTACGTGGCCGTGGTGCTGCAGCGTAATTCGGACGTCGAAAGCCCGGCCCTCGCCGACCTGTACGCCATCGGCACCGAGGCTCGGCTGCTGCGCTACCTTACGGCGCCGGACGGCACCCACCATGCGATCCTCCAGGGCACCGGGCGCGTGCGCCTGCTGTCTGCGGTTGAGGGCCTGCCGTATGCGGCGGCGCAGGTCGAACGTATTGCCGAACCCGAGGCGGAGGGTGCCGAGATCGCGGCGCGGGAGCATCAGCTCCGGGAACGTGCACTCGAAACATTGCGGTTGCTCGAGCAGGTGCCGGCGGACCTGGTCGCGACCGTGCAGAACGTCGAGCCGGCAGGCCTGCTGGCCGACCTGGTGGCGGGCTTGCTGGACCTCACGCCCGCCGAAAAGCAGGAGATCCTCGAAATCGTCGATCTCAGCACGCGCCTGGACCGCGTGCTGTGGCGTCTTGCCTACCGGCTGGAGGTGCTCCGCATCTCTGCCGACATCGGCAAGCGCACGCGCGAGACGATGGCAGGTCGCCAGCGGGAGTTCATGCTGCGTGAGCAGCTTAAGGCCATCCAGAAGGAGTTGGGCGAAGACGACGGCTCCCCGGAGCTGCAGGACCTGGAGCGCGCCCTGAACGAGGCCGGGTTGCCCGAGGAGGTGGACCGGCAGGCGAAACGCGAGCTGCGCCGCCTCAAGCAGATGCCGGAGGGCAGCCCCGAGGTCGGCATGGTGCGGACCTATCTCGAACTGCTGTCCGAGCTGCCCTGGACGCTCAAGGACACGCCGCCCATCGACGTCGCCGCGGCACGGGAGGTGCTGGACGCGGAGCATTTCGGCCTCACGAAGATCAAGCGCCGGATCGTCGAGTTCCTCGCGGTGCGCAAGCTGAACCCAGGGGGCAAGGGGCCGATCCTGTGCTTCGTCGGGCCGCCCGGCGTCGGCAAGACCAGCCTGGGGCAGAGCATCGCGCACGCGACCGGGCAGCCCTTCGTGCGGGTGAGCCTGGGCGGCGTGCACGACGAGGCTGAGATACGCGGCCATCGGCGCACCTATATCGGCGCGCTGCCGGGCAATATCATCCAGGCAATCCGGCGGGCGGGATCGCGCAGCTGCGTCATGATGCTGGACGAGATCGACAAGCTCGGCAGCGGCGGCTTCCAGGGCGACCCGGCCTCCGCCATGCTCGAGGTGCTCGATCCCGAGCAGAACGGCACCTTCCGCGACGCCTATCTCGGCGTGCCGTTCGACCTCAGCCGCGTGCTGTTTATCGCGACGGGCAACCAGCTCGACACCATTCCCGGGCCGCTGCGCGACCGCATGGAGGTGGTGCAGCTTTCCGGCTACACGGCCGAGGAGAAGCAGGCGATCGCCCGACGCTACCTGGTGCCGCGCCAGATCGTGCAGAACGGCCTGACGGAGGATCAGGCGGAGCTCGACGACGACGCGCTCGGTTCGATCATCAGCGACTACACGCGTGAGGCTGGGGTGCGCAGCCTGGAGCGGGAGATCGGCGCGGTGTTCCGATCGGCGGCGGTGCGGGTGGCGGAGGGCGCTGCGGAGCGCCCGATCCACGTCGGCGTCGGGGACCTGCAGGGCATCCTAGGGCCGAGCCGGTTCGACCCGGAGGTTGCAGGCCGGGCGGCGATGCCCGGCGTCGCGACCGGGCTGGCCTGGACACCGGTGGGCGGCGATATCCTGTTCATCGAGAGCAGCCGTATGCCGGGGGGCGGCAGGCTGATCCTGACGGGGCAGCTTGGCGACGTGATGAAAGAGAGCGCGCAGGCGGCGCTGAGCCTCGTGAAATCCCGCGCCGGCCAGCTCGGCATCGACGCGGCCGCGTTCGAGGGCGACATCCATGTCCATGTCCCAGCCGGCGCCATTCCAAAGGACGGGCCATCGGCGGGGGTCGCGATGTTCATGTCGCTCGCGTCGTTGCTGCTGCGCCGGGCCGTGGACCCGGCGGTGGCGATGACGGGCGAGATCAGCCTGCGCGGCCTTGTACTGCCGGTGGGCGGCATACGCGAAAAGGTCGTGGCAGCCGCCCGGGCAGGGATCACGACGGTCATGCTGCCGGCGCGCAACCGGCGGGACTGGGACGACATCCCGCCCAGTGCCCGGGACAAGCTTCGCTTCGTGTGGCTTGAGACGGTCGATGACGCGATCGAGGCGGCGCTGACGCCAGGCGAGGCGGAGCAACGGCCGGAAAGTGTCGCGGCGATGCCCTAGTGGTCCGATCCTTACGCTTGGTTCCCAAGCGTAAGGTGAATCGGTCCACCAAACAAAGGCTAGTGGTGCGAATCAGACGGATGCTTTCGTCTGATTCGCACCACTAGGCTGGCCTCAGGCTGTGGGCGGCGCCCGGAGAAACAGGGCAACGCTGTTGACGCACCATGTATCGAGCGCGATTGCGTTCAGGCTCTCGCCGAGGCCCATCGCCCGCGCCTGCGGGCCGGCGAGGATAAGATGCTGGAATTGCTCGGCTAGGAACACCAGCCGGGCCGGACTGGCGTCTGGCCAATGGGTGTGCATGACCCGGCAGAGCCGTTCGATCCCCGATCGCGCCCCGCCGTCCCGCAGCGCCGCGGCGAGTTCGGGAAACCGTCCGGCCTCCGCCACTACAAGCCGGTGCAGCGCGAGCGCCGCTGGGGTAAGGGCCACGGCCAGCATGCGCCGGCCCGCCGCCAGCAGCGCCGCCTCCAGCGAGGGGGCACCCTCGATGGCTGCGTCGAACCCCTCGAGCCAAGTGCCGATCAGGCGGCGCACCACGGCGACGAACACCGCCTCCTTGGCGGTGAACCGGGCGTAGAGGGTGCGCTTGGAAACGCCCGCCGTACCCGCGATAACCTCGATGCTGGTGGCGGCGAAGCCATCCCGAAGGAATAGCACGGCAGCGACGTCGAGGATGCGGATGGTCAGCTCCGCGGATTCGGCAGCCTTAGGCCGGCCGCCTGTGCGCCGGCGGCCAATAGCGCCATTAGTAGCGATAGTAGTGGGGCCTGTAGTAGCCGGGCCCGGGCCCGACAGGGACCACGATGCAGCCGCCAAGCGTGGCCGCGATGCCGAGCGCCGCCAGGACTCGGATTATGTGACGGCGAATGCGGGGCTGGGTAAGCAAAGGAGCCTCCTGACGATGATGCCGGTTCCAACGAAAACGCACCGGGTGCGTTGCATTGTAAATTGTAACGCGCGATCCGGTTTCCAGAGGCCTCCCGCTGCTTGCCGCGCCGCGTTGCGCGTTGACCGATGCAGGCAGCAGGCTCTTACTGGCACCTGGAGGAGAGCGACCTTGAAGGCAATCATCAGCCGGACGCGTGGCGGGCCGGAAACCTTGGACTTTGTGGACCTGCCGGAGCCAGCGCTGACGGACGGACAGGTCTTGCTTACGGTGCATGCCGTAGGCGTGAACTACCCGGACGTCCTGATCATTGAGGACCGCTACCAGACTAAGCCGGAGCGGCCGTTCTCGCCGGGCGCAGAGGTCTCAGGCGTGGTCGAGGCGGTTGGCGCTGGTGTCGTCGGCCTCCGCGTCGGCGACCGGGTGCTGGCGATGCTCGGCCATGGCGGCATGGCGGAGCGGATCGCGGTGGACGCCTCGCGCTGCATCGTCATGCCGGATGCAATGCCATTCGACGAGGCCGCGGCCTTCGTGATGACCTATGGCACGTCCCATCATGCGCTGGTGGACCGGGCGGGCCTGAAAGCGGGAGAGACGCTGCTCGTCATGGGCGCTGCTGGCGGCGTTGGCCTCGCCGCAATCGAGCTCGGCGTCGCGATGGGTGCGCGGGTGGTGGCCGCGGCCTCGAGCCGGGAGAAGTTTGACATCGCCCAGGCTAGCGGCGCCGGGTCCGGACTGGTCTATCCGCGCGGCCCGCTCGACCGCGACGGCCAGCGGACCCTGTCGACCGCGTTCAAGGAGGCTTGCGGGCCCAATGGACCCGACGTGATCTATGATCCCGTCGGCGGCGACTACGCCGAGCCCGCGCTGCGGTCCATCGCCTGGAAGGGCCGCTATCTGGTCGTAGGCTTTCCATCCGGCATCCCAAAGCTGCCGCTCAACCTATTGCTGTTGAAGGGCTGCGACGTGCTTGGCGTGTTCTGGGGCGCCGCGGTCACGCGGGACCCGGCCCGCCATCGCGAGTCGGTCGGCGAGCTGTTCGCGCTTTATGCCGAGGGCCGCATCCGGCCCAAGATCTCGCAACGCTTCCCGTTGGCGCAGGCGGGCGAGGCGATCGCGGCGCTCGGCTCCCGCCAGACGACCGGCAAGGTAGTTGTCATGGTGCGCTGACCCGGTGTGGATTACGCAGGCACCTGAGGCCACTATATTAATCTAGTCGATACGTCTCTGATTAAACCAAGGTAAGAACAATGCAGCTTGATGGAGGCAACGCCATCGCCAACGACGGCGGACCCAGCGACAAGGCGCGTGAGATCGCGAGCCGGGTCGAGCGCTTCGTGCGCGAGGTCGTCGTGCCCTACGAGAAAGATCCTTGCCGCGACAGCCACGGGCCGACCGATGCGATGGTGCACGAGATGCGCGGCAAGGCGCGAGAGGCCGGCGTGCTGACGCCGCACATCTTCGCGGATGGCAGCCACCTCAGCCATTTGGACACGGCGCTGGTGCTGCGCGCCTCCGGCCTCTCGATCCTCGGCCCGCTCGCGGTCAACGTCGCGGCGCCCGACGAGGGCAACATGTTCTTGCTCGGCCGCGTCGCCACCGCGGAGCAGAAGGAGCGGTTCCTGACGCCGCTCGTCACCGGGCGGGCGCGGTCGGCGTTCTTCATGACCGAACCAGCCGCGGACGGCGGTGCCGGCTCCGACCCGTCGATGATGAAGTCGACCGCCCGGATGGACGGCAACCACTGGGTGGTCAACGGGCGCAAGACCTTCATCACCGGCGCGGCAGGCGCGGAGGTGGGGATCATCATGGCAAAAAGCGACGAGGGCGCGACGATGTTCCTCGTCGAGCTGCCGATGGAGGGCATACGCATCGAGCGCGTGCTGGAAACGATCGACAGCTCCATGCCAGGCGGCCACGCCGTCGTGGCATTGGAGAACGTGCGCATCCCCGCCGACCAGATGCTCGGCAACAGCGGCGAGGGCTTCAAATACGCCCAGATCCGCCTGGCGCCGGCGCGGCTGACCCACTGCATGCGCTGGCACGGCGCCGCGACCCGCGCGCAGGAGATCGCGACGGAGTATGCCGTCAGCCGCCAGGCGTTCGGCAAGCCGTTGATCGACCATGAGGGCGTCGGCTTCATGCTGGCCGACAACATGATCGACCTGAAGCAGAGCGAGCTGATGATCGACTGGTGCGCGCGCGTGCTCGATACGGGCGCACCGGGCACGGCTGAGTCTTCGATGGCCAAGGCCGCCGTGTCCGAGGCACTGTATCGCGTCGCGGACCGCTGCGTGCAGGTGATGGGCGGCACCGGCGTGACGCACGACACCATCGTAGAGCAGGTGTTCCGCGAGATCCGCGCCTTCCGCATCTATGACGGCCCGACCGAGGTGCACAAGTGGTCGCTCGCCAAGAAGATCAAGCGGGACCATGCCCGGGCTGCAGCTGCGTGAGCCGGGCGGGACGCCGGGGGGCGTGATGGACGACGCTGCCCTGGCGCGCCGTGCCGGACGGAACACGATCGGCGATGCAGTCGGCCGGGCGGCAGCACGCTACCGCGACCGCATTGCGCTACGTTTTGGCGAGCGTACCTGGAGCTATTGGGCGCTTGACGCGGCCACCACCGAGATCGCTGGGCACCTGCCAAGTTTGGGAGTGGCGGCAGGGGACCGGATCGTCGCTTTCGGACGCAACTCCGACCTTTATCTCCTGTGCTGGATCGCCTGCTGCAAGGCTGGGCTGATCCATGTGCCTGCCAATTATGCCCTCTCGCCGTCGGAGCTTTCCTACATCGTCGAGCAGTCCGGCGCGCGCCTGTTGCTGCACGATCCGGGCCTGGCCGCCACCGCCCATGCAGCGGGCGTTCCCGCCGTGCAGCCGTTTGCCTCGATCATGGCTCCGGAAGGGACGTATGCCGATACCGGGGAGGCTGTCGTTGACGACGGCATCGCCCAAATCCTTTATACCTCCGGCACGACAGGCACCCCAAAAGGGGCCATGCTGACGCACCGGGCCCTGCTCAGCGAATACCTGAGCTGCATCGTCGCGTGCGAATTCAGCGAGCACGACCGCACGCTTGCGGCGCTGCCGCTTTATCACACGGCGCAGCTGCACTGCTTCGCCATGCCGCAGTTGCTGGCCGGCGCCGAGATCATGCTGATCGACAGCCCGGCGCCGGCGCTCTGCCTGGAGCTGATCGAGCGGCACCGCCTCACCTCGTTCTTCGCGCCACCGACGGTCTGGATCAACTTGCTGCGGCATCCCGACTTCGCCACCCGCGACCTTCGCAGCCTGAACAAGGCCTATTACGGCGCCGCGATCATGCCAGTGCCTGTCCTGCACGAGCTACGGGAACGCCTGCCGGGCATCCGGGCGTTCAACTGCTATGGCCAGAGCGAGATCTCACCGCTTGCGACCTTGCTCAACCCCGAGGAGCATGACGCCCGTCCCGCCTCGGTTGGACGGCCGGTGCTGAACGTCAGGACGCGCGTCGTGGACCTGGCGATGAACGACGTGCCGCCGGGGACGCATGGCGAGATCATCCACCGCTCCCCGCAACTGATGCTCGGCTATTGGGGCAAGCCAGAGGAGACGGCGCAGGCATTCGAGGGCGGCTGGTTCCACTCCGGGGACGTCGGCTATTTCGACGCAGAGGGCTATCTGTATGTCGTCGACCGCATCAAGGACGTGATCAACACCGGCGGAGTGCAGGTCGCCAGCCGCGAGGTGGAGGATGCGCTGTTCACCCATCCGGCCGTCTCGGAGGCCGCGGTGATCGCGGTGCCGGACGCCAAGTGGATCGAGGCGGTCGCGGCGGTCATCGTGCTGCGCGAGGGTGCCGAGGTGAGCGAGGCCGCGCTGATTGAGCACGCGCGGGCCACGCTGGCGCCCTACAAGCTGCCCAAGCGCGTGTTCTTTGCCGAGAGCCTGCCGAAGAACACGGCCGGCAAGTTGTTGAAGCGGGAGCTGCGCCTGCGCTATGGCGGAACGGGCTCGGCCGTGCTGGGGCTCGGCACGGGACCGCAGGGCTCCAATCGATAGGTGAGTGACATGGCGGCAGAGAGCGTGACATCCGACCCAGGGTTTGACGTGGATCGGCTGGACGCCTTTTTACGCGAGCGTATCGGCGGGCTGGAGGGGCTGGTTCAGGTGGACCGCATTTCCGGCGGGCAGTCCAATCCCACGTTCTTCCTGACTTATGCCAACCGCCGGATGGTGTTGCGCAAGAAGCCCGCCGGGGTGGTGCTGCCGTCCGCCCACGCCGTCGACCGCGAGGCTCGCGTGCTCAATGCCCTAGCCGAGACGGCGATCCCGGTGCCGCGTGTCCTGGTTTTCCATCCGGATACGGACGTGGTTGGGACGCCGTTCTATGTGATGGAGCGCGTCGAGGGGCGCGTGTTCGGGCAATGCGACCTCGCAGGCACGGCGCCTGTGGATCGGCACGCGATGTATATGTCGTTTGCCGAGACCATGGCCCGCCTGCATGACGTCGACTGGCGCGGGGTCGGCCTGGAGGATTTCGGCCGGCCCGGTGGGTATTTCAGCCGGCAGATCTCGCGTTGGGGCAAGCAGTGGAAGGCCGCCTGGTTCCGCGATATCCCGGATTTGGTGACCCTGGAGGCCTGGCTGCTGGACCACTTGCCGCCCGACGACGGCGAGGCGGCGATCTGCCATGGCGACTTCCGCATCGGCAACATGATGTTCCATCCGACCAAGCCGGAGATCGTTGCTGTGCTGGATTGGGAGCTTTCGACCATTGGGCACCCGATGGCGGACCTCGGGTTCAGCGTCATCAGTTGGAGGAGCTCGCCGGAGGAGTATGGCGGGCTGCTTGGCCACGACCTCGACGCACTCGGGATCCCAGGCGAGGCGGAGTTCTTGCAGCGCTATTATGCAACGCGGCGGACCACGGTGGCGCCGCTGACGCCGTTCCATGTGGCGTTCGCGATGTTCCGGTTCGCGGTTATTTTCGAGGGAATTGCCGCACGGTCGCGCGCAGGGACGGCGGCAGGTTCGGACGCCGCGCGGGTAGGCGACCTGTCGATCGCCTTCGCCCGCCGCGGCATGGAGGCGACGACCGCATCCGTTTGATCGACATGGCGGCCCAGCACGGCTCTGGGTCGCCACGTCGCAATCGCGATCTTTGCTTCTGGGCGGGCCGAGCCGCTACTTCCCGTGCACCTCGACCTTGCTGCGCTCGCTTTCGTTCATCTGCCGCACGGTTGGGTTCTGGTCCTGTGCGGCCGTAGTCTGGTCGGTCGTCGCCGGTGGGGCTGCGCTGGAGGTGGAAGTTTGCTCTGGCCCGCGAGTGGGCCGCGCCTGTGCGGCCGCGCCGGGGCCGGCCGGCGTGCTCGTTTGCGCGGCGGCCGGAAAGCTCGCGGCCATGATGACGGCGAGCAGGCCAAGCATGATCTGCATGATGCCGATCCCTCCTAGGCCGAGAGCTGGTCGCGGATCGGCAGGCTGCGGATGCGCTTGCCGGTAGCGGCGAAGATGGCGTTGCACAGCGCCGGCGCGAACGGCGGCACTCCGGGCTCGCCCACCCCGCTCGGCGGCGTGCCCAGGCCGGCCGGCATGATGTGCGTGTTGGTCACCAGAGGCGATTCGTCGATCCGGATGACCGAATAGTCGTCGTAGTTGCTCTGCTGCACCCGCCCATTCTTGAAGCTGATCTCGCCGAGCTTGGCCAGGCTCAACCCCATGATCGCGGCACCCTCCATCTGCGACTGGATGCGCTCCGGATTCACGAACATGCCGCAGTCGATCGCGGTGTCCACCCGCGGGATGCTGATGACGCCCTTGGCGTCCACCGCCACCTCGACCACAGTCGCGATATAGCTCACGAAGCTGCGGTGCGCCGCGATGCCTAGGCCATGGCCCGGCGGAAGCTTGCGCCCCCACTCCGCCTTGTCCGCCACCAGCTCTACGACCCGGCGCAGCCGGCCCGCGTCGATCGGGTAGGTCTCGACCGGCTCGCCGTAGTTCCAGGGTTTGTCGACCGACGGGCTGAACGGCACGATCCGGGCGGGTCCGATCAGCTCGAGCAGCACGTCTTTCGGGTCGCGCCCGGTGGCGTGCGCGATCTCGGCCACCATGGACTGCACGGCAAAGGCGTGCGGGATGTTGGACACGGAACGGAACCAGCCTATGCGGGTATGCGCCGCCGCCTCCGGGTTCTCGCAGCGCACGTTGGCGATGTCGAACGGCAGGTCGATGAAGCCCATGCCCAGCTCGAGCGCGGCCTCGTGCTTGGTGTCGGGAGCGAAGGTGGACATGATCGACGGCGCGGCGCTGCGATGCCGCCACGCGACCACCTTGCCGGATTTGTCGAGCCCCGCCTCGATCCGCTCGGCCGATACGGTGTGGTAGAAGTCGTGATGGACGTCATCCTCGCGTGTCCACTGCACCCGGACCGGAGCATTCAGCTCGCGGGCGAGTAGGGCCGCCTCCAGGACGAAGTCGCACTTCGACTTCCGGCCAAAGCCGCCGCCCAGCAGTGTCGCATTCACTGTCACATCGTCGGCCGAGATCTCCAGCATCTTGGCCACGTCCTCCCGTGTGCCGCCCGGGCTCTGCACAGGAGCCCAGACCTCCATCCGGCCATCGACCCAGTGCGCGGTCGCCACCGGCGGCTCCATGCTGACATGGGCGAGGTGCGGCAGGTAGTATTCGCCGACCACGACCTTGTCCGCGGTCCTCAATGCTGCGTCGGCGTCGCCGTCGTTGCGGACGACCAGGCCCGGCGCACGGACGGAGGCCTCCAACTGCGTGCGATACTGGCCGCTGTCGTAGCCGGCGTTGGCGCCATCATCCCAGGTGATCTTGAGCGCGTTGCGGCCCTTGATGGCGGCGCCGGTGTTGCGCGCGACGACGGCGACGCCGCCGAGCGGCTGGAACTTCGCCGGCCAGGGCCAGCCGCGCACCTGGAGGACGCGCTCGACGCCGGGCACCTGCATCGCCTCGGCCGCGTCGAACGATACGAGCTTGCCGCCGACCACCGGCGGACGGGCGATGACGACATACTTCATCCCCGGCAGCCGCACGTCCGCGCCATAGCCGGCCTTGCCCATCGTGATGTCGCGCAGGTCGGTGATGCTCACCTTGCCCTTGCCGATGTAGCGGAACTCCTTGGGGTCCTTCAGCTTCAAGCCGTCGGCAGCCGGGACGGGCAGCGCAGCGGCATCGTTGGCGAGCTCGCCGAAGCCCAGGCGGCGGCCGGAACCGTCGTGCAGCACCTCGTGCACACCCGTGCGCACCTCCGATACCGGCACTTTCCAGCGCTGGGCGGCTGCGGTCTCGAGCATGGTGCGCGCGGACGCGCCGACCTCGCGCATGGGCGCCAGATAGTGCCGCGTGCTGCGGGAGCCGTCGGTGTCCTGGTTGCCGTATTTCACCTCGTCGCCGGGCGCCTGGACGATGAGCACCCGCGCCCAGTCGGCGCCCATCTCGTCGGCCACGATCATGGGCAGGCTGGTGCGCACCCCGGTGCCCATCTCGGAGCGGTGCGCGACGATAGTGACGGCCCCGTCCGGCGCGATCGAGACGAAGACGCGCGGGTCGTTCACCGTGCCATGCGGCATGGCGGACGCGCCTGTGGCGTAGGCGGCCATGGCCCGGCGCGACGATAGCAACGGCGCGGCGAGCACAAGGCCGCCAACCGCCGCGATGCCCGTGAGCAGCCCGCGGCGGCTGACGTTCTCGATTCGGTTTGGTGTCTGGATATGGGTCATGGTCAGGTCCCCGTCGCCGCGACGCGCACGGCTGCCTCGATGCGCTGGTAGCAGCCGCAACGGCAGATGTTGCCGGACATGCCGCCACGGATCTCGTCGTCCGACGGGTTCTTGGTCTCCGTCAGCAAGGCGACGGCCTGCATGATCTGCCCGGCTTGGCAAAATCCGCATTGCGGCACGTTCAACTCGCGCCAGGCCTTCTGGACCGGATGGTCGCCGTGGGGGTGCAGCCCCTCGATGGTGACGATGTCCTGGCCGTCTACGTCGGATACGGCCGTGATGCAGGACCGCGCCGCAGCGCCGCCGACATGCACCGTGCACGCGCCACAAAGCGCCTGGCCGCAGCCGAACTTGGTGCCGGTCAATCCAAGCTCGTCGCGCAGGAACCACAATAGCGGAAGCGACGGGTCGCCGTCCCAGCTCCGCTCCTGACCGTTGACCTTTAAGGTGATCATGCCGCGTTCTCCGCAATCTAAGGTAGCAATATCGTCCTAATCAAAGCCGTCGGACGGTTTCCAGCTAACTCTTCCTAACAAATCCGGAGCGGCGATGTCACCTATTTAGTCCCGTACAGCCGGTCGCCGGCATCGCCGAGGCCGGGGCGGATGTAGCCGTGCTCGTCCAGGCAACGGTCGATTGCAGCGGTGAACACCGGCACGTCGGGATGCTCGTCGTGCAGCACGGCGAGGCCCTCCGGCGCCGCGAGCAGGCAGACAAACCGCAATTGCGCGGCGCCCGCCTGCCGCATCCGGCTGAGGGCCGCAGCGGCAGAGTGCCCGGTCGCCAGCATGGGGTCGACCACGACCACCAGTCGCTCGGGGATGTCGTCCGGCAGCTTGAGATAGTACTCGACCGGCACCAGGGTGGCCGGATCGCGATACAGGCCGATGTGGCCGACGCGGGCCGAGGGCACAAGATCGAGCATGCCGTCCAGGATACCGTTACCGGCGCGCAGGATCGGCACGAAGCAGAGCTTCTTGCCCAATAGCAGCGGCGCGTCCATGACCTCCAGCGGCGTCTCGATCGCGACAGTGTCGAGCGGCAGGTCGCGGGTCACCTCGTAGGCCATCAGCAGGCTGATCTCGCGCACGATCTGGCGGAACTCGACGGTCGACGTCGTCTTCTGCCGCAGCAGCGTGAGCTTGTGCTGCACCAAGGGGTGACGGACGATCGTCACGTTGGGGAAGCGTTGATCGGCGTGCGGCTGCATCAGAATACCGTCCCGTCGCTGCGAATGCGCAGCGGCGGCGCGCCATCGGCCCGCCGCTCAGCCGCCACCTTCCGTCCAGCCGCCCAGGTTCCGCCCTCCAACAGCCGGGACAACGGCAGCGCGGCCTCGTCCCGGCCAAGCCGGGCGCGAAGCGGCGGCGCGATGCGGTCGAGCAACGCCACTGTCAACGCGCGCCATTCGACCACGCCCGGGTGCCCCGGTGGCAACGCGAAGTCGGCCAGCCGGGGCTCGCGCAGCCGCAACACGCCCAAATCAAGGAACAAGCCGCCATTTCGATACTCGGGCAGGCCCGTCAGCGCATCGAGTTCGGTGACGACAACGCCCGCGTCCTCGAACACTTCTATCAGCGAGTAGGTCAGCCACTGCGACAGCTTGTGGAACGGCACCAGCCCCATGCTATCCACCGGTGCCCCAGCCTCGATGGGCAAGTCCTGATACGGCCAGACATCGCCCAGGCGACGCCCTGCAAGCACGATCCGCGCCGGCCAGACTGGGCCAAGCCCGTCCAGCACCGCCGCCAGGATGTCGCGCGCAGTCACCATCCGGAGTCCTGCTCTCTCCATCCTCGGAGGTGAGCCAGGGTCAGGGCTGTCAACAGCACATCCGCTCGAAGTCGAGACGATATAGTCGAACAGCGCGCCCACCCGCGGCTCGTCTTGGCCAAACATTTCTGGCCGGGCTACCAACGCAGCGCCTAACCCGCGCAGCAGGGCAGCACGTCCATCCAGCCCTGGCATCGGGTTCCCGTCATCCACCATGAAGGCCCGCCGCAGCACAGCCGCGTCGATGCGCGCCAGGCCGGCCACGTCGGCGCGCATCCCGCCCTCGCCCGCAAACAGCCCGGCCTCGAACGCGCGCAGGCTCGCCACCGCCAGCCCCTCCGATCGTGCCAGCACCATTCCGGTGCCAGGCTCGGTGTAACGCCAGTCCGGCCCGGCGCCGGCATCTAGCAACACGCTCACCACGCACAGCTCGAACCGCACCCGGGCAACCTCGTCGGCGCCCAGCCGGGCCAAAGCCGTGCCAATCGGCCCCCAGCGGTCGATGCCGCCTGCCGCAAAATGCCGCCAGCGCGCGTGATGCGGAATGCGGAGATCCGGATAGGCCGTGCGCACCACCGACGCGACATACGCCGCCGCGTCGTCCAAGCGCGCGACGTCCACGGTGAAGTGGGCGAGCCGGCCCGCCTCAGCCAACGCCAGCATCGCATGGGCACGGCTGCGCACAGCGTCTGCGGTGCACAGCCAGGCGGCGGCATCCGCCTCAGTCATCCAAGCCGCGGCCCTTGGCCTTATGCAGGATCTCGGGCGGCGGCACGGCATCGGTGTAATAGCCGGCGGCCTTTTTGGCATCCATCTCGACGCTCGCGTCCGCGGGGATCAGGCCATCGGGAATCGCCACGCGCTCGACTACCTGGATTCCGCTCGCGACGATCGGTGCGTATTTCATGTTGCTCATGGACACCAGCCGGTCGATGCGGGTGATGCCGAGCCAGTGCAGCACGTCGGGCATCAGCTCCTGGAACCGCATGTCCTGCACGCCGGCGACGCACTCCGTCCGCTGGAAGTAGGCGTCGGCGCGATCCCCGCCCTCCTGCCGCTTACGGGCGTTATAGACCAGGAATTTTGTCACCTCACCCAGCGCCCGGCCCTCCTTTCGGTTATAGACGACGACGCCGACGCCGCCCGACTGCGCCGTTTCGATGCAAACCTCGATCCCATGCGCCAGATAGGGGCGACAGGTGCAGATGTCGGAGCCGAACACGTCGGAGCCATTGCATTCGTCGTGCACACGGCAGGCGATCCGCGTTTCGGTTCGGCCGAGCATGGCGGGGTCGCCGAACAAATAGACGGTCATGCCGCCGATCGGGGGCAGGAAAACGTCGAGGTCCGGCCGGGTCACCAGCTCGGGGAACATTCCGCCGGTTTGCTCGAACAGGCCGCGGCGCAGGTCGGCGACCGCGATGCCGAAGCGGCGCGCGAGGCCGGGTAGGTGCCAAACCGGCTCGATCGCGATCTTGGTCACTCGCACGTTGCCGGCGGTGTCGAGCACCATGCCGTCCGGGTGCAGCCGGCCTGCCCGCAAGGCATCGGCGATCTCGGGCATGTTGATGTGGGCGCGGGTGACAGCGATGGACGGCCGCACGTCGACCCCGGCGGCGATGCGATCGCCAAACAACTCACTGCTGAGGTGGCCCCAGGGATCGAGCGAGACGATAGCGTCCGGGCTGGACCACTGCGGAAATGGCCCGATCGGCACCGCCGGGCTGGTGTTGGTCAGATCCGGCCGGTGGTCCGCCGCGAGCTGCCCGGCCGCGACGGCGAGCGCGCGATAGACCGAGTAGGCTCCGGAATGGGTGCCGATGGCATTACGGCTCGGTCCGGCGTTGAGCGTCGCCACGATCGCGCCCCGCGCCTTGCCTTCGGCGCTGCCCCAGACGATCCGGCGGTCTCCCACACCCGCATTCCCAGGATGGGAGGCCAGCACGATAGGGCGGGGTACGGGCCGCTTCTCATTCGTCCGCGCCGGCGGTCCAGTCCAGTCGATGGCAGGCTCCTTTTGGATATTGGGACTATGCTTAGGGCAAACTTGGCTTAGGGCAAACTTGTGAGAAGTTAGTTAATAGGTCAACGCCTCAAACCTGCACCAACGGCTCTGGAACTGCATACCTGCCTGCTCCGTTGAGAAATCAAGATGGGAGACAACTATGTCTGATCTGGCCGGAAAGATGTCCGTTCCTGGGGACCCTGGGCCATACGGCTCAAAGATGGACGCCATGAGCGACGCCCTGGCCCGCAATTGGTGGGCAGTGGCGCTTCGAGGCGTGTTCACGCTTCTGTTTGGCTTGGCGGCATTCATCCTGCCGTTGACCACCATCGCCTCGCTCGTGCTGCTGTTTGCCATATACATGCTCGTGGACGGCGTGTTCACGATTGTTGCAGGCGTGCGCGCGGCGGCGCACCACGAGCGCTGGGGACTGCTGATCCTTGAGGGTATCGTAGACCTTGCGGCCGGCGTTGCCGCATTCCTGTTGCCTGGCCTGACAGTGCTGGTGGTCGTCACCCTGCTGGGCATCTGGTCGGTCATGACCGGCGCACTGATGCTGGCGGCAGCATTCCGCCTGCACGGAGGGCATGGACGCTGGCTGCTGGCGTTTTCGGGCCTGGTATCCATCCTATGGGGCTTGCTGCTTTGGGTATCGCCGGTCGCCGGCACACTCGTCCTGACGTGGTGGCTGGGAGGCTATGCGCTGGCCTTCGGCGTGTTGATGCTGGTACTCGCCTTCCGTCTGCGCGGGCGCCGGGGGAGCTTATTCCCAGCTGGAGGCTTGGCCCGTTAGTAGCCTGTCCCGTTGAGGGCCAGAACCCGACGTCCGTGCATCACTCCCGGAACATGCGTTCATTCAGCAAGTAGCGCAGGCCACGGCTCCAGGACTCGTCGGTGTTGCCACGAATGTCCACGCTCTCGGCATGCAGCGTCTTTCCAGTAGCTGCATCCTCGACCACAAGATTGACATTGAGGATCAGGTTGCTGACCTTCTGCACCCATCCGTAAGCGACCTGCTGCGCGCCTAATTGGCGTCCCAGGTCGAGCTCGCAGCCATTGCAGCCGCGAATACTGTCGACCCTTGACAGCCGGTCGCGCACTGGAGCGACGTCAACAATTGTGTAGTGGCTACGCAGCCCTTCCTTCAGTTGCTGATCAAGTCGCTGCAAGCGCGCCAGTTCCTCTGCCGTGGACGCGGCGGGGGAAGTATTGTTCAGTGCAAAATCGAACACTGCGATCTCGGGCAGTGTTTGCGCTGCAGCCGGGGTGATGAACCCGGCAACCAGGGCGGCGGTCAGCAAAAGCCTCATCATGTCGCGTCCTTGATCTCTGGACCCCGAGGCTAGCGGCTGGGTCTAGGCTTTACAACGAAGTCACTCGCGACATCGGCTCGATGTTTCCGGCGTGCACCGTGGTGTCCGGTGCACAGGCGACCGGTTCAACCGAAATCGGATAAAATTTCCCTTGGCTGCGCGCCCGAATTAGGTAAACTTTCGGAGAACTACATCGAAGCCCCTTAGCTTTTTTGTAGCCCTAATTAATTTAGTAAAAACCTAAATAAAATATTGGTCGAGCAGATTGCAGACGGTCAGATGCCGTCTATTGCACAACAAGTGTGCTCGATTATTCAATCATGTTTACCTCTTAAATAGATAAAAATCTTTCCCCGGCGAGGTATTATGCGGGATATCGTGGTAATCGGTGCGGGATTAAGTGGATCGCTTGCAGCGATGGTGCTTAATCAATGCGGTTTTCAAGTGACGGTCATCGACCGCTATGCCTCTTATCCAGCTGAGTTCCGGGCCGAACAACTCGTCGGCAGCCAGATCAACTTTTTAAGTAAAATTGGACTGGATACAAATTTTTACTGCTGACGCTCGAATCGTGCCGCTTGCACGCAATTTTAGCTTCGGCAAGCAACTCTCGTCGGTTTTAGCACCTCACCTGGGAATGCCCTATCAAGATATTGTACAGGCGCTCCGCACCAACATCCCAAAAGAGGTGCAGCAAATCGTCGGGCGCGTAACCAATATCGATAGCGGCCCGGTCTCAACCGTCCATCTCGACGACGGCCAGACGATCGCAGCCAAGCTGGTGATTATGGCGACCGGGCTAAACACAAAGCTCTGCAAGCGGCTCGGCATCGACTACGAGATGATCAGCGAGCAGCATTCGACCACGGTGGGCTTCGACATCCGCTCGTCTCGATGCGCCGCCGCCGATACACCGGTCCTCGTCTTCTACGGCAATGATCTCCGCGACGGCCTCGACTACCTGACGATCTTTCCCTGCAAGGATGTCCTACGGGGCAACCTGTTTCTCTATCGCGATCCGCTCGACCCCTGGATCCGTCGGCTGCGCCAAGCTCCGCGCGAGACGTTGCTGGAAGTCCTGCCCACGCTGGCCGCTGAGCTCGGAGATTTTACGATCGAGCACGTGCAATGCCGTCCCAGCGATGTCGCGGTGGCCCGGCATCATCAACGGGATGGGATGGTCCTCATCGGCGACGCCTATCAAACCCCCTGTCCGGCCGCTGGCACGGGCATCAGCCGGCTGTTGGTCGACGTCGAACGCCTGGCCGTTCATGCCGCCCGATGGATTGCCACGGACGACACGTCGTCGGCATCGTTGCAGTCCTACTATAATGACGCCGTGAAGCTCCGCAGCGACCGTGCGGCAATACGGGAAGCGCGGTTCCGCCGATCGATCGCGACAAATAGCTCTGTGGCTTGGGCATTGCGGCGCCGAAACGTCAAAGCGAGGCGCTTCGTGAAATATGTCCTGCACTCCCTGCGTGACCGAGTGGCCCATCCAGGCTGGATGCTGCCGCCACGTCCCGCCAGCGATCGCGGCATCTTTCATCCAGCATGGCCGTTTTGGAGCCGCCATGCCGACCAGGCAGGAGCAGCCCAGGCCTCAGAGGGGCCTAATGGAACAAGCGGGGCAAGCTAAGCAGTAGCGGTTCGGGCAGATCGATCGATCCCGACAGGACAATCAGGCTCGGCTGCGCCGGCTCTGGGATGGTCGGGCCGCATGCTCGATGAAGTTGCGCAGCTCGGTCTGACGCCGCACCGGGTCGGTGACCTGTTGGTCGAGGCCGAGCTGCCACGCGAGGTCCTGCCGCGTAGGGTCCCGGTCCAACGCCTCGACCAGTGCGGCATAGGTCTCCACGGCCGCCTTGTCCCGGGCCAAATCCTGCTCGATGATGTCGTCGGCTTGCCGGCGAACCGCACCGGCAATTTCATTAAGCGGCAGCTCGGGGTGATATTGCACGCCCCAGAATATGCCACCTGCGTGCCGGATTTCGGCCGCTTGCACCTGAGTCACGCCGTTGGTCGCGAGCAACGTGGCGTCCTCCGGCAGGCGCTCCACCTCGTCGGAGTGGATCGTCAGCGCGTCATAGGCTGGGGGCCGGCCGGCGAGCAGCTTGTGGGACAGCCCGGCCGCGGTCGGCGTGATGCGGCGCGCGAAAGCAGTCTCGTGTCCGCGCCGGTTCTCCCGCACCGTGCCGCCCGCGGCGACAGCGGCGATTTGCAGTCCGGCGCACGAGCCGAAGGATGGCGTGCCGGAGGCGAACACGGCTCGCATGAAGCCGAGCTGGCGCCGGATCTCCGGCGTGTCCTGGTAAAGATGCAGGGGCGAGCCGGTCAGGAACACCGCATCGTAGGCCTGCAGTCCGTCCGCGCCTGGCAGCTCGGCGCCGTCTTCGGCCGGCCGGATCAAGTCGCATACAGCGTCGCGCTCGATGGCGCGCAGGGTGTCCGCATAGGTTTCGCCGCTGCTGCGGCCGACATCGGCCCGACGACGCTCGCGCGAGTCAGGCGTCTCGCTCTCGGCGATAAGGAAGCGCATGGCTCAAGGCTCCCCTCATTTTCAGATAGGTCCGAGAGTATCGGCAAACACTGGAAGTTCGGCGAGCATGGCGGCGAACCGCTCGACCAGCGGCAGCAAGCGGTGCTCGGGCATGGTGGGGATGAG